>Ga0255338_1001758_pt1 | contig 37630 bp, 40 predicted proteins | sample MeOH1_35cm_T4_19_FD_203715 | JGI IMG/M metagenome (GOLD analysis project Ga0255338, IMG submission 203715) | Sandy soil microbial communities from University of British Columbia, Vancouver, Canada - MeOH1_35cm_T4_195 | ecosystem: Engineered > Artificial ecosystem > Sand microcosm > Unclassified ...
AAATTTGGGCGCAAACAAGACGTAACCACGGCCATCTCCGCAAGCCGATATTGCCATATAAACCGAATCGTTTTCGCCGAAAAGGCTGATCGCTCCATTTTTGGTTTTGATGTTTTGCCATTGAGCCGCACTCTGTCCGACAAAGTAAGTTTCAATGTCGCTTTGGCCTTTGCCCACGAGTGCAGGGTATTGCGAACGGAAAGACTGCATTTGAATATCCACCGGCAAAGGCGGACTTGAAGCAAAACGGCCCGACGCCAAGACGGCTCCGCCATCCCGCATTTCGGTGACGCTCGAAAAATCTTTCGGAATCGACAGTGAGTAGCGATCTTGTGGATCTTGAATGCGATTGTTGTTGCCGATCCTGCTGATAGGAAACGCGATCTCGGCAACAAGCACGCAAAGAATGAAAACACTCTTACGGAGCATCCGTATCTCCGTAGTTGACGGTGACAACGAGGCCGTCTCTAAAAGGTTTTTTTGAGGTGTCGCCACCAGGGCCATCAAATTTGGACTGAACTGCGACACCGATGTTTTTCAGAGAGAGATCCGCAGTAAATACATCCGAGCTTCCGGCTTCGCCCGTAGTCACGTTGCCACTGTTGCGATCGAGGTGGTAGCTAGCCGCAAAGTGTTTGGTCGGTACACCGAGGTCGTCATTTTGGAAAATCTCACCAGACACCGTGATTTTGTGGGAGCTTCCATCCAATGTGATCATGCAATCTGCCAGAATCGGGTAGAGGCAGCCCGCCGCTCTTCCCGGAAGGACGTCGATTTTCAGAGAATTTTTGCAGACAGGATCCACTTTAAGTTTGTAGCTTCCTTGCACTTGTTCCCAGTGCAAGCGCTCCACTTTTACTTCGGCTGTGGCCTGACGTGCGCCAGCGCAGTTCGCAGGTGGAGCGGCGAAAGAAAAAGTCGGTAAAAGTGTAAGGGCAGAAATCAAGAAAGTGTTCTTCATGGGTCCTCTTTGGTTTAATTTGGTGGGACCGTTTTTTCATCTTTGCAGGGACCTGTCAACGGGGGTTGAACACAAATCGTGTTCTTGGAGAACACAGTTTAGCTCTTGCAGGCGATGATTCGCTTCTGGATCAGGCGTTTCTCGGGCTCTGTTCCAACGAGGGTCAGAGCTCGCTCATATTCGACTTTCGCTTCGGCAAGGCGCCCTTGACGGCGTAAAAGCTCCGCTCTCGTCGCTGGCAAAAGATAGTAGGATTTCAACGCAGCCACATCTGTAATTTCATCGATTTCGCGCAGCCCGGCCCCGAAGCCTTCGCTCATCGCGACAGCCACCGCACGGTTCAGAGCTACGACGGGAGAAGAATCTCTGACAAGCAACATATCATAGTAACTTACGATCCTTTGCCAATCAGTTGTCGCAAAATTCGTGGCAATGGCGTGGCAAGAAGCAATCCCGGCTTGCAAATGAAATTCGGAAAGATCTTCGCCATCAGCGGACAGATCCAGATAGCGCAAACCGAGATGAATATGTTCTTGATCCCAGAGCGCGCGATCTTGTTCTTCTAAAAGTAACAGCTTACCTTGGGCATCCAGACGCGAGTTAAAACGTGAAATTTGAAAATGCATCAACGCCAACAATGCAAATACTCGCGGCTGCTGACCAATCTCATGATGGGCGAGTGATGTAGAGCAATGAATGGCCTCTTCACAGAAATCTCGGCGCAAGAGGGACTCTCCCGAGGTTGCCAGGTATCCTTCGTTAAACATCAAGTAGAGAACATCCAGGACTGAATCCAAGCGCTCTTCTAAAGCCTCCGGAGGAGGGACTTCATATGCTAAATGCAAGTCGGCGATTTTTTGTTTGGCGCGGACGACTCGCTGGGCGATGGTTTCATCTTTTGCTAAAAAGGCGCGGGCGATTTCGGGAATACCGAAGCCGCACAGAGTTTTGAGTGTCAATGCGATTCTCGATTCCCGCGCGAGCGCAGGATGACAGCAAATAAAAAGGAGCTTCAGAGAATCATCCTGAAGCTCCTTCGCGAAAGTGCGTTTGCTTTCCTCATCTTCGGCCGCTAAATCATCAACGAGGGCATTTAGAATTTCTGCGTCTTGTGGAAGATCGCGAGATTTGCGAATGTGATCAATGGCGCAGTTTTTTGAAGCCCTCATCAGCCACGCTTCGGGATTTTCGGGGATTCCTTGCAGCGGCCAAGATTGCAGCGCTTTTAATAGAGCTTCTTGCACAACGACCTCGGCCAAATCCAAATGATCCGGTCCAAAAAACCGTGTCAGGTAAGCAACAATCTTTCCAGAAGATCGTCGGAATAAATGATCTAGAGTCGCCTGCACCTGACTCATAGGTTTAGTGCGAACCCATTTCGAAAACTTCCACGATTTCACCATGGGTCAACGCAGGACATTCGCGGGCAATGGAAACGGCCTCTTCGTAATCTGCAGCGGAAAAAATAAAGTACCCGTTCAGAGTTTCCTTCGTCTCAGCAAAGGGACCGTCGACAATGACGATGCCTTTTTCAGAGCGCAGGCCCATTCCGCCGTGCTTTAACGGTGAGCCGCCTTTAAAGCGCTCTTCGCGTTTGAGGCGGTTCACAAACGAATAATATTTTTCCATCAGTCTTTGTTTTTCATCCGCACTGATCGATTCCCAAGCTTTGTATTCGCCCTTCATAATCAACATGAATTCTTTCATATTAAAACTCCACTTCGCGGACTTCGACATAGCCGCCTTGAAATAAAAGAGTCGGGCAGCCTTTGGCGAGCTCGAGAGCCTCTTCGTAATTGTTTGCCTCGACGATATAAAAGCCGCCGATGGTTTCCTTGGTTTCGATGAAAGGACCATCTTTGACTTGACCGCTTTGCAATTCGAGTTTGCGGCCCGAACCGTCTTTGAGTTTGTGGGCGAGAAGTGTCTTCGCTGCGATTTTTTGCGACCACTCTTGATATTTGCTCATCAGTTGAGCCGCTTCGCTGGATTGATTGAATTGGCTTCTTTTATCTAAATTACCGTAAAAGATATTGATCATATATTTTGCCATGGTGTTTTCTCCTTACGGTACTTTCGTGAATAAAAAGTCTTCGGCCACTGCTTGGCCATTTTGTGTGCCTTCAATGCGTCCTAGAAGCTGCCCGTTTTCTTGGAGTTCATAGATGATTCTCTCGGGAAAGTCGTGACCCGGGTGATCAAAAACTGCGCGCTTTTCTGAGAGTTCTTTGAGAGTGAATTCGACTCCGCTATTTGCGAAAGGCATCGGTTTTAAAACGAGTGTATTTTCCGATTCTTCAATACGCTCAAACTCAAAGAAGCTGAGTGTTTTTCCGCTGGCAATCTTGGTCATGCCTAAAATCATTCCTCCGTCGGGATTCGAGTAAAAGGCCTCCATCGGGCTTCCTTGGTATTGGCCTTGCCAATGCCCAGCCATCCAGCTGACATCGTTCGTTTTTGCGGCGACAGCAGCACCAAACGCTGTCGACGCGACGAGGTAGGTAGTGAAAATGACAATAGCTTTCATAGATCTTTCTCCTTTGCTTTGTTAGCTTCTAAAAGAGAGACGGGCGAGCCTTCGGAAAATCGACAGGCTTTGAGAAAATATTTATAACGCCAAGGGCCAGGGAAGGAATAGTGCTTTCTCAGAAGAGACTTCTTTTGATCGCGGCTGTTTTGCAAATCGTGTGGGGCTTTGTTCCCACGGCTTCAAAGCTTGTGATCGATGAAATTCCCATCGAGCTTTATATTTCTTTGCGATGGACGATCTCCGGAGTCATTTTTGCAATTTATCTCACTCTGACGAAACGTTGGCAGAAAGTCGGTCTTCGCGATGCAGGGTGGATCGCATTCCTCGGAGTGCTTGGCTATGGCGTGGCTTCTTTGGGTACTTTGTATGGGCTCAAAATTGGTGGAGTGATTAATTTTGCTCTAGTCGCAGCCGTTGGTCCTGTTATTACTTCCGTGATCGCAATGATCTTTTTGCGCGAGCGCCCGCAGAAGTTGTTCTATTTTTCTTTGCTCGTGAGTGTGCTGGGGCTTTTATTGCTCGCGATCGGGAAGTATCAGATTTCTTCTTTCGCGATTGCCGGCCAGAGTGTCGGCTTTATTCTTTCGGCCTGCGTGCTTGAAGCGATTGTGTTTGTCTTCTCGAAAAAATTTAAAGACCGAGTGAGTGCGATTCAATATTTGGCGATCGCGCAACTTTCTGCGGCGATTTTAATGTGGTCGTTGCAGGGAGCGGTTCATCGTCAGACAGCGGCACTTGCGCAGCTGACACTGACGGGAATTTTGGCGGCTTTGTTTGTTTCGATTGTCGCGTGTGTTTTGTGTTACACGATTTTGTATTGGCTCTTGAATTACATCGACGGTCACCGGCTGGCGTTGTTTGATGGGTTTCATGCATTGTCAGCGACCGTTTTTGGGTTTATGTTTTTTAACGAGCCCTTTCGTCCTCTGATGATTCTGGGCGGAGTTCTGGTTTTGTCAGGACTCGTGATGGGGAATTGGCCTCAACCTGTCGCTGAAAAGGACCCTGAGTAAAAAAGGAGCCGTATGTATTCACCCGGTTATTATAAAGAAGAACGCTTTGATCTTATTCAACAACTGATCTCTGAATACTCCTTTGCGACAGTACTGACAGAGGGAAATACGGATCTGATCAGTCATCTTCCGGCGCAGTTGGTGATGAATGAGTCGGGTCGGCCCGAGTTGTTGTCGCATTGTGCTCGCGCGAATCCGCATTGGCAGGATCTGAAGAGGGTGGGGCGGGCGAAGCTCCTCTTTCACGGGCCGCATGGCTATATTTCTCCGGCTTGGTATCCGCCCAAGAAGGACAACGTGCCCACTTGGAATTATGCCGTTGTTCACGTCAAAGGAAATTTTGAAATCGTTGAAGAACCATCTGCTGTCGGCGATTTAATGTCACGCTTCGTGAATCACTTCGAAACGGCTTACGAGACAGGTTGGGAGCTTCCCGTTCATGAGAATGCTATTACTCAATTGATGAAGGGCATCGTTGTTTTTAAGGTGACTGGCCTTGAATTCGAAGCGAAGTTTAAACTAAGTCAGAAACTGGAAGTTTCCACTCGTGAGGGAGTGATTCAGAGTTTAGGCGATTCTGAGTTGGCCGACTACATGAAAAAAACACGTTCAAAGGAGTCCCCATGAAGTACTTAGTTTTGATCGCCTCATTGATTTTTTCTACCATCAGCTTCGCCGAATGCATCGACTTCAGCGGCAAGTACCAAACTGTCGACAGCAATAACCAAGTGATTGTCTTAACCTTGGTGCAAACTCAGTGCGCGCAATTGGAATTTACCTATGACTATGGTCAGGGCGTGGTTTTCGGTAAAAGCATGACTCTCGATGGACAGCAACGAGTGGTCGTCGATATTCCCACTTACAAATCCACCGAAGCCGATCGTTGGGACGGCGACCAAATCGTGATGGAAGGTGTCGTTCATAATATTCAGTTCAAAGAAGACTCCACTTACAAGGGCCGTACTTTTTTTGATACCGACGGGAAGTTAGTGGAGCATATTCAGAACTACGATGATAAAGACCAGCCGACGTGGGAAGCGAAGGCTGTGTATACCAAGCTGCCTTAGAAGTGGGCCTCATGATGAAACATTTGATTTTCTCGCTAATGGTTTTGTGCGGCTTTGCGTTTTCTTCGGCTCAAGCCAGCACGGTCGTTCGCAATCAGTACATCGTCTTTTCAGATCGCGCGGATTTTGAAAATTATCTCAGTCAAGCTTTTCCTGATAATAGTAAAATCCTTCTGCCTTATAAAGATCCAAGCTACGCACGGGTGGAAGCGATCATTGCTCGTGTTTGGGCGGGTTTTCAGACGCTCTCTCCGCAAGGTACGGCTCAGCTTCCGCCGCCTGCTTTGGCCATTCTTCATAAAGACTTCATGGATGCTTATGTTTCCGGGGATCCCAAGACGAGTCTTCTGCCAAACGCGTTTTTCATGTTTGAGAGAATTTTAAGTCGACCGGATCATGAAATTGCGGGGCTGATCGCTCATGAGATCACTCATTTGCTGAATCCGAATTTTAAATACGTCTATTACAAAGTTTTACCGAATCAACCCGAGCCTTTGGGATTTCTGCAGGCCAACGATCCTCAGGTTGAAAAGGTCGTTAAGGATTTACAAAGTATTACTGAAATTGTCGGTCCTTCTTTTGTTCCTGAGCTGAATGGCTTGCCAGCGCCGATCGTCTATGATGGTCAATTGTTTTATGTGATTCCATGGATGGCAACTAGGTGGGGAGACGCCGGCTCCTTGGCTTGTCAGAATTTGCAAAAGCCAATGCCGAATTGGCGTTTTAAACTCGCATTGCAATATCGGTCGATGGTTGATCAGGTCGTTAGAATGACAGAGAGCCAACGAAGTGACCTGGATCACGAGACCCGCACCTATATTTCAGATTTGTATAGCTGCTTGGGAAAACAACAGGATTCGTTAATGAAGATTCTTGCGGAAGTATTTCCGATGCCAGCGGATCAGTTAAATGAAAAATATGGCGAAATTGTTAAGGTGTTTGATCAAGCACCGAATGTTGTCGACGGAATTTTTGCTGTGACTTCTTTGGAGTACCAAAAGCTCCAGAGTTTTATGGCTCAGCAGGACCTGACTTCTTTGCGAGCCTACTCTCATGAAGAAATTGCCGACGACAATTCTGTGCGTGTTTTGCGTCTCGCGGGCTTTTCTGAAGTGGGGCTCGCAGACTTTCAGCTCGCTTCGATGGAAGACTCTCAGCCGGGGACTCGTGCTCAGTGCCTTGCGATCCTTCAATCGGGGAAAGTACCTCCCTATGGGATGATTACAGATTCTCATCATGCAGGCTGCTATCGGGTTTATCATATTCAGGAAATGGCTCATACATTAACGCATGAATAGACAAACGTTCAATTTGATCATTGTGGGGATTGTCATTATCGGCGCCTATTATTTTTTACGACGGAATCCAGATCGTCACGAACCGATGGTTCCAACGCGGGAGGAAGCTGTCGCTTTGGGTGCTAAGGTAAGTCCAACATTGGAGCCTGCAATTTCGCCAACGCCAGTACCTACAGCGACATCTTTAAGTCCATTGATTTCTCCAGCAGAAGTTGCGACGCCAAAAAATATCGAGACTCCGAAGCCAACTCCAGTCACAAAAAATAATTTTTCTATTTCCGATCTGACGGTGCAATTACAAAGAGATGGAAAACCTTCGATCGGCGACCTTTTGAAAGACACTTCTCCGTATCGGTTACCCCCGCTGGCCTCGGGATATTACGACGGTAGTGTGACGTTTATTGCTGAGGGTTATGTCTACTGGGTTCAGGAAAAGGCTATTACTGGCATGAGAATCGATCGGGCTTCTATTCCGAACTGGCCTGGTGGTTCCGCCATTAGTATTGAGATCGAAGAAAAACCGCGGCAATGGCGTGTGCTTCAAAAAGACCAAATGGGTAACACAATAGCTATACAGGTGCTGCATCAAGACCCTTATCAGCTTTTGATTCGAGAAAAGGGCGGGGAGCGAGTGATACAAGCACGCTGGTCCGACCGGTCGCAAAGTATAGTGTTAGACCAGGACGGAGATCTTACATCAAGAACGGTTTCGGGGTATATTTATAAAGGCGCCGCGAATAAACTAGAAAAGGTGGCTAAGTTTGTTTTGTTCGATGCGGATCTTCTGATAAAAGAAAATCAAGAGTCGCAGCCTTTTCTGAAGCAGTTGCAACCAGTTCTCTTAGCGCCTTGATGAGAACCCGCCTCTATTCAGAGGGTGCGGGCTGTTGAAATCATTTGATGAATGACGGACCTCAGAAAAATTGTATAGAATAGACGAGAACAAGTTATGAATGAAGTCCTCAATCACCTTTATTGGGTCGAAGAACAGTTGCCATTCGAAGTGGCGGCGGTGCCGAAGCATGGGGGCATGGCTTATTACTTGGATCAGAGGCTCATCCTTATTTTGGTTGAGCGCCCGGATGAAGGCTATGAGCACAAAGGTGTTACTTATCCTTTCCAGATTTGGAATGGTGCGATTTTTGCCATTGAGTTTAAAAAGCAAAGTGCGTTTTTTCTGAAGTACTCATTTTTGGAAAATCATCCAGCGAATCGAGATTGGCTCTACATTCCCGCAGATTCGGAGTCTTTCGAAGAAGAAATAAAGTTACTTTTGCGCGAAATCTCTAAGCACAATCCCTTACTGGGAACGGCGGTGAAATTCAAGGCGCCACCTCAGGATAAAGAGAAGGTCCCTGCCGAGAAACCGAAAAAGAAAGCCGCACACAAAGTAGTGAAGGGTGATAAAAAGCGCGAGAATGCTTTTATTCTTTCAATGGTGAGCAAACAGAAGAAATAGAAAATTGTAGACTTATCCCGTCGTCATCATGCCGCTGGAAATGCCAACGACAGTGACTCGCAATAAATCGGCATTTTTATTTTTCATCGCCAGGATCTGCAACAAGTTCAATGGATGAATCATCGGCGAGCGCAGACGTACGGATTCTTGCAGCCAAGGACGCCAGCTTAAGAGATCCTTTTTACCGACAAGGGCATAGGCACACTGAAGAGTTTTAGCATATTCCGCTGAAAACTCCTGCCAAGCGCGTTCTTTGGCGTCACGGTCGAGGGCGCTTTCCTCCAGATACATTCTCCACACGGCGAGTTCCGTCTTAATCAGTGTGAAACTCAGCACTTTGATATAGGTCGCAAAGACCGGATGTCGCTTGGCTGCCTTTTGCAAGAATCTGCGCTGCACGGGTGTGGACTCCTCCCAAGCGCTGCCAAGCCCCCACCAGACTGGAAACAAGATTCGTGTCTGTGTCCAGCACATGATCCAGGGAATAGCTCTCAGTCCTGAAACTGAAACAGTTTTGGATCGTTTGGTGGGGCGTGAGCCTATTTTGATGAGACTCAGAAAACGATAGGGAGTAGCCAACTCCACCATCCGTAAGAAATCTTCAGAGGACACTTGCGATTGATAATGATGAGCGACTTTCTCTGCGAACTCATCAACTGCTGGGCTTTGGATGTTTTTTCTATTCTGAGTTTTGCGCCATTGACCTGCATAGAAGCAGATTTTCTCAAGCTGGCCCCACGTGATGGCGGAGTTGGCAAAACTGCGCTCAACCATTTCTCCTTGAATCGTAACCTTGTAATTTTTGAGTGCCGACGACGGCCACCACGAGGTTTGCTCTTCGATCGTGCCGCCGCCACGGTCACTGCTGCCGCCGGAACCCTGAAAAAATCGTGCTTGGACTTTTTTCCGTTTTAAAAAATCCTCAAGCGCGTACATTGTTTCCGCGACTTTCAGACGACTTGGCAAGACGCCGCTTTCTTTCGAGCTATCCGAATAGCCCAGCATCACTTCGAGGTGATTGCCCCAATACTTTTTCAAAGCAGAACGAAATCCTCGATCGTTCAGCATCTCATTGATGATGGCAACAGCTTTGTCCTGCGCATGAGCCTGTTCAAACAGCGGCACAATCGGCAAAGCGACCACGCCCAGATTTTTTTTCACGAGGTGCGCGGCCACTCGGATATGGTCCATGCAATCTGCCATGCTGATAATGAATTCTCCGACGTACCATACTGCCGGCGCTCCACGCGAGATCTGACTGAGTTTTTTAAGCATGCGATCGATCGCGAGCCCTTGGCCATCGGGACTGGACATCAAGACGTCCGAGGATTCACGGAACTCCAAAGGGACGACCAGCGCTGGAAAGATTTCCAGCAGTTCTTGAATTTCGCCAATTTCGGGATGCAGACAGCCAACAGTGCGGAGGCTGAAGGCCGCGAGATCCTGCAACGAAGCGGCGATTTTTACAATGCAAGAACCATCGCCAGGTTTGACTTCTTCAAGTGACCGCAAGAGTTTTTTAAATTTTTGAATTCGTTTTCGCAGCGCCGAGAACTGCGGGCCTTCGAGGGGCTCGAGAGCAGAATGAAGACGTCTGTGACAAAACTCCAGAATCAAATGACGAGATACTTGCAAGCTTTCGAGAAAGACTTTCTCATCGACTCCGGGATGTCCATCTTTATCACCTCCGACCCAGCTGCGCACAAAGATGGGGGCCAACTCGCGACGTGCCCGCAGCAAGGGACGAAGAGCATCGTCACGCAGCAAAGTCGAAAAAATGTGTTCAGCTTCATCACGGACTTGAGGTTTGTGTTTGCGACTAACGCAGGTGTCCCAGCTAATGGCAAAAAGATATCTCAAAGCCTGTCGGTCATTTTCTTGGAGCTCGGTGTCCGGGCGAGCGAGAACTTCTGTGAGAATTTGCAAGACCTTGTGAAAAAGAAAAATATTTTGCGGCGATCGCGCCTCGGTAGGATGTGCCGTTAAAACATAAATCACGGCTTGGGGTTTATCTGGGTTTCGCAAGTGGCCTTTTAATGTTCGTTCGCGAATGCGCTGACTGCGATAGGCATTCTCGCAAGTATTCATGATTTCCAGCATCAGAGTGAAGGCTTCGGCGACTTCGCGCTGTTGTGGGGCACTGAGCTTTGCAAGCTCTCGGTAAGTTCGCTGCAGAGTTTTAAAAGTACGAGGGCCCTGTGCCCCTCGCAGCGACTCCATCGTGCGTCGGAGGTTTTCAATGCGTCGAAAAGCAGCGGAACCTACTTTCTGGCGCAGAACCTCGCCGAAGAGAGCGACGGTTTCTTTAACAAGATGTCTTAACACAGGAGAAAGATCGGCGATCATAATGAATCTTATAGTATGAAGGCGCCGCGTGAGCATGTGGAGTTTCTTGGAAAGAACTGGCATACTTGGAAAGCTCGCAAATTACTTCGGAGGACATCACATGGAATACAGAAAACTATTGGGCGCGGGATTGAATGTTCCTGCACTGACTTTTGGAACAGCGACCTTTGGCGGTAGCGATGAGTTTTTTAAAAAATGGGGAGCCACCGATGTCAAAGAGGCCACGCGCCTCATCGATATTTGCCTGGAACATGGTGTGAACTTTTTCGACACGGCCAACGTCTATTCCGCGGGTCTTGCTGAAGAAATTTTGGGCGAAGCCATGAAAGAGAAACGTTCGCGTTCGTTGATTTCCACCAAGGCGACGTTTCCGATGGGCGAGGGGCCGAATGATTATGGCTCATCACGAATGTCTTTAGTCAAAGCTTGCGAGGACAGCTTGAGACGCTTAAAAACAGATACTATTGACCTCTACTATATGCATGGCTTTGATGCGCGCACGCCGGTTGAGGAAACTCTCCATGCGTTGGATGATCTCGTCAGCTCTGGAAAAATCCGCTACATCGGCTGTTCCAATTTTTCGGGATGGCATTTAATGAAGTCTCTCTCCGTATCCGAGAGATATGGCTGGAGCAAGTATGTCGCTCATCAGGTTTATTATTCTCTCGTCGGTCGTGAACTCGAGTGGGAGTTGATGCCGCTTTCGCTCGACCAAAAAGTATCCAATATCATTTGGAGTCCGATGGCGGGGGGCGCGCTCTCTGGAAAAATCACTCGTAAAAATCCGCCAGCACCGGGCTCGCGTTCAGCAAATATGGACTTTGTGGTCTCCGCCAAGTCGGAGCACCTATTTAACGTCGTCGATGTTCTGCACGAAATCGCGCAAGAGACCGGCAAATCCGTGCCGCAAGTGGCTCTCAACTGGGTTCTCAACAAACCGTCCGTAGGCAGTATCGTGATCGGCGCGCGCAATGAAGAACAACTCGTGCAAAATTTCGGCGCTGTCGGCTGGAAACTGAGCGAAGCCCAAGTCGCAAAACTCGACAAAGTCAGTGAGACAAAACCGATTTATCCATACTGGCATCAACGTGGCTTCCCGATGTTGGGGCATTAGATTTTAGCTGTAAGAGACGCGCGAGTATTTCGGAGTTGATCGATTCCCATCTCCGCGTCTTGTTTTGCGTCCTCGGAAAGAGTTTTCATTTCTTCAAACGCCTGCAGCACTTGATTGTACGTGCTTTCCGCTCCTGATTTCTTTTGCGCAAGCTGTGCCAATGCAAGATAACCACGAGCGATCAAAACATCGAAAGAAGCTTCCGCGTTTTTTAAGCTCAGGCTAAAACTTTCTTCCGCTTTCACAAAGTCGCCCAAGAAAAATTCGTGAATTCCCTTCGCCCAATAGGCGATCGAAAAGGGACGGGGACCTTTTTTAAGTTCATGACGGAATTGCAGGGCACGCTCGGCGTAATTCAAACCTTTATGATAATGATCTGGTGTTCGAGTAAAGCCATCATTCCAACAACCCGCGAGGTTTGCTGACATATTATAGCAAATGATATTGGCTTCATCTTTCAGGCCCAGATCTTCTGGGTGCTGTTTAAAATCTTCGAGCGCCGTTTCAATACCTGCATCGCCCAATTGAATAATCGGTATCAGGCTCTTATTGCTCCAATCACGAAACATAAGACTACGAACTGCGAATCGGTACAAAGCCACACGCTCTTTTAAATCGGTCCCCTTTTCAATCAGCGATTGCAGATCCTGATAGCGGCCCGCTTCGGCGAGGGATTTGATTTGGGTCCATAGAGGTTCGTGATTGTAAGCCATGTTTTTTCTCCCATTGAAATTGACGAGCCTAGTTTTACCAAAGGTCGGAGATTTTTGTAAGGGACATGGCGGGACATATGGGCTAAAATGCCTTATGCCCCATCCCGAGAGCTATTTAATCAATTTTACGTTCTTAGAGAATCGCCTGCGTGAATTGGGCCTCAAAAACTGGTGGGTGGCTGAAACCATCGGCGTCGACCGTAAAACTCTGACCCGCTGGCTGACCGGCCAAGTAAAATCCATCAAGCATGAAAATCTCGTGGCGCTCGCGCAGTGTCTGCAGTGCTCTCACGACGAATTGATTTTAAAAGATGAGTCTTTGATCACCGCCTCCAAAGAGGAGCAAGCCATCGCCGCACAATTGGTGGTGCAGGAAAATTTACTGGCGACGCTGACACCCCTAGGGCAGTGGCCGCTGTTGGAATCCATCGTAAAAGCAACCATGCAGCCGAATCTGCCATTACCTCTCATGGGCAAGCTCTACAATTTACTTTCCATCTGCGCGTGGCGCCAGGGACAGATCGATAAAGCCATAGGCTTTGCCGAGAAAGCTTTGGAGATCGGAAATAAAACCGGTCATCGCAATGTTATTGCCGGAGCCAAAAATAATTTAGCTGTGACCAGCTCCTATCAAGGACGTTTGGACGATGCGATTCGCCTGTATGAAGAAGTCATTGCCGAAGAAAAATACCTCGATGATGACAGAGCCGTGGCAGCGGCTTTGTCGAATTTAGGGAATGATTATCTGAGCAAAGGCGATTTTGAAAAAAGCCGAAAGCTGCAACTGCGCGCGATTGAAAAATACACGCAGATGGGACTGCCCACGAATATCAGTATCGCCTATTGCGGTTTGGGATTATTAGAAACAGAAGTTGGTAACTTCGCAGCCGCAGAGCAAGCTCTCGAGAAAAGCTTAGAGTATGCGGATGAGGGTGGGTACCTCCGCGGGATGCACGCCTGCAATGTGTATCTTGCCGATGTCCTCGCGCGGACGGGAAGAATAGTTCCAGCTCGTCGCTTGTTGGAAGACGGCCTCGCCGGGTTTAAAAAACTCGGCTTAGAAGAGGCACTCAACTATGAAATCGCTGCGCGCCTCTGTCGCTTCGAGGGAAATTACGATGAAGCTGAGAGGCTCCTCCAAGAGGGCTTTGTGCACGCAAGTCAGTACCCCCTTGAGCAGGCAAAGCTCCGCTTGGAGCAAGCGGAATTGCTAAAAGCCCAACAGTCCATAAATCGGAATTGAGTTTCCGAGGCCCGCTTGCTTGAAATATTGACAGGGGCGAGGGTTGTGCGGCCCGCAAAGGGCGCCAATTCGGTGGTTTTGAGCGATCTTGACGAAATCCAAACTGTTTTTTTCAAGGGAATCCCGTATAACGACTGCAAATTCATAACAAAGTGAACCCCCACTTAGGAGTCTATCGTGAAAAAGATTTTAGCATTGATCGCTCTCGTTGTTGTTCCAATGTCTGCTGCATTTGCAGGTCCAGAAGATTGGCAACCCGCTGTTACTTACGTAGCAAATACAACTCAAATCCCTTATCAATTGCTCTCTTTCCGTTTTGATTATGCAGAAATTTCTGCGGATCAAACAAAGCTTGTGATGGATGCTCGCTACCGTGACCTCGCTGCAGGTGAGTACACTTTGACGAAGTACGCTAAGCACACTGAAGAAAGAAACAACTTCGTTGGCGAAAAAATCATCATGAAGAACTGGGATGCTGGTTGTGGTGCTGGTGAAATTGCGAAAGTAATCATCAGCGGTCAAGAGGAGTCTCTTGGCATCTACTTAAAAGGTTTGGATATCAAAGTTGAGTACACAACAACTCCAGACACTTGCCACTCTCGTCCAGAGACCAAAGTGATCACTTACTCAGTTCAACAATAGTTTTAAAATAGAAAAGATCTTGAATTTAAAAGGAGCCTAAGGGCTCCTTTTTTTATTCTAGGCGCGGCCCCCGTATTGCAATTTAAAGCTCTTATGAGAGCTTTATTGGCGGTCGCCTTTACAATCATTTTGGCAAGCAACTCCGTGGTTTTAGCGGCCCCGGAGTGCCGTCAACTGTTTACACCTGTTGAGGTTTTAAACGGTTCACGCGTGCGTCTGTTCGACGATAAGTCGAATGCTGTGAATGACTACCGCGAGGCTCTTCGAAGGCTTACGACAGCGGCTCCGGGCACCGTGATTGATTTTGGCCGTGGTGAAAGCTTTGTCTTTAAGAAATTCCTCGGGGCCGGAGAGACCACCTTTGTCGTTGAGACTATGGATGGCAAGGCATTACGGATACCATTGTTGCCGGAATATAGCGGGTTCATCAATGAGTTTTATGAATTACAAGGCGCTCTCTTTGCGAATGGCGTGAGGGTCATTGGCCTCGACCGCGAACTGAGCCGGCCGCCGCGCTTTTTAGTTGTCGCCAAAGAAGAATTTCAATATACCCTCGCAGATTTTCTAGAAAATCGCAATCTGTATGGTCAAGAACTAAACTCTACGGCAAAAGAGCGAGCCAAAGTTTTAGAAAAGCTCAAAGATTTCGCTCGCACAACATGGCGTTTTGACTTCATTGGCGACTTCAATGAAACTCAGCTGGGATACAACGGGAACGAATGGATTCTGTTTGATTTCGCGCACAATGTTTATCCAGTTAAAAATGCCCAGCAAAGAAGAAATATTTTTTCGCCGCAAGTATTCGATGATCACATTCATGAAACCGTTCCCCAAGAGATCTATAAAGAGCTCGAGAAAGTTATTCTTGCAGAGCGCCGGAAGATGGCAGATGAAATTGCAAATTCATCACAACAAAAACTCCCATGGATTCAACGAAAGACCTTGGGGAGCGAGAGGATGTTGAGTTATCTCATTAGTGGAGAAGTGTCATCGCAAAGTCTTATCGGCAATAAGCTCGAAGTTTCCCTGCGCAATATGAGAGAGTCTGCGAGAAAGCGAGTCAATACGATGCGAGGCTGGAACTACGCGGATTTCAGGATCGAAAAAATTCTCAAAGCCGATGAAGACTCGGTTCTCTATCAAGTTCGTTTCCATGAAGGCCCCCAGGGGCTTTTGGAAATTTCCACCACAGTGCTCAAGAAAAAAGACGAAGACAGTGCTGGGCATTTGTTGAAGAAAGCCGGCTACAAGAAATCGGATTGGGACGCCAACGGTCCCGACTACGCGCTAGTTTTGAAGTAAGTCTAAGGTACGACATCAACTTAGTATTCGTAATCGATCAACGCCTTAAAATATGGGGGCACAGGCGCTGCAAAACGCAGGCGTTTCTTGTTGAAGGGGTGAGTGAATTCTAACACGGCCGAGTGCAATCGCAGATCCTTGTACTTCGTATTGGGCTTGCCGTACTTGGCATCACCGACCACCGGGTGACCTTCGCCAGCAAGGTGGACGCGAATCTGATTTTTCTTTCCGGTGAGCAAATTAATTTTCAATAAACTAAATTGCTCGGTCTCTTTCAGAACTTCGTACTCGGTGATCGCGAGCTTGCCCTTTTCCGAATCTTTGCTCGAGTGCATGACATAGTTTTCGTCTTCTTCGAGATAGCTTTGAATCGTGCCGCTTTTCTTGGGCATTTTACCGTGAACGATGGCGTAGTAATTTTTAATCGTCGATTTCCAGTTGTCTTTCAAAAAATGTTGGACGTCTTCGCTCTTGGCAAAGATCAAAACTCCCGAAGTCGCTTGATCCAAGCGATGAACAACGTAGACACACTTGTTGGAGCGAGGGTTGCCCTTGCGCACATACTGGTTCAGGGCACTATGAATGGTTTCGTCGGGATTCCACTTGGCTGCCACGGTCAGTGCGCCCGGAGCCTTATTGCCCACGATCACATCGAGGTCTTCATGGATAATCTGGAATCCTCGCGGTTGGTATTTCTTGGGAATCTTCTTCATAAATTATTTGCGTCTTGATTCGATGTGAGTGGGAATACCGACGCCAGTGTAAGCCGCCTTCTGCCAAGTGCCGCCTTTGCGAACTTTTTCGGATTTGATCTCCACATCGATGAGCCCGTTGAAGCCCGCTTCTTGCGCGAGGAATGCCAGACGGAGCATGGTTTCGTCTTTATCATCGCAAAGAACCTTGATGGGGGCCTCTTTTCGGCTGAGCAAGCGACTCTCTTTGGATTGGTCTTTTAAATAAACCAGAACATTTTTAGCGGCTTCCATTTGCTGATTATAATCGTCTAAAGCCGGTTCGATATGCGTGATGTGGCAGGGATTGCAAAACGTCGACGCTTGAAGATGCACCGGAATCTGTTTCATGAAAGAAAAGCTTCCTTCCTCCAGAAACATCGCACACTTTTTACAGACACCCTCGTGGCAGTAGGCACACTCAAGAGTCGGATTCGGCTTCTGACAAACGCAGCAATTGGCTTTTTCCATAGGCCGGAAAGGTAGCACACTCTGGGCCTTTCCTCAAGTTTTGGCCGATCAGCCTCGATTCGCGCAAAAGGGTCCGATGACTAAGAGTTTTTCACCCCTTTCTCCGTCTTGTGACATAGGTGTGTCCGCAGTGCCAGGACTGCGGGCACGGATTCTGCTAATTCTCATGGGTGACACACACCGAAGGAGTTCGCGTATGAAAAAGCCTCTCTATACGATCGCCTGTTTGGGCCTAGGTCTGCAATTGGTTACGGCAGGTGCCTTCGCGGGCACGAAGTTCGATGGTAAATCCCCGGCATGTGCTATCCCTGTGTTCAATTGGAGTACGGCCCCGGTTAAAGACCGCGCGAGCGCCAACCAGCGCTTGCTGACCCGAATCGCGGGATCTCTTGAGGATACGCAAACCAATTGGCGGCCTGATGCCTTTAATGGCAGCCGCAATGGCGATCTTGTTGGCCGAGGCATGTACTTTGAGGCGGACCCCTTTTCTTCTTCGGGCTACGGCCCTATTCTCACAATCGCGTATTTGAAGCCGAGCCAGCCTCTTCAAGATGTTCGCTCTTTGGGACCTTTGGATGACCCTGCTATGTTGAAAATAGCAACTCCATCTATTCTCTCTAACAGCCCGATAATCCTTCACTCGTGGATTGCGTCGTATGGAATCGATGATGGCCTGACGGTTCGTGTGCCGAAGACCGCGAAGGCGGAACAGATGCCATTTGATTTTTCTAAAACTGAAGTCGTCATAGATACCTCTAAAGACACTATCAAACTTTGGAGCGACCATGCACCTGCGAGGTCGAGCGATTCGCTCGGTCAGGCTCTGCAAAAATACACAGATCGATTCAGCGATCTTTATAAGATATGGAATGATGATCAACCCCAGCTCACCGATAAGAGTCTCTGGACACTGATTAAGACGGAGCTCGGTGACGATGAAAATCTCGGAGTTGGGGATTTCTCGATTGATAAAAGGGGAGCTTACTGGGACCCGTTTGACAAGTGTGATGACATGACGGAAAACGAACTCGCGGATGCGATCACGAAACTGAGCGCAGCAAAGCTGATCGCTCAGGACGCGAAGGCCACTTCTTCGTGTGATCTCAAAGCGGCGATGCTCGCGCAATACAAGCGTACAGCAGGTTATATGAATTTAGCTTCAATTTATAATTACATTCAGAATTACAAGCGTCAGCTGGGAATTCAACTTGATACTAGTAATAATCGCGAAGGCGGCGTTTCTTCATTCTCTGCAACTTGTGGGAAGTCGCCCTAAAAATTACTTTTTCAGCGAATCGATGAACATGACGTACTCTTTCGGATACTGTGGGTACGTTCGAATCGATTCGCCTTTTTCATTCTTGGGATCAACATTAATCAGACCATAGGTAGAAGCACTCACCGTGCTGAGATTATCGATCACGTACTGGTTTGTCGCGACTTTAATCAAGCGATCGTAGTCATCAATTTTTTTGCCGTTGAGGCTCAGATCTTTAATACGGTTCACAAAAGGAACACCGTATTTTGAAATACCGAAACTCAAATTCTTTGAGAAAGCAGGGGCGAAATTCTTCGAGACGTGTGAGTACATTTCCAAAAAGTTAACCAGAGTTTTGACTTCCTTCACCGTCAGATAAAAAGTCACGGTGTTCACGCCAGGAGCCAAGCTTTTATCAAAACCAATCGACAATAGCTCAAACAGATCTGTGCGGTTATACGGAACTCCTTTGTAAAGAGAGCCGCGAATTAAACTCATCGAGGTGAAATAGAAATCAGCGCTTGCTTCGTGCTTATTCATTTCATCTAGAAGAATGGAGGTTACAAAAACACCAAAAGGATTCTGCACCTTGCTTTCGCGGACATAATCTTGTTTTGGCGTGAAGATAATGTCCTGAGGATTGTCTTTATTGTTTCCAGTGAGCTTGGATGCTTCATTTCTCCATTTATCAATTCTTTCCATCCATACTGTGTCTGAAGGAATCGTTTCATCGATTTGAATAAATGGTTTTTTATTCGGATTCATTAAACTTACTTTTTTCGTCTCGGTATCAAATTTCATCTCGAGAAGTCCAAGATTTTCACCATAGGATCCCGTCTGAGAAATAATAATTCCATTGGTCGTCGAGAATTGAACCTCGTGAGTATGTCCGGCGATGATGACATCGACCCCCTTCAGCTTTTTAGCGAAGTCTTCAACTTCTTCTCCACCGCCATGCATGGAAATCACAACCACTTGAACTTGGTTTTTTTCCCTCAGCATTTTGATCATTGGATTCAGCAGGCTGATCAAAGCAGAAGGATCCGATTTTGACTTCTCATCTTTGAAGCCAACGAATCCTACATCCCCGCGAGTGGCTTTACTTACCAGGCAAGCGTCGTAACCAAGGACTCCCAGAAAAGCGACGCGAAGACTGCCTTGTTCTGATTTAAAGTCTTTGATGACATAGGATTTGATGAGTGAATTGTTTCCTATGAAGGAGGCAAGTTTTGAGTCTTTGTTTTTTAAATAGAGATTGCTAGCAACAAAAGTGGCACCATTGGCGAGTTTCGAGGCCTTATCAAACATGCGCTCAAGACCCAAGTTGGTTGCATCAAATTCGTGGTTGCCTAAAGTCACAACATCAAAACTTTGCTTCGATAAAAATTCGTATTCAGGAAAGCTGGGGGAGCGGTCCGTGGGCCCCAGGGCAGAGAAGATCGTTCCGGCGAAAAAATCACCGGCATCAACACCAATGACAATCTCTCCTTTTGATTTCTTGTCAGTGCGAACATTATTTATGGCCGTCGCGAGGCGATCGAAGCCGCCTCTTTTGATAAATCCTTCGCTATTGGCGCTCGAATGCTTAACGCCATCGAAGTGGGAGTGAAGATCATTCGTGTGATAGATAGAAAAAGGAATATCCTTTGCAAGGACTGTAAAAGGAACTATGGCCAAAAGCAGGATAAGTTTAATTCTTTTCATAGAGATTATTCTCTATCATTTTTTTTGCGGTCTGTAGAGAGTATCTCGGTAAATTTTCTACTATAAACCACGAATGTCCGCTACTGCGGACGAAACCTAGAGACAAATGGCTTAAAAAATGGTAATTGCGGAAGCTCCAGAATATAAGGGCGTTAACGATTTACTTAACGCTTTTTAACAAGGAGCTCTTATGAAAAAATACATTTTGATTACGACGCTGATGATGGCAATGACGGCAGCTACGACAGTCCAAGCTTTTATTCCAGTCAATGGAGGTGGCTCACAGACTGGAAAAGTAGTGCAGCCTGATTTCAGCGTTTGTACTTGGAACGTTTGGATCTACCATCCTGAACAAAATTCCGCGGCAGATGTGAAGTCCTTCCTCGCTCCCTACGTGAGAATTAAGAATACTTGGACTTTAGAAACCGGCAATATTCTCATGGAAGCAAAGTTCAAGGCCGGCCAATATTCAAGCCCGGAGGCCGCAAGATCAGCAGCTCAATCTGTCGTGAATGCTTTGAAAAACGATCTGGGTGTTTATGCCGTTTGCCAAGCGGACCATTTCAATCCGCATCCGCGACTTTCAGGCGGGAACTAAATTTTTGAAGTGAGAGGGGTCTGTGATGATGAGCAATGATTTAATTGAGGTCATAGACTACAGAGAATTTTTGCGTCTTTGGTTGGATCAGAAAGCCGAGGCTCGGGGCAAAAAAATCAATTACTCCGCCTTGGCTCGAAAGGCAGGATTTTCCTCTCGCAGCTTTATTAAAGAAGTTCTAGAAAAGAAAAGGCGCTTAACTAACAAATCAATTCCTAAATTTTTGCGGGCTTTCGATCTGAAGGGTCGCGAAGCCCGATTTTTTGAATGTCTCGTTGCTCTCGAAGAATCCGATATTGATTTGGGATTTAAAAACCAAGAACAAATTTATAGTGAAATCGCTCGAATCAAAGAAAAATGGCGACGCAAGATGAATCCTGCGAGCGAGGATGAAAAGCAATTGGCCGGCAACCAATGGGCGTTTAAGATGCGGCATGTGGGAGAGGTGTATGCGGCTTTGGGCGACGCTCAGTCGGGGGCGTCTCTTGCGGAAATTAGACAGCGCACGGAGTTGTCAGCGGAAATTTGCTTAGAAGTGATTCGGTTTCTTTTGACGAGAAACGCTATCTCACAAAAAAATGACCGGTTCTTTGCTCTGAATACGAACTTGGATATTTTTAACCTGGGCTCCGACGAGAGCTTTCGCTTACAGTACAGAGAGGCTCTTCTGCAACTTCAGCGGAAGAGCCATCAGAGCCTCAAATCGGATCATGAGTTCTTTTTTCATTCCTCATTTTCTGTAAGCCAAGAGAAAATGCCAGCTTTTAAAAAACAGCTGAAAGAGTTGATCCTTGAATTCCTCGATGATGCTCAAGAGGATCAAGGTAATAAAATCGCCAAGCTGACAATGGGAATGTATTTTTGAACCGGCTGCGACCATGTGACCTGCCGCTGGGACTCATTGAAGATGTTATTCGGCATGGCGATGTATTAAATCATTTCTGTTTAATTTAATTGCTAGAATTCTCACCCTCCTGAATGTTTAGGGAAAACTTAAGGGAGGCTGTATGCCAGAAAATATACGAAGCAAACTCGACGCTCAAGGTGCAACTAAGGCTCAAGCGATCAAGGCAAAAGCGATTATCGCTCAAGGAATGAAACAAGGAAATTTTCAAGTAAGCCCAGAGGCTCAACGGCGTGTTGCCGCGAATATGGCCATTGCGAGAGTGTACCATGAATTCGGAGGCTCACCTGGTAACTTTGTCGGAGACTTAGTCGCTGAAGGACCTGGTTTTTATCGCCAGTATGAGAGAGGCCGAATCTATTTTAATCCGGACTTGGGAGCGTTCTACGTTTATGGTGCTATCGGAGATAAGTATATTCAGTTGGGCGGTACCAGTAGCTGGTTAGGTTGGCCTATCTCTCACGAGGAAGATTTTTCAGAAGGTGGAAGGGTCACAAAATTTCAGAACGGTGCCATCTATTTTTGGGGTGATACCGGTCCCATCGAATTGAAGGCCATACGAGTGCGATACACGGGACTCGCATGTTTCGGTGTCACCAATGATGGTGCTGGTGGATTATTGGGTGCTGGTACCGGTGATGAACCATACCTCATTATGGCGCCCGTGCCCTTGAGCACGTTAACAGAAAATACTTATCGCACTAAAGTCCCATCTCAAGATGCGGTTCATGCCGGCGATGCTTTGAGAGACAATATAAATCTTTATGAAGGAGATCCCTACGGAATGGTCCTTGGAGTTGTGTTAATGGAGTCCGATTATGGAGATCCTGATAAATTTAAGAAACAAGTCGAGGAAGCCGTCGGAGACGCTGTGGATGGAATTTCCACAGGTGCTGGTGCACTGTTTGGTTCTGGAGCAGGAACAGTGGTGGACAAAGTTGGCAAGGCACTCGCCCCTGAAATCGCGAAGGCAGTGAATAAACTTCTCGACACCGACGATGATGTCATAGGAACTTGTGCTTTGAATATCACACCTAAGCAAATGGTGACCCTTGCTAAAGCCCCACCTGCAATGTTCCGAGGAATTTCCTTTAAACTAGACACTCCTTTAATTAGCGGCGACGGCGGTTCTTACAAAGCCCACTTTTCTATTGATGCTATCTGATAGTGCGGACCTCCTCTTTAAAAGAGGAGGTCTTTGAGCCTTAGGGCGTTTTTGCGTTTACAGAAGACGTTTGGGGTTTAAACCTTTGTCATTAAGATACTGAAACGCACAAGGTTCCTCAGTGAGATCATTTTTCGAAGAGAAGACAAATGCTGAGCGATGCTGCATCGACGTTTGTTTTGACTGCGGCGAGAGCATATCCACCGGCTGCAATGATAAGCGCAGTATAGATTACGGTCGCAGGAGTTCTCGCAACTTTTTTATAGAATGAAACATCTAGGTTGTACTTTAAATGCTAAAAACATCTGTTGTCCGATCATCGGATCTTCGCCCTCAACTAAGGCAAAAAGTTTACTCCCGTCATTCTCCATGTTATGGGCCTTCGCATGGATGCAAATATTTTAAAAATGGTTAAACTTCACATTACTTATCCTGAACCTATCGACGGAATTTGGGGTGAATCTGTCTGGGCTACTCCGTTGAAAAATGGCACATATCGCTTAGAAAACGAGCCTCTTATCGAAGGCTTGTATTATCGCGACATTGTGAAGGCATTTTATGATGAGGGAGTTCTTGAATTTGAGTCCTTTGTTATGAGGGATGCTGGTTCTAATTAGAAAATACCTTTACAAGGTATACCTAATTGAGGTATAAAAATTATGGCGATCTATTCCTTTTCAGATGAGGTAACGGAGTATTTCTTTGAAACTGGGAAGGTAGCAAAAGGTACCGGTTGGGCGGCTATTCAGAAAATCGTGCGACGGAAGCTGGATATGGTTCATTATGCACATGTCCTAGAGGACTTGCAGTCTCCACCGGGTAATCGGCTTGAGGCACTGACGGGAAGTTTACGCGGTTACCACTAAGGAGATTTGTATGAGTAAAATGATGAGAGAACCGACCACTCCGGGTGAGATTTTGAGAGAAGAATTTCTTATTCCCCTGGGAAAGACTCAAGGGGAATTGGCTGCGCATTTAGGCTGCGATGTAAAAGTCATTAATCGCATCGTGAACGGCCGAACGAGCGTGACGGCCGAGATGGCTTTGAGGCTGGCGGCGGCGCTGAAGACGACGCCGGAGTTCTGGTTGAATGCACAAAAAGCAGTTGATCTCTATTTAGCCACAAAAAAAATTAAGAACCTTCCGAAGCCATTGAAGGCGAGTTAACATCACCGCGAAGAAATCTGTTTTTTAATTTCTTCTTGAAGTTTAGCCAGAGCCTGCGTTCTTGCTTCGCTATAAAGTTCTTTATCCGATTTCATGTTGAAGGGTGTGGACTCATTTAATGTTGTTACTTCGGTTTCAGCAGTGAGATAAAGAAGCTCGTTTTTCACATCCCACAGTGTAGCCGTCGTCATAAAGAGAGTTTCCGCCTTATTGCCTTTAGCAAAAACCATTGGGAGGAGGGCAATATAACTTAGAGCTACGCTGTTAGCACTGCGATCAATATCACCGGCGCCATTGATAATGAGGAGTGCATCCGCTTGGTGCTGGGCTGCTACTAAACGCAAATTCTGCAAGTTCTCACTGGTTACGAGTGTATTTACTAAGGGGAATACTGCGGAAACCAAGTCTTTTTCTTTCAGAGAATTTTCAATATCTGTGAGAATATTTTTATCTTCGGGAGTCCATCGCCAAGGAGTTGCCGCATTCACAGGGGCCGGCGTTTTGAAATAGACCGCGAGGCGGAATGGCTTTGGTAGGTTTGGTTTTTTCTTATAAGCTTCTTCGATGCTCTTTTCATCAAATTCAGGAGTGACAATTCCGACAGAACTTTGTAACTCTTCGCGATGAAAGCCTTTGCTCGCGCATGCGCTCAAGGTAAAGGCTATTGAAATGATTGATAAAATAGGAAATTTTAGGGTCACATTGGCTCCTTTTGTTGCATATTTTAATCGATAACAATTTATCGATTGTCATGAAAATATGAATGATATAGATTAAATGTCAAGTGAGGTTTGTTTCGTGAAAAAGATGAAGCTTGTTTTTAGTTTTTTAGAAAAAGTTTATTGGTTTGGATTTGCTGTGACTGTGTTCGCAGCTATTTTTATATTCTTAATCTTCGTGCAGTGGGGAAGTATCATCGAAAAGCAAACGGGTATAGAGGGTGATTTCTTTAAAGCGATTTCTGAGTACGCGGTAAAAAACAATGACCCCATTGTCCAATTTGTTTTTTCTCCAGCAGGTTTTTCAGTCTTGGCATTGGAAATCGTTAGTATGATCTTGCTGGCATATTTGCATGCAAAAACCTTTACGCAGCTTCATCGTTTCATAAAGGCTAAAATCAGCGGCCTTTCCTTGTCTGATCAGCGAAAACTGCTTCGGCCCATTCCAAAATACATTGTTGCGGCTTACTGTTTCGATTTTATTTTAGCTTTATCTAAGGTGCCAAAATATGGGACTCCGAATAAGGACAATGTGCCTGAGTGGATGCGGTCTATGTCGGCAGTGACAGATGTGGCTTTCCCAAAATTACTTCCGAGTCTTGGTACGCCGCTGGGACTCATTTTGGCTCTTCTGATATATTTCTATTGTCAGAGTCTTGCACAAACTGAATCATTAAGCGAAGAAACGCAAAAGCTTCGTGATGAAGCGGATTTAATAATTTAATATGGCGATCTACGTAGACCTTGATGTTGAGCTAGCAAAGCGAAAGATGAAACTCGGAGAGCTCTCCGAGAAGGTCGGCATTTCTATACAAAATTTATCAGTACTAAAAGCGGGCCGCGCAAAGGCGATCCGCTTCTCGACGTTGGCTAAGATTTGTTCTGTGTTGGATTGTCAGCCGGGGGATATTTTGAAGTACTCCCATGATGCTGGGGATGGGATGGCCGAAGAGGCAGAGGCTTAAGCCTTCCTTCGTCCATCTACTTGGTAGCTATCTTACAAAATTCTGCAGGAATAAATCTTATTAAAAACGATTGTTTATTAGGTTCATTATCCTAGTGAAGTTGTTAATATTTGTCCTTTTTCTAAAAGTCGACTTTCTAGAAAAGTGGGAATTTGATCAATATCGGCCATTTGTGAAGTGGCCGATAATAAGAACATGGCAAAATATCCACACCTTACAAAGCATCAAATCCCTTGGGAGATACAGCATACAAACAAACTTGTAAAGCTGTTGTTGACCCATATAGTATTTGGACCGTAAGTATACTTATGAAACTCCATCAAACGATTTTGGTCACGGTATTCATTGGCCTATTCCTAAATCAAAATGTAGTCCTTGCGGAAGACACTTTGTTGAAGGGGCTTAAAAAAAATCATCCGCTTCTTTTGATAGAAGACGGTTCTTGGACTAAAATAAAAGAAAATCGAAAAACTAATCCGACACTCGACAAAATTCTTTTGCGGGTAGAAAAAGAATCAAAATCTATTCTAGAAAAGAAGCCTCTTACTTATGAAAAGAAGGGTAAAAGGCTTTTGTCTGTAAGTCGAGAAGCCGTGAAGCGAATCATAAATCTTATCGTGACTTACAAAACTTCTGAGAGTCCTACGGCCGCGATCCAATATAAGCAAAGAGCAGAAACTGAATTACTAACAGTTGCCGCTTTTCCAGATTGGAATCCAACGCATTTTCTTGATGTTGCGGAAATGACCACCGCTGTAGCATTGGGCTACGACTGGCTCTACGAGGATCTTTCTGAGTCAACGCGAAAAACTCTGAAAGCCGCAATTCTCGATAAAGCCCTAAAGCAAGGAAATGATCCCGCTTTGCCCAATACATCTTGGTATAAAAAAGAAATGAATTGGAATCAGGTTTGTTTTTCCGGACTTGCAATGGGTGCACTGGCCATCGCGAATGAGGAGCCGGTTGAGGCTGAAAAAATCTTATCCCAAGTTCATCAATACATCTCCTTTGGTCTCAAACCTTATGCACCAGACGGAATATCTCCGGAAGGACCAAGCTATTGGGCTTATGGAACAACCTACCAAATTTTGTTAAACGAGAGTCTGAAAACAGCACTCGGCACTGACTGGGATTTGTGGAACTCGCCGGGCTTTAAATCAACGGGCGACTACTTGCTTCATGTGACAGGACCCACGCTAAAGTATTTTAATTATTCCGATGGTGATGAAGATTCTGACGTTGAGCCCGCAATGTATAAGATCGCCGCTGAATTAAAAAAGACAGATCTTCTTTATTTTCAAAATCAACTGCTCGAGATCGATTTAAAAGACCCCGATTCTTGGGTCAATAGGTTTTTCCCTTTGGTGGCTATTTGGGGTTCTGATTTTCAGACAGAGGCAGAACCAAAAGTTGCAAAAAACTGGACAGGAAATGGCCCTCAGCCCCTCGCCGTTTTTCGCAGTAGTTGGAAAAAAAATGCGTTATATCTTGCTGTCAAAGGTGGTTCGGCCTCGCTCAACCATGCTCATATGGATGCTGGATCTTTTGTGTTAGATCGAGATGGCGTACGTTGGGTTGTCGATTTGGGATCTCAAGAATACTTTTCACTCGAATCAAAAAATGTAGATCTTTGGAGTCGATCTCAAAATAGTCAACGCTGGGATGTTTTTAGAATCAGTCCCCTGAGCCACAATACGCTTTCAATTGGAAAACACCTCCACCAGGTTGAAGGCTCCGCCAAGATTATTGAGTTTAAACCAAATGGATCGTCGCCGCGAGTAGACTTGGATCTTTCCACTATCTACTCGGACCATGCCTCAAAGGTCACGAGAGAGTTTTCAGTTTTAAATCAGAAAAGCGTTCTTATCTCTGACACTCTCACCAATCTTAAAAAAGGAGAAACGGTTCATTGGAACTTAGCAACTCGAGCGAACGTAACCGTAAGAAAACGGATTGTGACATTATCAGAAGCAGGTAAAAAATTGAGACTTAAATTGATCGAACCAATGGATGCTGTTTGGAAAGTGAATAAGGCGGATCCTCCACCCCATGATTTCGATGCTCAAAATCCAGGCGTTTCACTCGTTACTATTGATTATTTGGCAAGGGGCTCTTCCAAAACTACAATCAAAGTCTTGGCTTACTAAGTTTATCACTTCTTGCTCACTGGGATCACCTGATCAATTATTTGGTCTATATTCCGACCATGACGGTTTTAGATTGCCTAGACAGCTGCCTAGTTTATCTATCAGCCATGGACCGGGTTTTCACATCCAATTAAGATGGAACTAGGGCAGACTCTAAACTCCGGTTTTTCGCAGACGTTGAAAGATAGTGACTTATAAAAACGGCAACACACCTAGGTATTCTATTTTCATTTATTTTTCTTGCGACGATTGTTCGGGCGGCGGATTGCCCGTCGCCTCCTACCGCTCTCCAACAGGCAATGGCCCCAATATTGGGAGCATTGCCTGTTGAAGCGGTCGTCGCACATCCGTGGATTATCAGCACGATTAATCATTCCGAATGTTGTAAGACGGATTGGGCACAACTCGGCTGCCCACATCCTATAAAAAAGTTTGAGCCCCTTGAGTCCCCGGAATCCGGTTTCGATGCGAAGCTTGAAATGCTATTAGGTCAAAAACCGCCGGCCGATTTCCTAAAAAACGGCGATCCCAACGCGCCCCTTGATTTTTCCAAAGCACCGAAGCTCAAAGCGGTCTATCTTTCTTCGCTTGTTTTTCGCGCCGATTTCTACGGAACCGTCATGGCAAGACTTCTGAAATACCAAGCCGAACATGGTGCACTCGTGAATGTTGTGACCACAGACTACATGATGCTCGACAAGGATCGGGCACTTTTAGAATCGCTTGCAGCACAAAACCCAAACTTCAGACTCGACAAATTTAAGTACAATAATCCCAACGGCCTTATAAGTAAGGCTTCTAATCTCGTGACTGATAAATTCCGCGACATGCATATCAAAATGTTCGTCACGCTTTCAGACGAAAAGGAAAGCGATAATGCTGTTATCTTTGGTGGACGCAATATACATGACGGTTTTCTTTACAAAGAATTGCCCGATCACTCTCGCTTCCCTCAGCTTGTGCAGTACGGAAAAGGAAAAGACGACGATTTTGTCCACTGGAACGATTTTGAAGCGAAGGTGACATCCAAAGAACTCGCAGAGTCTACGGCAGCCCACCTTCAGCGCTTTATTTCACGCGATAAAGAAACGCAAAAGATGGTGCCGTTCTCGAGCGATAAATCATGCACACCAATAGCAACCGAAACGGAAGATACATTTCAGCATTTCATTTCCGTGCCATACGCGGACGATCACGCGCTGGAAAAGCAATACATTAAAATGATTGATTCAGCCAAAAGTTCGATCAAAATTTCTAGTCCTTATTTAAGGCCGCCTGCAAGCATCATGGCAGCACTTGAGCGCGCCACCAAAAGAGGAGTCGACGTTCAAATTCAGACACGGGTGGAACTGAAAGGTGACACGCAGGCAGAACTTTATGAAGAAGTGAACAAAGAAAGTATCAATGCTTTATACAAGCAAGCAAAAATATACGAGTGGAAAGAGAACTCAATTCTCCATTCAAAATTTATGCTTATTGATAACAAAAAAGCAATGATCGGCTCAGTCAACCTCAGTCGCCGAAGCTTCATACAAGACGTCGAAAATGGCTATGTGATCAACGATCCATCAGTAACAAAAAGCATGGAAAAAGTTTTCGATTCCTACGTGCAGAAGTCCGCACGGATTACTAAGCCATTGCCGCGCAAGCTCATACCAACTTTGAAAATTAAGTTGCTTGAGAATCAGTTTTAAAACTTTTTGATGCTATCTACGGTTGAGTGAAGAGAACCCGACCAGGACTTAGGAGAAAATTGGATGGGGCCGTGCCACTATATTCGAACCAGATCCCTTCTCCGTTATACGAGAATACAGGATCGAATGGAAGAAACAACTCCCCATCGCCGAGCTGGCGCGAATGCGATGGGGTGAGGGGCTTAGTTTTAATGCAATTGCTCGGAAGACCGGGATCTCGGTCGGGGCGTTGCATGAGAATCTTTCGAAGCTGAGTCCCGAGGAGAGAAAGAGGTATTTGCGATGAGGATCATTGTCTTAGCTTTGACCCTGGCTTTTGCTTTGGGGGAGGTGGGATTATTGCCCTCGGCCACGGAGGCCTTAATGTGGATCGCGGTTCACGCGCACCAGAAGGGGCCTATGAGTTATTCGAAGTTCAATCGGATGCTTTGGAGTGGGGGAAGGTAAAAAGTCATTAACCTGTGTTTTATGGCCAAGAGTCCTCAGGAGTCGCATTAATATTCGTAAAACTGTAGTGTTCTCCAGATCGCACAAGCCACTTTCTGGCAAGTCAATGGAAGCATGACCTGGCAAAGAACACGGAGTTTATTGTGCATTCCGTCCGCTCGAGTGGGCTAGTCTCATGGGGGAGACGCATTTAGTCTAGGCCCACTCTGGTTTGTAATGCATTTAAACGGGGCCTTAAAGATGATTAAAGGCCGTTTCACAGAATGCCGATGTATCGTTTGAAGTCTCGGCTGTTTAGGGATACGATAAGAGTATGGCAAAGAAAAAAGTTTCCAAGAAATCTACACGTAAAAAAGTAGAAAAGTCAGAGATCATGACGTTGACAGACAAATATGTCCATCAAATGGCCGAGTTTGGTATTAATAAATTTGCCACTTTTGATCCGAATGCAATTTTTAAAAAATGTTCAATTCTCAATTCTGATGAATTTATTTTTGTCAGCTCATCTCATTTGACACCTTCAACAGGCATTTAGAAAATGCCTGCATACAATGATATTGTGTCCGAGTTTGCTGCTCTTCAGATTTCAAATCCGACAGATTCAATTGATAAATTATTAAATAAATATATCGCTTTGTTGCATCAGCATACAGGCCGAAATGTAATCGCATATTATTCAGGTTGGCTTCATGCTCAAAATACTAACGGTATCCAGATCAATGATGATGATAAAAATGGATTCATGGCTACTATTCATCAGCTTGATAGGACGTTAGGCCTCGATTTGGTCCTTCATAGCCCTGGGGGAGACATTGCTGCAACAGAATCCATTGTTGATTATTTGAGACAGATGTTCGGGTCGGACATTAGGGCAATTGTTCCACAGTCAGCGATGTCAGCAGCGACGATGATTTCTTGTGCGTGTAAAGAGATTTTAATGGGTAAGCACTCGAATTTAGGACCTATTGATCCTCAATTTGGTGGGCTTCCTGCACACGGAGTCCTCGAAGAGTTTAAGACAGCTCTAAAGCAAATCAAAAAAGATCCGGCACTGATTCCCTTATGGCAGTCAATTATTGGTAAATATCATCCAACGTTTTTGGGCGAATGCGAACATGCGATGAAATGGTCAAAAGAGATTGTGCGTGACTGGCTTCGGTCAGGTATGTTTCATGGCGACCCTCAAGCTGCACAGAAATCTTTAAGAATTACAAAAAAACTTTCCGATCATCAAACAACTCGGACCCATTCTAGACATATATCCCGGGCTGAGTGCCAAAAAATTGGATTAAAAATCATAGATATAGAAGCCGATCAAAATTTACAGGACAGAATTTTGAGTCTGCATCACAGCTTTATCGTGGGTTTTTCTGCAAATCCTGCCAACATTAAAATTATGATGAATCAAAAAGGCGGAATATATGTCCGTCGCGCGATCCCTCGATAAATTAGATTTACTGATACGAAAAGCAGGCTTTTACGTCAGGACTTGCCACTGGACAACGTCAGGCAGCAAGAGCTTTAAAATCAATAAAGCGTGTATTTAAGATCAAAGGCCTCATCGTCAATAGGAAGCCAGCGCCAAAGTGGCTGTCAGGGCTATTAGAAAGATTGAGATATAGACTATTTTTCGTTTCCAGCGAAGGTGTTATGAGCGTTTTATATGCTCAAATCGCTTATAATCTCCAATAGTTATAATTGAAATTTATAAATTGGCTGTATCGAAAACACTTATTTGATCGGCGCAGGTTTTTCCTTTACTGAAAGTTCCGGTGCTTCCACTTCCTCAGCTAGTTATTATTTTTATAAGGCGGGAGCAATGGCGGCCTATGCGGCCCAAGCCTTTTCTTTTGTCAAATATACCGACAGCAACGACACTTACTCTTTTTTGAGTAACACTATCCGATCTGAGGGTGTTGACATTTTCCAATTTAATTCCGCATCCTTAGCGAGTTCGAGAGTACCCGCCTGTGCTTTATTCTGATTGGGGTTATCGCCATATAAAAATACTCTGGCTTTTTTTATGGGTATTCCTGCCTAGAGACATGAGATGCCTAAAAACATAAATTTTTTAATAGGAATTCGACTTCGAGAAGAGTGCAATTGGGTCTCTACCAGTAAGGAGGACCGATGGTTCAAACCGAGACAACAGAGCCAAGCAAGGAAAGAATATCTGATAAAAAGGCGATTCGTCCATTTCGTGTGAGTTTTTCGGAAGAGGAGCTCAGCGAATTGCGCAAGCGCATCGAAGCAACTAGGTGGCCTGAAAAGGAAACCGAACCAGCGCAGGGCGTGCAACTCGCCGTCATTCAAGCGATCGCGCGGTATTGGGCGACCGATTACAACTGGCGCAAGTGCGAGGCGAAGCTGAACGCCTATCAACAGTTCATCACCGAGATCGATGGACTAGACATTCACTTCATTCACGTTCGTTCGAAGCACGAGAACGCGTTACCACTCGTTGTCACACACGGATGGCCTGGCTCGCCCATCGAACAGCTGAAAATCATCGAACCACTCACGAATCCGACGGCGCATGGTGGGAGCTCATCGGATGCCTTCCATCTCGTCATTCCATCGATGCCGGGTTACGGGTTTTCAGGTAGGCCGACCTCTACCGGCTGGGACCCCGCCCACATGGCCCGCGCATGGACCGAGCTAATGAAGCGCCTGGGATATAAGCAATTCGTGGCGCAAGGCGGAGATTGGGGTGCATTCGTCACCAATCTGATGGCTCAACAGGCGCCCCCGGAGCTGCTCGGCATCCATGTGAACTTCCCCGGTACCGCGCCCGCTGACGTTGCCCGGGCTCTCCAGTCCGGCGAGCGTCCACCTGCCGGTCTCTCGGCTGAGGAGCAGCGGGCATACGACCAGCTCACGTTCGCCTTCCGGCACCTCCCTACGCAACAGATGATGGCCTTACACCCGCAAACACTATACGGATTGGCGGACTCACCCGTCGCCCTTGCCGCCTGGATGATCGACCACGACGTGGCCAGCTACGATCACATCGCGAAACTCTTTGTTGACGGAAACCCCTACGGCGACCTCACACGGGACGACATCCTCGACAACATCACCCTTTCCTGGTTGACGAACACGGGTGTGTCCAGCGCTCGTCTCTATACGGAATTCAAGGGCGCCTATATCAATGACCTCAACATCTCCGTTCCAGCCGCCGTGAGCGTTTTCCCTGAAGAGGTCTACCAAGCTCCGCGGAGTTGGAGCGAGCGCGCCTACAAAAATCTCATCCATTTCAACGCCCTCGAAAAAGGCGGGCACTTTGCGGCCTGGGAGCAGCCGCAACTCTTTTCAGAGGAGGTTCGCGCAGGTTTCAAGTCTTTGCGCAAACAAATGTTGCATTGATCAAGCGGGCTCCTGATTGTGTCTGAGAAAAGACCCTTGAGGCAGTGGACTTCATCGCAGTCTAAAACCCTTGGTTCTTGATTGAAGGATCTTTAAGAAAGTAATGACTAGCCAGCGGGTTCAAACCCCCTGGCTTTTTTTATGCGTAATCTTAGCCAGGAGCCGTCGCTCCAGTCTCGCAACTTCTGCTACTCCTCTGGTCAACAAACCCCACCCATGGCTTTATAAGGCAAGTTTTGGTACTCTGATTGCCGTGCCCCTGGTAACTCAGTCAATTTATAGCGTTTTTGTGGCCAAGGTCTTTAGATTCGCTATAAAGCCAATTCGATACCGACGGCTCGCTCAGTCCAATTGATTTGAAATGTGGACAAGGGTAATGCCTCTTGATAGTTTCCATCCCGTGAGAAGACTGATTCAAATTTATATTTTGATCTTATTCGTAGGCGCAGCATTCGGAGCGATGGCCGCATCTGAAAAACCTCATGAAGACTACGATCTTTTGAAGACATCCCCTCTACTTATGCGCCTTGACAAGGAATTTTCCGGCGCTTGTCCAGATGTCATTCATGTCAAGTTTACTCAAAGCTCTACGTCTCAATTCCACCCACCAACTTCAACCATCAAAATTGATCCTGGGTCAGCTAAAGAAAATCTAGAAGTAGTTTTAGCTCATGAGTCTTCACACCTTTGCATGGCTAACCTCACAAAAGATTTCAGTAACACAGAACCATTTCGTTTTTTTGATGAGGGATTTGCGAGCATTATGGGCGCAGAAGCAGTTGGCCAGGCTGAAGTTTATAAAAAACAGGCGCTGGCAACGTCTGCGCAGTACGCTCGCCATGGCAAGGTTAAGTTTGAAATGATTCAGAAATGGAAAGAGTATTTCGGGATTCCTCCTGAGGCTGACTGGAACGCTTACCAAGTTGGATCGAGCTTCATTTTTTTTGCTCGTGATGCTTTCGGTGCTGAAAAGGTACGAGAATTTTTTGGGGCTGTAGGACAAAGTGGGGATTTAGATAAAGCTCTCCTGTCGTCTTTTAAGTGTTCAAAGAGCAGTTTTGAGAGTGAATGGATTAAATATCTATCCAACATTAAAATCCCTCCTTCTCCGAAGATAGCGCGCATGATTCCGAACGACGGTCAAATTGATGTACCAACGTCGCTCCAGGAAATTATTGTGGAATTTGATCAACCGATGGCGAAGAAGATCTCCGTGAGTACAAATTGTAATGGGGAGATTTGTTATAAGAATGCTTATTGGAAGTCAGAAAAGGTACTCGCAATCAAGATTCCAATCTCACTTAAGAACTCTACCGTATATACCCTCACACTGGGTACAAAACGAGGATTGTTACAGTCAACAGAGGGCGCTGAATTACCCTTAACATCTTGGACTTTTTCAACAGTCAAAACAAAATGATTTCAGTTCCTTCAGTTTGCGCTAAGTTTTTTCAAAGGGTGCCTTAGCTGTCTCCTACCTCATGTGTTGTTTGAAAGACCAGCTCGAGTTTATACGCTTTCAGGCAAGAATGGATTTGGTTTTAAGGTGCATAAGATTAAAAAAATAGCTTTAGACTTGCAGCCCAGATCATATTCTGTATATACGCACTATAGGAGCAGCCAGATGAGTTTTTGGAACAGCCTTCAAGTATCGGCGACAGTTTTAACACTGCTATGTTTTGTTGAAATGGTTCAGGCAAAGTCTTTGGATAGTGACGGTATTTTTCCATTAAGCAACGTATCAGATGAACATGACTTTGCCCCTCTAGCGACTCTAACTTCTCAAGCAAAAATTGTGGCTTTAGGAGAGAGTTTTCACACTTCGGAAGGCTTCCATATTCAGAGAGAAAGAATAATTCGATTCCTAGTCGAGAAGAAGGGGGTTCGGACTGTCTTTCTTGAGAGCCCTTGGGCCGAAGCTTTAGTTGCCTCAAAATATGTTGAAAGTTGTCGAGGCACCTCTACCGAAGCTGTGAATAGCTTATTAGATGTATGGCGATCAAAGTCCTTTGCACAAACCTTAGAGTGGCTTTGTAGGTACAATAAAGCCCATCCTAACGATCGAGTTATGTTTGCGGGCGTTGATAATCAAAATCCGTGGGCTGATGCTAAGATTATTCGAGCGTTCATTTACAATAAGAAATTTCGTTCGATAGCATTGACGAATGATTTAGATAAATGCGTTGGTGCTAAAAGTACATCTCTTGAATCTTTCAAGGCGTCTCCAGAATGGGACCTTTATGTTCGTGACAATCAGCAAGTCCCGCAAGAAATCCATGACGAGTGCCTAAGATCTTTAGAGGCCTTGCAGAAAATGAACTTAAGCACCAAGGCTGCGATTGCCGTAATGTCTCTCCAGTCTTGGCAGAAACGCTGGTACTTCTTGAATCGCGATGAGCAAAGATTCATCAACGATCGCGATGTTGGAATGTATGAAATTTTTAATAAATTGTATATGACTCGAAAAAAGGGTCGGACTATTTTAATCGGCCACAACTACCATATCGCGATGAGTTCAAATCCTAATCCGCAACTCTCGCCTATGGGAACACTCTTGAAGAAAGAATATGGTCCTCTTTATGAAGCTGTAGGCCTCATCGGGTATCGAGTAAAGATTAATTGGCCCGAAACGCAGTTTAAGGATCAACTTCCACCTTTGGACGTAAATTCCGCAGAATTTCTTCTTCATGAAAGGTATTTAGGATCAGTCCTCGTTGATACACAAACTGTATTCCCGCAATCAACACCACTTTTCATCTATAATAATGGCAGAGCTCAGCCTGCTATTATAAAAGACCAATTCCGCGCGCTTGTATATTTGGAAAATTCTGAATCAAGGCCTCCCAGATAGAAAAACGATGAACTAACACTTCAAATGAAATTGCCACTCGAGTTCGCGAGCGACAAGAGTCTAACGTCTTTAAAATATCTTCACTGATCTAAAAGTCGCGTCCAACTGCCCACTGCTGACTAGAAACAGATTTTAGTCGCAGTTTTTATACCAGCCAGGTCTGCCATGGCAGATTGGGCCATTGTCTTCGTTTTTAGCTTTGACTGCGGTTTCAGTGCAACTCCACTCTCGATTGTCGTAAGGCTTAGGTTCCACCAATCTCCCCAGTGGGTCAAAAAAATGAAGAGTTCCATTTTGAATTTTCATTCTCACAGTCTGGTTATGGAATTCATCTTTCACAACCCCCCGCAGGGTTATGATCTCAAAGTATTCAGTTCCAGAAAGGTCGCCAGTGGTAATAATTGGGTCCATATAGTCTGAATATTTGTCGGCGATTTTATAAAATTTTGCGGTAATTTTTGGCAAAGCTGTTCTATCCAGCACGATTTGAATATGTTCCTCGCCGAAGTAAGAAGACCCGGTCTTTGGCGAGCAGGCTATTTTTAATTTTGAAACTTCAGATCCAGCAATTGATGCTGACGAATTCAAGACAACTAATAAAGACATAAATAATATTTTCATTCTAGGCCTCATTTCCGTTCTTTATAGATACTTGATTGACTTATATTTGTAAAATATGATTATGACTATTATTTATATAGGTAATTACTTATGAAATATAGAATTAGCGATATTGCGAACTTTGTAGAAACCAGCTCTTGCTCCACCATTATTCAATCAGCAAGAAAACTGGAGATAAGTCAGCCTGCCTTATCGGAAAGTCTAAAAAGATTAGAAAATGATTTGGGCTATACTCTATTTTATCGGTCTCGCTCTGGCATTCAATTGACACCTAGTGGAAAGGTTTTTTTAGGAAAAGCGCAAAGAGCAATGCAAGCATTTAGTGAATTGGATATTTCTTTAGACACTGAAAATATTTTTTCTGGCAGAACCATGGTTATTGGCTGCCATCCGACAGTGGCGCAATATTCTATCCCCAAAGCTCTTTCTTATTTAAAGGCAAAAGTGCCTGACTATAAAATTGAACTTAGACATGATTTGTCCAGAAATATCCAGGCCGAGATTCAAAGAGGGCATATTGATATAGGTATTGTCGTTAATCCCACAGAGGTACCTGATTTGGTAATTCAACGATTAGCGGTCGATACTGTAGGGGTTTGGTCCGCCAAACCCAGTGAGATGCTAGATACAGTCATCTGTAATTTAAATTTATTTCAAACTCAGTCAATTTTAAAGAAATGGAAAAATAAACCTTCGAAAATTATTTCGACCGAAAGTCTTGAGCTTATCTGCCGACTAGTGAATGAACGTATTGGCGTGGGTATTGTGCCAGAACGTGCTGTTAAGCTATCTGGATTCAACTTAAAACATCACAGCACTGCTCCATCTTATAGGGATGAAATATGTTTGGTTTATAGACCAGAATTTGGAAAAGTTCTTGCCGAAAAAATAACAGCAGAGGCTTTAAGACGATCAATCGACTTAGAATAAATTCAACCGTTTTTAAGCTCGAAAATCAGCAAAGTTCCCAATCATCGCCGTCGCTATGATAGAAAACTGTCTTGTGCTATTGGCGATTGTAACTCTTCTGCGTTATTAATAACTGGAATGCGCCCCTGACTTAGACAGCCCAGCCCCATAATTTCTGAACGGGCCGCTTTTCCGGGGTTGTTTTTAAGATCTCCGCTTCGCACT
>Ga0255338_1001759_pt1 | contig 37611 bp, 30 predicted proteins | sample MeOH1_35cm_T4_19_FD_203715 | JGI IMG/M metagenome (GOLD analysis project Ga0255338, IMG submission 203715) | Sandy soil microbial communities from University of British Columbia, Vancouver, Canada - MeOH1_35cm_T4_195 | ecosystem: Engineered > Artificial ecosystem > Sand microcosm > Unclassified ...
GCGGCGCTGCATGCGCCGCAGTGACGGGGTCAGTGTAACGTCGGCGAGGTCTGCGCGAGCAGCTGCTGCAGCACGTGCGGCTCCACGGGTTTGACGAGGCAGTGGTCGAACAGGCCTTCCTGGGGAGTCTCGTCCGCCGTTACGCCGAGCAGCGCGGCATGCGCGGTCTCCGGCAACATGCGCAATGCCCGCACGAGCTCGTCCGAGCCGTCGGCCTGCGTTCCGGTATCGATCAGCACGGTGTCGGGATGAAACTCCTGCGCCGCGGGCAGCGCGGAAGCGCGGTCCTGGGCCACCCGCACGTCGTGTCCCTGCAGCTGCAGCAGCATCCGCAGGCTCGCCGCAGTGTCGGGATCGCGGTCCACGACCAGCACGCGCCGATGGCCGTTCGTCGCCTTGCCGGGCGCGTGCGGCGCGGCTTCCGCAGCTGCTTCGTGAACGGGCAGCCGCACCACGAACTCGGTTCCCTCCGTCACGCGCCGGGCTTCTATCGCGCCCCCGTGCAGCTCGACGAGCTGCCGGACGAGGGGCAGGGTGATGCTTTGCGCGCTGCCGGCCACGGGTGAGGCGGACGAAAACAGCTCGAGCAGCGAGTCGAGCGCCGGCTGCGGGAGCGCGAGGCCGCCGGCTCGAACCCGCAGCACGATGTGCTGATCGTCCTCCTCGGCACGGACGGCGAGCTCGCTGCCTGGGCTGCTGCAACGTGCACCGTAATCGAGTAGCGCCGTGATCGCCTGCGCGAGCCGGTCGGCGTCGGCATGCACCCGGGCGCGTCCGGCCGGCAGCGTGAGGCTCAAAGACTGTCCTCGTGCTTCGATGAGAGACCGTGCAGCATCCGCGGCGCGGTGCACGAGCGTCCCGATTTCCGCGGTGGCGCGCTCGAGCGGTAACGGATGCTCGAGCAGATGCGAAACGTCCAGCGCGTCTTCCAGGAGGCGTGCGAGATACTGAGTGTGACGCACCACGATGTCGCTCGCCTCGCGGGCGCGCGGCTCCTGCACCGAGAGCGTCCCCAGCACTTCGGCGGCATGGCGCAACGGTTCCAGCGGCCCGCGCATCTCCGCGGCAAGCGCAGCCACGAATGCGTTGCGTCGCCGGTCGGCATCGCGCAGAGCGGCCTCCACGCGCCGCACGTCGGTGACGTCGGCGAGCATGCCTATCCAGCCCGCCTGCGCGCCGTCGGCGTCCCTGCGCGGCGCTATGCTCGCCACCACCCAGCGGTATTCTCCGTCTGCGCGCTGGACTCTCATCTCGGCATGTTGCGTCTCGCACGCGTGTGCCATGCCCCGCCGCCAATCCTCATACGCCGTCCGGTCTTCGGGATGAATACGGCTCGCCCAGTCGCGCGTGCCGGCGTCGCCGGAGAGTCCGAGATACTCGCGCAGCGCCGAGTTCGCGAACTCGCCGTGCTCGCCGGCCTCCATCCACAGCAAGCCGGGAGCGAGCTCCGCCGCCGACCGGAAGCGCTCGGCGTCCCGCGTCAATTCGTCCTCGACGCGCTTGCGCTCTGTGATGTCGACGATGCAGCTCACATAGCCGAGATACGCGCCCGCCTCGTCATGACGCGGCGTCGCGACGTCGATCACCCAGCGATACGACCCGCCGCGCTCCCGCAGGCGGTATTCGATATGGACCGGATCCCGCTGCGCGCGAGTGCCGAGCAGGGATGCCGCAGTGCGCTCACGATCATCGACATGCACGCTGCTCAACCAGCGCGAGCCGAGCGCCTCGTCGATGGACACGCCTGTATGACGCTGCCACTGCGCGTTCCAGTACGTGCTGTTGCCGTCCGCATCCGCAACGCGGATAAGCCCGGCCGTTTCCTCCGCCGCATTGCGCATGCGCGCCTCGCTCTGGCGCAACGCTTCGTCCGCGCGCTTGCGCTCAGTGACATCGCGCACGAGGATTTGCACGGCGCGCTCGGCGGATGTCTCGTAGAGCGCTGCCTCGATCTCGGCATCGATCACGCTGCCGTCGAGGCGCACCAGCTTGACTTCGAGCGGGCTCGCTGCCGACTTGCGCCGCAGGGCGCGCTGTATGCGTTCCTGGAACGCCTTGTGCCACGGCTGCTGTATGAATTCGAGGATGGATTTGCCGATCAGCTGCTGCTCGTCGCGCGCGGCGAGCACGCGCACGCACGCCGGGTTGACGTAGGCGAGCTTGTTGTCCCGGTCGATGAACAACGGCTGCGGCGACGTCTCGAAGATCGAGCGGTAGCGCGCCTCGCTCGTCTTCGTGTCGGTCTCGACCTGATGCCTGGCCGTCGCATCGCTGTAGATGGAACACACGGCGTAGGCTTTGCCGCCCGCGTCCCGCAGCGCGATCTTCGACGCCGCGTAGAACACCGAGCCGCTCGCGAACGGCGCCATGCCGTGCGACTCCACCGGCTGCGCGGATGCGAGCGCCTCGTCGTCGTACTCGCGCAACCTGTCGGCGGCTTCCCATGCGAGCACCTCGTGATCCGCCTTGCCTTTCAGCTGCCCGGGCGCGACATGCACGAACGCTTCGTACTGGGCATTCGCATAGATATAGCGGCCTTGCGCATCCTTCACGCACACGGGAGCGGGCAGGTGCTCCAGTATCGCGCGCAGCGTGCTTTCGCTTTCGCGCGTGGCCGCTTCGGCCTGATGACGGTCGGTCATGTCGTCCGCCGCAAAGGCGACGCGGGTCACCCGGCCGTCGGCGTCTTTCAGCGGCGCGCAACTCACGGCCCAGTAGCGCTCGGTTTTCGGCTGGGCAGGCGTGCGCACGCCGATCTGCGCAGTCGGGGTCGCTGCGCCGGTTTGCACTGCACGCTCGAGCAGAGGCTCGGCGGCGGCGGCGACGTGAGGCAGCAGCTTGCGCAAGTGTTTGCCGATGTGATCTTGGATGCGCAGGCCGTTCATTTCGGCAAGGCGGTCGTTGACGCGCACGAATCTGAGCTGCGTATCGAGCACTGCCAGTCCCACGGGTGCCGTCCGATAGACGCCTGCGAGCTCCGCCGCCTCGTTCGTCGCCGACTCTGCGCGCTTCAGCGCGGCCTGTTCGGCCTGCCGGCGCTCGCTCACGTCCGTGCCCATCAGGAGCCACAGGTCTTCACCGTCCAGACGCACGCTCGCGGTATGGCACAGCCAGTGACGCGGCTCACCCGCTCGCGTCCAGACGGTCATCTCCGCCGGCGTGTCGTTGGCATGGGCATAGCGCTCCCGCAAGTCGTCGCGAGCGGCGCTTTGTCGGTCCGGGGCGACACGCAGGCCTCGGGCAAGCCAGGCCTGCAGGCTCGGCAGGTCTTTCGCCGTATAGCCCGTGAGTCGCGCGAAAACGGCGTTGAGCGCTTCTATCTCGCCCGACGGCCGCATCATCAATATCGCGAGCGGGGACTGCTGCAGCCATTCGCGCAATTGCTCGCCGCTCGCTTTGGCCGGCGGGCTGTACACCGGCGTGCCGTCCGCGATCACCGTTTCCAGAGGCTCGGCGTCGATGATGGTGACATCGGCCGTGCGAAACAGCGGCGAGCGCTCGGCAGGGGACTCGCGCGCAAGCCGGTCGTCCGCCATTCGCGCGCGGCGCTCTTTCTGCACGAGCCGGTAGCTGGAGCCGGCGAGCGCGAGCGCGACCAGCGCTGTGAGCAGCAACGCGAGGAGCAGGACGTCGACGTCGCGGCTGCGAGCCGGCTTCGCGGCGGATGGTGCGTCCTGTGGCGGCCGCGTGTCGGCCCTGGCCCGCGGCACGGGATCGGTTGCGGAGGCGGCCGGATCGCCGGCGGGCGTGCCGCTCGCTAGCGGGGCCGTGTTGGCGTTGGCAGGCGACGAAGGCGGATCGCCGACGGTCTTGCGCTCGCGCTCGAAACGCTCGAACGCGTCCCGCGTCTGCTCCAGCGCGTGCTGGGTCTGCGCCTGCTGACGGACGTCTACGTACCAGAAGCCCAATCCCACGGCGACCGCAAGGACCAGGAACAAAACCGCCACTACGGGGGTTTTCTCGGAGAGTCGCATGATAGCCTCCGCCCTTTTTACATGGGTAAACCGTTTCTCCGCAGCGTGCAGCGGAGCATAACGGGCGGGCCTTCCACACGCCTCGAGGAATGGCAGCAGTCAAGAGGCGCAATACTGCGCCGGCCTGTCCTGCGGTGTCGTGCCTGGGCAAAAGAGAGAGAGAGCGGCAGCGGTCTACGCCATCACTGGCGGAGAGAGCGGGATTCGAACCCGCGACACGCTATTAACGTGTACACGCTTTCCAGGCGTGCGCCTTCGACCGCTCGGCCATCTCTCCGTGAAGGGCCGGATTCTACCATAGCAACCCCTATGCCCAGGTCGCGTCAGCCCGGCAACAGCGAGCACAGACGCGGCGAGCGCCATTGCGGCCGAGGCGCGCTCGGCTGCAGGCGAGATCGGGACGGGCACATGGGGCGAGTATTCGCGCAAGGCGAGCCCGAACGCCGAGTCCGACGGAAAGGGCGACAGGAGCGCAGTCGCGAGGTAGCTGCTTGGCGTGAGCGTGAGGACGGCGGCCGTGACTGCGGGCAGCAAGGCGAGCGGCGCGAGATGCCGGATTATCGAGCGCTTCGGCGCTGCCTGCGCGATCGCCTGCCACGTGCGCTCGGGCCTGAACGTGCGCTCGGGCCTGAACGTGATAAGCATCGCCCTGCGTATCATGGCAATTCGGACCGGACGTCAGAATGCGGCGCGTCCCGTGGCCTCCAGCGCGATCCTGATCTTGAAATAAGTGACGACGACCCACAGCACCAGCACGACGAGGGGCGTGAGCAGCCAGACGTGCCGGTCGAGTATGAAGCGCGGCATGATGATCCGTGTCAGCCGGAAGACGGGCGCGGTCACCGCCTTGAACATGAGATATACGAAGTTCGTGTCGCGACTTGCACCGGCGAACACATACAGCGCGCCCTGGCCCAGCAGCGCGAAGCCCGCCACTTCGATCAACGCCTTCAATATCGTGACGAGCGTGAATGCCATTGCGGGCCCCCGTATCGGTCGATCTATTCTAGCGAAACGCCACTCGCGGTGCTTGCGCCTGCCCGCCGATGACGACAGAATCGCCGGGTGAGGAGGGGATGCGAATAACATGACATACGAGTGCTGGTGGCGTCATCTGCGCGCGCGTTTGCTGGATGTCCTGGGCAAACGCGATCTTGCCACCGCGGAGTACCGCGCGCTCGGCCGGCTGCAACCCGGCAACGCCCGCATCCTCAACATACTCGGTTACCGGCACGCGCAGGCGCGCGAGTGGCGGGTCGCCGTCGATTACTTCAGCCAGGCGCTCACGATAGCGCCCGGCGACGCGGAGGCGCATTTCAATCTGGGCTATGCCTACGAGCAGCTCGGCGAGCCGGAACAGGCCGCGGCGCAATTCGAGCGCGCGGTGGCGCTGCAGCGCACGCTGGACCGCGCCTGGTACGGCCTTGGGATGAGCTGTGCGCGTCTCGGCCGGCATCAGGATGCCGTCAGGGCGCTGTCCGAGGCGACGGCGCTCCAGCCCATGAACGCCATAGCCTGGTATGCGCTGGGCATGGCGCACCACGCCAACGGCGCACCGGACAAAGTCGAGGAAGTGGTGAGACATCTCTTCCGCTTCGATCCCGTAATGACGCGTCGGCTCATCCAGGACAGCGGCCGGTCCGATCTCGCTCATCTCGTGCGCGACTTGCGCGTCTGAGTCGCCAAAAAAAGAGGCCCGCGAGTCGCGGGCCTCGCAAGAACCGCTCCCTGATTATGCAGCTCGCGTGTCGATGTCCCCGGTTAGATTGGGGTATCTCACGTGATCGACCAGCTCCTGCACGGCCGAGCTCGGCGCGGGCGTGAGCAGCGTTCCGACGATGACTCCCACGAAACCTGCCGGTATGCCGAAGATACCCGCGGAGATCGGTGTGATGCCGTACCACAGCGGCATGTTGATGCCGAAGAACGGATACCGGGTCACCATGTAATACAGGCAGACGCCGAGGCCGCCCAGCATGCCGAGAATGGCGCCGGCCTTGTTCGCGCGCTTCCAGAACACGCCGAGGACCAGCGCCGGGAAGAAGGCCGACGCTGCGATCGAGAACGCCGCGCCGACGAGGAACAGGATGTCTCCCGGCTTGAGCGACGTCACATAGGCGGCCACCACCGCGACGACGAGCAGCAGCGATTTCGCGATGGTCAGCCGGCGCTTGGTCGGCGCGTTCGGATCGATCATCTTGTAGTAGACGTCGTGCGAGAGCGCGTTGGCGATGGTGAGCAGCAGGCCGTCAGCGGTGGAGAGCGCCGCAGCCAGGCCGCCCGCCGCCACGAGTCCGGAGATCACGTACGGAAGCCCGGCGATCTCCGGCGTGGCCAGCACCACGATGTCGCCGCCGATGAGAATCTCGGCGCGCTGCACGAGGCCGTCGCCGTTTATGTCGGTCAACGACAGCAGCGTCGGATCGACGAGCCGCCACGCCTGCACCCAGTTCGGCAATTGGTCGAACGAGATGCCGACGAGGTTGTAATAGATCTCGTACTTCACGAGCACCGCGAGCGCCGGCGCAGTGAAGTAGAGCAGGAAGATGAAGAACAGCGACCAGAACACGGACTGGCGCGCATCCTTGACGCTGGGCGTCGTGTAGTAGCGCATGAGAATGTGCGGCAGGGCGGCCGTGCCCACCATCAGGCACAAGATGAGCGCGAGAAAATTGTTTCTCGCCGTGCTGCGCGCCTTCTCGTCTTTGCCGGGAAACATCTCGGCGTGCGGACGGTTGGGCCCGGCGCGGGCTGCGAGACCCTTGTCCTTGGTCCATTGCGCTTTCGCGGTATTCTCGTCCTTGTAGGTCGCGAGATCCTCTTCCGCCGCCTTCAGCTTGTCCGCTGGCGCGTTGGCGGCCCTCAAGTCGGCCACGCGTTTCTCCGCTTGCGCCTTGCCGGCGGCGTACGCGGCATCCGGATTCTTCAACGCTGCGACCGCCGCGTCAGCCTTCTGCTTGAAGATGGCGCGGACTTCCTGCTCCTTCGGATCGGCATCCAGTTCTTTTTCCCGCTGCGTCACTTTCTGCAGCTGATAGCCGTAGACGAGCTGCGGCACCGGCACGCCGGTCTGCTTCGCGGCGAGCCATACCGGCGGGATCATGTAGGCGATGATGAGGATGATGTACTGCGCCACCTGCGTCCACGTGACCGCACGCATGCCGCCGAGGAACGAGCACACGAGTATGCCCGCGAGACCCACGAACACGCCGATGCCGAACTCCAGCCCGGTGAAGCGGCTCGTGATGATGCCGACACCGTAAATCTGGGCGATGACGTAGGTGAACGAGCAGATGATGGCGGCGACGACGCCGATCAGCCGCGGGATGTTGCCCCCGTAGCGCGCGCCGAGAAAGTCGGGAATGGTGAACTGCCCGAACTTGCGCAGATACGGCGCGAGGAAGAGCGCCACCAGGCAGTAGCCGCCGGTCCAGCCCATGATGAACGCGAGGCCGTCGTAGCCGGTGTGATACAGCGTGCCCGCCATGCCGATGAAGGATGCGGCCGACATCCAGTCCGCGCCGGTGGCCATCCCGTTGAAGAATGCGGGGACGCGCCGTCCGGCGACGTAGTACTCGGCCACGTCCGCCGTCCGGCTCATGATGCCGATGCCGGCATACAGCCCGATCGTCGCGAACAGGAACAGGTAGCCGATCCAGCGGTTCGGCAAGCCCATCCACTCCAGTATGGCGAGCGCGATGAGAAAGAGGATGAAGCCGCCCGTATAGAAGCTGTAGTACTTCTTCAGCTGGGTGTTGAACGTGGATTGCGCTTGCGTAGCCATTATTGTTGCTCCCCTTCCTGCACGCCGTATTGCTCATCCAGCTTGTTCATGTAATGCGCGTAGTACCAGATGATGAGCACGTAGATGATGAGCGAGCCTTGTGCGCCCATGTAGAACGGCAGAGGGAAGCCCAAGATGGTGATCGAGGCCAGGTCTCGTGCGAACCAGCCGATCACGAAGGTGACCACGAACCAGATTGCGAGCAGTATCGCGGTGATTCTGAGGTTCTTGCGCCAGTATTCCTGGTGTCTCTCGGTGAGCTGCATGTCCCCTCCACGAGCTGGATTGATGAAACCCGCCCGCATTGCATCCGCGGCTCGGGGTGAGGCTATAATAGGTTCAAAAACTTACTAAGTCCTTTCCGGTTCTGGGTGGGCGCCGGCGCACCGGATGTGGCATGGCAACGGCAAGTCGGGCGGCATGCTGCCGTCCGGAGGAGGAGGGCTGGTGCGGATATTGGTCGCCGAAGACGATCCGACGCTGCAGGCTGCGCTTGCATTCAGCCTCAAGCACGTCAACAGTTATGCCGTCGACCTCGTCGCGGACGGCGCTGCAGCCGACGTCTTTCTGCAGGGTTCCTCGTTCGATCTGCTTGTTCTCGATCTGGGGCTGCCCAAGATCGACGGCTTCGAAGTGCTGCGCCGCCTGCGGGGCCGCGACGCCGCGCTCCCGGTGCTCATCATGTCCGGCCGGGACGAGCCCGAAGAGAAAGTGCGCGGCCTCGACATGGGCGCGGACGATTACATCGTGAAGCCGTTCAGCCTGCACGAGTTCGAGGCGCGGGTGCGCGCGCTCTTGCGGCGCGGGCAGTGCGGGGCGCCGACTCGGGTCACGCACGGCGGCCTCGCTTTCGACACCGTTACGCGCACGGCGACATTGGACGGCAGGCCGCTCAGGCTCTCCACGCGCGAGACGGCGGTGCTCGAAGTGCTGGTGAAGCAGTTCGGCCGCGTCGTCGCCAAGGAACGTCTCATGGAGCATCTCTACAGCTCGGACGAAGCGCCCGGCGACAACGCCATCGAGGTGTTCGTCCACCGCTTGCGGAAGAAGCTCGCAGCCTCCCCGGTGACCGTAACGACGTACTACGGCCAGGGTTATCAGCTCGACTACCGCGACAGCGGTTACGCGCAGGCCAACTGAAGCGCTCAAAGCTGGTAGTCGAGGGCGAGCCGCGTCTGCAGCTTGCGGGCCTGGCGAAAAGCCTCCTTCAGCGTGAAACGATCGAGCTCGTTCAACTCGTACGGATTCAGGCGGTTGTTCATCGGCAGGCCGCGGTCGCGGCGGGCCTGCTGATGCCGCAGCCGCGCGAGCTGTATGAACAGAAAGGCGCGCGTCCAGGCTTCGGCTTCGGCCGGCGGAATGCCGAGCGGCACGGCGGCGGCGCGCAATCGCGCCACAGTGTTCGTGTGCGGCAACCGGCATTGCAAGGCGTAGATGCGGGCGGCGTCGACGAAAGGACTGGCCCCGTTCATCTTGAGATCGACCGTGTTGCGATGCTCCCCGCCGCTGTCGACCAGAAAATCCCTGAAGAAGCCGACCGGCGGCCGCGTGCGCAAGGCGTTGCGCGCCATCTGATGCAAAAACCTGGGCTGGCCCGCGATGTGCTCGTGGAGCCACTCGCGCAGCGTCGCTGCGAGCGCGGCGTCGCCATGCAGCGGACGGAAGTCGAAGAAGATCGCCGCATCGAGGAGCGCTTCCGGCGTCCCGCTGTCTATCCAGCTCGCAAAGCGCTGCTTCCATTCCGAAAGGCTCAGACACCATGCGGGATTGCCCGCCATGACGTTACCTTTGCACAGGGGATAGCCGGCCGCGTCGAGTGCGCGGTTGACTTCCTGCGCGTACGGCAGCAGGCGCGCACGGACTTGATCCGCGGTAACGCCGGGCGGCTCCAAGAAGATGATGCCGTTGTCCTGGTCGGTCGCGAACGTCTGCTCCTGCCGGCCCTCGCTGCCCAGCGCGATCCAGCACTGGGGGATGGCTCGCACCTCGGGATGATCGAACAACACTTCGATGATGCGCTGGGTGAGCGCGTCGTTCAGCGATGCGATGAACTGGGTGAGCTGCTCGGATGCAACGCCCTGAGCGAGCAGCCCCCGCGAGAGTCGCTCGATGTCCGGGCCGAACAGGATCAGGCGCTGCGGCTCGTTCGTCCTCGCGATCGCGCTCGAGAGCTCGCGCATGCCCAGGCGCTGCAGGCTGAAGAGGTCGTTCTCGGACACGATGCCGTGCACCACGCCGTGATCGACGACGATCACGTGCCGGATGCCGTGGCGCACCATCGCGAGCGCGGCATCCTGCGCGGTGGCCGTGGAGGGAAGCGTCGTGAGATTCTCGGACATGAACCGGCTGATGGGCAGCCGCACGTCGGCTTGAGCGAGTGCGACCCGGTCGAGCACGTCGTGCAGCGTGAAGATGCCCAGCGGTCTGCGGCCGGCATCGGCGACGATCATCGTGCCTATGCGTTCGCGGTGCATCGTAGCGAGCACGGCATGCAAGGCCGTGTCCGGCGGACAGACGACCGGTGGCCGGCGCAGCACGTTCGCGAGCGGTTGATCGAGGGCCCCCAGCCCAGCGCTCGTCGCATCGTGCCGGGCGTGCAGCAGGTGTCTGAAGCGGTCGAGCAGGTCGGCGGTGCGCCGGGTGCAGAAATCCTTGAATGGCGGGCTTGCGTCGAGCAGCGCGCGGAACGCTTGCGCGGGAGCAACGTAGCAGACGGTTTCCTCGGCGGCGGTATAAACGCTGCTGACCGCCGAATGTGAAATGAGCGCGCCTACCGGAAAGCAGTCGCCCGGCTGGAGATCCCACCCCAGCTCGTTCGCCTCGTAGCTTCCCGGCAGCGCGGCTGCTTCGACGAGGCCGTTGCGCACGATGAAGAAGCGGCTCGCCTCGCGGCCGTCGGGCAGCAGTATCGGCGCGCCGCGGGGGTACTGTTCCAGGGTGAGCGCTGCCGCGAGCTGGCCGACGTGCTCGGGCGCCATCCGGTCGAACGGCGGATAGCGGCGCAGGTCGGCGACGATGTCGGCGGTATCGGTCATGGCTCAATAACGCACGCGGGCATAATAAGTCCGTTGCGACGCGTCTTGCGCGTCCTTGAGCGTCACGATGCCGCGCTCCGCAAGCAGCGGGATCATTTTGAGAAAGACCTCCGCCGTGACCATCGCGTCGCCCAGAGCGGTGTGCCTGCCCATGACACTGACCCCGAGGCGCTCGGCGATCGCCTCGAGCTTGTGCGACTGGAGCGCCGGATGCAGGACGGCGGAGAGCAGCAGCGTGTCGACCACCGGATGCGTGAACCGCTCGCCGCTCGCGTCTTCCTTCAGCTGCAGAAAGCGCATGTCGAACGCCGCATTGTGCGCGACGAGCACCGTGTCTTCGCTGTAGCGATGAAACAGCGGCAGCACCGTCGCGATCGTCGGCTGTCCCTGCAGCATGGCGGGCTCGATGCCGGTGACTTGCGTGGCGATCGCCGACAGCGGCCGCCGCGGATCGATGAGCTGCTCGAACGCTTCGTGCGCGAGCAGCTTGCCGTTCACGATGCGCACGGCGCCAATGGCGATGATCTCGTCGCCTTGCGACGGCGCGAGGCCCGTGGTCTCGGTGTCGAACACGGTGTAGGAGAGTTCGGCCAATCGCCGGTTCTCCAGGGCGGCGGTCCGACCCGGCTGGCGGAAGAGGTCGAAGTCGTAGAACTCCGGACGGCTGTCATGCGCAGCCGCGACAGCGAACTGCGATGGCGATTGTTCCACCAGCGGCACGAGCAGGCGGAAGCGCGCGACGCCGCGCCCGGGGTCATGCTCGTGCCAGATCTCGCCGCCCTGGCGCTCGATCACGTTGCGCACCGTGCGGTGCGTGAGCTCGCCCATCGTCCCCGGCGGCTCGTCCTCCCAGCGCTCGATGGGCGCCCGATCGCGTGCGATACCGGAGACGCCCAGCTCGAGCTCGGCATAGCGTCCATCCGGATGCAAATGCAGGAACAGATCGGCCGCACCATAGGCTTCGTGCAGCCGGCGGGCGAGATGGGCCAGCGTGTGCACGAGCGCGTAGCTGTCGATGCGCAGCCAGCCGCCATGGTCGGCGGTGGCGGTGCGGATGCTGGCGCCTGTCGTCTGCTCGATCCGCTGCCGCGCCATCGCGATCAGGTCCGTGCCCTGCATTTCTTCCAGCGGCCATTGCGCCTGCGCTGCGTCGGCATGCTCCCTGGCCGCTGCATCGAGACGACCGGCATGCCGGCCGACTTCTTCCCTGATCACGCTCAGGAAAGCGCCGCGGCGCTCGGCGTCCAGACCGTCGGCCTGGGCCAGCGCTTCCGCCGCGGCCTGTACGTTGGCGAGTGTCGCGCGGCTGCTTTCCATCAGCTTCAGCAGCAGCTCGTTGCGGCGTTCCGAGGAAGCGAGATCCTCGCCCGCGTCCGTGAAAGTGAGGATGTAGCCCTCGATCGCGCGCTCCTGCGCGAGTATCGGCGCCATATGCGCTCGCAGCAGGCGGCCGGAGCTCGTCGTGGTGATCAACTGCGCGAAGGGCCGCACCGCGCCGCGCGCCATCTGCTCGCTCAGCCGCTCCAGCCCGTGTGCGACGAGCGCGCGGTCGATGAGAACGAACAGCGAGCGGCCCAGGCCCAGCAGCCGGTTGCCGAACGGCAGATCCGGCTGCGAGAAAAGCGCCTGTGCAGCGGCGTTGTAGAGCAGTACGCGCCCTTCGAGATTGCATACGATGACCGCATGCGTGAGCTCGTCCATCAGCGCGGCCAGCCGGTTTTTTTCGCGCTCCGCCGTCTCGCTCGCCTCGGCCGCCTGCGCATGCGCTTCGCGCAGTGCCGTCTCGTAGCGGTCTGCCAGCACGTTGATTGCGATCGTGAGCTCGCGCAATTCCGCCGAGCCGTCCGCGGTGAGCCGGTGGGACGCGTTCGCCGTGGCGATGATGCGCGTGCCTTCGGCGAGCCGCAACGGCGTGACGACGTACTTGCGGAACAGCGGCGCGAGCACGAGACCGGCGCCGATCACCAGCATGGCGACGAGGAGCGGCAGGAGATTGGCGCAGGCGGCGAAGAGCGGCTGGTAGCGCGCGCGCGAGGCCCCGTCCATCGTGCTCCACACGAGCAAGACATACGCTGCGAGCACGGCGCCCACTAAACCGACTGCGGCAGCGACTGCGAGCACGAGCTTGCGGCTGCGCTTCATGGTCTCTTGCCGAGAGCTGCGGAGACCTGCGCGAGCAGATCCTGCACCGAGAACGGCTTGGTGATATACGCGCTGGCGCCCAGCGCGAGGCCCTTGGAGATTTCGCTGTCGCGGCCTTTTGCGGTGAGCATGATGATGGGCAGGGCGCGGCATGCCGGATGCGCACGGAGCTTTTGACATACCTCGAAGCCGGAGAGCCGGGGCAGCATGACGTCCAGCAGCAGCAGGTCGGGCGTCGACTCAATCGCCTGCGTCACAGCGTCCTCGCCGTTGTCGACGACTTCGACTTCGTAGCCCGCGCGCTCCATGAGGAACGTGAGCGAGAGCACGATGTTCGGCTCGTCATCGGCGACCAGGATGCGGCGGCGCTTAGCCATGCAGCGCCCGGACTGCTGCGACGGCGCTGTCGCTGGCCGACGCGCGCGCGGCCTGTCCGCTGCCGCGCGGGAGGGTGAACGAGAACGTGGAGCCTGCACCCGGTTTGCTATCCACCCACAATTGGCCGCCGAAGTGATCGACGATCTGGCGACAGATCGCGAGCCCGAGGCCGCTGCCGCTGCGCCGGCGGCCGACGGTGTCGCCGACCTGGCGGAACTTCTCGAACAGGAGCTCCTGGTCCGCTGCGGAGATGCCGATGCCGTTGTCGCGCACGTCGATCTGCAGCCGGTCGGGCATGATGCGCAGCGCGACGTGCACCCGCCCGTCGGGGCGGTCGCAGTATTTCGCGGCGTTGGACAGCAGGTTCAGCATCACCTGCATCAGCCGGTCGCGATCCGCGACGACGGGAGCGTGCGTCGCGGGCAGCTCCAGCTCCAGCGTCACGCCGCGATCCCGGTACACCTGGGCGAGCGTCGTCGCGGCATCCTCGATCACCTCGCGCAGGTCCACGGCCTCGGCGCGCCATTCCGCCCTGCCGGAATCCAGCTTCGCCAGATCGAGCACCTGGTTGATGAGGCGGGTGAGGCGGTCGGACTCCTTGATGATCACGTTCAGGAACTTGTGGCGCTGCTCGGCATCGAGGTCCGCGTGCGTGCTGAGTATCTCCGAAAAAGCGCGGATCGACGTGAGCGGCGTACGTAACTCGTGCGTCACCATGGAGATGAAGTCGTCCTTCATCCGGTCGAGCTCCTGCAGGCGCTGGTTGGCACGGCGCAGCTCGTCGGTGGCCGCCTGCAGCTGCGCGGACTTCTGCTCGAGCTGCCGGCTGTAGGCGAGCGCCTGCGACGCCTCGTCGATGATGTGCAGCACTTCATCGAGCGCGAGCGGCTCCTCGTCCACGGTGGACGACATCATGACGCGAGCAGAAGCGCTGCCGATGGCGCCCGCGAGCAGCGACTCGGTGTGTTGCACGAGCGCGGCATCGGCCTCGAGCCGCTCGAACGCGGGCAATCCGCGGCTGCGCGCGTATTGCGTGTAGGCCTCGCGTGCGCGCTCGGGCCCGAGGAAGCGCCCGAGCAGCGCGAGCAGGTCCTGCACCGTCGCGCGCCCACGCCAGAACGGCGGGCTTGCGGCGAGCGTGGAGCTTTTCAGCACATCCACGAACAGGGTGGCCTGGCTGTGCTCGGCCCCGGTGGGCTTGCGCGCGAGCGACAGACCGACGTAGCAGCCGATGTTCGCAGCCATGCTCCAGAACAGGCAATGCGTGATGTTGTCGAAGTCGCGCAAGCCGAAGAGCTGCTCGGGCAGCAGCAGGTCGGTGCCGAGGTAGCCCTCGGAGAGGAAGGTGATGGGCAGCCATCCCGACTTGGCGAAGGAGGGCAGGAGCAGGGTGTACAGCCAGACGAGGAAGCCGGCGGCGAGTCCGCAGATCGCGCCGAGGCGCGTGCCGCCTTTCCAGTAGATGCCGCCGATGATGGCGGGCGCGAATTGCGCGACGGCCGAGAACGAGATGAGCCCGATCGAGACCAGCGCATAGGCCTCGCCCGCGAGGGAGAAATAGAGATAACCCAGCACGAAGATCACGACGATGGCGCCGCGGCGTATGCCGAGCAGGAGCCCGGAGAGGTCGCGCCACTCGGTGAGCCGCAGCCAGCGCTGGCGGAGCAACAGCGGCATGACGAGATCGTTGCACGCCATGGTCGATAACGCGATCGTCTCGACGATGACCATGCCGGTGGCCGCGGAGAGCCCGCCGATGAAGACGAGCAGGATGAGCCAGGGCTGCTGAACGGACATCGGCAGGGTGAGGACGTAGGTGTCGGCGTCGACGATCCCCTGCGGGAAATGCATGAGCCCGCCGAGCGCGATCGGCATGACGAAGACATTGATCACCAGCAGATACAGCGGAAACAGCCACACCGCCTTCCCGAGGTGGCGCTCGTCGACGTTCTCGACGACGGACACCTGGAACTGGCGCGGCAGGAACATGATGGAGAGCATCGACAGAAACAGCAGCGAGGCCCAGGTGGAATAACGTCCCGAGTCGCCGCCTTCGTACAGCAGCACGGCGAGCTGCGGAATGCGCTCGGCCCGGGCGAAGATGTCGGCAAAGCCGTCGTACATGAAGTAAGTGACGTAGACGCCGACCGCGATGAAAGCGACGAGCTTCACCAGGGATTCGAAGGCAATCGCGGCGACGAGCCCTTCGTGGCGCTCGGTGGCATCGAGATGTCGCGTGCCGAAAAGTATGGTGAACGCAGCGAGCAGCATGGCGATGTAGAACGTGTTGTCGCCGATGAAAAGCGGCGCGCCCTGCTTGTCGGGCATCACGACGTCCGGGTACCGGAGCATGATCGAGAAGCTGACGGAGATCGCCTTCAACTGCAGCGCGATGTACGGGACCACGCCGACGATGGCGATGACGGTCACGAGCCCGCCCAGCAGCTGGCTCTTGCCGTAGCGGGAGGCGACGAAGTCCGCGATGGAGGTGAGCCGGTTCGCCTTGCTGATGCGGATCACCTTGTACATCACGAACCACCACAGCGCGGCCATCAGCGTCGGACCGAGATAGATCGGCAGAAAGCCCATGCCGGTGGTCGCTGCCCGGCCGACGCTGCCGTAGAACGTCCAAGACGTGCAATAGACGGCGAGCGAAAGGGCGTAGATGTAGGGGTTGGCGATGATGCTGCGGCCCGCGTCGGCGCGCTTGTCGCCGTAGCGCGCGATGGCGAACAGCAGCCCGACGTAGGCGAACGACGCGAGGACGATGAAAGGCGCGATCAGCATGGACGGCTCGCCATCGCCTCGGCTCCCGGGCGCTCTAGTCCCGGCCGCGCTCGACCACGAAGGTCATGAGCGCGATCAACAGCGCCCAGACGGAGAAGACATACACGAAAAGCAGCGGAATGCCGGCGACGTTCGTGGGCGAGGCGAAGAGGTCCAGCACGGGATAATCGAGCAGCAGGCAGCCCAGCAGGAACAGCGCCACGAGGCACTGGCCTTTGACGCTGTTTCCCCTCATATGCCCTCCGTGGCGGATGTCGCGCGCAGCGGGCAGAGACCCGCCGCGCGCGGCGGCCTCAAGCGACGTGGTGCCTCAGCTGGTCCAGTATCGCCGGATTTTCCAGGGTCGACACGTCCTGGGTGATCTCCTCGCCCTTGGCGAGCGAGCGCAGCAGCCTGCGCATGATCTTGCCGGAGCGCGTCTTGGGGAGGTTGTCGCCGAAGCGGATGTCGCGCGGCTTGGCGATGGGCCCGATCTCCTTGCCGACCCAGTCCTGCAGCTCGCGCACGATGTTCTTCGCATCGTTGTCGTTGGGACGCGCCTGCTTCAGCACGACGAACGCGACGATGGCCTCCCCCGTGATGTCGTCGGGACGGCTCACGACGGCCGCTTCGGCGACTTTCGGGTTCGCGACCAGCGCCGACTCGATCTCCATCGTGCCGAGCCGGTGGCCCGAGACGTTCAGCACGTCGTCGATGCGGCCCATGATGCGGATGTAGCCGTCCTCGTCGTACGTCGCACCGTCGCCGGCGACGTAATACCGGCCATGGAAGTCCTGCGGGTAATAGGTTTTCCGGAAGCGGTCGGGATCGCCCCAGATCGTGCGCAGCATCGCCGGCCAGGGTTTCTTGATGACGAGTATGCCGCCTTTGCCCTTGCCGACCGAGTGACCGGTTTCATCGACGATGTCGGCGATGATGCCCGGCAGGGGAAACGTGGCCGAGCCCGGCTTGGTCGGCGTGGCGCCCGGCAACGGCGTGATCATGTGCCCGCCTGTTTCCGTCTGCCACCAGGTGTCGACGATGGGGCAGCGTCCGCCGCCTACCGTCTCGTGGTACCACATCCAGGCTTCCGGATTGATCGGCTCGCCGACCGTGCCGAGGATGCGCAGCGAGCTCAAGTCGTACTTGCGCGGCAGGTCGCCGCCCGCCTTGATGAGCGACCGGATGGCGGTGGGCGCGGTATAGAACACCGTCACCTTGTGGTCCTGGATCATGCGCCAGAAGCGCCCGGCGTCCGGATAAACCGGCACGCCCTCGAACATGATCTCGGTCGCGCCGCAGGAGAGCGGCCCGTAACACACGTACGAATGACCGGTGACCCAGCCCACGTCCGCCGTGCACCAGAACACGTCACCGGGCTTGTAGTCGAACACCCACTTCATCGTGATGTGGTTCCACAGCAGAAAACCGCCCGTGGAGTGCTGTATGCCTTTAGGCTTGCCCGTGGAGCCCGAGGTGTAGAGGATGAAGAGCGGATGCTCCGCGCTCACCCATTCCGGCTCGCAGTGCTCGCTTTGTTCCGCGACGAGCTCGTGCATCCAGAGATCGCGCTGCCCATTCCAGTCGACTTTGCCGCCGGTGCGCCGGTAGACGATGACTTTTCTCGCCGTGTCGCAGCCGCCCATGGCGAGCGCTTCGTCGACCGCCGCCTTCAATGGTATCGCCTTGCCGCCGCGCATCTGCTCGTCGGCCGTGAGCACCGCCACGGCGCCGGCGTCGATGATCCGCTCATGCAGGCTCTTGGCGGAAAATCCGCCGAAGACCACCGAGTGGATGGCGCCGATGCGCGCGCAGGACTGCATTGCGATGACGACCTCGATCGACATCGGCATGTAGATGATGACGCGATCGCCTTTGCGGATGCCGAGCGACCTGAGCCCATTCGCCATCATGCACACGCGCCGATGAAGCGCCTTGTAGGTGATGGTCGTGACCTTGCCGTCATCGGCCTCGAAGATGATTGCGGTCTTGTTCCCTTGCGTCTGCAGATGGCGGTCGAGGCAGTTGTACGATGCATTGAGCTGCCCGTCCTCGAACCACTTGTAGAACGGGGCGTTCGACTGATCGAGCACGCGCGTGAACGGCTTGTGCCACAAGAGCTCTTCGCGTGCCAGGCGCCCCCAGAAACCTTCGAAGTCCTGCTCCGCTTCCGCGCAGAGCTTCCGGTACTCCTCCATGCCGGAGATGTTCGCCTGCCTGACGAACTCGGGGCTGGGCGGGAATAGACGGTTTTCCTGTAGTACGGACTCGATGGTCGACATGATTCCTCCAACGGCACTTACGATTATGGGCCCTCGCATACGCGCGCAAAGGGCCCGCTCTTGTGGCTACGCAGGGCATTTATGGAATCATTAATCGCCATACTTGTAAAGACATAAGCGGCGGATTTTTCTGGCATTAGATGCGGCGTGCATGGCATACTGGCATTCTATGGCGGGCCTCCCCGCATTGCAGGGTAGCCAACCTGGTCAGGTCCGGAAGGAAGCAGCCACAGTTACTTCATGCAAGTGCCGGGGGTCAGGCTCGCCACCCCTATAAGTGTAGGAAAGCGTCGATCGGGAACGTTGATGAAGAAGTGGATGTCGGTTGTTGTTACGGCGTGTTCGGCATTGTCGAGCGGCACCGCGGGTGCCATCGACGGCGTGGCAGTCGAGCTGGGGCGCGGCGACGGCACCGACATGGCGCGGATCGCGGTGCAATCCGATTGGCAGAAACGCTGGTTCCAGGGCACCAATTGGCACCTGGGCGGCTATTGGGACCTCGGGCTCGGCCAATGGCATCGCGATGCCGCGGCCGGCCAGAACGAAAACATCACCGAGGTTGGGCTCACCCCCGTGTTCCGGCTGCAGCAGAACGACAAGCGCGGTGCTTATGCCGAAGCGGGGATCGGCTTGCACCTGCTGTCCCGCACGTCGATCGGCGACAAGCGGTTCAGCACCGCGTTCCAGTTCGGGGATCACGTGGGCGTGGGCTATCGCTTCGGCGCGAAGGGCGCGTACGACGTCTCCTACCGCTACCAGCATTTGTCCAACGCCGGCATCAAGCAGCCGAACAACGGCATCAACTTCAATCAGATCCGGCTGCAGTATCACTTTTGACGGCAGCCGATGTCGGCGACTGCGGTTACGCGCCGCGCAGTAAAATAGCGCTTTCACTCGTTCGAGTCCGCCCGTGGCCGTGACGCAGGTACTTGCCCGCAAGTGGCGACCCAGGAGCTTTTCCCAGTTGGTGGGGCAGGAGCACGTCGTGCGCGCGCTTTCCAACGCGCTGCGCGAGCAACGCCTGCACCATGCCTACCTCTTCACCGGCACGCGCGGAGTCGGCAAGACGACGCTCGCGCGCATCATCGCGAAATCGCTCAATTGCGAGACGGGCGTGACGCCCGAGCCGTGCGGCGTGTGCCGGGCGTGCCAGGAAATCGACAGCGGACGCTACATCGATCTGATCGAGCTCGACGCTGCCTCGAATACCCAGGTCGACAACATGCGCGAGCTGCTCGAGAACGCGATGTATGCGCCGACCGCCGGCCGCTACAAGGTGTACATCATCGACGAAGTGCACATGCTCTCGCGCAATGCCTTCAATGCGATGCTGAAGACGCTCGAGGAGCCGCCCGAGCATGTGAAATTCGTGCTCGCGACGACGGACCCGCAGAAGATACCGGTCACCGTGCTCTCGCGCTGCCTGCAGTTCAATCTGAAGCAGATTCCGCAGCCGCAGATCGTGGCGCGGCTGAAAGCGGTGCTGGACGCGGAGCGGATCGATGCCGATGCGTCAGCGTTGAAGCTGATCGCGCGGGCCGCGCAGGGGAGTCTGCGCGATGCGCTTTCGCTGCTCGACCAGGCCATCGCCCACGGCGGCGGCAAAGTCGAGGAAGCTTCGACGCGCGCGATGCTGGGAGCGGTCGATCAATCGTACCTCTTTCGCATCCTGAAGTGCGTTGCCGCGGGCGACGGACAGGCGTTGTTCGCCGAAGCCGATCAGATGGCCGAGCGCAGCCTGTCGTTCGAGATGGCGCTGCAGGAGCTGGGTGTGATCCTGCATCGGCTCGCTCTTTTGCAACGCGTGCCGGAGGCGGTGCCCGCCGACGACCCGGATCGCGCCGCGCTCGATGCGCTCGTGCCGCTGTTCGACGCTGAAGAGCTGCAACTCTATTACCAGATCGCCGTGCAGGGACGTAACGATATCGGCTGGGCGCCCGACGAATACGCGGGCTTCACGATGACGCTGCTGCGCATGCTGGCCTTCGCGCCGCAGCGGACCAACGCGGCCTCGACGACCGTGCCGCCCGCACCCGCACGAGCGGCCGCAGCAAGCAAGGCCGCTGCGCCGCGAGAGGAGCCGGCTGCGGCTGCAGCGCCCGAATCAAAAAAAAACGCTGACAGCGGCAACTGGGCGCAAATGATCGACGAGATCGGCGTGACGGGCATGGCGCGCGTGCTCGCGACGCATTGCGAGCTTGCAGCGCACGCCGACGGCTGCATGGAGCTCAAGCTCGCCAAGGTGCACGAGCGCCTGCTGGAAGGCGCTTACCAGGAGCGGCTCAAGGCGGCGCTGCGAGAGCGTTACGGCCAGGACCTTAAGGTCACGATCACGGTGGGTGTCGCGAACGGAAATTCGCCCAAGGAGATCGCGGACCGCGAGAAGCAGAAGCGCCACGCGCAGGCGGTCGCCGACATCGAAGGGGACCCTTTCGTGCGCGAGCTGGTCGAAAACTTCGATGCACGGGTGAACGAATCGTCCATCAAACCGATACAGTGAGAGTCCATGATGAAGAACCAGTTGGCCGGCCTGATGAAACAGGCGCAGCAGATGCAGGACAACATGAAGAAGATGCAGGAGCAGCTCGCCACGGTCGAAGTCGAGGGCCAGGCGGGCGCCGGCATGGTGAAAGTGATCATGACGTGCCGCCACGACGTGAAGCGCGTCACCATAGACCCGAGCCTGCTCACGGACGACAAGGAGATGCTGGAAGATCTGGTCGCCGCTGCGGTGAACGATGCCGTGCGCCGGGTCGAAGCCACCGTCCAGGAAAAAATGGCGGGCGTCACCGCCGGCATGCCGCTGCCGCCGGGGTTCAAGCTGCCGTTTTGAATGCGCGAGGAGGCGAGGGGTCGGTAGTGAGGCGTAACGGCCGTCACGTCGCGCTTCGTCTTTCGCTCCTTACTCTTCGCTCCTCACTCTTCTGCCGATGAAATCACCTTCCTCCCTCGATGATCTGATCGCTGCGCTGCGCTGCCTGCCGGGCGTCGGGCCCAAGTCCGCCCAGCGCATGGCGTATCACCTCCTGCAGCGCGATCCCGGCGGCGCCAAGCGGCTTGCCGGCGCGCTCGGTCTTGCGCTGGAGCGCATACGCCATTGCGATAAGTGCAACAGCTTCGCAGAGGAGGCAGTGTGCGGCCTGTGCCGCTCGCCGCGGCGCGATCCGGCGCTGTTGTGCGTGGTGGAGACGCCCGCCGATCTCGTGATGATGGAGCAGACGCAGACCTATCCCGGGCTGTACTTCGTGCTCATGGGCGTGCTGTCGCCGTTGGACGGCGTCGGTCCGCGCGAGATCCATCTCGACCGGCTGGTGAAGCGGGCGGGCGACGGCATCGTCCGCGAAGTGATACTTGCCACCAACTTCACCGTCGAGGGCGATGCGACGGCGCACTACATCGGCGAGCTGGTGCGCGCCAAAGGCGTGAAAGTCTCGCGCATCGCCCGCGGATTGCCCGTGGGCGGCGAGCTCGAGCACGTCGACACCGGCACGCTGGCGCAAGCCGTGCTCGAGCGCAGGGAAGTAGTATGAGCATGCGCCGCGCACCGCAGCCGCGACGTCCCGCCACGCCGCGCGCCGAGCGGCGTGCAGCCGAGCGCGCGGCCGATCCTTCGCAAAAGCTGCAGAAGATACTGGCTCAGTCGGGCCTGGGCTCGCGGCGCGCGATGGAAACGTGGATAGGCGAGGGCAAGGTCACGGTCAACGGCGCGGTCGCGACCATCGGCACGCGGGTCTCGCCGGGCGATCTCATCAAGGTCGGCTCGCGCACCGTGCGCTGGCCGGCGCCGCAGAGGCTGCCGCGCGTGCTCCTGTATCACAAGCCTGAAGGAGAGATCGTCTCGCGCGACGATCCGGAAGGGCGCGCGAGCGTGTTCGACAAGCTGCCGCCGCTGCGCGACGGCAAGTGGCTCGCGATCGGGCGGCTCGACTTCAATACGTCGGGTCTGCTCATCTTCACGACTTCCGGCGATGTCGCGAACCGTCTCATGCATCCGCGCTTCGAGGTCGAGCGCGAATATGCCGTGCGCATAATGGGGCAGCTCACCGGCGAGCAGCGCACGAAGCTCTTGAAAGGGATCAAGCTCTCCGACGGCGTGGCGCGCTGCGAGTCGGTCGAGGACGAGGGCGGCGAAGGATCCAACCATTGGTACCGCATAGCCTTGCGCGAAGGGCGCAACCGCGTCGTGCGGCGCCTCTTCGAAGCGCTCGGCCTTACCGTGAGCCGCCTGATGCGCGTGCGCTTCGGTGTCGTCGCGCTGCCGCCGCGCCTGAAGCGCGGGCAGGTAATGGAGCTTTCTGCCGGCGAGGTGAAAGAGCTGCTGCAGTGGCTGGAGCAGACTGCGCCAGTCCCTGCGCCAGCGCCTCCCGGCTGATCAGGAACACGCAATCGTCGCCGCCGCTCGTATCGGCCCAGATGAAGGGCAGGCGAGGGAAGGCGCGCTCGACCCGGGCCCGTGCATGGCCCACTTCCACCACCAGCCAGCCGCCCTGCTCGAGGTGCTCGGGCGCCTCGCGGACGATGCGCCTCACCAGGTCGAGACCATCGCCGCCTCCGGCAAGCGCAACGCGCGGCTCCCGCCGATATTCGACGGGCAGCTCGCGCATCGCAGCCGCAGTCACATACGGCGGATTGGATACGATCAAGTCGTAGCGCTGCGTCTCCAGCGCGCAATAGAGATCGGATCGCTGGAGCGTGACGCGGCTGCCGAGGTCGTACGCTTTCACGTTGCGGCGGGCGACTGCGAGCGCATCCGGCGAGAGATCGGCCGCATCGACGTGCGCACGCGGATAGCTGTGCGCGAGCAAAATCGCGAGACAGCCCGAGCCCGTGCACAGGTCCAGCGCCGAGCGTATGCGGCGCGCGTCTATCCAGGGCGCCAAATCCCGGGCGAGCAGCTCTGCGATGTACGAGCGCGGCACGATCACGCGCTCGTCGACGTAAAAGCGGAAATCGCCGAGCCACGCTTCGCGGGTCAGATAAGCGGCGGGCTTGCGTTCCTTGATGCGGCGCGCGACGAGCGCCCGCGCTTTCTCAGCCGAGCGCGCCGCAACCGGTAGCTCCCAGTCCGACGTGTCGAGCGGAAGACCCAGGGCGTGCAGCGTGAGATAGACGCCTTCGTCGCGGGCGTTCGTGGTGCCGTGTCCGAACGACACGCCCGCCTCGCGCAGCGCGCGGACCGACTGCCGTATGAGATCGCGCAGCTTGAGCGGGCGCGGCTTGCGCTCAGCCGAGCGCATCGAGATTCAACTTGATGCTCGACAGGTCGTCGGGCGCGGGCGGCGTTTTGGGCGTGCCGCCTGCGTCGGCCGCGGCTTCGAGCGCTGCGTGTCCCTTGCCCGCGTTGTTGATGAGCCAGTGCAGATTGGTCGGCGAGTCGGAGTTCGCCATCGCTTCTTCGATGGTGATGCGCCCGCTCACATACAGACCGAAGAGCGCCTGCTCGAAAGTCTGCGAGCCGGGCGCGAGGCTTTGCTCCATCGCATCCTTGATCTGGCTCACGTCGCCTTCCTTGATGAGATCCTGGATGTGCTTGGTATTGAGCAGGATCTCGACCGCCGGCACGCGCTTGCCGTCTGCGGCCCTCACGAGCCGCTGCGAGATCACGCAGCGCAGCGCGAGGGCGAGGTCCGACTGCAGGCTTTCGCGCGCATCCCGGGGAAAGAAGTTGATGATGCGGTTCAGCGCGTTGTAGCTGTTGTTCGCGTGCAGCGTCGACATGCACAGATGCCCGGTCTGCGCGAAGAGCAGCGCGCTCTGCAACGTCGGCTGATCGCGGATCTCGCCGATCATCAGCAGATCGGGGGCTTCGCGCATCGCGCTCACCAGCGCATTCTGATAGCTGTGGGTGTCCACGCGCACTTCGCGCTGGTTCACGATCGACTTCTTGTGCCTGAAGATGAATTCGATCGGGTCTTCGATGGTGAGGATGTGGCCGGTGCGCGTCGCGTTCCGATAGTCGATCATGGAGGCCATGGTCGTCGACTTGCCCGAGCCCGTCGAGCCGACCACGAGGATCAGCCCGAGCTTTTCCATGATGACTTCCTTCAGTATCTGCGGCAGGCCCAGGCTGTCGAAAGCCGGCACGTCGGGCTTCACGAAGCGGATCACCATCGCGGCGGTGTTCTTCTGCCGGAAGATGTTCATCCGGAAGTTTCCGAGCTCGCCGCCGCTTTGCGCGAAGTTCATCTCGTGGCCGGCCTCGAATTCCTTCACTTGCGCTTCGGTCATGAGCTCGTAGCAGATGCGCTTCACCTGCTCGGGGTCCAGCACCTGGCCATTCACCGGCATGACGACCCCGTTGATCTTGATCTGTATGGGGGCGCCGGCGGTGAAAAACAGGTCCGAAGCCTGTTTCTCGGCCATCAGCTTGAAGAGCGGCGTGACGAACATGGGGTTTACTTCTTCCAGAGTGATTTGAGGCTGCCAAGAAGTCCGCTTCTCGGCTCCTGCTGCGGGACGGCGTCTCGAGGCGGCTCTACCTCCTGCGGCTCCGGCGTTACCGGCGCGGGTTGAGCGACGATTTTGACGCGCAGCATTTCCTGATGCTTGCCCAGGCTGCGCAGCGTGTTCGGCTTGCCGAGGACGAGCTTCGCGAGTTCGTCGAGCAATGCGCGGTCCACTTCGCCCGGCTCATAGCAGTACTCCGTATCGCCTATCGCTTCGACGTTGCGCAACTTGAACTTCAGGATGCCCGTCTCCCAATCGGCCGTCGCTGCAATGCTTGCGGGAACGTCGGGCATGATCGAGACCGTCGTGCGAGCCGCATGGCCGAGATCGTTTCTGAACTGGCGGGTTTCGAAGCGCAAGCCGTAACCCTGAAGGTAGTTCTGAAGGCGCTGCGTGGTCTCCGCCGCGTAGGACTCCACCGCAGTGCCCTGCGTGCCGACCGCGTGAAAGCGGAGCACCACCTGCTCGAAATAGTCGCGGAATTCGACCGTCTTCTTTCTTTCCCTGACCGTGTAGTCGCCCTGCATGAGGTTGTCGAGCCGCGCGTTGCCGTGGACGACGAACGACCGCGGCACCGCGGGCTTCACCACGTTGAGCGAATTGGCGAGCTCGGTGAGATAACGGCACGTCGTCAACAGCGCCTCGTGGACTGCAGTCAGCGTCCGCGTCCGGTCTTCTTCCTGCGCGCGCTGCTGCGCCTTCTGGGATTCCGCCTGCCGCTTCAGTTCGTCCAGTAGACTCATGCTTTCCCCCTGGTCCTGTCGTTTTTTTGTCGCGCAAGCCGGCGGCCGCGTCCTGCCCGGTCTACGGCGTCGAGTCATTCTGACGGCTCCCGCCATGCTTGGAAAGGGCGGGAACGGCCCCCCGGCGAGCTTCAGTCGCTGCGGAGCAGATCGTTGATGCTGGTTTTCGCGCGCGTCTTCGCGTCCACCTGTTTCACGATCACCGCGCAGTACAGGCTGCAGCTGCCGTCGGCCGCGGGGAGCGACCCGGGCACGACCACCGACCCTGCGGGGACGCGTCCGTACAGCGTCTCGCGCGTCTGCCGGTTGTAGATCTTCGTGCTGGCGCCGATGAAGACGCCCATCGAGAGGACTGCGCCTTCTTCCACGATGACGCCTTCCACGATTTCCGAGCGCGCGCCGATGAAGCAGTTGTCCTCGATGATGGTGGGGTTCGCCTGCAGCGGCTCCAGCACGCCGCCTATGCCTACGCCGCCGGAGAGATGCACGTTCTTGCCGATCTGCGCGCACGAGCCGACGGTCGCCCACGTGTCCACCATGGTGCCTTCGTCGACGTAGGCCCCGATGTTCACGAACGAGGGCATGAGGATCACGTTCTTCGCGATATAAGCGCCTTTGCGCGCGACGGCGGGCGGCACGACGCGGAAGCCGCCTTGCTGGAAGGCATGCGCGCTGTAATCGGCGAACTTCGAGGGCACCTTGTCGTAGTACTGCGTATAGCCGTCGCGCATCACCACGTTGTCCTTCAGGCGGAAGGACAGCAGCACTGCCTTCTTCACCCACTGGTGTGTGATCCACTCGCCGTCGCGTTTTTCGGCGACACGCAGCCGGCCGGCGTCGAGGTGCGCAATCGTTTCATGGACTGCGCTCCGGACATTGGCGTCGGCGCTGGCCGGTGTAAGGGCGGCGCGGTTGTCCCACGCTTGCTCGATGACGGTGGCGAGTTGCTGCATTACGATCCCCGAAGTCCTAGTGTTGAGAAATGAATCGTGCGATGCGGTGCGCGGCTTCGGTGCATTCCGCCGTGGATGCGACCAGCGCGATGCGCACGCGGCCGCGGCCGGGATTGACCCCGGCCGAGTCGCGCGCGAGGTAGCTGCCCGGCAACACCGACACGCCCTGCTCGCCGTACAGGCGGCGCGTGAAATCGGTATCGTCTCCCGGCGTCGGCGCCCAGAAGTAGAACGCGGCGTCCGGCATGTCGAGGTTCATTACGGGTTTGAGGATCCGGTATACCGCGTCGAATTTTTCCCGATAGAGCCGGCGGTTCTCGACCACGTGCGCTTCATCCTGCCAGGCCGCGACGCTCGCCGCCTGCACCGGGGGACTCATGGCGCAGCCGTGGTAAGTGCGATAGAGAAGGAAGCGTTTGAGGATTTGCGCATCCCCGGCGACGAAGCCCGAGCGCATGCCCGGCACGTTGGAGCGCTTCGAGAGGCTGGAGAAGACGACGAGACGCGGATAACCCGTGCGGCCGAGCCGATGCGCCGCCTGCATAGCGCCGAGCGGCGGATCGTTCTCGTCGAAATAGATCTCCGAATAGCACTCGTCGGAAGCGATCACGAAGCCGTAACGATCGGAGAGGTCGAAGAGCTTCTTCCACTCCGCGAGCGGCATCACGTGACCCGTGGGGTTGCCGGGCGAGCAGACGTACAGGAGCTGCGTGTTTTCCCACGTTGCGGACGAAACCGCATCGTAGTCGCATGCATAGCCGTTTTCGGACAGCGTGTTGAGATACCGGGGCGAGGCCTGCGCGAGCAGCGCGGCGCCTTCGTAAATCTGGTAGAAAGGGTTGGGGCAGAGCACCAGTGCGTCGGGCTTGCGGCTGTCGATCACGGCTTGCGCGAAAGCAAACAGCGCTTCGCGGCTGCCGTCCACCGGAATCACCTGGGTCTCCGGATCGACCGGCGGCAGCTCATAGCGCCGCGCGAGCCAGCGCGCGATCGCCGTGCGCAGCTCGAGCGTGCCTATGGTAGCCGGGTACGCGGCGAGCCCGTCGAGATTCGCCGTCAACGCATCCTTGATGAACTGCGGGGTCGGGTGCTTGGGCTCGCCGATATGCAGGCTGATGGGACGCAATCCCTCTTTCGGCGTCACGCCCGTCAGCAATGCGGTGAGCTTCTGGAAGGGATACGTCTGCAGGCGATCGAGATTGGGATTCACGGCTGTCGTTGTATGAGCGTTGTGCCGCGGGCGCGGGAAGGCCTGCAGGAACGGGCGATTATAAGTGGATTCGGCGGGAGGATAGCGCTCAATGCGGCTCGCCCGCGCCACCCGGCAACTGTGCGAGATCGACGGGGGCCGGCGGCTTCCATCCGCGCTTGCGGTGCTCGGCGACGACGGTCGTGTAAATGCCGCCGCGCACCCAGAACTGCGCTGCGAGTCGCATGTAGCGCGGCCGCGTCGCGCTCACGAGAGCGTCGAGAATGCGGTTCGTCACGGCCTCGTGAAATGCGCCCTCGTCGCGGTAGGCCCAGATGTACAGCTTCAGACTTTTCAGTTCCACGCACAGCCGATCCGGCACATAATCGAGGAAAAGCGTGGCGAAGTCCGGCTGCCCGGTCTTCGGGCAAAGACAGGTAAATTCCGGTATTTCCATGTGGATCCGGTAGTCCCGCAGGGGCGTCGGATTCGCGAATGTTTCTAGCGTCTTGCTGGGCCTGCTCGGCATATGGTGGGCCAGTTAAATCGGTTAGAATGGCGCGCAGAATTTTCATCGAATTATAACCTTAGCGGCAGCGGAAATAGTGCGTCTCACTCAGATCAATCTCGCCGGTTTCAAGTCGTTCGTCGATCCCACACACATCCCGGTGCCCGGCAAGCTCGTCGGCATCGTGGGGCCGAACGGCTGCGGCAAGTCCAACATCATCGATGCCGTGCGCTGGGTGCTGGGCGAGACTTCGGCGCGTCATCTGCGCGGCGAGTCCATGCAGGACGTGCTCTTCAACGGCTCGGGCGAGCGCAAGCCCGTGAACCGCGCGAGCGTCGAGCTCATCTTCGACAACAGCCTCGGCAAGGCGGCCGGACAATGGTCGAAGTACTCCGAAATCTCCATCAAGCGCATTCTGCAGCGCGACGGCGACTCGTCGTACCACATCAACAACATCCACGTGCGGCGCCGCGACATCACCGACATCTTCCTCGGCACCGGTTTGGGCGCGCGGGCCTACGCGATCATCGAGCAGGGCATGATCTCGCGTGTCATCGAGGCGAAGCCCGAGGAGCTGCGCGTGTTCCTCGAAGAGGCGGCTGGTGTCTCGAAATACCGCGAGCGGCGGCGCGAGACCGAGTCGCGGCTGCAGGACACGCGCGAGAACCTCATGCGCGTCGACGACATCCGGCAGGAGCTCGGCAAGCAGCTCGAGCACCTGCAGGTGCAGGCGGAAGTCGCGCAGCGCTATCACCAATTCCAGGCGGAGCTCACGGCGACGCAGAGCATGCTGTGGCTCACGAAGAAGCAGGAGGCCGCGGCCGCTCGCAATCGCCACAATCGCGAGATCGAGCGTTGCGGCATCGAGCTCGAGGCGGAGACCGCGAAGCTGCGCGAAGCCGAGAAGCGGCTCGAGGAGCTGCGCGACCGGCATTACCGTGCCGGCGACGAGGTGCATGCGGCGCAGGGGGGGCTTTACGAGGTGAACGCCGAGGTGGCGCGGCTCGAGCAGCAAATCGCGCACATCCGGGACAAGCGCGCGCGCATCGAGCACCAGGTCGCGACACTCACCACCGAGCTCGAGAGCGGAGAAGCAAGTCTTGCTTCCGCACAGCAGGCGCTGGAAGAATCGCGCAATGCCCACGAGCGGGCCCAGGCGCGGGTCGAGGAATGCGAGGCGCAGCTTGCCGCCGAAACGGACAAGCTGCCCGTTGCCGAAGAAGCCTTCCGCGCGGGCAATACGCGGCGTGACGAGCTGCAGCGGCAGCTTGCGCAGCACGAGCAGGCGCTGCACGTCGAGCAGACCAAGCTCGCGCATGGACAGCGCGTCCTCGAGCAGCTTGCGGCGCGGGAAGAGCGGCTCTCCGAAGAGCAGGCAAGCCTGCCGCGGACGGACGGCGATGCGCTGGAGCGCGCGCAGTCGGAGGTCGAGGAGATGGAATACGCGCTGCAGGAGCAGCGCGCCGCCCTCGCCGACAAGGAACAGAGCCTGCCCCGGCTGGAGCAGGCGTTGCGGGAGCAAATGAGCGCGTGGGATGCCGTCACGCAAAAGGTCACGGGCATCGAAGCTCGCGTTCACGCGCTGCAGCAGCTCCAGGACCGCATCGCACGCGGCGCCGGAATGGAGCAGTGGCTCGCCTCGCGCGAGCTCGACAAGGCTCCGCGCTTGTGGCAAGGCATCACGATCGAGCCGGGCTGGGAAGATGCGCTCGAGTCGGTGCTGCGCGAGCGCCTGAACGGCATTGCGCTGGATCGCCTCGAGATCCCGGGCGATTGGCTGCAGAATGCGCCGCCGGGCAAGATGACCGTAGTTGATGCGAGTGCCGCACGCTCCGACGTCCAGTCGGCGATGGCCGGCGTCGAGCCGCTGCGGCGCTATGTCACTTGCCGCAATCCCGGGCTCGAAGGCGTGCTGCAGGAGTGGCTGTTCGAGGTCTTCGTCGTGCCGGATGCCGAGTCGGGCATGTCCCTGCGCGCGCAACTGCCGCCGGGCGGCATGCTGGTCACGCGCGAAGGTCACATCTATACGCGCCACAGCGTGAGCTTCCATGCTGCCGACAGCGAGCTGCACGGCGTGCTGTCGCGCCAGCGCGAGATCGAGCAACTGCAATCGGATCTCGACCTCGAGCGCGCGGCCGCCGACGCAGCGCACGAGCAGGTGACCGCAGCCGAGCAGGCGATCGAGCAGCACAAGGCCGAATTGAGCGAACTGCGCGAGCATGTCGGCCAGCTCCAGCAGCGTCATCACGACATACAGATCGAGGCGATGCGGCTCTCCGAGCAGGCGCAGCGCGCGATGCAGCGCAGCGAGCAGATCGCGGCCGAGCTCGCGGAAATCGCGGAGCAGACGTCGGCGGAAAGCGGGCAGCGAGATGAGGCCGCAGCGGCTGCTGCGCAATTGACGAGCGCGGCCGAAGAGGCCCGCGAGCAGCTCGCCGCAGCGACCGAGCTCTATGCCCAGGCGCAGGAAGCACTCAACGTGCAGCGGGAGGCGTCGCAGAACGCGCGTCACCAGCACCAGGAAGTGCAGTTCGAGCTGCGGACTTGCGGCATCAAGATCACCGAGATCGAGAACACGATACGATCCACGTCGGAGCACATCGCCCGTCTGCGGACCTCCATCGCCGAAGAGCAGGAGGGGCTCGCGGAATGCGACGACACGCCGTGGCAGGCGCAGCTGCAGCAGGCGCTCGCGCTGCGCGTCGAGCGCGAGCAGGCGCTGGCGCAGGCGCGCGACGCGCTGGAAGGCGCCGAGGGCGAGCTCAGGACCGTGGACCAGGAGCGCCTCACGAGCGAGCAACGTCTGGAGCCGTTGCGCAGCCGCATCAACGACGTGCGCCTGAAAGAGCAGGAAGCGAGGCTCACGGAAGAGCAGTATGCCGCGCAGCTCGTCGAGGCCGGCGCGGACGAGGAAGAGCTGCAGGCGCAATTGCAGAAAGGCATGCGCTCGGGCACGTTCCAGTCGGAGATCACGCGCCTCCACGAAGAGATCAAGGCGTTGGGCGCGGTGAATCTCGCGGCGCTCGAAGAGCTGCAAGCCGCGCAGGAGCGCAAGACTTATCTCGATGCGCAGTCCGCGGACCTGACGGAGGCGATGACCACGCTCGAAGACGCCATACGGCGCATCGACCGCGAGACGCGCGAGCGTCTGCAGCAGACGTTCGACGAGGTCAACAGCCATTTCAGCCGCATGTTCCCGGCGCTCTTCGGCGGCGGCCAGGCGAAGCTGCTGCTGACCGGCGAGGAGATCCTCGACAGCGGCATCCAGGTGATCGCGCAGCCGCCCGGCAAGAAGAACTCTTCCATCCATCTGCTCTCGGGCGGAGAGAAGGCGCTGACGGCGCTGTCGCTCGTGTTCTCGATGTTCCAGCTGAATCCCGCGCCGTTCTGCCTGCTGGACGAGGTGGACGCGCCGCTCGACGATTACAACACGGGGCGCTTCTGCGATCTCGTGAAGCAGATGTCGGATCATTCGCAGTTCCTGTTCATCAGCCACAACAAGATCACCATGGAGATGGCGCAGCAGCTCCTCGGCATCACGATGCAGGAGCCCGGCGTGTCGCGTGTCGTCGCCGTGGACATCGACGAGGCGATGAAGCTCACCGAGGAAGCGGCCTGACCCGCGCGCCATGAGCGACCTCCAGTTGAGCCTGCTCGTCATCGGCCTGGTGGTCGTGGCCGGCGTTTATCTCTTCAACTGGTGGCAGGAGCGGCGCTTGCGCCGCCGCCTGGAGCAGGCCTTCGGCGAGGAGCGCGACGACGTGCTGCTGAAGACCGAGACTGCGGAGCCGCAAGTGAGGGTCGAGCCGCAGTTCGAGGCGATCGTGGAAGACGAGCCCGGGGCCGGGCCTGCGTCGCTGCCCAGGATCGAGTTGCCGGTCGAGCAAGTAGAGCCCCTCGCGGCCGCTCCGGTGCCCGAGGTGCCGTGGTTCGATACGGCGCTCGATTACATTGCCGAAATCCAGGCACCGGCGCCGATCAGCGCGGCGGTGATTGCCGAGCTGCTCTCCAAGGTCGCGACGACCGGCAAGCCGTGCCGCGCCGCCGGCTACAGCGACGCATCGGGCGAGTGGGAAGAGCTCGCGCGGAGCGGCGCCGGCCGCCATAGACGCATCCGGCTTGCGCTGCAGCTCGTCACGCGCAACGGTGCGCTCACCTCACCGCAATTGGCCGCCTTCACGGAAGCCGTGCGCTCCTGCGCCGCGAAGATCGGCGCCGCCGCGAACTATCCCGACGCCGACACGGCGCTGCAGCATGCGCGCGAGCTCGATGGCTTCTGCGCGGAGGTCGACGTGGCGATCGGCATCAACGTCGTGGCGCCCGCCGGAGCATCGTTCTCCGGGACGAAGATACGCACGCAGGCGGAAGCCGCGGGCTTCAAGCTCGAGCCCGACGGCGTTTTCCATTTCCGCGACGACGCGCGGCACACGCTGTTCACCCTCGACAACCACGAGCCGCTGCCTTTCATACCGGAACAGATCGGCAGTCTCGTCACAGCCGGCATCACGCTACTGCTCGACGTGCCGCGCGTCGCCGACGGTCCGCAGGCGCTCGCGAGCATGCTCGAGATCGCGCAACACATGGCGGCTGCGCTGGGCGGGCGCCTGGTCGACGACAATCGCATCGCGCTCAACCCGGCGGGCATAGCGACCATCCGGCAGCAGCTCGAGGGGATCTCGTCCGCGATGACCGACCGGGGCATCGTCCCCGGAAGCGAGCGGGCGCTGCGCCTGTTCTCATGACGCCTGCAGCATCGGTCGTCCGGCGCGTGCAGGCGTTGCGCGAGGAAATCGACCGGCACAACCACCAGTACTACGTGCTCGACCAGCCGCTGATTTCGGACGCGGAATACGACAGTCTGTTCCGCGAGCTCCAGCAGCTCGAGCGCGAGCATCCCGAGCTCGCCACGCCGGATTCTCCGACCCGGCGGGTGGGCGCTGCCGCCCTCGAAGCCTTCGCGCAAATACAGCATCGGGTGCCGATGCTGTCGCTCAACAATGCATTCGCGGAGGACGAGGTCGCCGCTTTCGACCGGCGCGTGCGCGAGGCGCTGCATCTGAACGAGATCGAATATGCCGCGGAGCCCAAGTTCGACGGCCTGGCGGTGAGCCTCGTGTACGAGGGCGGCTTGTTCGCGCGTGCCGCCACTCGCGGCGACGGCTATACCGGCGAGGACGTGACGGCGAATCTGCGCACGGTGCGGGCGATTCCGCTGCGCCTCGCGGGCACGAAGCTGCCGGAGCTGCTCGAAGTGCGCGGTGAAGTGCTCATGCTCAAGCGCGATTTCGAGCAGCTCAACCGCGCGCAGCGCGAGAAGGGCGAGCGCGAGTTCGTCAATCCGCGCAACGCGGCGGCGGGATCGCTGCGTCAGCTCGATCCACGCATCACTGCGAACCGGCGGCTCGCGTTTTTCGCCTACGGCATTGGTGCGACGCAAGGCACGCCTGCCTTCAGCCAGCTCAGCGAGATCCTCGATTACCTGGAAGCGCATCGTTTCCCGGTGAGCCGCGAGCGGCGCCTGGTGCGGGGCGTCGCGGGACTTCTCGAGTACTACCGCGACATAGGCGGAAAGCGGGCGACATTGCCATACGACATCGACGGCGTCGTGTACAAGGTGAACGATCTGCAGGCCCAGGAGCGGCTCGGTTACGTCGCGCGTGCGCCCCGTTTCGCGGTCGCACACAAGTATCCGCCGGAGGAAGCGACCAGCGTCGTGCTGGCGATCGACGTCCAGGTGGGACGCACCGGCGCGTTGACGCCCGTGGCGCGATTGAAGCCGGTGTTCGTGGGCGGCGTCACCGTCACGAATGCGACGCTGCACAACGACGAAGAGATACGCCGGAAGGACATCCGGGTGGGCGACACCGTGGTCGTCCGCCGCGCCGGTGACGTCATCCCCGAAGTTGTGCGCGCCTTGCACGAGTTGCGGCCGACGGATGCGCAGATATTTCATCTCCCGCAGCACTGCCCGGTGTGCGGATCGAAGGTCGAGAAGGCCGAAGGCGAGGCCGTGGCGCGCTGCACGGCAGGGCTCTATTGTCCGGCGCAGCGCAAGCAGGCGCTGCTCCATTTCGCGTCCCGCCGCGCGATGAACATCGATGGCCTGGGCGAAAAGCTCGTCGATCAGCTCGTCGATTCGGGAAGAGTGCGCACGCCGGCCGACCTGTATCGCCTCGAGGCCGATGAGCTGGCCGCCATGGAGCGCATGGGCGAGAAATCGGCCGCGAAGCTCGTCGCGGCGATCGAGAACAGCAAGTCTCCGACCCTGGAGCGCTTCATTTTTGCGCTGGGCATACGCAACGTGGGCGAAAGCACGGCGCACGATCTCGCGCAGCACTTCGGCGATATCCGCGCAGTGCTCGATGCGGACGCGGCCGCGCTGGAGCGCGTGCCGGATGTCGGCCCCATCGTTGCGCAAAGCGTCTGCCAGTTCAGCCATGAATCGCACAACCGGGACGTGATCGAGCAGCTGCTCGCAGCAGGTGTGCGGCCGCGGCACCAGCACATTCCGAAGGCGGCCGGGCTGCAGGGACGGACCTTCGTGCTCACCGGCACGTTGCCCAATCTCACGCGCGACGACGCAAAGTCGCGCATCGAGGCGCAGGGCGGCAAAGTGGCCGGCTCGGTCTCCAAGAAAACCGATTACGTGGTGGCCGGCGCCGACCCTGGCAGCAAGTACGAGAAGGCGCAAGAGCTGGGTGTGGCGATCATCGACGAGGCGGGACTGCTGGACCTGTTGGGGAAATGACGGGCGGCCGCGTGCCGTCTCTGGCATGATTCTGGCACGGGGCAGCTTACTTTGTCCGCGGCAAGGTGTCGCCGCACGTGGGGCCCTACAACTCGGACAGGCATTATGAACAGGATAACCAAAGCCGTATTTCCCGTCGCGGGCATGGGCACCCGGTTTCTGCCGGCCACGAAGGCGAGCCCCAAGGAAATGCTTCCGGTGGTGGACAAGCCGCTCATCCAGTATGCCGTGGAAGAGGCGGTCGCCGCTGGCCTGACGGAGATGATCTTCATCACCGGCCGCAGCAAGCGGGCGATCGAAGACCATTTCGACAAGGCCTCCGAGCTGGAAGACGCCCTGGAAAAACGCGGGGAGGAAGCGATGCTGCGCTCGGTGCGCGACATCATTCCCAGCCACGTGTCGTGTGTCTACGTGCGGCAGCCGCAGCAGCTCGGGCTGGGCCACGCGACGCTGTGCGCGCTCCCGGTCATCGGCGACGAGCCGTTCGCCGTCGTGCTGGCGGACGACCTGATCGACGGCAATCCTCCCGTGCTGAAGCAGATGGTGCATGTCTACGCCCGGTACGGCCGCTCCGTGGTGGCGGTGCAGAACGTCGGCCGCGAGGAGACCAAGCGTTACGGGATCGTGCGGCCGGAAGCGGGCTCCAGCTCGCCGCACCGCATCCGCGGGATCGTGGAGAAGCCCGCACCCGAGCAGGCGCCGTCGACGCTGGGCGTTGTCGGTCGCTACATCCTCACGCCGCGCATCTTTTATCACCTGCAACACATCAAGCCGGGCGCAGGCGGAGAGATCCAGCTCACCGACGCCATCGCGGCGCTGCTCGAGGAAGAAGACGTCTATGCCTACGAGTTCGACGGCGTGCGCTACGACTGCGGCAGCAAGTTCGATTATCTGCGCGCGACCATCGCGTTTGCCTTGAAGCATCCCGACGTGGGCGCGGATTTCCGCCGTTACATGGAAGACATGGGCTGCCGGCTGCCCGGCTAGGCGGTGATGCGGCGCCGCTGTGCTAACATCGGGTCCAACTCGAGAGGCGATCATGGCGGACAAGTTGATGATAGTGATGGTCAACACCGATCCGCGCAACGCTGCCGAGCTCGGCGCCCCGTTTTTCCAGGCGACCGTCGCCGCGGCGATGGATTACAAGGTGGAGATCGTGCTGACCGGACGCGCAGGAGAGCTCGCAAAGAAGGGCGTGGCGGAGAACATCTACATCAAGGAAGGCTCGGACAAGAGCGTCTACGACTTCATCAAGGACGCGCACGAAGCCGGCGCCCGGTTCAAGATCTGCACGCCGACGCTCGATCTGTGGGGCAACGACCTCATACCGGAGATCGACGAGATCGTCGGCGGCGCGTACGTGATCCAGCAGGCGATGGACAACAACGTCGTCACGTTCACATATTGAAGGTCGGTCCCGAAGAAGCCTGGCGCATCCTGGAGGCCGCGGAGCTCGTATCGTCCGAGGCCGAGGTGCTTGCTGCCGTGGAGCGCATGGGCCGCGAGATCACGGCGCGGCTCGGCGACCGGGCGCCTCTCGTTCTCAGCATCATGCGCGGCAGCGTCATCTTCGCCGGACATCTCCTGCCGCGGCTGCGCTTCCCGCTCGATTTCGATTATCTGGACGTCACCCGTTACGGTACCGAGACCGCGGGCGGCGAGCTCCAATGGAAAGTGAGCCCCGGGACCGCCGTCGCCGGCCGTGTCGTGCTCGTCGTGGACGACATCCTGGACGAAGGACATACGCTTGCAGCCGTGCGCGAGAAGCTGCTCGCGGCGGGTGCGAGCGAATGCTACAGCGCCGTCTTCGCCGAGAAGAACACCGGCAAGTCGAAGCCGGTGCGCGCGGATTTCACGGGCATCGTCGTGCCCGATCGCTACGTCTTCGGCTTCGGCATGGACGTCAAAGGCGCCTGGCGGAATCTGCCGGCGGTGTACGCGCTGAAAGAGGAATAGCGCGGGCCATCGATGCGGACCGAAACTCCAAAATGCTAGCGATCATCGGCGGAACGGGCTTGAGCCAGCTCGCCAATCTCCAGATGCAGCGCCGGGAGGTGGTGCGCACGCCTTACGGCGATCCGTCCGGAGCGCTCACGTTCGGCACGATACACGGGCGCGAGGTGGTGTTTCTTGCGCGCCATGGTTACGGCCATACCATACCGCCGCACAAGGTGAATTACCGAGCGAACATCTGGGCGCTGCAGGAGGCGAAAGCGCAGTACGTCGTGTCGCTCGCGTCGGTGGGCGGCATACGCGCCGACCTGGGGCCGGGCACGCTCGCCGTTCCCGCGCAGATCATCGATTACACTTGGGGCCGTGAGAACACGTTCTTCAGCGGCGTCGATCGCAGTGTCGTGCACATCGATTTCACGCATCCTTATTGCGAGACGCTGCGCGAGCGGCTGTTGCGCGCGGCCCGGGACGCGAACGAGCCCATACTCGCCGGCGGCACCTATGCGGCGACGCAGGGACCGCGGCTCGAGACCGCCGCCGAAATCGACCGGCTCGAGCGCGATGGCGCCGACATGGTGGGCATGACCGGGATGCCGGAGGCCGCGCTCGCCCGCGAGCTGGGGCTCTGCTACGCGGCACTGGCGATCGTCGTCAACCCTGCGGCAGGCCGGGCGGCGAGCGCGGCGGGAGTGCAGATGAACGACATCAA
>Ga0255338_1001760_pt1 | contig 37572 bp, 32 predicted proteins | sample MeOH1_35cm_T4_19_FD_203715 | JGI IMG/M metagenome (GOLD analysis project Ga0255338, IMG submission 203715) | Sandy soil microbial communities from University of British Columbia, Vancouver, Canada - MeOH1_35cm_T4_195 | ecosystem: Engineered > Artificial ecosystem > Sand microcosm > Unclassified ...
CGTTTCTGCCCCTGCCGGCCAGGCAGCCCGCTTTCTTTGCCTACTTTCTTTTCGGGGAAAAGAAAGTAGGTCGCTCCGGGGGAGCGAAAGCCTTTGACTTTGATGTTGACTTTGACTTTGACTTTGAAGTTAAAGCCTTTAAGGCCGTTGAAGTTAAAGCCCCCCAAAAAAACCACTCTAACCCCAACGCCAAAACTCAAAAAAACCTCACATCAAGAAATACAACAACCCAATATTAGCCACCAAAATCAACAACGCCGTAGGCACCTGCGCCCGAATCACCGCATTCTTGTCGTCGAGCTCCAGCAGCGCCGCCGGCACGATATTGAAGTTGGCCGCCATCGGCGTAAGCAGCGTGCCGCAGTATCCCGAGAACATCCCGATGGCCGCCATCACCGCCGGGTTGCCGTGGAACATGTTGACCAGGATGGGCACGCCCACGCCGCCGGTCATCACCGGGAACGCGGCGAAGCCGTTGCCCATGATGACGGTAAACAGCGCCATGCCCACGCAGTACACCACCACGGCCACCAACTTGTAGTCCATGTTGATGTAGGCGGTGGTCAGGTGCGCCACGGCCTTGCCCACGCCGGCGTCGGCGAACACCAGGCCCAGCATGGCCAGCATCTGCGGCAGCACCAGCGCCCAGCCGAGCGACTCGGTCAGGCGGCGCGATTCGCGCATGCCCTGCATCACGGTGTCGCGGGTGAGCCAGCATGCGGTGCCGAGCGCGATCAGGCAGCCGATGCCGAGCGAGACGAAGGTCACGTTCTTGGGGTCGAGCAGCGGCAGGCCGGCGAGCTTCACGTCCTTGAACAGCACGGTGCCGATCACCGTCACCAGCGGGATCAGCAGCGCCGGGATGAACAGCTTGTTGCTCAGGCGCTTGGCCGAGGCGCGGCGCTCGCCCTCGGGCAGGGTGCCGTGCTTGCCGTGGCCCACGCCGCCGAAGCCGGCGATCAGCGCCATCACCACCGCGCCGATGCCGACGATGGCCGGCGGCAGCTTGTCGCCGACCAGGAAGACCAGCGCGTAGAGCGCCCAGAACAGGCCGGTGGAGAGGCGGCGCGGATGCTCGCGGTCGGCGAAGGTCATCAGCGCGGTGATGGCCAGCACCAGGCCGGCGAGCCAGTAGAGATAGTCGATGGATACGATCATGATGGCTTACTCCCCGCCCTTGGCGTTGGCTGCGACACCGGCTGCGCCGGGCGCGGCGGCGCGGCCGCCCATCTCGCGGGCCAGCCAGCCGTCCAGGCGCTTGAGGCGCACCGCGTGGATCAGGAACGCGCAGACCGCGGTGGGGATGCCCCACACGGCGATGTGCAGCGGCTCCACGTCGATGTTCGACGACAGCAGGAAGGTGTGCATCAGCGCGATCGCGCCGAACGCCACGAAGATGTCCTCGCCGAAGAACAGGCCGACGTTGTCGGTGGCCGCGCAGAAGGCCAGCACGCGCTGGCGCACCGGCTCGGGCAGCTTGCCGAAGCGCGCTTCCGCCGCGCCTTCGGCCATCGGCGCGAGCAGCGGGCGCACCATCTGCGGATGGCCGCCGAGGCTGGTCAGGCCGACCGCGGCGGTCAGCTCGCGCACGCCGAGGTAGACGATCAGCAGGCGCCCGACGGTAGCCGAGGCGATGCGCGAGATCCACGCCTGCGCGTGCTCGCGCAGCCCGTGCCGCTCGAGCAGGCCGATCACCGCCAGCGGCAGCAGGATGATCAGCGGCAGGTTGCGCGTCTTGACGAAAGCGGTGCCGATCGCAGTGAAGATCTGCGTGACCGGCATGCTCGCGGCAAGGCCCGTGGCGATGGCGGCCAGGGCCACCACCATCATGGGATTGAAGCGCAGCACGAAGCCGAGAATGATGATACCGACCCCGACTAGGGGCCAGAGATTGACTGCCTGTTCCATGAGAGACACCAGTAGCGTGTGATGGAGGCGAGTGCCCTGCGCCGCGTCATGCTGCTCGACGCCCGCGGGGCACGGTGATGCCGGGACCGGAAGCGCGCGGCGCGCGCTTCAGGCTCCGGCGCGGATTGCGATGCCTTCGGCGCCGAGCCGCTCGCGGATGCGGCGCGCAAAGGCAAGCGCGTGCGCGCCGTCGCCGTGCAGACACACGGTTTCGGCGCGAATCGGTACCCAGGTGCCGTCGATGGCGCGCACGCGCTGGCCGCGCACCATGTCGAGCGTCTGGCTCAGGGCCACGTCTTCGTCCTCGTGCAGCGCGCCCGGCGTGCCGCGCCTGACCAGCGAGCCGTCGGGGTTGTAGCCGCGGTCGGCGAAGACTTCTTCCTTGACCTTGAGGCCGGCCTCGCGCGCCACCTTGACCATCGCGCTGCCGGCCAGGCCGAAGAAGACCAGGTCGGAGTCGAAATCGCGCACCGCGCGCACGATGGCGTCGGCCAGCACGGGGTCCTTCGCGGCCTGGTTGTAGAGCGCGCCGTGCGGCTTGACGTGGGCCAGCTGCCCGCCCTGCGCGCGCACCAGCGCGGCCAGCGCGCCGATCTGGTAGAGCACGTCGGCGTACACGGTGTCGGGCGCGAGCTGCATCTCGGTGCGGCCGAAGTTCTCGCGGTCGGGGTAGCTCGGGTGCGCGCCGATCGCCACGCCGGACGCCAGCGCCCAGCGCACGGTCTGCAGCATGGTGGCGGCGTCGCCGGCATGCCAGCCGCAGGCCACGTTGGCCGAGCTGATCAGCGTGAGCAGCTCGCGGTCGGTGCCACAGCCTTCGCCGAGGTCGGCATTCAAGTCGATGTGCATTGCATTACTCCTGGTTCTGTCCTTGCCGGCGATGCGGCCATGTCCGTGTGCGGGTCATTCGATGCGGGCGGACACCATCTCACGCCACCGCCAGCCGCGTGCGCGTGCGCCGCCGCGCCGCGATCACCATGCTGCCGTCGCCCTGCCACTGCAGGGCCTGGTCGACCTGCTGCAAGTAACGGTCCAGCTCGGCCTGGGCGGCGGCGGCCTGCTCCAGCGTCACCCGCGCGAAGCGCACGGGCGCGCCCAGCGGCACCTGCGCCAGCCGCCACAGGTCGGCGCCGATCACCACGCCGATCTTCGGATAACCGCCGGTGGTCTGCGCGTCGGCCATCAGCACGATGGGCTGGCCGGCCGGCGGCACCTGCACCACGCCGGGCAGCACGCCGTGCGAGAGCAGGTCCGCCGCGCGCGCGGGCTCGCGCGCCAGCGCCGGGCCCTGCAGCCGCAGACCCATGCGGTTGCTGTTGGGCGTGACGGTCCACTCGGACTGCCACAGCGCGTCGCGCGCGGCCGGCTCGAAATCGTCGTACTCGATGCCGGGCAGCATGCGGATCGGCACCGCGTCGCCGAGCTTCTTCACCGGCAGCGCCCACGCCGGCGCCTGCACGCCGAGCCAGTCGCTGTCGTCGGCCACGCCGGGCCGGCCGGCCGCGAGCCGGTCGCCTTCGCGCAGCGCGCGGCCGGCGAAACCGCCGAAGCCGGCCTTGAGATCGGTGCTGCGCGAGCCCATCACCGGCGCCACGCCGATGCCGCCGGCCACGCACAGGTAGGTGCGCGTGCCGCCCTGCGCGGCCGACAGGGTCAGGGTCTCGCCGCGGCGCACGTCGAAGGCGTGCCACGACCACACCGGCACGCCGTCGAGGTTGGACTTGCAGTCGGCGCCGGTGAGCGCCACGCGCATATCCGCGTGGAAGCGCACGGCGGCGCGGCCGAGGGTGAATTCGATGGCGGCCTCGCCGGCCGCGTTGCCGAGCAGGCGGTTGCCGATGGTGAGCGCGACGGTGTCGAGCGCGCCCGCGGTGCCCACGCCGAAGCGGCGGAAACCCGGGCGGCCGAGATCCTGGACCGAGGCCAGCGCGCCGGGACGGAGAATTTCGATCACGCCAGCAACTCCTCGACGACGAAGCGCACGGTATCGCCGGGCGCGAACAGGGAAGGCGGATCGCGGTCGGCCACGAACAGCTCGCTGTCCGTGTGCCCGATCAACTGCCAGCCGCCGGGCGCGGCGGCCGGGTAGATGCCGGTCTGCTCGCCGCCGATGCCGACCGAGCCGGCCGGCACCGACAGCCGCGGCTCGTGCCGGCGCGGCGTGGCCAGCGCGGGATCGAGCCCGCCCATGTAGGCGAAGCCGGGCTGGAAGCCGAGGAAGTACACCACGTATTCGCCGGCGCTGTGGCGGCGCACCACTTCCTGCGCGCTTAGCCCGGTGTGCGCGGCCACGTCGGCCAGGTCGGGGCCGTATTCGCCGCCGTAGCGCACCGGGATCTCGACCAGCCGGCCGGTGGCCTCGCGCGCCTCGCCGGATGCCCAGGCGAGCTTGAGGTTGCGCTCCAGCGCCTGCGGGTCGGCGTCATGGTCGAACACCACGGTGAGGTTGTTCATGCCGGGCACCGCATCCACCACGCCGCGCCATTCGGCGGCGCGCTGCGCCATGGCCCAGATGCGGCGCTGTACGTCGAGCGAGGCCGGCGGCGGCACGCTGCACAGCAGCGCGCGCTCGGCCAGGCGGTGAACGGAACATCGGAACATGGAAAGGCACCGGGAAGGGACCTGACTTGCAGTGTAGGCGCGCGCACCGGACTCGTCAGGCGCGGCGCCGGCCGCGAAGCGGTCCGTTGCAATAATCTTTTTTCATCGACAATTTATCGATGAATTCATGATAACCAAACGAGAAGATGATGGGGCTAGGTGTAGACCCTAGGACACTGCCGGGACGGCGGGAGGGACCGGCGCAGCCCCGCCCCGCCTTGGTGCAGGCCGCACCGCGAGGGCGCCGGACGCGCGTCCGCGGCGAGCCGGGCAGTCTCGTTACGAGCCACGGCGGTGCAGGAACGGCGCGGCAGACGGGCCGGGCGCGCAGGCGGGGGGAGGTCGCGGAGAGCAGAATTTTTTTGCGCCGCCGGGAGGAATCGTGGCGCGCCCGCAACGTTCGGCGTGCTGGCGGCGTGCTGGCGACGGGATGCGAGGGGCCGAACGCGGGCCAAAGGCGCGCATGAGAAAGGCGCCGACAAAGAAAAACGGCCGGTGGAAACCGGCCGTTCAGGCTGCTGACGAGATCAGCTTGCTGTCTGCGTTCTGCCCTCTCCCGCGCGCGGGAGAGGGGAGCAAACCTTCGGCAATCGAAGGCTTGCCTGCCCGCGCATCAAGAAAACCGGCGCCGGCTCAGGCGAAGCCGGCCTGATGCGCCTGCTGGTCGGCGTGGTACGAGCTGCGCACCATCGCGCCCACGGCGGCGTGCGTGAAGCCCATCTTGTAGGCCTCGTCCTCGAACATCTTGAAGGTGTCCGGATGCACGTAGCGCATCACCGGCAGGTGGTGGCCCGACGGCGCCAGGTACTGGCCGATGGTCAGCATGTCGATGTCATGGGCGCGCATGTCGCGCATGACTTCGAGGATTTCCTCGTCGGTCTCGCCCAGGCCGACCATCAGGCCGCTCTTGGTGGCCACGGTCGGATTGCGCCGCTTGAACTCCTGCAGCAGCTTGAGCGAGTGCGCGTAGTCGGCGCCCGGGCGGGCCTGCTTGTACAGGCGCGGCACGGTTTCCATGTTGTGGTTCATCACGTCGGGCGGGCCGGACTGGAGGATGTCCAGCGCCTTGTCCAGGCGGCCGCGGAAGTCGGGCACCAGCACTTCGATGCGGGTGGCCGGCGACAGCGCGCGCGTCTGCGTGATGCAGTCGACGAAATGCTGGGCGCCGCCGTCGCGCAGGTCGTCGCGGTCGACGCTGGTGATCACCACGTAGTTCAGGCGCAGCTGCGCGATGGTGCGCGCCAGGTTGCCCGGCTCGTTGGCGTCGAGCGGGTCGGGGCGGCCGTGGCCCACGTCGCAGAACGGGCAGCGGCGCGTGCACTTGTCGCCCATGATCATGAAGGTGGCCGTGCCCTTGCCGAAGCACTCGCCGATGTTCGGGCAGCTCGCCTCTTCGCACACCGTGACCAGGTTGTTGGCGCGCAGCACGTCCTTGATCTCGTAGAAGCGCGAATTGCCGGTGGCCGCCTTGACGCGGATCCACTCGGGTTTCTTCAGCTTCTCGGCCGGCACGATCTTGATGGGGATGCGCGCGGTCTTGTCGGCGGACTTCTGCTTGCGGGTCGGGTCGTACTGCTCCGCCTGGGGTTGCGGGGCTTCGCTGGAAGAGGCGATCAGGGCGTCGCTCATAGTGTTCTCCGCACGCGCGGTGCGTGCATGTTCGGCTGGGTGACTAGTTGGCCAGGGCCGCGGCGGGGTTGGGGCCGGCAGCCACGGCGCGCTCGCGCGCCGCTGCCAGTACGTCGCGCAGCGCCGCCGCGAGGCGCCGCGCGATCTCGGCCTGCTGGGCCGCGCTCACGGGCAGGCGAGGCGCGCCCGCCGCATCGGCCGCCGCGTAGGTGGCGCCCGCGGTGGCCATGTCGACCGTTTCCAGGCCGGCATAGCCGCACGGGTTGATGCGCAGGAAAGGCGCGAGGTCCATCTGCACGTTGAGGCTGACGCCGTGATAGCTGCAGCCGTTGCGGATCTTGAGCCCGAGCGCGGCGATCTTGGCGCCCCGGTGCGGACCTTCGGAAAGGTAGATGCCCGGCGCGCCGGCCTTGCGTTCGGCTGCGAGATTATACGCCGCGAGCGTGTCCAGCACGGCCTGCTCGATCGCATGGACCAGCTCGCGCACCATCAGGTGGCGCCGGCGCAGGTCCAGCAGCAGGTAGGCCACGATCTGGCCCGGGCCGTGATAAGTGATTTGCCCGCCACGGTCGATGCGCACCACGGGGATCGCCTCGTCGGGCGCCAGCAGGTGCGCCGGATCGCCGGCCTGGCCGAGCGTGTAGACCGGGGGATGCTCCACCAGCCAGATCTGGTCGGGGGTTTCGGCGGTGCGGGCGGCGGTGTAGGCGCGCATCGCGTCGAAACAGGGCTGGTAGTCCTGGCGGCCCTGCTCGATGACTTGGATCGCTTGCATCCCGGCAGTTTAACGAAAATACGAAAAAGGGGCGGCCGCCACGGGCGCCGCCCCTTCCCGCTGCCGGGTCTTGCGGCGGGTCTTGCCACCGGGTCTTGCCGCGGGCCAGGTCAGGCCGGCCCGCCGTCCCGGGTGTCGCGCGAGTGCACCAGCCGCAGGTGGCCGCGCGCGCGGCCGGGCGGGGCGTCTTCCGCCCCGCCCGGGTGCCGCGGGTCAGGAAGCCGTGATCTGGTCCTGGTTGGGCGTCCATTCGGTCCCTCGAACCAGGCGCCGCGCCATGCGCGCCACCAGGTGCGCCACGTTGGCGGTCGGCCGGCGGGCCTCGGCGATCAGGGCCAGGCGCACCGGCCCGGCGGCGCGCGGATCGATGCTCAGGACGATCTCGTCGCCGCGCTCGAGCAGCATGCTGCCGCCGCAGCGCAGCCAGTGGTCCTCGGAGTCGCCTTCGCGGGTGACCCACAGGTCGATGCCGGCGGCCTCTTCCACGCGCAGGCGCTGGGCGGCGCGGATGGAAAGCGAGGTGACTTCGCCCGGGCTCAGGGTGAACAGGGTCGTTGTGAGCAATGTTTTCATGTTGGGCATCCTTCACTGACATCGGCGCCTCTGCGTCCCCGCCGGCCCGGAATGGGCGGCCGCGTCGTGCGCTTGCCCGTCGGGCGCAGCGTCTGCTTCAGCGGAACTGGTGCGGGGTGGAGTACCGATGCATTGCATTCTAGTGATTGCCGAAGCCCTTCCAAAACGATATATTTTCCCGGTTCTTGTTAGAGAAACTCACATAAGGCGAGGCCGGTCATGGCGTTGAAGCGAGCTTGGGAGAATGATCTGCCGCGCGGCTGGCACCGCGAGCTGCCGCGCCTGCCGGCGCTGACCGCACTGCGCGCGTTCGAGGCCGCGGCCCGCCACGAGAGCTTTTCGCGCGCGGCCACCGAGCTGTTCGTCACCCACGGCGCGGTCAGCCACCAGATCCGCGCGCTCGAGGAAGAGCTCGGGCAGCCGCTGTTCGAGCGCAACGGCAAGCGCGTGAGCCTCACGCCGGGCGGGCGCGCCTACGCCATGCGCGTGCGCGAGGCGCTGCTGGAGATCGCCGACGCGACCCGCGCGCTGCAGGCCGGCAACCGCGACAAGCGCCTCACCATCAGCACCATGCCCTCGTTCGCGGCGCGCTGGCTCACGCCGCGCATCGGCAGCTTCATCGAGCAGCATCCCGAGCTGGACGTGGAGCTGCTGTCGTCCAACAGCCTGGTCGATTTCACGCGCGAGGAGGTGGACATCGCGCTGCGCATGGGCAGCGGCGACTATCCCGGCCTGTACGTGGAAAAGCTGCTCGACGACGTGTTCTTCCCGGTCTGCAGCCCGGCCTTCAACGGCGGCAGGCTGCCGGCGCGCCCGCGCGACATGGCCGGCATGCCGCTGCTGCGCGGCGAAGGCGACCCGTGGAAACCGTGGTTCGACGCGGCCGGCCTGGACTGGCCCGAGCCGCGCAAGGGCCTGCTGCTGGAGGATTCCTCGCTGCTGCTGCAGGCCGCCGCCGCCGGCCAGGGCATCGCGCTGATCCGCTCCTCGCTGGCCTACAACGACCTGCTGTCGGGGCGCGTGGTGCGGCTGTTCGACGTCAGCATCACGTGCCCGTGGCTGCTCTACTTCGTGTGTTCGCCCGGCATGCTCGAGGCGCCCAAGGTGAAGGCCTTCCGCGCGTGGCTGCTGCCGGAGATGGAAGCGTTCCGCGCCATCCTGGCACAGTGGGGAGACAAGGCGGACAAAGCGGCGAACAAGGCAGCGGACAAGACGGCGGACAAGGCCGGCACCAGGGACAAGACCGACGCGCCTTAGCCGCGCTCAGCCGCCGCCCGGTTCCGCGTCCGCGTCGGGATCGGCGGAAGCGGCCGGCGCGGGCGCGGCCTGCGCCCTGCCCGCGCGCGGATGCGCCTTGTCGTAGACCTTGGCCAGGTGCTGGAAGTCGAGCGCGGTGTAGATCTGCGTGGTGGCCACGCTGGCGTGGCCCAGCATTTCCTGCACCGCGCGCAGGTCGCCCGAGGACTGCAGCACGTGGGTGGCGAACGAATGCCGCAGCATGTGCGGATGCACGTCGGCCGGCACGCCGGCGCGGATGGCCTGCTGCTTGATGCGCAGCTGCACCGTGCGCGCCGGCAGGCGCCGCCCGCGCGGGTTCAGGAACAGCGCATGCGCGTCCTCCGGCGGCGCGCCCGGGCGCAGCATCTGCGCGCGCACCGCCAGCCACGCGCGCAGCGCCTCCATCGCCTTGCTGCCGACCGGCACCGTGCGCCGGCGCGAGCCCTTGCCGATCACCGTGACCTCGGCGCCGTCCATGTCGATCCAGCCGGCCGAGCGGTATTCGCCGTCCTCGGCGTAGCGCTGGTCGAGCTGCACCAGCTCGGACAGGCGCAGGCCGCTGGAATAGAACAGCTCATGGACGGCGCGGTCGCGCACGTCCTCCGCGCCCTCGCCGCCCTGGTACGAGACCAGCGCCACCGCGTGCTCCACCGACAGCGCCTTGGGCAGCCGGTGGCCCGACCTCGGCGCGCGCACGCCGTCGACCGGGTTGGCCTGCACGCCGAGGCCGTGGCGCGCCGCCCACAGGTAGAAGCCGCGCCACGCCGACAGCGTGCGCGCGATGCTGGTGCCGGCCAGCCCGCCGCCGTGCAGGCGCGCGGCAAAGCCACGGATATGATGGTTCTGCAGCGACAGCAGCGCGCAGCCCGGCGCGAAGCGCTGCGCGTATTCCTGCAGCATGGAGAGATCGCGGCCGTAGCTGGAAAGCGTGTGGGCCGCCAGCTTGCGCCCGCTGGCCAGCCATTCGAGATAGCGCAGCACCAGCGGGTCCGGCGCCGGCTTCGCGGCCGGCGGCGCGATGGCCGCCCCGGGCGCGGCCTTGCGCGTCACGGCGCGGCTCCGGTGCGCTCGCGGGACATGGCGGCGTCAGTCGCGCAGGCGGTTGAGCGCGGCGCCCGCCACCTCGCCGATCTGCGCGAGGTAGGCGGTGCCCATGCCTTCATGGAAGCGCCGCGCCTCGGGCGAGCCCAGCACCAGCAGGCCGAACGCCGCGCCGAGCGTGCCCGGCTCGCGCGACGGCACGCGCAGCGTCACCATCGCCAGCGAGGCGATGTCGTCGCGCTCCAGCCAGGCCGCCGCCTCGAAGCCGCTGTTGGGCCCGCAGTACGGCGCGCGCAGGCCCTCGGCGAACAGGCGCACGTCCTCGCTCACGCCCTGCGTGACCTCCATGTGCGCGTAGCCTTCGGCCACGTGCCACAGCTTGAGCGCCACCACGGGCACCTCGAACACCTGCTGCAGGCCGTCCTGTACCGCATACGGCAGCGCGTGCGAATCCACCTCGGCCAGCAGGCGCAACTGCCACGCATGCATGCGCTGCTGCGTGCGGTCGTTGTCGTGGCCGTGGCGCACCAGGTCCGCCAGCTTCAGCTCCAGGCCCTTGTTCTTCTCGCGCAGGATTTCCATCTGGCGCTCCTGCAGCGACACCGCGCGGTGGCTGTGCGGGCTGGTGAGCTGCACGGAGGCCAGCAGCTCGGCGTGGTCTTCGAAGAACTGGGGATTGGTCTGCAGGAAAGTGACGACGTCTTGGGCGTTCATTGGCTTCAACCGGGATGTTTGGCAGGCAGTGTAGCAAACACAAAGCCGGCCAACCCGGGCGCATGCCGAATTCCGGGCGGGCGCCCGGAGCAGGCGCGGCGGGCCGCGCCGGTGCGCCGCGCCGCGCGGGGCCGGATCGCGCGCGCGGTCGCGTGTGCGGCGCGCCGCGCCGCTAGCCCTTGCTCCCCGGCATCATGGCCGCCATGACCGAATCCTTGTCGATGAAGCGGTGTTTGAGCGCGGCCAGGACATGCCCGGCGACCAGCGCGCCGCAGCACCACGCGGTCAGGACGTGGACCGTCCCGGCCAGGTCCTGCCGGGCCGCGTCGGGCGCCGCCAGCGGCGGCAGCGGCAGCAGGCCGAGGAACTGCACGGCGCGGCCCGACACCGAGCTCCAGTACCAGCCCGACAGCGGCAGCGCGATCAGGGCCACGGCGTAGAGAACGAAATGCCCGAGGTGGGCCGCGCGCTGCATCGGCATGCTCATGCTGGCCGGCATGGCGGGCGCCGGATGCGTGAGCCGCCATGCCACGCGGATCACGATCAGGAACAGCAGGCTGGTGGCGACGGCCTTGTGCAGCGCGGTCAGGCCATGCTGCGGATTCAGCGCGGGCACGTGGGCGGCCACCATGCCGATGCCCCAGCTTGCCAGCCATATCAGCGCCATCAGCCAGTGGAGCGCCTGCGCGGTGCGGGTATAGGCCCCGCCGGTGCGGGCCAGTTGCGGTTTGGTGTGTCTGGTCTTCAAGCTGTCCACTCTCCCGGGATGCCGCGGCCGCCGGCAAACCCGGCGCAAGCGGCGCATCCGGTGAAAGTACCGCGGCGCGGCGGCTTGAGGAATCAGACCATTCGCAATCTGCGTCGCGGGCGGGCCAGTCCTTGACGCACGTCAATGCCCACCACAGGACGACAGGACGACAGGACAACGGGACGACAGGGCCGCAGGGCCGCGCGCATCGGCCGCCCCGCCCCCGCGCGCCGCCGCTCAGGCTTCGGCCTGCGCCGCGTAGCGGCTGGCCGGCCGCGCCAGGCCGAGGTTGTCGCGCAGGGTCTTGCCCTCGTATTCGGTGCGAAACAGGCCGCGCTCCTGCAGGACGGGAATGACTTCGGCGACGAATTCGTCGAGGCCGTCGGGCAGGTACGGCGGCTGGATCAGGAAGCCGTCGACGCCGTAGGCTTCGAACCAGGCCTGCATCTCGTCGGCGATCTGCGCGCCGGTGCCGATCACCGTGCGCTGGCCGCGCGCGCCGGCGAAGCGCTCGTAGAGCTGGCGGATGGTCAGGTTCTCGTTGCGCGCCCAGCCCAGCACGTTCTTGAACTGGGTCTGCCCGCCTTCGGTGTGCATGGTGTCGAGCTCGGCCGGCAGCGGGCCGTCCGGATCGCAGCCCGACAGGTCATAGCCGCCCAGCGCGTTCGACAGGACCTCGAAGCCCACGTCGGGATGGATCAGCGATTGCAGGTACTCGTGCTTTTCCTGCGCTTCCCGGGTCGTGCGGCCGACCACCGGATTGAGCCCCGGCATGATCTTGAGCTGGTCCGGCGTGCGCCCGAACCTGGCCATGCGGCTCTTGACGTCCTGGTAGAACGACTGCGCGGCATCGAGCGTGTGCAGCGGCGTGAACACCGCCTCGCACAGCCGCGCGGCCAGTTCGCGCCCCGGCGGCGAGCCGCCGGCCTGGAACAGCACCGGATGGCCCTGCGGCGGGCGCGCGGCGTTGAGCGGCCCCCTGACCGAGAAGAACTCGCCCTCGTGGCCGAGCGTGTGGACCTTGTCCGGGTCGAAGTAGCGACCGCTGGCGCGGTCGCGCACGAAGGCGTCGTCGTCCCAGCTATCCCACAGGCCGAGCACCACTTCGGCGAACTCCACGGCGCGGCCGTAGCGTTCGTCGTGCGCGTAGTCCACGCGGCCGAAGTTCGCCGCCGCCGCCGCGCCGCCCGACGTGACCACGTTCCAGCCGGCCCGGCCGCCGCTGATGTGGTCGAGCGAGGCATAGGCGCGGGCCACGTTGTAGGGCGCGCTGTAGCTGGTCGACGCGGTGGCCACCAGCCCCAGGTGCTCGGTCACGGCGGCGATCGCCGACAGCAGCGTGAGCGGCTCGAAGTAGACGGCGTACTGCGGCCAGCGGCTGAGCGCTTCCCGCGAGGCGTCGCGCACGGCCAGGCTGTCGGCCAGGAACATCAGGTCGAACTTGCCGCGCTCGGCGGTCTGCGCCAGCTTGACGTAATGCTGGAAGTTGGTGCCGGCGTCGATCTGCGAGCCGGGGTGCATCCACGCGGCCACGTGATGGCCCGTGGGATGGAAGAAGGCGCCCAGCTTCATCTGGTCTGGGCGTTGGTTCGAACGCATGGAGATCCTCTTGGTGGTTTCGTGGTTGTACCCGCGAGCGGGCGGTTGTCTCAGTGGGTCGCCGCCGGCGGAATCGGCCAGGTGCTCTCCGGGGTCCACCACAGCGGAATCGAGGCGCCCTCGCCGGCCGAGGCCAGCGCGGACACCGGCGCGCGCACGCGCAGCTCGCGCCCGCCGTGCTGGGCGATCACCAGCAGGCCCGAGCCCATGTTCAGCACGCTGCTGACCCGCGCCACCAGCGTGTTCGCCACCGCGCCCTCGGGCGGCTGGCCGATGTGGATGTCCTCGGGCCGCACCAGCAGGCAGGCCTGGCCCGACCGGTCCGCCGCCAGCGGCCGCGACGCGCGGACCGTGAAGCCGCCCTCGGCCAGCAGCTCGCCGGGCGACGCGCCGGGCCGGCCGTCGAAGATGTTGCTGTCGCCGATGAAGGTGGCCGCGAAGCGGCTGGCCGGATGCGCGTACACGTCCAGCGGCGTGCCGACCTGCTCGATGCGCCCGTGGTTGAACACCACGATGCGGTCGGACAGCGTCATGGCCTCGCTCTGGTCGTGGGTCACGTAGAGCGTGGTGATGCCGACCTGCTGGTGGATGCGCCGCAGCTCGATCTGCATCTGCTCGCGCATGTTCTTGTCGAGCGCGCTGAGCGGCTCGTCGAGCAGCAGCAGCTTGGGCTCGTAGACCAGCGCGCGCGCCAGCGCCACGCGCTGCTGCTGCCCGCCGGAGAGCTGCTTGGGCTTGCGGTCCGCCTTGTCGGCCAGCCCGACCAGGGCCAGCACGCGCTTGACGGCCGCGTCGATGGCGGCGGCCGGGCGCCGCCGCACCTTGAGCGGGAAGGCCACGTTCTCGGCAATGCTCAGGTGCGGGAACAGCGCATAGCTCTGGAACACCATGCCGATGTCGCGCCGGTTGGAGGGCACGTTCTCGACATGCTGGCCGCCGAGCAGGATGCTGCCTTCGCTCGGTTCCTCGAAACCGGCGATCATCATCAGCGTGGAAGTCTTGCCGGAACCGCTGGGGCCGAGCAGGCTGACGAACTCGCCGTCCTGCACTTCCAGCGCGGCATCGATCACGGCCTGCACCGCGCCGTAGCGCTTCGATACGCCTACTAGCTGCAAATGTGACATCGGATTCAGTTCCTTAATAATTCGTCGCGATAGCGGATGTATTCCTTGAAGCCGCGCTGCGCGACCCCGGCCTGGTAGGCCGCGCGGGCGCGCGAGTCCGGCTCGTAGAGCGGGATGATTTCCTCGCAGCCCGCGCGCAGCGCGTCGAGGAAGCCGGCGATCTCCATGCCGCCGTTGATCGAGCGCTTGAGCGCGGCGGCGCCGTCCGGATGCAGATGGGCGAGCGGGCGCACCGCGTCGAGCACGGCCTCGGCGAACCCTTCGTCGGGCAGCACCTCCGTCACCATGCCCCACGCCAGCGCGGTGCGGGCATCGAGGTTCTTGCCGTAGAACAGCAGCTGCTTGGCGCGGCGGATGCCGACCACCCACGGCAGGATGGTGACGGACGCCGGGTTCCAGTAGCGGATCTCCGGCTCGCCGAAGACCGAGCGCTCCGACGCGAAGATGAAGTCGCACAGGTTGGCGAGGATGCAGCCGGCGCCCAGCGCGTAGCCGTCCACCGCCGCCACCACCGGCTTGCGCGCGTGCCACACGGCCAGGAAGCTCTCCAGGTTGGCGCGCAGCCGCGCGCCGGCCTCGCCCGCGGCGCCGCCCGCGGCCATGTCGAAGCCGGTGGAAAACGCGCGCCCGGTGCCGCGGATGACGATGGCCGCGACGGACCGGTCCAGGTCCGCAGCGCGGACCCGCGCCGCCATCTCGGCCAGCATGCCCGCGTCGAGCGCGTTGAGCTTGTGGGGCTTGTTGAGCGTGAGGACGAGCAGCGGCCCCCGCGTTTCGGCAAGGAGGGTATCGGTCATGAGCGGGGCGCGCCGGTTGCGATCAGCGCGTCGAGAATCACGGGTTGGTCGGCCCCGGCCACCAGCCGCACGGGGTTGAGTTCGATCAGCGACAGCCGCCCGGCCGCCGCCACGTAGAGGTCGCCGATGGTCTCGGCCAGGCGCGCGAGCGCGGCGACGCCGCCGAACAGGTCGCCGGAACGGCTCGCCAGGAAGCGGCCGATGGCGCTGTCGGCCAGCCGCGCTGCCACCTCGCCTGCGCGCGGCGGCAGCGGCACGGCGACGACGTCGCGCACCACCTCCAGCAGAAAGCCGCCCAGGCCGATCACCAGCATCGGGCCGCATTCGGGATCGGTGCTGGCCGCCACGAACAGGTCGATGCCAGCCGCGGTCATGCCTTCGACCAGCAGCGGCGCGTCGACGCATTGCGGGAAGTGCCGCGCCAGCCGGTCGCGCATCAGCGCGGCGGCGCGCTCAACCGCGCCGGCATCGGCGAGGTCGAGCTGCAGCAGGCCGTAGGGCGTGCGGTGCGGGATGCGGTCGTCGATGACCTTGAGCGCGACCGGAAAGCCGATCTCGCCGGCGATGGCGGCCGGCGCGTCGCCGGCGCCCGCCAGCACGCCGCGCGGCGTGGGCAGGCCGCACGCGCGCAGGAACGCCTTGGCGCGCGCTTCGTTGAGCCAGCCTTCGCCGCGCGGCAACTGGCCGAACACGTCGGGCACACCGGGCACACCGGACATGCCGGGCACGGCCGCCGGCGCGCGCGCCGGGCGCGCCACCGCCGCGCGCCACGCGGCCGCGTGGCCGATCGCGCGCAGCGCAGGCTCGATGCCGCTCAATTGCGCCGCGCCATGCGCGGCGAGCCGCTCGGCATATTCGCGCCGGAACAGGCCGGCGCGCGAGCTGAGCAGGTAGAACGGCTTGTCGGCGGTCGCGGCGACGTCGAGCAGCGCGTCGACGTAGCGGGTCGGGCGCGTCGGCTGACCGTCCAGGGTGTCCGTGACCAGCGCCACGGCGCCGTGGTCGGGCGACGCCGCGAACGCGGCCAGCCCGGCGCGCAGATTGGTTTCGAAATCGCCGTTGCCCCACGCATCGACCGGATTGCCCGGCCCGGACACCGGCCCGATGACCTCTGCCAGTGGCGCGAGGCTCGCCGGCGGCATCGGCGGCAGCGCGACGCCGGCACGCGCGGCGATGTCGAGCGCGTACTCCACGTGCCCGCCCGACGGGCTGACGATGCCGATGCCCGGCGCGGCCGGCAGCCTGGCCGCGCGCAGGCAGACGATGGTCTCGGTCAGCTCCTCGAGCGTGGCCGCCTCGATGCAGCCGTGGCGGGCCAGCAGTGCCGAGAACACGCGCGCGTCGCCGGCGATGCCGCCGGTGTGCCCCAGCGCCGCGGCGCGGCTCTGCGCGGTCTTGCCGACCTTGAGCACCACCACCGGCTTGCCGCGCGCGCGGGCGTGGTCGAGCGCCGCCAGGAAGCGGTCCATGTCGCGCACGGCCTCGAGGAACAGCGCGATGACCCGCGTGGCCGGATCGTCGGCCAGCGCGGCGAGATAGTCGGCGGCGGTGAGCACCGCCTCGGCGCCGGTGGAGATGACGTGGCTGTAGCCGAAGCGGCGCACGTCGGTCAGCAGGCCGATCGCCATCGACCCGCTCTGCGTGATGAGGCCGACGTCGCCGCCGACCGCCGCCGCGTCGAGCAGCTCGCCCAGGTACAGGGTCGAGCGCGTGGCCGGGTTGAGTATGCCCATGCAGTCCGGGCCGCAGAACGCGATGCCGGCGCGCGCGCAGGCCTCCACGATGACGTCGAGCGCAGCGCGCCCGTCGTGCGCGGTGCGGCCGACGCCGCTGGCGTAGGACACCACGCCCCTCACGCCGGCCCCGGCGGCGTCGAGCACGGCCGCCGCCACGCGTTCGGGCGCGACGCACAGCACCGCCACGTCGGGCACCTTGCCGCGCGCGGCCAGCGCCGCCAGCGAGGGCGCGCAGTCGCGGCCCAGGGCCTCGCTGCGGCCCGGGTTGACGGCGTGGATCTCGCCGGCGAAGCCGAGCGCCCGCAGCGAGGCGAAGATCCGCTGCGACGGGCCGGGCCGGTCGGACGCGCCGACGATGGCGATGCTGCGCGGCGCCAGCAGCGGGGTCAGGTCGGGCTGCGCCCTGTCTGCCGAACGATCCACCGTGCGCCTCATTCCGTGATCCGCTCGAGGCCGACCAGCCGGTCGTAGAGCGCCAGCATCGCCATGATGGCGGCGAGCAGCACCATCGACAGCGCCGACGCCGTGCCGAAATCGAGCAGCGTCTCGACCTCGTTGGAGATCAGGCTGGCGATCATCATGTCGTGCGGCGAGCCCAGCAGCGTCGGCGTGACGTAGAAGCCGATGCAAAAGATGAACACCAGCAGCGAGCCGCTGACGACGCCCGGCAGCGACAGCGGCGCGACCACGCTCCAGAACGTCTGCCGCCGGCTCGCGCCCAGGCTGTGCGCGGCGCGGATCAGGTTGACGTCGAGCTTGGACATCACCACGTAGAGCGTGAGCACCATGTAGGGCAGCAGGATGTGCGTCATGGCGATCAGCGACGCCGCCGTGGTGAACAGCAGCACCGGCGGCGGGTCGAAGCCCAGCCACCTGGCCACCTCGGTGTACGGCCCGCGGTTGCCCAGGATCACGGTCCACGCGAAGGTCCTGACCAGGAAGCTGATCCAGAAGCACAGCCCGGTGACGGCCAGCAGCGAGGCCGCCACCAGCCCGCCCTTGCGCGCCATGTAGTGCGCCAGCGGATACCCGAGCAGCAGGCACAGCACGGTGACGGACAGCGCCACCAGCACGGTGCGCAGGTAGACCGTCAGGTAGATCGGGTCGGTGAAGATGTGGCGGTAGTTCTCCAGGCTGAGTTCCGGATCGGAGATGCTGGTCCAGAACGTGTTGGCCAGCGGCACGCCGAACGTGGCGAGCAGGTAGGCCAGCGCGGGCAGCAGCAGCAGCCACGTCGGGATGCCGCGCGGCAGACGCCGCGCGCGCGCGGCGGCCCCGCTGCGCGCGCGCGCGGACACCGGGGCGACGGCGGAGACTTGTTGGGCGTTGGGTGTGGTCATCGGCTGGCCTCCGCCGCCTGGCGGCGTCGTGACAGGAACGTCAGCACCACCATCACGGTCAGTGCGATGGCGATCATGAAGGTGGAAGCGACGGCGATCACCGGATCGGCGTCCAGGTTGATGCTCGAGAACATGCGCCTGGGCAGGGTCGAGACCTCGCGGCTGGAGATGAACAGCGCGATCGTCGCTTCGTCGAACGAATGGATGAAGGCGAAGAATGCCGCGATCAGGAACGCCGGGCGCAGCAGCGGGAACGTCACCAGCATGAAGGTCTGCGCCTGCGTCGCGCCGCAGATCGCCGCGGCACGCTCCAGGTTGCGGTCCAGGTTGCGCAGCGACGCCGACATCGCGGTCAGCACCACCGGGATCGAGATGCAGGTATGGGCGAGGATCACCCCGAGGTAGGTCTGGTTCAGGCCCACCACGCCGAACACCGAGTAGTAGCTGATCGCCATGATGATGCTGGGCACCAGCATCGGCAGCAGCAGGATGATCTGCAGCGCGCGCCGCGCGCCGAACTCGCGCCGGCACACGGCGAACGCCGCGGGCGTGGCCACCAGCAGCGTGACGATGCTCGACGCCACCGCGATCAGGAAGCTGTTCAGCGTGGGCCGCAGCCAGTCCGCGGTGAAGTAGGCGCGGTAGTGCCCGAGCCAGTAGCTCGGCGGCGGGAACTCGAACGAATGCGCCGAGCTGAACGACATCGGCACCACGATCAGCAGGGGCGCGAGAATGAAGATGGCGACACCCAGCGCGACGATGGCATTCGCCGCGCTGGGACGCTCGAGGGCGTTGGCGCTCATGGCTATTGCTGGAGCCAGCGCTGGAAGCGCCGCTCGGCCTGCGTCATGAGGTCGCCCATGCCGCGCGCGTCGAACTCGATCGCGCCGCTGGCGTAGGCGGGATTGGTCGGCATGTTCCTGGCCTGCTCGGGCGTCACGTACTTGAAGGCGGCCGGGTTGAGCGGGCCGTAGGCGCCGTCGACGCAGAAGCCCGCGTTGTTCTTCGGCTCGAGCGCGAACTTGAGGAACTCCCAGGCGAACTCGGCGCGCGGCGTGCCGCGCGACACGATCCAGTAGGTGCGGTCCATGGTGAACTCGTTCCACACGATCTCCACCGGCGCGCCGGTCTTGCGCAGGGCCACGCCGTGGGCATGCCAGACCGAGGCCATGTTCACCTCGCCGTCGCCGAGCAGCTCGCGGATCTGCGGGCCGGTGGTCCACCACACGCGCGTGCTCTGCTTGATCTTGTCGAGGCTGCGGAAGGCGCGGTCGAGGTCGATCGGGTAGAGCTTGTCGCGCGGCACGCCGTCGGCCAGCAGCGCGAACACGATGGTCTGCGACAGCTCGCGGCCCAGCGAGCGCGGGCCGGGAAACTTGCCGACGTTCCAGAAATCCTGCCAGGTCTTGATCGAGCCGGGCGCGTAGCGGGTGGTGTTGAAGCAGATGTTGGTGGAGTAGGCGTGGTTGCCGACGCCGTGCTCGAGGATCTGGCCGGCGGGCACCGTGTCGCGCCCGAAGATGCCGTAGTTGATCGGCTCGAGCAGGTTCTGCTTCATCGCCTGCACCACGTTGGGCGCGCCGACGGTCTGGATGTCGAACTCGTAGACGCCGGTGCGGGCCTGCAGCGCGAGCTTGGCGAACGACGCGCCGGGCGCGCTCTTGATCTCGATCCCGGTCTTCCTGGTAAACGGGTCGAAGAGGTTCTTGCGCGCGGCGGCTTCCCAGGAGCCGCCCTGCGAGTTGACGTAGAGCACCTTCGGCTGGGCGCGCACGATCGCCGGCATGGCGAGCGCGGCGGTGGCGGCCGCGCCGGCGCGCAGCACCTGGCGGCGCGTGGCGCCGTGGGCGGGGGTGCCGTGGTTGTCCGTGGTTTGGTTCGACATCGAGATAGCGGGTCCGGTTGTTGTTGAGTGGCTTCAGCGGGGAAAGCGCTGACGAGCGATGCAAGCGGCGGGGGCGCCGGGCGCAATGAAAACGATGAGGACAGGCGGATGGATCAAAGCAATTGATATGCCAATTTCCGGCGGAAAAGCCGTATCGCGCGCTTCCTGATAAAAATATGGTGTACCACGCAATTGCCTTGCGCCAGAGCGCGCGCCGAGGCGCCAGCCGCGCCCGGGCGCGGCGCCGGCACCGCGCGCGCCGCACGATGCCGGTGCCTTGTCGCAGGGCACGCTGCACTCCGATCAGGCATGGGAGGTGCACCACATGACGTCGCCGGCACGCCGGCGCACGGTAACGGGCACGCGGCGGCCGCTGCCGCGCCGCCGCGCGCCGCCGGTGCTAGAAGCGGTGGCGCATGCCGATCAGGCCGATCAGCTGGTGGTTGCTGGTCGACGCCGTGGCGCCGGTGATCGCCGCCACCGCGCGGCCGCCCGACGCGTCGGTCCCGCCGGCGTGCTGGTAGAACGCGTTGGCGAACAGGTCGGTGCGCTTGGACAGGAAATAGTCCGCGCCGAGATTGACCTGGTGGTACACCGCGCTGTCCAGGTTGTCGGCATTGCTGTTGTGCGTGTAGGTGTAGGCCACGCCCAGTTGCAGCGCCGGCGTGAGCTGGTACGTGAAGTTGCCTTCGACGATGTCGAACACGGCCGTGCCGCGGAAGCGGCTCTGCGCGGCGCTCAGGTTGGCGACCGCCACCTCGCCCAGGTTGCGAAAGCGCGTGTTGGTGTAGGTCACGGCGAGCCTGGCCGGGCCGCGCTCGTAGGCCGCCGCGGCGGCGAAGATCTGCTGGGTCTTGGCCGACGCGTAACCGGAGATGGCGGCGTTGGTGATGTTGTTGTTCACCGCGCTGTCGCTGGCCTTGTTGCCGAAGAACGAGAAGTTGGGGCGGTCGACCTGGTTGTACGCCGCGGCCAGCGAGAACGGCCCGGAGGCATAGTCCGCGCCGAACGACCAGGTCTGGTTCTGCGAGACGCTGCCGGGCGCGCCGCCGAAGCTGTAGTTCGCGCCGAAACGCATGCCACCGAAGGTCGGGCTCAGGTACTTGATCGCGCTGTTGATGCGGTTGAAGTTGTCCAGCGCGTCGACGTCGCCCACGTGGGTGCCGTAGCCGATGCCGGACGCGGCCCACGTGCCGCCGGACGTGAACGGGCTGATGAAGTCGTACTGCGTGGTCGCCTGGCGGCCGAGCGAGACCGCGCCCGCGCGGGTGGAGGACAGGCCGACGTAGGCGCCGCGCCCGAACAGCGTGCCGCCCTGCCCGCTGGTGCCGTTGATCGAGCTGAAGCCGCTTTCCAGGCGGAAGAACGCCTGCGTGCCGCCGCCGAGATCCTCGGTGCCGCGCAGCCCCCAGCGCGAGCCCGAGGCGTTGCCGCTGGTCAGCAGGTACTGCTTGGAGCCCTTGGCGTTGGAGTTGTAGGTCAGGCCGGCATCGACGATGCCGTAGAGCGTGACCGAGCTGGTCTGCGCATGCGCCCCGGACAGGCCGCCCAGCGTGGTGGCGGCGGCAATCAGTATCGTTTTTTTCATGGCTCATTTCCTGAAGGTAAGGTGGTACGAAAAGGACGGGCACACATGCCTCTCCGTGCGGCGCCATGCCCGTGATGCGAACAACAAATGAAGCAAACGAAACCGGGCGCCGGCCGTGTGCGTCCCGGCCCGCCGCGGGCGGCAAGCCAGGAGACGGACACGGCGATTGCCCGTGACGAACAGAAAGCGCCGCCGGCAGACAGCACGTGGCGAACCGCCGCGCAGGCGCGAGCGCTCCCCGCCGTGGCCGCGCGATGGCGCCACGAGCTGGCTGGCAATGCTTTCTGGTACGTGCCCGGGACCGCCCGCCCCGCCGCCGCGAACGCCCGCGAGGTCAGGCGCGGGCGCCCGCGGCGCCGGGGAAGCGGTCTGCGCCGTCGGATGACGGCCGCGCGCTCAGGTCTGTGTCGAGACCACGGCGCCGCGTTCGTGCAGGACGTAGTTGCCGTCCTCGCCGAACAGGCTCGAGATGGGCCACGGCTGGTGGAAACGCAGCCACAGCCGCAGCATGTGGCGCTGCTGGTGCCGCTCCGGTCCGTTGACGAAGCCGGTGCGGGAATGCAGCATGGTCAGGTTGTTGCAGAAGGCGATGTCGCCCGGCGCCATCGTGAAGTCGACGCGCAGGTCCTCGCGCTGCGTCAGCGCATCGAAGAAGTCGAGCGCCTCGCGCTCCAGCGGCGTCAGCGGCACGCCGCGCTTCTCGGCGCCGGCGTTGATCTGGTTGCGGATGTAGCGGCAGCGGATCACGCCGTTCTCGTGGCCGAACACGGGCAGCGGCAGCGCCGACACGCCCTTGCCGGTGAGGGCTTCCTCGCGGCGGATGTAGTAGAAGCCGTTGTAGAGCAGGCCCAGGTATTCCGGGTGCTCGGCGAGGATGATGTTGTAGATCGACAGCGCGCTGACGTAGCTGCTGCGCCCGCCCGACAGGCCCTGGCGCAGGCACATCAGGCCGAGCAGGTCGGCGCGGTCGGTGTGGAACGGCAGGTAGGCGCTGGTCTCGTAGCCGCGCACGTCGATGCGGCCGTATTCGCGGCCCTGGTCGAACACGTGGCCGAGCAGGTCGCCCTTCGGGTTCTGGCCGAGCGGCTCGCCCAGGTACAGGCCGATCCCCCAGTAGATCATGCAGACCTCTTCGTCGCTGAAGCCGGCGATGTCCAGGCCGCGCAGCAGCACGATGCCCATGCCGTCGCGCACCTCGGCGGCGAGGGCGGCGAGCCGCTCGCGCAGCGCGCCGAGCGGGAAGTCGCGCTGCTGCCAGTGCAGCATCGGCACGCCGCCGGCCTGCGCGTGGCGCAGCGCCGCGGCGATCTCGTCCTGTTCCGCGCCGCTCAGCCACCACTGCCAGCTCTCGCTGTCGATCAGGTCGGCACGGCGCCACGCCTGCGGGGTGGCGACGGGCTGCGTCCAGACTGTTGCCTGCATTTCGGTTCTCCGTTCTGGTAAGGGGGATCTGGAAGTCATCGGCGCCGGGTGTCCAGCGCGTCGCGCAGCCCGTCTCCGAAGACGTTCAGCGAGATGACGAGCACGAAAATCATGGCGCCCGGCGCGATCGCCATCCACGGCGCCGTGGTCATGTACTGCTGGGCCGCGTTGAGCGTGCTGCCCCACGACGGCGCGGGCGGCTGCTGCCCGAGGCCGAGGAACGACAGCGAGGCCTCGGCGATGACGGCCGCGGCGGCGGTGATGCTGGCCTGCACGAACAGCGGCGGCAGCATGTTGGGCAGGATGTGGCGCAGCGCGATGCGCAGCGGCGAGGCGCCCACGGCGCGCGCGGCCTCCACGTAGTCCTCGGCGCGGATCGTCATGGCCGCGGCGCGCGCCAGGCGCAGAAACGTGGGCAGCGCCGCCACGCCGATGGCGAGGATCGAATTGCGCAGGTCCGGCCCGAGGAAGGCGGCCAGCGCGATGGCCACGATCAGGAACGGCACCGCCAGCATCGCGTCGGTCACGCGCATCACGAGCATGTCGAGCCAGCCGCCCGCGTAGCCGCACGCCACGCCCAGCGGCACGCTCACGGCGCACGCCACCAGCACCGGCAGGAAACCCGCCAGCAGCGACGCGCGCGCGCCCCAGATCAGCCGCGACAGCACGTCGCGCCCGACCTCGTCGGTGCCGAGCAGGTGCAGCGCGGAGGGCGCCTTGCGGATCATCAGGAAATCGGATTGCAGCGGATCGTAGGGCGCCAGGAACGGCGCCAGCACGGCGGCCAGCACGAACAGCAGGATGGCGGCGCCGGCCAGCACGCTCGACGGCCTGCGCAGCAGGCGCCGGCCGGCCGAGCGCAGGCGGCTCTGCGGGCGGCTCTGCGGGCGACTTTTCCGGCGGACCGCGGCCGGGCGCGGCAGTTGCGGGGCGATGGTCGGCATCGTCAGGTCCTCAGGCGCGGGTTGATGACGAAATACAGGACGTCGGCGAGCAGGCTCGCGGCGATGAACATGACCGAGGACACCAGCACCAGCCCCTGCACCACCTGGTAGTCGCGGTTGAGCACGCTGTCCACCAGCAGCTTGCCGAAGCCGGGGATCGAGAACACCTGCTCGGTCAGCACGGCGCCGGCCAGCAGTTGCCCGAACTCGATCGCGCCCAGCGTCACCACCGGCATCAGCGCATTGCGCAGCGCGTGGCGCAGCACCACGCGCCATTCGCTCAGCCCCTTGGCGCGCGCGGTGCGGACGTAGTCGGCCTGCAGCGCGTCCAGCATGGCGCTGCGCATGTGGCGCATCAGCACGCCGGCGATGCCCGTGCCCAGCACGATCGACGGCAGCACGAAGCCCATCACGCTGCGCACCGGGTCCTCGCGGAACGGCACGTAGCCGGACGCGGGAAACCAGTTCAGGTGCACCGAGAACGCCAGCACCAGCAGGATGCCGAGCCAGAAATGCGGGATCGAGATGCCGGTCAGCGCGAGGCCGCTGGCCACCGCGTCGCCGAGCCGGCCCTTGCGCGTGGCGGCGACGATGCCCAGCGGAATGCCGATGGCCAGCGCGATCGCCATCGACGCCAGCGCCAGCTGCAGCGTGATGCCGAGCTTGCCGGCCAGCAGCTCGCTCACGCCGATGTCGTTGCGCATGGACACGCCGAGGTAGCCGTGCAGCGCGCCGGCCAGCCAGCGTCCGTACTGGACGTAGACCGGCAGGTCCAGGCCGTACTTGTGGCGGATCTCGTCGAGCATCCGCGCGTCCACCGCCTCGCCGCCGGCGAGCGCGAGCGCCGGGTCGCCGGGCAGCATGCGCTGCAGCAGGAAGATCAGCGTCGACAGGATCAGCACGGTCGGCAGCGCCAGCGCGATGCGGCGGCCGATGAACAGGAGGAATCTCATGGCCGTGCGTTCCTATGGCTGGAGCCGGATGCCCTTGACCCGGATGGTGCTGTCCGGGTGCGGCACGAAGCCCGACACCTTGGTGCTCAGCCCGGTGAAGGTGCGGCGATGCCACAGCACCGACACCGGATAGTCGGTGGCCAGTATCGCGTTGACCTGGCGGTAGAGGCGCTCGCGCTCGCCGTCGCTGGTCGCCTCGCGGGCCTGCACCATGACCTTGTCGAGCTCGGGGTCGCAGAACTTCGAGTCGTTCTGCGGCCCGCTGCAGGCGATGTGCGCGTAGATGTTGCCGTCCGGATGCGGGCGCCCGCTCCAGAAGTTGAAGATCGCGTCGAAGTCGCCGCGGCGGGCGTTCTGCAGCATGACCGCGTCTTCCTGGGTCTCGATCTTCATGGTGATGCCGGCCTCCGCCAGCATCGCCTGGATCATCTGCGCGGCCTCCTGGCGCTCGCGCTCGGGCGGCACCAGCAGCGAGAACGCCAGGCGCGGCACGCCGGCCTCCTGCAGCAGCCGGCGCGCCGCGGCGACGTCGCGCGCGGGCACCGGATGGGCCTTGTCGTAGTAGCGGCTGTTCGGATTGACGAACTGGTTGCCGGCCAGGTACTGGTCGTTGAAGAGCGCCTTGACCAGGACCCTGCGGTCGATCGCCAGGTCCACCGCGCGCCGCACGCGCACGTCGCGGAAGGTGGCGGCGCGCGCGCCGTTGCCGCTGTTGTAGCGGATGTAGTGGTAGCCGAGGTCGGACGCCGACACGATCTTCGCGCGCGCGTCGCCGGCGAGCTGCGGCAGGTCGGCCGGCGTGAGCCGCTCGGCGATCTGGATCTGCCCCGAGCGCAGCGACGACAGCCGCACGGTGGAATCGCTGATGGGCAGGTATTCGATGCGGTCCGGATCGCCCTTGGTCTGCGCGGCGTCCCAGTAATCGGTGAACTTCTCCACCACGATGCGGCCTTGCGGCACGCGCTCGACGAAGCGGTATTCGCCGGCGCACACCGGCTGCGAGCCGAAGCGGTCGCCCAGGCGCTGCGCGGCCTGCGGCGCGACCATCATGCCGGCGCGCTCGGCCAGGCCGAACAGCAGCAGGTTGGCCTGCGGCGCCTTGAGCACGAAGCGCACGGTGGCCGCGTCGACCACGTCGACGTGGTCGACCATGCTCAGCTCGCTGCGGCGCAGCGAGCCCGGCAGCTGCATGTGGCGGCCGATGTTGTAGCGCACGGCCTGCGCGTCGACGGGCTCGCCGTCGTGGAACTTCACGCCGGGGCGCAGCTTGAGCGTGACGGACAGGCCGTCCTTGGCGATCTCGTAGCCGGCGGCGAGCTGCGGCGTGAGCGTCAGGTCGGTCTTGACGTCGAACAGCTTGTCGCACAGCGCGGTCAGCGGCTGGCGGCCGGTGGCGAGGCGGTTGAGCGTGGGGTCGAGCGTGTCCGGGTCCTCGTTCAGGCCGATCCGCAGCACGCCCTGGGCGGCGGCGTGGCCCGCCAGGCAGGCGGCGAGCGTGAGGAAGAGAAGAGACGGGAGCTTGCGCATGGGATGTCGGGGGTGGCGGGTTGGATGGGGGCGGTGACGGGTGAGGTGGCGGGTCAGGCGGGCGTGGCGGGCGTAGCGGGCATCACGGGCGTGGCGGGCTGGCGGAACCGCTCGAGCAGGCGCGCGAGCCGCGGCGCCGGCGGCTGCGTCAGCGACAGGCTCAGCCCCTGCCACGGCGGCAGCTCGCGCCAGTGATGGCAGGCGCAGCCGTGGCCGGACTCGTCCGCCGCCAGCTCGGGCGCGCTGCGCCGGCACAGCTCGGTAGCGAACGCGCAGCGGGGATGGAAGCTGCAGCCCGGCGGCGGATCGAGCGGGCTGGGCAGGTCGCCGCCGAGCACCATGCGCGGGCGCTGGCCGGCTTCCAGCGCCGGCACGGCATCCAGCAGCGCGCGCGTGTACGGGTGGCGCGGCGCGCCGAACAGCGCGCCGGTGGGCGCCGTCTCGACCAGCCGGCCGAGGTACATCACCGCCACGCGGTGGGCGACGTGGCGCACCGCCATCAGGTCGTGCGAGATGAACAGCATGCCGACGTCGGTCTGCCGCTGCAGCGCGCGCAGCAGGTTGAGCACCTGCGCCTGGACCGACACGTCGAGCGCCGAGACCGGCTCGTCGCACACGATCAGCTGCGGCTCCAGCGCGAGCGCGCGGGCGATGCCGATGCGCTGGCGCTGGCCGCCCGAGAATTCGTGGGGATAGCGGTCCATGTGCGAGGCGTTCAGGCCGACCATCGCCAGCAGCTCCGCCACGCGCCGCTCGATGCCCGAGTGCAGGTCGACGCGGTGCACCACCAGCGGCTCGCCCACGAGTTCGCGCACGGTCATGCTGGGATTGAGCGAGCTGAACGGGTCCTGGAACACCAGTTGGATGTCGCGCCGGTGGTTGTGCATCTCGGCGCGGCCGAGCCGGGTCAGGTCCGTGCCGCGGAATGCCACCGAGCCGGCGCTGGCATCCATGAGGCGCAGGATGAGCCGGCTGACGGTGGACTTGCCGCAGCCGCTCTCGCCGACCAGGCCCAGCGTCTCGCCGGCGGCGATGTCGAACGAGACGCCGTCGACCGCGGCGACGCGGCCGCGCCGGCCGAACAGGCCGCCCGCGTTGTAGTGCTTCTTCAGGCCGCGCACGCGCAGCAGGGGCGCCTCGGCGGCGGCGGGCGTGGCGGGCGTGGTGGCGATAGTGGCCGTGGTGGTCATTGCATCCGGCGCGGCAGGATTCATGGCGTGTCTCCGAGCGGCGCCGCGTGGCAGGCCGCGCGATGGCCGGGGAACAGTTGCCGCGGCGCGGGCGCCGCGGTGTCGCACTCGGGCAGCGCGAACGGGCAGCGCGGGCGGAACGCGCAGCCCGCGCCGAGCGTGCGCAGGTCGGGCACGCTGCCGCCGATGGCGACCAGCGGCTGGTCGCCCGGCTCGGCGCGCGGCACCGCGCCCAGCAGGCCGACCGTGTACGGGTGCTCGGGATGCGCCATCACGCGGTGCGCCGGGCCGTGCTCCACGACGCGTCCGGCGTACATGACCGCGATGTCGTCGGCCAGCCCGGCCACCAGCCCGAGGTTGTGCGAGATCAGCACGATGGCGGTGCCGCGCTCCTGCCGGATCTCGTGCAGCAGCTCGACGATCTGCGCCTGCACGGTGACGTCGAGCGCCGTGGTGGGCTCGTCGGCGATCAGCAGCCGCGGGTTGCAGGCCAGCGCCATCGCGATCATCACGCGCTGGCGCATGCCGCCCGACAGGCGGTGCGGATAGTCGTCGAAGCGCCGCTCGGCGGACGGAATGTGGACCTGCCGGAGCAGCTCGACGGCGCGGCGGCGGGCCTCGCGCCTGTCGACCGCTTCGTGGGCGGTGATCGACTCGGCGATCTGGTCGCCGATGGTGAAGGCCGGGTTCAGCGACGACATCGGGTCCTGGAAGATCATCGCGATCGCGCGGCCGCGCCGCAGCCGCCGCTGCGCGGCGGACATGGCCAGCAGGTCCTGCCCTTCGAACTCGATGCGCCCGGCGGTGATGCGCGCGGCCGGCTGCGGCAGCAGGCCCATGACGGCGAGCGAGGTCACGCTCTTGCCGCTGCCGGACTCGCCCACGATGCCGAGGCAGCGGCCCGCGTGCAGCTCGAGGCTGACGCCGCGCAGCGCGGGAACGGCGGCGGCGCCGGCGCCGAACGCGACCGACAGGTCGCGGATGCTCAGGATCGGCGCCGCGGCGGCCTGCCACGCGCGCGGCGCGTCGGCTTCGGCGGCTCCGGCGGCTTGGTTCGCGTCGGTCGCGCCCTGCGGCGCGGCCGCGGCGCGCGGCCTCATCATGCGGATGCTCGCGCTCATGCCGGCATCCGGTCAGGTGCGGGCGGGGGGACTATCGTCATGCCAGTGGCTCCGGGGCTGGGAGAACATGGACTTGCGGGGACGAGGCCGGCCGCCTGCGGCGCGGCCTCGTCGGCACCTGGCCGATACATTGCCGGCCAGGCGCCGGGGACGGACGGTTATGCGGGCACGTGCGCCAGCATGCGCTGGAAGCGCCCCGGCGACGGACGGTCCAGGCCGAGGTGCTCGCGCAGCGTCGACCCTTCGTAGTCCTCGCGGAACACGCCGCGCCGCTGCAGCTCCGGCACGACCTGCTCCACGAACACCGTGAGCTGCTCGGGGAAATACGGCGGCATGATGTTGAAGCCGTCGCAGGCGCCTTCGCGCAGCCAGCGCTCCATCAGGTCGGCCAGCTGCTCCGGCGTGCCCACGAAGCCGTGGTGGGCGCGCGAGCGGGCGATCAGCCGCGCGCTGTCGGCGATGGTGAGCTTCTGGCGCGCGGCGGTGGTGAGCAGCATGTCGGCGTTGGCGGTCGGCTTCTTCACCGCGCGGATCGCCTCGACCGGCAGCAGTTCGTCGGGCTGGCGGTCGTACAGCGGGAAGCCGAGGTTTTCGCTCAGCATCCACACCCCCACCTCGGGATGCACGAGATCGGCCAGCTCGCGCTCCAGGCGCAGCGCCTCCGCCTCGGTCGCGCCGATCAGCGGCGACAGCCCGGGCATGATCACGACCTCGTCCGGGCGCCGGCCGTAGCGCGCCATGCGCGCATGCGTGGACAGGCGGAATTCGCGCGCCTGGGCCAGGTCGGTCTGCGCGGTGAACACCGCCTCGGCCACCAGCGCGGCGAACTCCAGGCCCGGCGGCGAGCCGCCCGCCTGCACCAGCACCGGCCAGCCCTGCACCGGGCGCGGCACCGGCAGCGCGCCGGCGACGGTGAAGCTCTCGCCGCGATGGTCGATCGGGCGGGCCGGCGCGGCCGGCGAATCGCCGCGGCTGTCCCACAGCGCGGTGCACACGTCGACGAACTCGCGGCCGCGCACGTAGCGGTCGGCCTTGGGCATGGCCTGCTGCCGGCTGAAGTTCAGCGAGGCGCGGTCCTCCCACGTGGTGACGACGTTCCAGCCGGCGCGTCCCGCGCTCAGGTGGTCGAGCGTGGCGAACTTGCCGGCGATGGCGAACGGCTCGTGGTACGTCGTCGACAGCGTGCCGACCAGCCCCAGCTTGTCCGTGACCGACGACAGCGTGGACAGCAGCGAGACCGGATCGAGATTCGACACCGCCTGGCGGCCGAAGAAGCGGCCGTCCTTCTCGCGGGTAAACAGCGTGTCGCCGACGAAGAACAGGTCGAACTTGCCGCGCTCGGCGAGCTGCGCCGCGGTGCGGTAGAAGTCGAGCCCGGTCACGCCCGCGGCGGGCGTCGACGGATGGCGCCAGCCGGCGATGTGGTGGCCGCCGGGATAGATGAACAGACCCAGGTGCAGTTGCCTAGCCATGAACGGAGACCTCGGAAAAGCGGTTGGAAGGGCGCGCGAGGGCGAGGCGGTCGCGCAGCGTGGCGGCCGGCTGCGCGGCATCCGCCGGCGGGCGCCCCGCGAGGCAGGGAGCGACCTCGCTGGCGAAGCGCTCCAGATCGTCGGGCAGCACCGCCGGCGCGATGTGGAAGCCGTCGCAGATGCCCGCCGCGTACCACGAATCCATCAGTTCGCGCAGGCGCGCGGCGCTGCCCGCGAAGCGGTAGCCGGGCATGGCCGGCGCCGTCGGCGGCGCCAGCGCGTCGAGATGCGCCATGCGCTGCGCCGCGGCCTCGTCGGAATCGGCCAGCACCACGGACAGCGTGGCCAGCACGCGCGGCGCGCCGTCGGGCCGGCCCTGCCGCCGCGCCAGCGCGCGCAGGTCGCCGCGCAGCGACGCGAGCGCTTCCGGCGAAGCGCAATCGGCCAGGAACACGTCGCCGAACCGGGCCGCCAGCGCAAGGCCGGGCGCGGACGCATCGTCGAACGCCATGACGGGATGGCCCTGCACCGGCCGCACCGCGGTCAGCGGACCGCGCACGCCGAAGTACGCGCCGGCGTGATGGATCGGGTGGATGCGGGCCGAATCGGCGAACAGGCCGGCTTCCTTGTCGGCCAGCACCGCGCCGTCCTCCCAGCTATCCCACAGCTTGGCGAGGACCTCCAGATATTCGCCGGCGCGCGCGTAGTGCGCGTCGCGCGAGAGCGGCGGCGCATGGGCGAAGGCGGCGTCGCCACCCTCGCGCCAGCGCAGGTCGCACAGCAGCGCGGCGCGCCCGGCCGACAGGCCGTCGAGCACCGAGAACGCGCGGGCGGTGTGGAACGGCTCGGTGTGCGCGAGCGCCACCGCGGCGCCAAGGCCGATGCGCGGCACCTGCGCGATCAGGGAGCCGAGCAGCGGCGTGGTGTCGGGCGCCAGCGCGGCGGGCGCGCCTTCGGCGGATGCGGCGGACGTGAAGAACACGCAGTCGAACGCGCACGACTGCGCGCGCCGCACCACGTCGGCATAGCGCGGGAAACCCGACGACGAAGCCGCCAGGGTCGATACCCGCCGTGCTGCGGGATGATGGCCGTACTCGGCGATCGACAGGGTTAGGTCCATAAGTCCGGATAGCGTTGTTTGCGGGGAAATGGCGACACCGTGCTTCGTCGAGGGAATCTCAACGCAAAAGGCGTGCCAATACGTGGTGTGCCACGTAAATCCCGGCGGCGATTGGCGCGCGCGCGCGCGCCGCGGCGCATATCCGGCGGTTTCGGCGGGTCCCCGGCACGATCTTCCGCCAGAAGCGTGGTGCACCACATGAATGCGATGCGCCACCTGGACCCGGATCATCGTTGTGCGGGCGCACTTCATAAGTGCGATGTTTTTGACGCAGATCAGAGCATGGACGGAGAAATATCGATCCCGTCACATCCGGCCGCGGCGAGGCGGAATCCGCGCGGCGGACGGCGGCCCGGGCCGCGCCGGGCGTGGAGTTTGCGGCATGTCCCGCATTCGGGTGGCTTGCCGGCCCGCCGGAGACATGGCGGCGCGGCGGCGGCGCGGCGGATGGCGGCGCGCCCGTGGGTGTCGCCTGCCGCGGGGAACGGGCAGGCGTGTGGCGGGTGCGGGAGGTGGCGCGAAAGGCGGCGCGAGGCCGGGCGGCCCGCCCCCGCGTCAGGTCTGGATCAGGCGCTTCTGCCGCGAGATGCTCATCAGGATGCCGATGCCCATCCCCAGCGTCACCAGCGCGGTGCCGCCGTAGCTCATTAGCGGCAGCGGCACGCCCACCACGGGCAGGATGCCGCTCACCATGCCCATGTTGACGAAGGCGTAGGTAAAGAAGATCAGCGTGATCGAGCCCGCCAGCAGCCGCGAGAACAGCGTCGGCGCGTTGGCGGCGATGTACAGCCCGCGGAAGATCAGCAGCAGGTAGAGCACCAGCAGCACGGCGTTGCCGACCAGGCCGAACTCCTCCGAGAACACCGCGAAGATGAAGTCGGTGTGCTTCTCGGGGATGAACTCCAGGTGAGTCTGCGTGCCCTTGAGCCAGCCCTTGCCGAACACCCCGCCGGAGCCGATGGCGATGATCGACTGGATGGTGTGGAAGCCCTTGCCGAGCGGATCGGTGGTCGGGTCCAGCAGCGTGCAGATGCGGTGCTGCTGGTAGTCGTGCAGCACCGGCCAGTTCACGCCGGGCGCGCACATGTCGTTCTCGAACGTGATCAGCAGGCCGACCGCCACCACCAGCGCCACCAGCAGCGGCAGGATGATCTTCCACGACAGCCCGGCGAAGTAGATCACGTACACGCCGGCGGCCAGCACCAGCAGGCCGGTGCCGAGGTCGGGCTGCTTGGCGATCAGGCCCACCGGCACGCCGAGCAGCAGCAGCGCCACCACGAAGTCGTACCAGCGCACCGAGCCCTCGCGCTTCTGGAAGTACCACGCCAGCATCAGCGGCATGGCGATCTTCATGATCTCGGACGGCTGGATCACCATGCCCACGTTGAGCCAGCGCCGCGCGCCCTTGCGGATCAGGCCGAACATGGCCACGCCGATCAGCAGCGCCACGCCCACCGTGTAGAGCGGCACCGCCACCCGCATCAGCGTCTGCGTGGGCAGGTAGGCGATCACCCACATCACCGCGTAGGAGAGCAGGATGTTGCGCAACTGGTCCTCGACCCGGCCGGGCATGTCGATGGCGGCCGAGTAGAGCGCCACGATGCCGGTGGCGAACAGCAGGAACACGATCAGCGCGAGCGGCTTGTCGAAGCCGGTCAGCGCGGTCTTGATGAATGACAGGACGCGGCGTTTGTCCATGCGCGTCTCCTTCAGCGGGTAGCGTTGGCGCCGCCCGCGCCGGGGGCGGCGACGGGCCTGGCGCGGGGTTTCGGGGCGGTGGCGGCCGGTGCCGCCGGCGCGGCCTGGGCCGGCGCCGGCGCCGGGCGGCTGTGGCCGAGCGCCTGCGCCATGCGCTCGTCCAGCGTCTGCACCGCCGAGGCGGGCGGGATCGCGGCCGGGTCGATCAGCGGCGCCGCCACGGCGGCCGAGGCGCCCGGCGCGCGCGCCACCGGCGTGCTGGCCGCGCCGGCCGCAGCGGCAACCGCCGCCACCGCGACGGCGCTGGCGCTGGTGGCGGCCGCCTCGCTGGCGCCCATCACGGTGGCGCTGGCGATGCTGGCGGTGTGGCCCGTGGTGAACACGCTGGGCGTGTCCACGGGCGGCTTGCCGCCGGCGCGCTCGGCGGCCGGCGGGGCGATGGCAGCCAGTTCCTCGGGCCACTTGCCCACCAGGTAGTAGTCCATCACCTTGCGCGCGATCGGCGCGGCCACGGCGCCGCCGAAGCCGGCGTTCTCCACGATCATCGCCAGCGCGATCTTCGGGTTGTCGGCCGGGGCGAAGGCGGTGTACAGCGCGTGGTCGCGCTTGCGCTCGTCGAGCGCGTGGTGGTTGTACTTCTCGTTCTTGCCGATCGTGAAGGTCTGCGCGGTGCCGGTCTTGCCGGCGGATTCGTAGGCGGCGCCGGCGAACGCGCGCGCGGCCGTGCCCGAATGCGTCACGCCGACCATCGCGCGCTTGATCACGTCGACGTCGGCCTGCTTGAACGAGAGCCGGTAGCTTTCCTTGGGCACCGTGAGCGCGCGGTCGCGCGTCACCGAATCCTCCACCGCCTTGACCAGGTGGGGCTTCATCGCGGTGCCGTTGTTGACCAGGATCGACACCGCGTTGGCCAGCTGCAGGATGGTGAAGCTGTTGTAGCCCTGGCCGATGCCCAGCGAGATGGTCTCGCCGTCGTACCACTTCTGCTGCTCGGGCTTGCGGTAGGCGCGGCGCTTCCAGTCGGTGGACGGCAGGATGCCGCGGCTCTCGCCCTCGATGTCGATGCCGGTGATCTGGCCGAAGCCGAGCGGCTTCATGAAATCGTGGATGGCGTTGACGCCCATGTCGCGCGCCAGCATGTAGTAATAGGTGTCGCAGGACTGCACGATGGAGGCCTGCATGTCGACCCAGCCGTGGCCGCCCGGCTTGTCGTCGCGGAAGGTGTGGTTGCCCAGCGTGAACGAGCCCGGGTCGTGGAAGCCCCAGGCCGCGGTGCGCTTGCCGGTGGTGAGCGCGGCCAGCGCCATGAACGGCTTGTAGGTCGAGCCGGGCGGGTAGGTGCCGCGCAGCGGGCGGTTCAGCAGCGGCTTGTCGGGCGAGCCGTTGAGCTCGTTCCAGGTGTTGCTGTCGATGCCCTCGACGAACAGGTTGGGGTCGAAGGTCGGCTTGGAGACGAAGGCCAGGATGTCGCCGGTGGCCGGCTCGATCGCCACCAGCGCGCCGCGCCGGTCGCCGAACAGCGCCTCGGCGAGCTGCTGCAGGCGGATGTCGAGCGACAGGATCAGGTTGTTGCCGGGCGTGGACGGCGAGGTGGAGAGCGTGCGGATCGGCCGCCCGCCCGCGCTCACCTCCACTTCCTCGAAGCCGGTCAGGCCGTGCAGCTCGGTCTCGTAGCTCTGCTCGATGCCGATCTTGCCGATGTAGTTGGAGCCCTTGTAGTTGTCGGCGTCCTTGCGCGGGTCGTACTTGGCGCCCTCGGCGTCGTTGGCCTCGTCCATCGCCTCGATGCGCTCCTGGTCGCGCTGCGAGATGCGGCCGATGTAGCCGATCACGTGCGAGGCGGACTCGCCCATCGGGTACTGGCGGAACAGCCGCGCGCGCACGTCCACGCCGGGAAAGCGGAAGCGCTGCGCGGAAAAGCGCGCCACTTCCTCGTCGCTGAGCTGGCTGCGGATCGGCAGGCTCTCGAAGCTGCGCGACTCCTCCATCAGCCGCTTGAAGCGGCGCCGGTCGCGCGGCTGGATGTCGACCACCTGGCTGAGCGCCTCGATGGTGTTGTCGAGCGTGTCGGACAGCTTGGACGGCGTGATTTCCAGCGTGTAGGCCGAATAGTTGCGCGCCAGCACCACGCCGTTGCGGTCCATGATGATGCCGCGGTTGGGCTCGATCGGCGCCACCGAGATGCGGTTGTCCTCGGCCTTGGCCGAGTACTGGTCGTGCTTGTACCACTGCAGCCAGAGAAAGCGCGTGAACAGCAGGCCGAAGCAGATCACGGCGAACAGGCCCGCGGCCGCCACGCGGATGCGGAAGCGGCCGAGCTCCTGTTCGACATTGCGGATTTCGGTCATGGTACTGCGTCAGCCTTGCGGTGTGCCGCGCACCCGCGAGGGGCGCGGCGGAACTCGTTGAGGGTCAAGCCATTGCATCGGCCAGCGCGCGGCGCAGCGCCCGATCTAGATGGGCCGCGTCTCGTCCACGTCGGCGCTGCGCCGCTGCGGCGCCAGCAGCATGCTGGTGGCCAGCGGCCACAGCAGCGCCTCGATGCCGGGCGCCAGCAGCAGTTGCCAGCCCGGCAGCGGCGCGCCCATCGCCAGGCGGATCACCACCGGCACCGCGTGCGCCACGAACAGCAGCGGCACCACGTGCAGCGCCTGGGTATAGACCGTGAACCACAGCACGCGGCGGTGGATGGTGATGGCGAAATAGGCCAGCAGCGTGTACGCGATGGCGTGCTCGCCGAGCAGGCGCGCGTCGTGCACGTCCATCAGCAGGCCCAGCGCGAACGCCACGCCCATGCCCACCTTGCGCGGCTGGTGGATGTTCCAGAACACCAGCACCAGCGCCACCATGTCGGGAATCCACAGCGTGGCGCCCCACGGCATCAGGTTGAACAGGAACGCCAGCACGAAGCTCAGCGCGATGAACGCCGGGTTGACCGGGCGCAGCAGGTATTGGGGATTGGTCACTGCGTGGCCTCCTTGGCCGCGGGCTTGCCGGCCGGTTTCGCGGCGGCCTTGTCGGTGGCCTTTTCAGTGGCCTTCTCGGCCGGCCGGTCGCCGCCCCGCTCGGCGTCCCTGACGCCCGGGCGGTCGGCCCGGTCGGGCCTGCCGCCCTTGCTTTCGCGGGCGTCGCGCGGGCCGTCAATGGTGTCGCGCGGCGGCAGCTGCGCCTCGTAGCGGATCACCAGCAACTGGCGGTGCGAGCGCACCCCGGCCACCGGCTCGCAGTACACGCGCGAGAAGGCGGTGTCGGCCTTGCGCTCGATCTGCACGATCTTCGCCACCGGCAGGCCCGGCGGATAGGTGCCGTCCAGGCCCGACGTCACCAGCAGGTCGCCCTGCTGCAGGTCGGCCGAGGCGGCCATGAAGCGCAGGTCGAGCAGGCCGGCGCGGGCGCCGCCGAAGGCCACGCTGCGCAGCCCGTTGCGCACCACCTGCACGGGAATCGCCTGTTCCTTGTCGGTCAGCAGCGTGACTTCGGACTGGAACGGCGAGACCCGCGTGACCTGGCCGATCACGCCGCGCTCGTCGATCACCGGATAACCGGCGCGCAGGCCGTGCTGGCTGCCGCGGTCGATCACGATGCGCTGGCTGTAGGGGTCGCGCGCGTCGTAGAGGATCTCGGCCGCCGTCACCGGCGTGGCCGACTGCTGCTGCAGGCCGAGCAGCTTGCGCAGCTGGTTGTTCTCGGACTCGAGCTGGGACTGGCGCACCGAGCCCTCGGCCTCGGTCACGGCGCGGCGGCGCAGCTCGCGGTTCTCGCTGGCGAGCGCGGCCGACGACTGGGCGTAGTCGAACACGGCGCGCAGCGCGTCGCGCGGCACCAGCACGGTCCGCTCGACCGGCATCAGCACGGTGGCGGCGACCTGGCGCACCACGCGCAGCGCGTCGAAGCGCGCGTCGACGACGAGCAGCACCAGCGCGATCGTCACATAGAAGACGAGGCGCGCGACGGCGGAAGTGCCCTGCTTGAAGAGCGGCGGCGGAGTGTAATCCATTTACCCGTGCGCTGGCGTGGAGGTCTGCCGGCCCCGGGCGCGCGCCGCCGCCCGCCCGCCGCGCCCGCCGGCATGGCCGGGGTGGCGGGAAAGGCGCGCTGGCGCGGGGTGCCCTGGGCCGGGCCGGGTCGGGAAGGCGGCCGCGCAGGCGGCCAGGCGAGCGGCCGCGGCGGCGGCCGGGACAGTGGCCAAGGCGGCGTCGCGGCGCGGCGCGGCCCCGACCAGGCGATCCGGCAGGCCGCGTCGCGCCACGAGCGATGTCCTCTCGCCGACTGGTTATTCGTAGGAGAAGATGCTGCCGAGCTTGTCCATGCGCTCGAGCGCCATGCCCGAGCCGCGCACCACGCAGGTCAGCGGGTCCTCGGCCACCAGCACCGGCAGGCCGGTTTCCTCGGCCAGCAGGCGGTCCAGGTCGCGCAGCAGCGCGCCGCCGCCGGTCAGCATCATGCCGCGCTCGGCGATGTCCGCGCCCAGTTCCGGCGGGGTCTGCTCCAGCGCGATCTTGACCGCCGAGACGATCTGGTTGAGCGGGTCGGTCAGCGCCTCGAGGATTTCGTTGGACGACACCGTGAACGCGCGCGGGATGCCCTCGGACAGGTTGCGGCCCTTGACTTCCATCTCGCGCACCTCGGAGCCCGGGAAGGCCGAGCCGATTTCCTTCTTGATGGCCTCGGCGGTCTGCTCGCCGATCAGCATGCCGTAGTTGCGGCGGATGTAGTTGACGATGGCCTCGTCGAACTTGTCGCCGCCCACGCGCACCGAACCCTTGTAGACCATGCCGCCCAGCGAGAT
>Ga0255338_1001761_pt1 | contig 37568 bp, 39 predicted proteins | sample MeOH1_35cm_T4_19_FD_203715 | JGI IMG/M metagenome (GOLD analysis project Ga0255338, IMG submission 203715) | Sandy soil microbial communities from University of British Columbia, Vancouver, Canada - MeOH1_35cm_T4_195 | ecosystem: Engineered > Artificial ecosystem > Sand microcosm > Unclassified ...
CTGCAAGCAATCCGACGGGTCGCGACTACCTTATTAGGTTCAAAGATAGCGTCTCCGGCATCCGTATAGGTTCTTCGGTCAGCTATTCGGGGGTGCCGGTCGGCTCGGTCACCTCTGTGCGCCTGACCGTGAACGATCCCTCGACGGTATTGGTCACCATCCGACTCGATCCTGAAGTTCCGATCCTGCACGGCGTAACGGCATCGATATCGCGTTCGCTCGTCGGGGGCGGGGCCGCCATCAGCCTCGATGGATCGCTGAAAGGAGCGTCAACAATCGTTGCGGTCAACGGCGAAGCGCTTCCCGTCATCCCGGCCAAAAACGGCGGCCTCCTCGGATCGGGAGGAGACCCGATGGCAATGGTCGAAAAGATCAGCCGCACTATCGACAAGGTGTCGACCAATTTCGACGCCCGCGGGCAGCAGCGTGCGCGCGATCGGCTCGCAGCGCTGGCCGATAGCTCGTCGGCATGGTCCAGCCGTGCCGCGCGCATTTCCGATTCGCTAACGGGCGCGCGCGGGAGGATATTGCGTGTCGGCACCTCCATCGCCAGCGCAGGGGAAGGAGCGGACCGATTAAGAGCAAAGATCAACGGGCAGCAAGGCGACGCGTTCAGTTCGGCCGATGAAAAGTTGCGCAGGGTGCAGCGCGGTATCGTGGCATTTGACCGCAGTGTCAGCGCCGCGCGGCCCTCGATCCGAGCGATCGACGCAAAGGGCAAGGCTATTACCGGCCGGGTTCGCTCGGTTCGCGCGAAGACGCGCGGCATCGCCGATCAGGCGGAACAGATCGATCGGATAGGCCTTCAGGTAGGTGCGCCCAGGCTTCCGGACTACAAGCGCGGGAAAAGAAGTGTCAGACCGCCCAGCGCCCCGCCGCCCACCCAATAATCAGACCGCCGACCAGGCCCGTCGTCAGGATCGGCACGTAGGCCCTGGTGATCACCGCGTCCGGAACGCTGAGGAGTAGCCCGACAACCGCGCCTATGACCCACACCGGAATGGGCATCTTCACCAAGGGGATCAGAAAGCCGATGGCGAACCTGCTGCAAAACGCCCCGAGTAACGCCGTTTTTTTGTCGGGGAAGTCCATTGGCACCATCAGCCCCATATCGATTGTACCGAACACGACGCCAGCAACTGTGCCGAATATCACTGGGTTCATAAGCTTCCCTTTGCGCTTGTTGTTCACCGAACCAGCTCATAGATGTCCACTCGGGGTTGATGGTGTGCTCGTGAGCGAACGCTGTCTCGTCCGCGCGAAGCACAATGCGCACCGCGTTCTGCTGCCCTCCAAGGTTGCGCACAACCTGCGCGATCGACTTGGCCTCGGCGCCGTTATCACAGAACTAGGGGCCGGACTCATAACCACCAGATGACGGTAGCGGCGATGGCGATGGTAGCCATGAAGGTTTTGATGTTTCGGTCGAAGCGCATGGCGACACGGCGCCAGTCCTTGAAGCGGCAGAACATACGCTCGATGACGTTGCGCTGTTTGTAGATGACGGGATCGCAGTCGAGTTTGACCCTGCGATGCCGCTTGGGCGGAATGACAGCGGCGGTGCCGCGCTCGGCAAGCCAGGCACGCAAGTCGTTGCTGTCGTATCCCTTGTCGGCGACGAGTTCGGCCGAGGGAGGCATGGCCGCGATGCAAGCCTTGGCGACCCGCATGTCATGGACGTTGCCGGGCGTCAGCAGGAGGACGTGCGGCCTGCCCCTTGTGTCGCAGATGGCGTGGAGCTTGGTGTTCCTGCCGCCACGCGTCTGGCCGATAGCATTGGCCAAGGCCCCCCTTTTGCGCCGCCGGCGGTGCGGTGGACCTTGATGCAAGAGCTGTCGATGAACAGCCGATCGGGCGCGTCGTCGGCCCCGGCCAGTGCCGAGAAGATATCTTCCCACACCCCGCGCTCCGCCCAGCGTACGAACCGATTGTAGAGCGTCTTCTTGGGCCCATAGACTTGCTCGGGACAGTCACTCCACCGCCCGCCCGACTGCAACGCGTGGACGATGCCCGACAGTACCCGCCGATCATCGACCCGCGGCATCCCCCGCGTATCGGTCGGTAAAAGCGGCGCTATCCGCGCCCACTGCGCATCCGAAAACCAAAAGAAATCCGCCACATCCAACGCCTCCTCAACGGACGCGTTGAATCATATGTGGACCTCGGGTAATCGCGGCATCGAGTCGAATGATCGATAGTGTTGCGATCCGGGCGCTTGGCCCGGTGGTAAGCACCATCGGAGGTTTCAATGCCACACTCAGTAGGTTTGGACGTATCACAGAAGACCACGGCGATCTGCGTGGTCGATAGCGAAGGGCGGCGGATCTGGAGAGGAAGCTGCCCAACTGACCCTTGTTCGATCTCGAAACTCATCTCCAGGTATGCTGGCGCTGACGCGAAGTTGGGTGTCGAGACCGGAGCGATGACACCGTGGCTTGTGCACGGCCTGCGTGCTGCTGGTCCCGATGTCGCGGTCCTTGACGCCCGCCGGGTGAAAGCAGCGCTGCAAATGAGGTTGAACAAGACCGACCAAAATGACGCGGAAGGGCTGGCGCAGGTGGTACGGACAGGCTGGTACCGCTCCGTCCACGTCAAGTCGTTGGATGCTCACCAAGCACGATCCCTTCTCGGCGCGCGAGCCCAACTCGTTGGAATGCGGACGCGCCTCTCCAACATGGTGCGCGGCGTGCTCAAGACATTCGGCCTGCTGCCGGGTGCTGACCGCGGGCTCAGGTTCGATCGCCGCGTCGAAGCAATGGTCGAGGATACGCCGGACGTCGCGTTGATCGTGCGACCGCTCCTTGCCACCTGGAGACAGCTTCGCGAACAGATTGCCGTCTTCGACGCGGCCGTTCAGCGCCGGGTGAAGGCAGACGCGACCTGCAGATTGCTGATGACAGTTCCGGGCATCGGCGCCCTGTCGGCGCTCGCATTCGTCAGCACGATCGAAGATCCAGCACGTTTCTCTCGCTCGAGATCCGTCGGAGCGCATCTCGGCCTGACGCCGCGGCGTTACCAGTCAGGTGAGATCGACCGTAGCGGGCGCATTTCTGGATGCGGCGACGTCCTCGCGCGAACGCTCATGTACGAGGCCGCCATCGTGATCCTCCATCGAGTGAAACGAGCGCTGCACCTGAAGGACTGGGCTCTGGCGATCGCCGAGCGAGCCGGACCAGGCAAGGCGAGGGTCGCGCTGGCGCGGAAACTGTCGGTGATCCTGCACAGCGTGTGGCGCTCGGGTGAGCCGTTCCGCTGGGAGCCAGTCCCTTCCGCAGCCTAACCAGATCGTCCGGCACGAGCCGGATGTACGTGTCGCCTCGGGCGGGGTGTGGGTGACTGCGCGGTAGGGGCCATGGGCACGTGATCTGACGTCAGCCCGTTGTGGACCTTGCAGCGCCCGCGCTTTTCCGACCGGACCAGATGCTGCGGCGGCCAATGCCGACCGCGAAGAGAACCATGACCCGGAAGGCGACTAAGATGTTGACCAAGGAGCCACGATTAGAGAACGGCCTCCGCTTACAAGGCATTGAGCAGATAAAAGTGACGGATCGCTTGCGATCATATGTCCGGCCTGTTGTTGCGGTCGCACGTGACCGCTGGCCAAAATGGCCTCCGCGACGAGGGTTCCAAACAACCTGGCGACCTGATGAAGGCCATTGATTCAAACGGATTGTCCCTCGTCGTGGATCGATCGATCACACCATCTGCTGCTCGTCTTGCAAGTTACGGCCTCATCTCGGCACGGTCGCATCGTTGTTGCTCCCCGTGCCGGCTGAACTTCAGGCGGCTTGTGCGATCGGCTGTCGGCCATGAGCCGCTGGAACTGCTCGCTGGTATATTGGGCGGATTCAACCGGTCGTCGCAACACCCTGGTCGGAGTGATGCAACAGGGCATCGGGCTTGCCACGACGCCAGATCGCCATGACCAGCGCGTCGGTGACGAGTTGCGCCGTCATCGTGTCGCTCATCGACCAGCCGACCACACGCTTGGAGAACAGGTCGATCACTGCCGCCACGTAGAGCCAGCCTTCGATCGTCCAGATATAGGTGAAGTCGGCGACCCACTTGCGGTTCGGGGCATCCGCGCTGAACTGGCGATCGAGCACATTGTCCGCGATTATCGAGCGTTCGCCGGCGTCCTTGGGCAGCCCGCGACGCCGGGGCCGCGCCTTCAGCCCGTGCAGGCGCATCAGCCGTTCGATGCGGTGCAGGCCGCATGCAAGGCCTTCGGCCAGAAGATCGTGCCAGACGCGACGCGCGCCATAGGTCCGATCGCTGGCGATGAAGCTGGCGCGGATCTTCGCGCTGAACGCCTCGTCGCTGGATGAGCGTGCGCTCGGCGCGCGCGTGAGCCAGGCATGAAAGCCGCTGCGCGAGACCCCGAGCACCTCGCAAATCCACGATACCGGCCAGATCCCCCGGTGCTTCGCGATGAAGGCGAACCTCATATCGAGTCCTTCGCGAAGTAGGCCGCCGCTTTTTTTAGGATGTCGCGCTCCGCCTTCACCCTGACAAGCTCGCGGCGAAGCCGCTCAATCTCAAGCTGCTCGGGCTTCATGTTGCCGTGACCGGGAAATGCCGCTCCCGCATCGGCCGCCGCCTCGTGGACCCATTTGCGCAGCACATTTACATGTAAATCCAGATCGCGCGCGGCCTGCGCCACGATCGTGTCCCACCGCGTGGTGTAGCTTCACCGCCTCCAGCTTGAACTCCCGGCTGAACTTCCGTCGTTGCATTGTCACCCTCCGGTTCCATAAACACCTTATCTCGGTGTCCACGAAACCGGCAGCAGCTCACGCGTACCTGTCCGCCTCAAACCAAAAGTTGGTAAGAAACCCGGGGTAACTATCGACATCCTCTCTCGTCAGGCGCGCATGAAGCGAGTAGTGCTGTGGCGGGAGACGGTGTTGAGAGACGCAAACGAGGAGCGCCCGAAGCGCGCGCGAAAAATGGGGCGGCCCACGATCGTTGAAGCCGCCCGTCTCGCGCCTCACATACTCAGAAGCGCGCGTGACGTCTTTTTCGAGCGCGGGTTCGACGGAGCAAGTTCGGACATGATTGCCGAACGGGCCCGGATTTCGAAGCGAACGCTCTATGCGCGTTTCGGCAGCAAGGCGCGCGTGTTCGAAGCGGTGATCCTCGACGAAATCGACACCCAATTGCGCGCACTGGAGCCGACGATCGACGATCAACTCGATGTCGCCGTGAGGCTCAAGTCGATCGCGGACGTATTGCTGGCATGGTTGTTGACCACGCGAATCGCGTCGATGGAACGGGTCGTCATTGCCCAGGCCGTGCGCTTTCCCGCGCTCGCGGCGAACATCCATGATTTCGGATTTCAGCGCGCCGTTCAATGGGTCGCAAGCATCCTCGCGCATGCAGCGGCGAAGGGCGAAATAACCGTGTCCGACCCGGTCTTCGCCGCCGAACAGTTCGTCACGCTCGTCGTGGTCGCGCCCATGCGGCGGTCGGCGCTGGGCCTCGCGCCAGCGGCGTACGATGCAGCGGCAAAGGACCGCGTCAGTCGCGGCATCGACCTGTTCCTGACCGGCTGTCGGCCCGGCACCCCGGCCGACGATGGCGCGTAATGATCGAGGAAGACGTTCCGATCGGTGAGCGCGCTCGTTTCGCAGAATTGGCCGGGATATTCGTCCGCCACGGCCTTGGCGGGCTTGCGGCACGCTTGGGTCTGGCTTTGGGAAGCCCGGATCAGACAGGTGAGAAGGACGCTCCCGGGCGAGTGGTCGCCATGCTGCGCGAGCTCGGACCGGTCGCCGTCAAGCTAGGCCAGGTGCTGGCGACGCGCGAGGATCTGCTGACGCCAGAATGGGTGGCGGCGTTGGCCACGCTTCAGGATCAGGTCACGCCGCTCCCCTTCGAGCAGATCGAAGCAGATCTGGCAGCCTCGCTCGGCGCACCGGTCGACCAGGTGTTCGCACGCTTCGATCGGACGCCCATCGCAGCCGCGTCGATCGCGCAGGTTCACTCTGCGGCGCTCCAGGACGGGACCGAGGTCGTGGTCAAGATCCGCCGTCCCGGTATTGCCACGCGGGTCGATGCTGATCTGCGGCTGTTACGACGGGTCGCGCGATTGGCGGAGAAGCAATCGCCTGAGGTGCGTCGCCTCAAGCCCGACGAACTCCTGCGCTCCTTCGCCGAAGGTCTGTCGCAGGAAATGGACCTCAGCGCGGAAGCCGCGGCCTGCGAGAGCATCGGCGCGTATCTGACGACCCTTGGCGTATATACACCGAGGTTCTTCTGGGACCATGTCGGCCGACGGGTCAATGTGCAGGAAAGGCTGGTCGGCCAATCCGTCCGTGCGATCACGGCCGTTCCGATCGATCGATCAACCGCAAAGGCGATCGCCGGCACCTACGCCGATGCAGTGCTTCGCATGATCATCTTCAACGGGCGCTTCCATGCCGATCCCCATCCCGGCAACGTGTTCGTGCAACCTGACGGGACGATCGCGTTCATAGACTTCGGTGCGGTGGGAACGCTGACCCCCGCCCGCCGCTCCGAACTGGTCAGCCTGGTACTGTCCATTGCGGGCGATGATGCCCGCGGGGTCGGCGACGTGCTGATGCGATGGTCCGGCGACTATACCGTCGATGCGCGTTCGCTCCACCGAGACCTTGAAGAACTGATAGGCGAATTCCGCGGCGCCGTCCTTGAGCAGATTCAGCTATCGGTGATTTTCCAACGCGTCTTCGCGTTGCTCCGCGACTATCGCCTCGCGCTGCCGCCTGATCTGGCGCTGTTGCTGCGCACCCTTCTTACCGCCGAGGGGTTCGTCCGTTCGCTCGACCCTGAATTCGACATCGCGGCGAGGGCGATGCCGATCGCTCGCGAGCTGATGCGTGAACGCCTAAGTCCTGCCGATCTCAAGAAGGGCGGACGCCGATTGGTTGCCAGCTTGGGGAGGCTGGCGGCGGCTTCGCCAGAACTAGTGGCCCTTGCGGAAAGCGTGGCGCGATCGGGTGCACTCCCGGTGGAGGTCAGGACCACGGCCCGACCTTCTTCAAACATTACAGGGCGCGTCGGCGACCCCAATGTTCTCACGGTAGGCTTCTTGGTAGCTGGAGCGCTGTTGGCGGACAGTCACACAGTTCCTGCTACGATTCTGTTCGCCGCCGCCATCGCCAACTTTGTTCTCAGTTGGTGGGTTCGCAAAGGCGAGGGTCCGAGGGGGCCATAGATAGCATGCAGCGCCGAACCGTCTTGGTGGCTAGAGCAAAATCTGATCTGATAGATTCGCTTTGGGATTCCCTTAGGATCAAAAGTCTGATTCATGATGCCGTCCGAGCGGAGGTCGGCGTGTCATGGCGAAATCTTTATCTGCGGATCTTCGTTCTCGTGTGATCGCGGCGGTCGATGGCGGTCTGTCACGACGGGCAGCGGCCGACAGGTTCGGTGTCGGTGCCGCCAGCGCGATCCGTTGGGTGCGCGAGTGGCGCGATAGCGGTACGACCAGTGCGAAGCCGCAAGGTGGCGACCGGCGATCCCGACGGATCGAAGCGTATCGAGAGGTGATTTTAGCGACGATCGAGCAGCAGGTGGACATCACGCTGGTCGAATTGGCCGAGATGCTTCGGGCCGAGCATGGTGCCGCGTTCGCGGCGAGCACGATCTGGCGTTTTCTCGACCGTCACGACATGACCTTGAAAAAAACGGCGCACGCGAGCGAGCAGGAGCGGCCCGACGTCGCCGCGCGGCGACACGCCTGGTTCGATGCCCAGCCTGATCTCGATCCCGAGCAGTTGGTGTTCATCGACGAAACCGGCGCCTCTACCAAGATGGCTCGTCTGCGGGGACGCGCAAAGCGCGGCATGCGATGCCGATCATCCATCCCACACGGCCATTGGAAGACGACCACCTTCACCGGCGCGCTCCGCCTGTCCGGCATGACCGCGCCGATGGTGCTCGACGGACCGATGACAGGGGAATGGTTCGTCGCCTATGTCGAGCACGTCCTCGTCCCGACCTTACGGCCCGGCAATGTCGTGATCCTCGACAACCTTCCTGCCCACAAGAACGTCGCCGCCCGCGAAGCCATCGAAGCGACGGGCGCGCGGATGCTCTTCCTCCCGCCATACAGCCCCGACTTCAATCCGATCGAGAATGCCTTCTCAAAGCTCAAGGCCATCCTGCGAAAGGCTGCTGCTCAAACCATCCCCGACCTGTGGGACACAATCCGCGACGCCCTGCCGTGCTTCACGCCAGAAGAGTGCGCAAACTACTTCTCGGCCGCCGGATATGAACTGGAATGATCGGAATCTGCTCTAGGCAGTGCCCGATCTGACGGAACCGTGATAATTCGAAAAAAAGAATTTGGGCAAAATGCCCCACCATTTCGGAAGGCGTGATTCGACATTGCCCGGCAGAGTCACCTATAGTCGCTGATCTGACCGGCGGTAATGAAGAAACTCAACGGGCGATCATTCGCATCGGTAAAGGCATGGGGCTTGGTGTTCATGCCGCCTTTGATTCGGCCAATCAGTCGGCCAAGATCCCCCTTTTTATCGTCAGCCTCGATGCCGCGCGGCGCGTCTTCAGATGGGACACGTCGATCATCACCGGTTCACCTCAAGCCAGCTCCAAAGGTCGGCCAGCGGTTCGGCGATTTGCCGCTCATCGAAGGCGCGCGCTGCTGCCAGGTGCAGCGTCTCCGCGACAGCGCGTACTGTCACCAAGCTTCGTGCCATTGTCGCGCTCGCACCTGTCCGCTGGCGCCTACGACGCGCTTTCTGGTCTGGGCTGGCCTCCACCGGCGACCTCGATGTTATCACGGCGGGAATGTGCTGGGCGACATCAGCATCGTGTTCGAACCTGCTGTGAGTCCGCACCTATTGCATTTACTCTTTCCAGCAGGTTGCCCAAGCCCGCTGCTCGGCGGTGCGTGACTCTCAGTGTGGGCCATTTCGTGCGGCGAGAGCCAGCGGTAACGCCATAACTTTGGACCTGACATACTCCCCCAAGGCCTTGGCTTGGGTGTCGAAGCGCAGTGTCTCAGTCGCACCGCCATCGAGGAGGGCCTTGATCACGAAGTTAACGGCGCAAAGGTTAGGGAGGGCGTAACGCTCGATCGTCAACCCGGCCGTTTCCGGCAACAGGCTCGCCAATGTCTCGACCGTGAGCTTTGAGACCAGCCACTCATATCCGAGATCATCCTTCGCCCATATCCCGACGTTCCCGTTACCACCCTTGTCTCCCGAGCGAGCATCGAACGCCGTCCCGATCGGCGCATCGACAGTGTCGCCCCAATCCCGCTCGGTATAGGTTGTCGCGGGTTGCCGAAGCTCGATCCAGGCCATGACGGGTGGTCGAGCAGCCTCCAACCGCGTGCCGTCCGCCAGCACCGCGACATGAGCGAGCAGATCCTGAAAAACGACTGCGGGCCAATAGACGCCAAACGCGGTCGCGCCTCGAGTTCCAGCCCGGAGCGAGAATAGGCCGGGATAGCTAGCCAAACCAAGCTCGACCGACGCGTCGAAGAAGTTCCGCCCGACAGCAGCCTCCGACCCTTGCGCGCTGACCTTAAGGAAGCTCGTTGCCGCGAGTTGATCCGCTGGGCGCGGATCCACCCCGCCAATCAGGTCGAAGCGCAGCGCGGTGAGGTCGGCGTCCACCAGCTGCGCGCGGAATCCCCGCTCCAGCAGATGCGCCTTCTCAGCGCGATCGAGGCCAGTCAGCACGAACATCATGCTGTTCTCGAAGCCGCCGAGGGCAGTGATCGCGACTTTAGTCGTGACCGAAGGCGGAGTACCACGCGTGCCGTAAAGACGAACGCGGTCCTGACCCAGCTCCTCGAGCTGGATCGTATCGAGCTGCACGGTCACGTCGGGATTGAGATAGTCGAGCCCCTGGATCTCGTATAGCAGCTGCGCCGTGACGGTGCCGGCCGTCACGGCTCCCCCGGTCCCGGGATGCTTAGTGATGACGCTACTTCCATCGGCAGCTATCTCGGCGAGTGGAAAGCCTGGACGGATCGGATCCGCGATAGCGGCGACGCCGGAGTAGTTGCCGCCGGTCGCCTGCGTTCCGCACTCAATCACATGCGCCGCGGCGACCGCGCCGGCGAGCGCGTCCCATTGATCGAGTGGCCAGCCGTGCCACCAGGCTGCGGCGCCAACCACGACGGAAGCGTCCGTAACCCGAGGGCAGATCACGATGTCGGCTCCCGCGCCGAGTGCCGCCACGATACCCCAGGCGCCGAGATAGGCGTTCGCGGTGAGGGGCCGGTGGCCCCAAGATGACAGCGGTTTCCCCGTGTCGAGGTGTGAAAGGGGGTTTCCTTCTTCCTGGAGGGCATCCAGCCTCGGCAACAGGTCGTCGCCTTCGACATGGGCAATCGAGAGGGGGACCCCCCGCGCGCCGCACGTGCGACGCAGCCGCTCGGCAAGTGTCGCCGGCGCGAGTCCGCCGGCATTGACCACGACCTTCACCCCGCGTGCCGCGATCTCCTCAAGTAGGGGGTCGATCTGCCGTTCGAAGGTCTTGGCGTAGCCTGTCTCGGGATCCTTCAACCGGTTCTTCGCGAGCACCAGCATGGTGACCTCGGCGAGGTAGTCGCCGGTAATCACGTCCACCTCGCCGCCCCGCAGGACCTCCTCCATCGCGCTTAGGCGATCGCCGTAGAATCCCGAGCAGTTGGCGATACGGACGGGGCGATTTCCCCTTTCATCGGTCATTTTGTCTCTCCGAATGCGCCTTCACGGCGCCACATCGCTATCTGTTCGTCACCGGCTTCCAGCAATTCGGCCAGGATCGCGTTGGTGCCTTCCGCTAGTTCGGGGGCGGCGCGCACCTCGACGGACGAGTCGCCCAGACGGATGGGCGATCCAGGCACCGGGATGGTTCCCCGCAGCGGATGCTCCACGTCGCGGATCATGCCCCGCTCGCGCAGATGGGGATCTTCGGCTACCTCGCGGACGGTCAGCACGGGGGCCGAAGGCACACCCTTCTCCGCCAGCATGCGCACCAAGGCCCATCGATCGAAGCCGCGGGTCCACGCCTCTACTTGCGCGTCGAGCTCGTCCATATGCTCGAGCCGTGAATACCGGGTGGCATACCTCGGGTCCGACGTCATCTCCGCGCCGCCGGCCAGTTCCATCACGCCGATCGCGTGCCGTTCGTTCGCGGACATGATCGCGATGTGTCCGTCGGCCGCGCGGTAGACGTTGTAGGGGGCGACCGCGAGGCCACTGTGCCTGTTCCCCGTGCGCTCAGGCACGACCCGCGCGGGATCATTGTAGAGCGCACCCAACACGGAAGCCAGAGCGGGATAGATCGTATCGTGCATGGACACCTCGACCGCTTGCCCGCGTCCTGTATGCTCGCGCTGATAAAGGGCCGTGGCGATCCCCGCAAACAGATGAATTCCGCCCATGATGTCCGCGAACGCCGGCCCTGCTTTGACCGGCGGACCATCGGGAAACCCCGTAGAGGCGATTACCCCGGCCATCGCCTGGACCGTGATGTCCATGGCCGCCATGTGGGCATAGGGGCCCTGGTTGCCGTAGCCCTTGCCCGAGGCGAATATCAGTCTCGGATTCCGCTCCATCAGCGTCGTCGGCGAGAGCCCCATCCGCTCCATTGCGCCGGGCGCGAAGTTCTCGATCACCACGTCGACCTCGGACGCGAGGTCCAGGAACAGCGACTTCCCGGCCTCGGTCTTCAGGTCGAGTACGATGCTGCGCTTGTTCGAGTTCAGCATCATAAACTCGTGCGTCTCGACGGCGTCGGTCGACCGGAAGCGAAGCCGTTCGCCTCCGGGTGGTTCGACCTTGATGACGTCGGCGCCGAGAAGCCCAAGCAGCAGGCCGCAATAGGGACCGTTGTAGATCTGTCCCATGTCCAGCACGCGCAGTCCGCTAAATGCCTTGTCCGTCATCACGCTCCTTAGAACTTTGCCTGGAAACCGAAAGTGAAGTAACGTCCGATCACGTCGTAGAGCGCGAAGTTCGTGCTGCGGTAGCCACCATAGGGGATGGTCGGCACGATCGGCGGTTGCCGGTTGAACAGGTTGTTGACGGTGAGGAAGAACTGCCCCGTCCCGCCCATACCCGGCGCGCTGAAACGGGCGGTTACGTCCGTATACCAGACCGCACCGACATGGTTATCGGCGAACGTGCCCGCCGCGGCGGTGGTGTCGATTTTGCCCGAGCCAATAAAACGTTCCTGCGCGAACAGATCGACCGGCCCCGCAACGTAGTTGACCGATAAGGTGCCGCTCCACCGTGGGGTTCCCGTGGTGCCGATGTCGCCTGCACGTTCGATCGGTGCCGTGCCCGGCAAGGTCGTCTCGTATTTGTCGAGGTAGGTGAGGAGCCCGCGCAGCTTCAGGTCGCCACCGCCGAGCTTGATCGAGTAAAGGGCTTCCATATCGACGCCGCTGGTCTTGATCGACGAAAGGTTGAGGGTCGGGATCAGCAGCGTGAGCTGGCCGTTGTTTGTGATCTGCGCGCAAGCCGGCTGGAAACCTTGGTTGCATTGATCGATCGTCTGCTGCGGAGTGAGCTGCGCGATCGCCCCGTTCAGCTTGATGTTGTAATAGTCCACGGAAAGGTTGAAGCCTGGCAAGAAGCCGGGTTTGAACACCGCGCCGGCGGTGAGAGTGTCCGCCCTTTCGGGTGCCAGGTTCGGATTGCCGCTGCGTCGGCCGATGAAGGCGGTGGTCATGTTGTTGTAGAGAACCGTCCCCTGGATGCTGACAGGACCAGTGTAGAGTTCGGACACGTTCGCGGCGCGGATGTCGCGCGACCGCGTGAACCGCAGGCGCAGTCCCGAAATGGGGTCGAAGACCGCGCCTGCCTTCCATGCAACGAGCGACCCCACCGTGCTGTAGTCGATCAGTCGCGCCGCGCCGTTCAGGGTGAGCGCCTTGCCGACCGGAGAATTCTTCAGGACCGGGACTTCGACCTCAATGAAGCCCTCGCGCACGTCGTAGCTGCCGCGAAGCGGTTGCGGGTTGGAAAGAAAGTAGGATCCAAGTTGCCCAACGAATGAACCCGGGATTCCCCGGACGCCCACATTAGAGATCACCGTCTGCGACAATGCGTCGGACGTCTGGTTCGCGGATTCACGTCGGTATTCGATGCCCGCCGCGACGCTTACCTTGCCGGCCGGGAGCTCCAAGGCGGAACCGCGCACCGTCAGCGACCCAACGTCCTGGGTCAGCCGCAGCTTCTGGACGGCCGTGCCCATGAAGTAGTTCAGCGCCGCCGACGATACCGAGCCGTCGCCGAACAGGTTTACCGGCACGCAACCCGGATTGTATCCCTGCAGCGTGGAGCGGCAGACGATCTGGTTTGTCGCCGGATCCCGCACGGCGTCGGCCGCCGCGAAAAGACGGCGGTAGATCGGGTTGTTGTAGGTGTCGACCTCATAGTTGTTGGTGCCATGAGCGTAGTAGCCCTCGACCTCCCAGTCGCTGCCAAGCTTCCAATTGAAGCCTCCGGTCACCCGCCACGTGTCGCTGCGAGCCTTCACGCGCGAGAAACCGAAGTCGCGATCGACGCGGGCCAGCCGGAACGACGTGACGCCGGCGCCTGCCAACTGGTTACGGAGGGCGTCGGACAGGTAGGCGTTGTCGTTGTAGATGGTAAAGGCGGTGCCGGCCGTTTGGCTGGAGCGCGCGACGTCATAGCCAGAAGTGGACCGCGCGGCTCCGCCCTCGACGAACAGCGAGAGGTTGTCGGTCACGTCACCGGTTAGCCGGACGAAAGCATTGTAGCTTTCCAAACCCGAGGTGAATCCGAATTGCGACGGGGCGCCGTCCCCCCCGATCATCGTGGTCGCGGTGACCGCGGTCCCAAGCCGGAACGGTGCAGTGGCACCACCCGCGAGAAACTGCGTGTTGTTCAGCGGACCGCCCACGATCAGGCCGCCGAAGGTGGCGTTCGAGGCAACCGTCGGTGCTATGAGCCGCGAAGGGGCCCCATTGGGATTGACGATGATGGCATAGGCAGCGTCTGCCCAAGGGCGGCTGTTCCCGCCGCGGATCTCGTCGGTTTGACGATACTCGATGCTGGCGATGAGATGGGCGCGCCCGCCGAACAGCGGCGTGCCATAGGAAAGTGCAGCCTGCCGCGACCCCCCATCTCCTTCATTCGAGATTCCGGCCTGTGCTCGTACGCGAAACCCGGTGAAGTTCTTGTCGAGCACGAAGTTGACCACGCCCGCTACGGCGTCGGACCCATAGGCTGCGGACGCGCCGCCCGTCACGACTTCTACGCGTGCCACGAGATCCTGGGGAAACAGGTTGATGTCGGGCGACCCCGCGCTGCTCGAGGCGACGACGCGGCGGCCATCGAGCAATGTGAGAGTGCGCTGTGATTCCAGCCCGCGCAACGACAGGAAGCTCGCGCCGTTTCCCCGCACGCCCGAGGGCCCGGCCGTCGACGCGCGTGATGAGTTCCGGAACTGTGGCAGCTGGGTCAGTCCATCGGTCAAAGACGTCGGCGCCGCCGATCGCAGGTCGTCCGTGGTCGCGACCGTAACCGGCGTGGGGGAGGCGAACCCGGTCTTCAACCGGCTGCCGGTCACGACAATGTCGCCGTTGCCGCCGTCAGAGCTTGTCTGAACGTCCGTGCCCGCGACCGTGCCTGACGTATTGTCCTGTGCGGACGACGGCTCGCAGTTGCCGCTCGCGCGCGGTTCTCCCTGCCCCCGACACCGGTCCCCGGTCTGGTTCTGCGGTGGGGCCGGTGCCGTCTGGGCGACGGCCGTGCCCGGCAGTACGATCAGGGCGATCATCGCCGAGGAAGTAAAGAGGTTCCGCACGTTCATGTTCATCTCTCCCATTTCTAGTTTGTCATTATCGTGGCTCACGTCTGCAGTCGGTGTGGTCGAAGGCGGTTATCGGGTGATCTCGTCCGGGATCGACCGTCGGGCCGACCAGAAGAGCCAGGCGGGCACGAGTCCGACAAAGGACGCGGCTACCAGCGCAGCCTGGACGCCCCTGGCCGCCCCGAAGCCCCAGCCCGAGGAAAACCAGTCGCTCAGGATACCCACGGTGAGCGGTCCGAGACCGAGACCGATGAGATTCAGGACCAGCAAGAGGATCGCAGTGGCCGTGGCCCGTACATGTGCGGGAGCCACCCCCTGCTGAGTCGTGTGCACCGGACCGAACCACATCGAGTTGAAGAGGCAGGGGATGGTCAGGAAAAGCAGAGCCGCGCCGGCATTTGGCATGAGGATCGCGGCGATGAAGGTCGGGACGGTAAGCAGGGCCGCGACCGCCGGCACGGTGCCGTAATGGCGGACGTCACCCCGGCTGATGCGATCGGCGAGTTGCCCGCCGAGCCAGACGCCGAAAAGGCCCGAAATTCCGCTGGCGAGACCGAGCGCCAACCCTAGAAACCCGGCGCGTTCCAACCCGATTACTCTTCCGAGCGACGCGAGTTCGGCACCGTGCATACGAAAGAAGTAAGAGGCGATGAAGGGCGCCTGCCCATAGCTCACGAAAGCCTGGAAGGCCGTGCCTAGGACGAATAGTCGGTACGAGCGGATCCTCCACAGAGTGCGCGTGGCATCGACCAACGTCGTAGGGGAGGATGACGCCGGCGTCGCCGCATTCGCCCGCGGCTCCCGAAGAAGGAGCAGGGCCAGTCCGCCGAGCAGCAGGCCGGGCAGGCCCACGACCAGAAAAGCATGGCGCCAACCCACCAGATCGAAGAGCATTCCACCGAGCGCGAGGCCGAGGAGAGATCCCAACGGCACGCCCATGTGGTAATGGGCGAGGGTCGAGGCTCGCTTTTCGGGGGGCGAATAATCCATGATGAGCGAGGTCGCCGGCGGCGTCAGTCCAGCCTCCCCGATGCCGACTCCGACACGCGCCGCCAGCAGCAGCGCGAAATTCGATGCGAAGCCGCTGGCCGCCGTGAAAAGGCTCCAGGCAATCACGGCGGTGCCGATGATTCGAGGCCGGTTCGCCCGGTCAGCCAGGCGTGCAATGGGCAAGCCCGCGATAGTATATAGCACGGCGAAGGCGAGGCCCGTCATGATGCCTATCTGCCAGTCGGCCAGACGCAACTCATGGCGGATCGGTTCTGCCAGGATGTTGATGATCTGGCGGTCGAGAAAGCTCAGCGCGAACAGCGCCAGCATCAACGAAACCGCCCATCGGCGATAACCGGCCGGTTGTGGCGCGAAGGCCACCGTCTCTTCTCCTAGTGCCTGCACGCGAATCCCTCGTCAGGTCGATAGCTATTGTTCTACTGCATGGAACGACATTACCTGTCAATGGCGGCCTATTCCCCGTTCGACATTGACCGTCCACATCTAAACAGGTAACGTCGTTCTACTAGATAGAATATTGCGGGAGAGTCGTGTTGAGCGAGTTGGATCCGACCTTGGAGGCGTATCGACTTCAGATGGCCGATCGGATAGGTGTGCGGCATCGGGCGCACATCGGTATCCTCGATGGCCGCACGATCAGTCGCTACGCTCTCGCCGTTGGCGATCTTGCGCCAATTCACCATGATCAGGAAGCGGCCACCGCCGCCGGCTTCCCCGGCGTCGTCGCATCGCCCAACCTGCTGTCCGCGATAGCCGATTGGGGAGCAGGTGCTCGCGAAGGCGACCTCGCGCCGGACGGAATTGCCCGCGATCCTACGACTGCGACGCTTCGTGTCATGGGCGCGGGCGAGGAGCTCGATCTGCTCCGACCAGTAACGGCGGGGCTCGATTTATATCACGAGGAGGTGATCGAGCGGGTCGATCTCAAGCATGGTCGCAGCGGAGCCATCGTGTTTGTGACGGCATTGCACGAATTCTCGGACGCGACCGGCGTCCTCTACAACCGCAACCGGCGGACGGTCCTCGCCAGGGCGGAGAAAGGCGGTGATGCGTGAGCGAGACCATGACGCCGGGCCAGGCGCTGCCCGAGATCACGATGCGGCCGAGCGCCCTACAGCTCTTTCGCTACAGCGCTGTCACATGGAATAGCCACCGCATCCACTACGATCTGGACTGGGCGAAGCAGGAGGGCCACGCGGGTCTCGTTGTCCATTCGCATCTCCATGCGGCGAATGCGATCCGCGCCCTTACCGAAGGGATCGGCCCCGGTTGGCGGGTCGACAAGGTCGCCTACCGCATCGTCCGGTCTGCGGTGGCGGGCGACGTGCTCACGGCATCAGCGCAGCTTGAGACGGCTTCGGAGGACGGAAACGTCCTGGAATTCTCCCTGCACGAGATCAACCAGCACGGCGAGGCGTGTCTGGAGGGGATCGCCACGGTGAGCCGTCGGCCATGAGCGGCCTTGGCATCCGCGAAGCCTGGCGGCCATTCAATCAGGAAGCGATCAGCGAACTGAGCGCCGTCCTAGGCGTCTACGAGATCGGCAACTCGACGGGCGAAACGCTTCGCATTGGCTATGCCGGTGGGCGGTCCCTCTTCGGCTTGCGCTCCGAGCTCGTCGATTTGCTGAACGCCAGCGTCCCGGACGGATGTTGTTTCCGCGTCGAGTGCAACATGCAGTATATGTCGCGGTGGAAGGAGCTGCTGATGGACCATGTGGCCCGTCATGGATCCATTCCACCGCTCAACCCGCCCGAAGACGCTACGAACATCGGGCAACTGGGACAACGGGTAAGGGGAGAGCAGCTATGATTGATTTCACGCCGAGCGAGGAGCAGCAGGCACTGATCGATGTGATCCGGCGCTTCGTCCGCGAGGAGATCATTCCGCTAGAGGCCGACCTCGACCCGGACGCGGCCGAGCTCAAGCCGAGGGATTTCACGCGCCTGCGGCAGAAGGTCCGCGATCTCGGTCTATACGGGATGGATATTCCCGAGGAATTTGGGGGGCCGGGTCTCGACGTCACGACGCGTGCCCTACTGGCAATGGAGATGACGCAGCACCGCGGCGGCCTTTACACCGCCTGCTACGGCGTCTTTGGCGGTGCGGGACTGGCTCAGCTCTATGAGGCGACCGACGATCAAAAGGAGCGCTACCTCTATCCCACTCTGCGCGGCGAGAAGCGCGGCTTTTTCGGCCTGAGCGAGCCCAGCGGCGGGAGCGATCCCGCCCGTGCGATCCGCACGAAGGCGGTGAAGGACGACGACGAGTGGGTCATCAATGGCTCAAAGCTATGGATCAGTGGCGCCGACGATGCCGATTACGGCATCCTCTTCACCCGCACGGGTGAAGGTCGGGAGGGCATCACCGCCTTCATCATCGACACCGACACCCCAGGCTTCCAAGTTCGCCGCGTCGTCCACACGCTGCGATCCGCACACTACGCGACCGAGCTGTCGCTGGACGACGTTCGGGTGTCGGACGCGCAGCGCCTGGGCCCTGTCGGCCAGGGGTTCGCCTTGGCCAACGACCGGCTGAGCGCGCAGCGCATCCCTTATGCGGCGCAGTGCATCGGTGTAGCCGAGATGGCGCATCGGATGGCGATCGACTACGCCCAGTTACGCGAGACATTCGGCCAGCGCCTCGCCGCGCGGCAGGGTATCCAATGGATGCTCGTCGATAACGAGATCGATCTTCGCAGCGCCCGCCTGTTAGTGCTCGCTGCCGCCGCGAAGGCGGATCGAGGCGAACCGTTTCGGACTGACGCTGCGGTGGCGAAAATCGTCGCCACTGAGGCAGCCGGGCGGGTGGTCGACCGCGCGATCCAGATTCACGGTGGACTTGGGGTCAGCAAGGAGCTTCCGCTCGAACGCTGGTATCGCGAGCTTCGTATACGCCGGATAGGGGAAGGACCCACCGAAGTTCAGAAGATGATCGTCGCGCGCGATCTTCTGGGTAAGATCGCAGGCTAACCCTAAACTGGTGCTGGACCCGCCCACCGCGCCAAACTATGTTTAGGTCCATGATCGCCGCTGGTCTCCCGAAACGACGACTTTGCTCAGGGTTGCGATCTCGATACGGCGTTCAGGAATGACGCCTGCGGTGCTGCGCACGCTGCGCATACTGGACCATCTTGCACGTCATGGCGCGCAACGTCTCTCCGACTTGGCCCGAGAGTTTGCTTTGCCGAAAAGCAATATCCACCGTCTTTTGCAAAGCTTGGCAGAAGAGGGGTTCGTGGAGCAAGAGGAGAACACGGGGCGTTATCTCGCCAGCATGAAGGTCTATGAACTCGGCGCGATGATCGCCAACCGTAATCCGGTGAGGCGCGCCGCGGCCCCCTTCGTCCAGCAACTACACCAAGCGACCGGCGAAACCGTTGCGCTCGCGATACTGACCGACACCGACATCGTATACATTGACCGGATACTCTCGCCGAACCCATTGCGCGGCTCGCTCCGGGAGGGATTCAGGGTGCCGGCTGCTTTCACCGCCGCCGGTAAGGTGATGTTGGCCCATCATCCAGATGGCGATGCCCTACTCGACCGGATCCTTTCCGGAGTACCCGAGGCCATAGATCTCGTGCGCGAGGACATCTTCGAGGAGTTCGAGACGATCCGTCGCCAAGGCTATGCCGTCAGCCGCGGCGGCTGGACCCGCGGCATCAACAGCATCGCCTGCGTGATCTGCGAACGCGAGGCGATTCCCACCGCCGCGCTCGCCCTCGTCGTTCCGACTGAGCGAATGCCCGACGAACTGATCCCTTCGGCTGCACTTAAGGTCATGGGCGCCTGCGAGAAGATAAACGGGCTCTTCCAGTTGCGCTGAAGAGTTGAGCGCCTCATTCCCTGTTGCCCATGCCTTAAAGGTGATGCTCAGGGTCTTGTCGGCGACCATGGCTAGTCCTGTGTAGCGGTCGGTTGAGGAATCCTCGATCGGCGCGGGCTAGTATCGCGCACATAGTCGATTTCGGCCGCAACCGCGGGCGCGTTGAGCAATCGCGCGCCGACCGCGAGAAAGCCGAGCAGTATCGCAAGTCGGTAGACTGAAACAATCGAACAGGCGGGCTATTCGAGAAGGATATAAGCACTGCCTATGACGATTCTGAACTGCGTGAACCGGTGACGTCCAGGTCGCGCGGCAGTCCAAGTACCTTGCCGACCTCGGCCACCGCGCCACGCGTGCGATACCTGGTGACGACCGCAGTGAGCGCCGACCGATGGAGACCGTAGGCCTCTTGGATCCAATGGATGATTTCCTAGCGCCGCTCATGCGTAAGCGGTAAAAATCCCCCACGTGGCGCGCGGCGGTGGCTTAAATCGGCCAGTCAGGCGGCGTTTGCGATGCTGCTCATTTCGAACATCGCTTGCGCGGCGTTGGTATCGACCCAGTTATAGGGCAGCAGGTCGTCGATCGGATCGGTGTCGGCGCGTGTGATGATCCGGGCGAGGACATCGCAGAGATAGGCGTAGGGGTTGATGTCCAGCATCTTGCAGGTTTCGACCAGAGAGGAGATCGCCGCCCAGTTTTCAGCACCGAGCTGGTGACCGGTGAAGAGTGCATTTTTTCTTTGGAGAGTCACCGGCCTGATAGCGCGTTCGGCGGCATTGTTGTCGATCTCGATCCTGCCGTCGTCGAGGAAGCGTGTGAAGCCCGCCCAGCGCTTGAGCGCATATTTCATCGCGTCGCTGGTTGCCGATCCGGTCATCATGCGCGGAGCGGTGGCGACGAACCAGGCATGGAGCTTGTCGACCAGCGGACGGGTTCGCTCCAGCCTGACGGCGAGGCGCTCTTCGGGTCTTCGGCCCCGGATTTCCTTCTCGATGCCATAGATTTCGGCAATGCGCTGCAAGGCATCCTGCGCGACCGGAGCGTCGCTGCCGGCATCAATAAACTTGCGGCGCAGATGAGCCCAGCAGTAGGACTTGGTGACACCGGCGTTGGCGCCATCGTCCTTGCCGAACTGGTCATAGGCCTGCCAAGCATCGACCTGCAGGATGCCCTGGTAGGATCCGAGCAACTGCCTGGCCCACATCTTTCCGCGTCCCGGCATATAGGTGTAGAGCGCCAGAGGCGGATCGGCGCCGCCGTGCGTGCGATCGTCGCGCACCGTGACCCACATGTAGCCGGTCTTCGTCTTGCCCGTTCCCGGTGCCAGCACCTTGACCGTGGTCTCGTCGACGAACAGGCGACCGCTGGCCAGCGCATCGACGCGCATCCGGTTGGTGATCGGCATCAGCGCGGCGATGCCGCGGCCGACCCAGTTCGCCAGGGTGGCGCGGCTGATCTCGATGCCCTGCCGGGCGAGAATCTTCGACTGGCGGTACAGAGGCAGATGGTCGCAATATTTGTTGATCAGGACGTCGGCGACCAGCGCCTCGGTCGGCAAACCGCCCGGCACCACGTGCGCCGGGGCTGGAGCCTGGGTCACGCCATCGCCGCAGCAACGGCAGGCATAGCGCGGGCGGATCGTCACCATCACGCGATGCTGTGCGGGAATGATGTCGAGCCGTTCGGAACGGTCTTCGCCGATCTTGTGCAGTGCGCCGCCGCAGACGCATTGCAGGCTCTCGGGCTTGATGACAGTCTCGAAGCGCGGTAGATGGGCCGGCAGCGACGCGCGCTCGGCATCCGCAGGCCGGCGGCGGCGCTTTTTTAGGCCGTAGCGCTCGCCTTCTTCCGCCGTCTTCTCCTGGAGTCCCTCGGCTTCGGCAAGGGCAACCTGTTCATCCTCCAGGACGAGCGCCAGCTGGTCCGCCGGCAGCTTTTCCGAACGCTTGCTGAAGGTCGTGCGGTTGATCAGCTTGAGGATATGCTCGAACCGAGCGGCGCGAGCGCGCTCGGCCAGCACCATGGCCTTAAGCTGCCCGACATCGTCGGGAAGCTCGTCATATCCGGCCTCGAAGCCGGTCTCGACAGGGGGTTCGGGATGCGCCTCCACGCCCGCATGCTAAACGATATCGGGCACTTTGGAACGATCTTGCGCCAGGCAGAATCAGGCGTGCGACCTACTGCGCATGGAGCGGCTTCGGCACGCGCGGCACATGCACGCGCGACCAGTCCAACCCCTCGAATAGCGCGGCGGCCTGTGCCGCCGAGAGCCTCATCACTCCGTCTCCCGGTCGGGGCCAGCGGAACTTCCCATCCTGCAATCGCTTCGTCACAAGGACGAGCCCGGTGCCGTCCCAAACTAGGAGCTTTATCCTGTCCGCCCGGCGCGCCCGGAAAATAAAAAGCATGCCGGAGAATGGGTCGAGCCGCAGTTCGCGCTGCACCAGCGAGGCAAGGCCCACCATGCCCTTCCTGAAGTCCACGGGCTGCGTCGCGACCAGCACCTTCAACGGTCCGGGCGGGATGATCATGTATTCGCCTGCACAGCCAGAAGCACCCGTTCGATGTGATCGGCATCCACATCGGACGGAATGCGGATCGACAGCCCGGCAGTTTCGATGACGATCTGCCCGCCAGCCTTCGGCGTCGCAGGTGCCGATGACACGGCAGGCGTCGGTGGAGCGGGCGGTATCGGCGGGCCATCGATCACGGCCGGGACGAAACCCATCTCCTCGGCACGCTCCCTGAAACGTCCCCGCCAGGTGTAGAGTTGTTGCGGCAGCATCCCGTGGCGCCGGGCAACCTCGGCCACATTCGCCCCCTCCTGGAAGCTCTCCGATATGATCCGCGCCCTCGCCGCCGGCGTCCATCCCCGTTTGCCACTCGGCAGGGGAATGACGTCCAGGCGCTCGGCCTTGCCTGTCCTCTCCACCCTGTCAGTTTCGAAACCTGTTTCGAAATCCCCGCTCATCATCACCCTCGCAAACACAAGGGACACCCCTAACAGATCGCCAAACCCTGAAAATGTGGGGGATTTCTACCGCTTACGAACGGGTCCGACCAGTCGAATCCGAACGCATGAGGCATAGCTTAACTATTCCCGGTATCGGCCAGATCAGGCTAGGTCTTTCAAGGGAAGGGATGTGTCGGCCAACCTTTGGGGATTGGCGCAAACCCCGCGCTCGACCAGCTTCCTCCCTTGCACGTAATCCTTCGCTGAATTAACGCAGTCCAGCGCGACGATGCGCCCTTGTTTTAAATGCACGATTGAAAAGCTGCGGCTCGCTGGATCGCCCCGCACAATTGCTAGATCGTACTCATTCGACAGTCCGACGGTCTGGAGCTTAAGATCATATTGATTAGACCAGAACCACGGAACGGCCTCGTATTTTGCCTTCTCACCAAGGATTGACCTCGCCGCGACAGTGGCTTGATCAGTGGCATTTTGGACGGACTCGATTCTTATTTCAGCACCTCCGGCGAATCGGTTTGCGTGGATTGACCGGCCCCCACGGAGTGGTCCGGGCTATATGTTAGTGCATTGACGCCTCCATCGCCAGTGTTGGCCGTAGGTGGAGCGAAGCGGAACCGGAGGGCGACACTGGCGATGGAAGGGCTTCCGGCGCCGGTGGGCGATATCCCAGCGAGCTATGCGGCCGGACCGTGTTGTACAACGGGGCGCCAGAACGCCCACGGGACCGACGTTCGTGAGGTTCTCTATCCGTGGCATCCCTGGACCGGGCGTCAGGTTCACATTCATGAAGCCGTAGAGCGGGCGGGTTCGGATATTTTCCGCTGCAGTATTGCGGGGGCGACGTCCGACCGGTGGCTTGAGATTCCCGCGTGGATGTTCGACCGCGCGGTTTGCGCCATGGTGCGTATCGGCGCCGCGCCCCAGGTCGATTTAGGCGCCCTGAGCGCCCTGGCCAGGCTGCTGCAGGCGGCGGGGTCGGTTTCGGCTTTGTCGGTTTCGAGCGCAGCATTGGGGCCTCACGACTCGCATCGGGGAGGCCTCAATGGCGCGCAAGTCCATGACGTTGCAGTTCGATCTGTTCTCCAGCCCACGCGATTTCGAGATCACGCAGACACCGCGATGGCAGACGCTGCCTGCACAGACGCGCCAGACGCTGACGCCGCTGATCGTACGCCTGCTTCTCGACCACGTCGACGGCGATCCCGTCGCGGAGCCGCAGGAGATGTGCGATGATCTTTGAGAAGATCGGGCCGCAGCATCTCGAACGCAAGGCGATCCTGTATGTGCGGCAGTCCTCGCCCTATCAGGTCATCCACAACCGCGAGAGCAGCGCCCTGCAATACGCCATGCGCGATCGTCTCACAGCACTGGGCTGGTCGCGCATCGAGACGGTCGACGACGATCTCGGCCGGTCGGCGGCAGGTGGCGTGACCCGCGCCGGTTTCGACCGGATGGTTGCCGAGGTCTGCCTTGGCAAGGTCGGCGCGGTCGCGGCGCGGGAAGTCTCACGCTTCGCCCGCAACAGCCGTGACTGGCAGCAGCTCATCGAGATGTGCCGCGTCGTCGATACGGTGCTGATCGACCAGGAGACCGTGTACGCGCCGCGCCAGGGCAATGACCCGCTGCTGCTCGGCCTGAAGGGCAGCCTTAACGAGTATGAGCTGGATCTTCTGCGCCAGCGTTCGCTCTCGGCGCGTTACGAGAAGGCCCGGCGCGGCGAACTCATCGTCGCGGCTCCAGTCGGGTTCGTGAAGGTTGGCGACCGGCTCGAGAAGGATCCCGATCGCCGGGTCCAGGAAGCCATTGCCCTCGTCTTCGACAAGGTGACCGAACTCGGCAGTGCACGGCAGGCGCTGCTCTGGTTCATCGAGCACGGCCTGGCTCTACCTGCAAAGCGCAACAACGGCGATGTCGTGTGGCGCCGGCCAAGCTATGCGACCATCCATCGGATGATCGAGAACCCAATCTACGGCGGCGCCTATGCCTATGGTAAAAGTCGCGCCGCTACCGGATATGAAGGGGCGGCCTTGCAACCGAGGATCCGCCGCAAGGCACGGGACGAGTGGCTGGCGCTGATCCCCGGCGCCCATGAAGGCTATGTCAGCTGGGAGCGATCGGAGGATATCCGCAAGATGGTGCGCGACAACGTCCCCGCCGGCCGACATCATGGCGCCCCGAAGCATGGCGATGCTCTGCTCGCCGGGCTCCTCCGCTGCCGGCGCTGCGGACGCAAGCTGACCGTGCGCTATACGGGTGCCAGACATGATATTCCTCGCTATTCCTGCTGGCGGGGGCTGCTCGACAATGGCGAGCCGCGCTGTATCGCCTTTGGCGGGCTGCGCGTCGACGATGCGATCGAGCAAGCGATCATCCCGGTCATCGAACCCGGAGCGATCACGGCCGCCGTCGAGGCCGAGGCGCAAGCCGCCAGTCGCCGCGATCAGGTTCGCGACGCGCTGATGCGCGATCTCGAGGCGGCCCGCTACGATGCCGATCGGGCGTTCCGGCAATATGATGCCGCCGATCCGCAGAATCGGCTGGTAACAGCGGAACTGGAGGTACGATGGAACCGGGCACTCACGCGTGTCGGCGACGTGGAAGCCAGGATCGCCGCGCACGACGCCTCGACTTCGCGTCCGGCGTCGCTGTCACTGAAGGATATCAATGGCCTTGCCGCCGACCTCAATGCCGTCTGGAATGCCCCGCACACCGATGCGCGCCTGAAGAAGCGCATCGTGCGAACCCTCATCCATGAGGTGATCGCCGATATCGACGACGAAGCGTCCGAGATCGTGCTGTTGCTCCACTGGACCGGCGGCGTCCACACCGAGTTGCGGCTGCCGAAGCGTCGCAGAGGGCAGCGCAACAGCACCGCCGCCGATATCATCGCCGCCGTGCAGCATCTCGTTCTCATCGCCAATGACGATCTGATCGCCGGCATCCTCAACCGGAACGGGCTGCTGACCGGGCACGGCAACCGCTGGACGCGCGAGCGGGTCACCGCCCTCAGATCGCATCACAGGATTTCGGTCTTCCGTGCGGCGACCGACGGCGATGCGCCGTGGCTCAACCTGAGCCAAGCCGCCCGTCACATCGGCGTGGCCCCGAAGACGCTCCGGCTCGCCGCCGAAGCCGGCGACATCGAAGGCGTCCATCCTCTGCCAGACGGCCCATGGATCTTCAGTCGGGCCGAACTTGGCGGAACAGCGGCTCAAAAACTCGTAGAACGCGCACGGCAAAACCCAAAATACCCCACGGGATCGCATCCCGATCAGCAAAGCCTATTCACTTCAACAACATAGACAGGTGGGTGTTATGAAGCAGGATTGTAATGTCGCCGCCAGCGTCCGATCAGGAGCTCGGCTTCCCGCACCGTGTAGAAGATCTCGCCGTTGAGCAGTTCGTCACGCAGCTTGCCGTTGAAGCTCTCGCAGTACCCATTCTCCCACGGTGATCCCGGCTCGATGTAGAGCGTCTTCACGCCGAGCCGGCCGAGCCAGTCGCGCACCGCATTGGCGGTAAATTCGGCGCCATTATCGGACCTAATATGCTCAGGCGGCCCGTGGCGGACGAACAGATCGGCAAGCACCGCCAGCACGTCATCGCTCTTGAGCTGGCGCTGGACATGAATCGCCAGGCACTCCCGGCTGTACTCGTCGATCACCGTCAGCATCCGAAACGCCTTGCCGTCATGCGTGCGATCCGCGACGAAGTCATAACTCCAGACATGGCCGCGATGTTGCGGTATGAGCCGCACGCACGATCCGTCGTTCAGCCAGAGCCGACCGCGTTCGGTTGCCGTTGTGGTAGTTTCAGCCCCTCCCGACGCCAGATGCGTTCGACCCGTTTGGCGTTCACCATCCAACCCTTGCCCCGTAGCAGGGCGGTGATCCGGCGATAGCCGTAGCGCCCGTAGGTCGAGGCCAGGCGGACGATCGCCGCCGTCAGGTGCTTCTCGTCGGATCGTGGCTTCGCCGGCTTACGCTGCGTCGAGCGATGCTGGCCGATCAATGGCACAATCGGGTCGTTAATGGACACCCGACACCGAAATTCTCCAATGATCTGAGTGCCCAGATTTGTCCTCTGTGGGGCACCACTCTTTCCTTTCGGGATTGGGTTTTCCACCAGGTGGCGCGGACGGACATGGGTCCGTCCGCCGCGCCCGTCCCCCAAGCAAAGCTTTGGCCCGAAGGATCGACCGCGCTACAGTAGCGTTCTGCAACTGAAAGCCGCGAGCCGTTCGCGTCCCCCCAAAGGCCACCCTTGCGAGACATTGTCGCCCATCTGAATGCGATCGGCACCGCCGTGCCGGATCATGATATACACCATGCCTTCATCGACTGGGCACAGGAGCGTATCGAGGATCGCCGCTCGGCCCGGGTGTTCGCGCGCATGGCCGCCCGATCGGGCATCAACCATCGCTGGTCGGTACTCGAGCGAACGGCCGGAGGCGGTTCGCCCGTTGCGGCGGAAGGCTTCTACGCCAGGGCCGCCCCGCCCGGCACTGCCGAGCGCATGGCCCTTTATGCCGACGCCGCGCCGCGGCTCGGGATCGCAGCGATCGAAGCGCTCGCCGCGCAACGACCGATCGACGACCTCACGCACTTCGTCGTTGCAAGCTGCACTGGCTTCGTCGCGCCCGGGATCGACCAGATCATTGCGCGGCGACTCGGCCTGCCGCCTTCGATCGAACGGCTGCTGATCGGCTTCATGGGGTGTTACGCCGCCGTCGCTGCGCTGCGCACCGCGCGCCACATCGTGCGCTCCGATCCCGGCGCGCGCGTGCTGGTGTTGTGCGTGGAACTTTCAACGCTGCATCTGCAGGCAGTCAGCGAGATCGAGCCACTGCTGGCAATGCTCCAGTTCGGCGACGGCGCCGCCGCCGCGCTGGTCAGCGCCGAGGCGGACGGCTTTGCCATCGGCCAGCCCTTCGCGACCACGCTGCCCGATTCAGAACGCCTGATTCGCTGGGACGTCACCGACAGCGGCTTTGCGATGCATCTTTCGGGGGAGGTGCCCGGGCGAATCGCGGCGGGTCTTGCGGAACCCGATTTTGCCCTGGCGGCAACGGGGGGACGCGCACCGGCCGAGATCGACGGCTGGGCGGTGCATGCCGGTGGGCGCTCGATCCTGGATGCAGTCGAACACAGTCTCGGCCTTCCCGCAGCGGCGCTCGCCGTCTCACGCGGGGTCCTCGCCGATAACGGCAACATGTCGTCGGCAACCCTCATGTTCGTGCTGGCGCGGCTGCTCGATGGCCCGCCGGTCACGGAGGGCGTTGCGCTGGCCTTCGGACCTGGCCTTGCCGCCGAAGGCTTTGGTTTCAGGAGCAGGGGATGAGCCTCGCCACGCGCACCATCGCCGAGGAAATGATGGATGCCGCGGATCTGGATCCGGCAACCTATGCCGAAGTGGTGGGCGACCTCGCCAGGGTGAACGTGGCGACCATGGCAGCACGGCCGACGCTTGCTTTTCTCGCGCGCGGCACGGCGGCCATGACGTCATTCCGCTTGCTTGATGTCGGCTTTGGCGATGGCGACATGCTGCGTCGCATCGCGCGCTGGGCAAAGCGACGAGGCATCGAGGCCCAGTTGGTCGGCGTCGACCTCAACCCGCGCAGCGAACTGGCCGCCACCGCGCATACGCCGGCCGACCTCGCAATCCGCTACGCGACCGGCGACTATGCGGCATTCGCAGGCGGCGGATGGGACTTCATCGTCTCCAGCCTCGTCGCGCATCATATGACTCATGAGCAGCTGATCGCCTTCCTGCGTTTCATGGATTCCGAGTCGCGACGGGGCTGGCTGGTCAACGATCTGCACCGCCACGGCTTCGCGCATTGGGGCTTTCCGATCCTCGCACGGCTCGCCGGCTGGCACCGCATCGTGAGGCTTGACGGCACCCTGTCGATCGCGCGCTCCTACCGTCCCGGGGAATGGCCGCCGCTCCTGGCGGAAGCCGGTGTCACCGCCAGCGTCTATCGCGCCTTTCCGTTCAGATTATGCGTCGAACACCTGCGCTGATCGTCGGCGGCGGCCCGGCGGGCGCGAGCGCGGCGATTCTGCTCGCGCGGGCCGGTGCGCCACATCTCCTGCTCGAGCGCAGTCGCGAGACCGGCGATGCGATGTGCGGCGGCTTCCTGAGCTGGCGCACGCTCGAATCGCTGCGCAACCTGGGGATAGAAGCTGAGAGGCTGGGGCCGGCGCGCGTTACGCATTTCCGGTTGTTCGCCGGCAGCCAGGTGGCCGAGGCAGCGCTGCCCCGCCCGGCGCACAGCGTGTCGCGCCGCCATCTCGATTCGCTCCTCCTCGCCCAGGCAGCGACCGCCGGCGCGGCGATCGAGCGCGGCGCGACGGTCAGGGCAATCGAGCATGGCACGGCCAGGCTGCAGGATGGCAGCGAGATCGCCGCCGACGCCTTGTTCCTCGGCAGCGGCAAGCACGACGTGCGCGGGCTGGCACGGCCGGCCAAGGCGCGCGGCAGCGATCCTGCGCTGGGACTGCGAATCAGGCTGCCCGCTTCGCCGACGCTGGATCGGCTAGTCGGCGGCGCGATTGAACTGCACCTGTTCGATCGCGGCTATATCGGCATCGTGCTTCAGGAAGACGGCAGCGCGAATTGCTGCATGGCGGTGCACCGCTCCCGTCTCGCCGAAGCGGGGAGCCCCGAGGGCCTGTTCGAGTCGCTCGAACGGGAGTCGCCCCGGCTTAGCGAACGGCTCGCGGCGCGACGCACCGGCGATGTCATCGATGCCGTGGCCAATATTCCCTATGGCTGGCGCGTTCGCGAGGGCGTGCCCGGCCTGTTCCGACTCGGCGACCAGGCCGGCGTGATTCCGTCCCTGGCAGGCGAGGGCATGGGAATCGCGATCGCGAGCGGAATCCGTTCCGCGCGATCCTATCTGGCGGGGGGGCCGGCAGCTGCGCCGGCTTTCCAGCGCCGGCTGGCATACGACCTGATCAGGCCGATCGGCCTGGCCGGACTGATTCGCGCAGGTGCCGAGCGGCCCATCATCTCCCATGTACTGCTGCCGATCGCGCAACGGGCCCCAAAGCTGATCGACATCGTCGCGCGTCTGACCCGGATCAACCACTCGCCGCTTGACCGACCGACCGCATCGCAGGAAAGCTGAATGCCATGGATCATCTCACCCTCTCCGAAGCCGAATGGCGCAAGAAGCTCAGCCCGGAGCAATATCATGTGCTCCGCGAGGCAGGGACCGAGCCAGCCTTTTCCGGGCGCTACAATAACAACAAGGCCGATGGCATCTATCGCTGCGCCGGTTGCGCGACCCCGCTGTTCGACAGCGCCGACAAATATGATTCGGGATCCGGCTGGCCGAGCTTCACGCAACCGATCGCGCCGGAGCGGGTCACCGAGCATAGCGACGTGAGCCACGGCATGACGCGCACCGAGGCGCGTTGCGCACGTTGCGACGGGCATCTCGGGCATGTCTTCCCGGACGGTCCGCCCCCCACCGGCCTGCGCTATTGCATGAATTCGCTCAGCCTCGACTTTCGGGCACGCAGCACCGACAGCGCGGGCGAGGCCGCCGCATAATCAGACCCGTTCACCGGCGCTTCACCCTGGCTGCACCATATCACCACGTGCAGGCGGCTTGTTTGCGTAACCATTAGGGCTTATCCCCACCCAGCCCTATGGCCAGCCGTTCCCCGCCATCCCTGCCCCCGACCTGGCGCCGCCGGCTGATGCTGGCGTTGAAGATCGTCGGTGTGCTCGCCATCCTCGGCCTGATCGCGCTGATCGTCGCGGTTTATGTCCAGCGTGCCCAGCTGCCGAGTTTCGACGAACTGAAATCCTCGCCCAACGGCCAGATGATCCGGGTCCATGCGGCTGACGGCACGGTGATCGTGTCGCTCGGGCCGAGCTATGGCGAATGGCTGTCCTACGACAAGATTCCGCCGGTGATGCGCGACGCGATGGTGGCGGTGGAGGATCGTCGCTTCCGTTCGCATCTCGGGGTCGATCCGATCGGCCTGATGCGCTCAGCCAAGCTCGCCGTCGTCAATCGCGGCAGCGGCAAGCGTCTCCAGGGCGCCTCGACCATCACCCAGCAGGTGGCGCGGACGATCTTCCTGTCGAACAAATATGATCTTGGCCGCAAGATGCGCGAGGCGATCATCGCCTTGGCCATGGAGCGCAAGTTCACCAAGGACCAGATCCTCGAACTCTATCTGAACAAGGTCTATTTCGGTGGCGGCGCCTATGGCATCGATGCCGCGGCACGCAAGTTCTTCGGCCATGGTGCCGACAAGCTGACGCTGTCCGAGGCGGCGGTGATCGCCGGGTTGGTCAAGGCGCCGTCGCGCTATTCGCCAACCGCCGATGCCGAGGCGGCGGTGGGCCGCGCCGGGGTGGTGATCCAGCTGATGGTCGAGACCGGCAAGATCACGGCGGCCGAAGCCGCGAGCGCCGATCCGAAGAGCGTGGCGCTCGCGCCCGAGCCGAAGCAGAACAGCGTGCGCTATTTCACCGACTGGGCCTTGCCGCAGCTGGAGTTGCTGATCGACGAGACCACCAGGCCGCTCGAGGTGTGGACGACGCTTGATCTCAACATGCAGCGCGACGCTGATGCCGCAATCCGCGCAAACGCCCCGAAGAACGCCCAGGGCGCCCTGGTCGCTATCGACCGCGACGGCGCGGTGCGCGCGATGGTCGGCGGCAAGGATTATGTCGCGTCGATCTACAACCGCGCGACCCAGGCGGTCCGCCAGCCGGGTTCCGCGTTCAAGCTGTTCGTCTATCTCGCCGCGCTCGAAGCGGGACGCAAGCCTGACGACAAGCTCGTCGACGAACCAGTCACGATCAATGGCTGGAGCCCGCGCAACAGCTCAGGCGCGAATCGCGGCGAGATGACGCTGCGCACTGCCTTTGCCTATTCGGTCAACACGATCGCGGCCAAGCTCGGTCAGGAAGTGGGCTTCGGCACCGTCGCGGACATGGCGCGCCGCTTCGGCATCACCACGCCGGTCGATACCCATCCGGCAATGGTGCTCGGCACTTCGGACGTGCGGCTGATCGACATGACCCGCGCCTTTGCCAGCGTCGCCAACAAGGGCGTCGCGGTAACCCCCTATGGCATCACCAAGGTCACCGCGAACGGCGAGACGATCTATGCGCAGGAGGTCGATCGCAGCCATGTCCTCGTCGCACCCTATGTCGCCGCGGAGATGACTGACCTGCTCCAGACAGCGGTCAACACGGGCACCGGCAAGGCAGCGCAGATCGGCCGCCCCGTCGCCGGCAAGACCGGCACGACCAGTTCGAACAAGGATGGCTGGTTCCTGGGCTTCTCCAGCGGGCTGACCACGGGTGTATGGATGGGCCGGGATGACGCACATACCGTGCCGGGCCTGCAGGGTGGCACGGCGCCGGCACGCGCCTTCGCTGCCTTCATGAAGCCCGCCGTCGCGAATCGGCCGCCCGAGGCCTTCGAGACTCAGGTCACGCTACCGGAATGGCAGCTTGAGCCCGATCAGGAATCCTATTTCGGGGAACCCGACAACGGCACCTTCGTCGACGAGAATGGCGATCCGGTCGCGCCGGGTGCGGGGCAGCCGGCCGCCCAGGGCAGCGATTCTCAGGTGGATGCCGACGGGAATCCGCTGTCTGGCCAGGCCGAGGAAAAGCCGGCACGGCTCGACCAGGAGTGGATGGATCATGTCCTCGGAAGGGACACCCCACGACCGGCGCCGACACCGCCGGGGCGGGCGCCGGTGCGCGACCGCCCGACTGCTGCGCCGCCGCCGGAGCGACCGACGGACCGCTCTCAGGACTCGCGCCCGACCCAGTGAAGCGCTGCGCCATGGGCGCGCAACCACGCCCGCGAGCGGGCGGGATCGCTCTCGTCGAGTCGTTCGACCAGCGCATGGAAATCGGGGCCATGGTTCATGTGGACGCGGTGGGCGACCTCATGAGCCACGGTCGCGCGGCGGACAAAAACCGGCGCCAGGACGAGCCGCCAGCTGTAACGAATCGCGCCGCTCGACGCGCAGCTCCCCCAACGCCCGCGCGGATCACCCACGGCCACGCCGGTAACCGCGACCCCGGCGCGCAGGGCAAACTCGGCGGTCTCTTCGCTCAGGACGCGCAGGGCCTCCCGCTTCAACCATATCTCTATCCTGCGGGCCAATCCGTTGCGCGGCCCACCGCAGCACAGCCTGTCGCCCGAGCGCTCGACCCGGCGCGGCAGATCTTCAGCCCAGTCGATCACAAGCGTCGCATCGCCAAAGGGAATGGTGCCGTTGGGCGCGAAGGGACGGGCGCGCGGCAGACGCGCGCGTTGCGCCTCAATCCACGCCTGCTGCCCCTCGACCCACAGCAAGGCCGGTTTGACCGGCGCCCGCAGAGGCAGGGTGAGCCTGACGCGGCCGCTGGCGGGGTCGACCGACAATTTGGCGCGGCGGGCGCGCGCATTACGGACGACCTCGATCGGCGCGCTCACAGTTGCCGATCGACCAGATGATGCTCCAGATCGCCGGCATCGTCCTCCGAAATCGTCCAGCCCCGCACCGACTCGCCGGCACGGTGCACTGCATCGCGGTCGCCGCAGACCAGATAGTGCCAGCGCGGGAGCGTCTCGCCTGCTGCACGCAGGCGATAGGCGCAGGTCGAGGGCAGCCAGTCGATCTCGCGGACATTGTCGCGCGTCAGGCGCACGCATTCGCTGACATAGGCGTGGCGGTGCTTGTAGTCCGAGCATTGTGCCGTCGCGCGGTCGAGCAGGCGACACGACACGTTGGTCGCCATCAGCTCGCCAGTCTCCTCATCCTCGAGCTTGTGGACACAGCATTTGCCGCAACCGTCGCACAATGCTTCCCACTGGCCGCGATCGAGTTGCTCGATGGGCGTCGTTTCCCAGAAGCGATCGCTCATTTCGCCCAGCGCCTGATCTCTGTCGCGATCTTTTCGGGCGCCTGGTCCTGCGGCAGCAGCGCGAGCGGCTTGCCCTCCGGATCCATCAGATAGGCGACCCGGCTGTGATCGACGGTATAGCCGCCGCCGGGCGCTTCATCGCCCTTCTTGTAATATATCGCATATTCCTTCGCGACGGCATCGATCGCCGCCGGGCTGCCGGTCAGGCCGACCATCCTGGGATGGAAATTGCTCACGAACGACTTGAGTACCGGGGGCGTATCGCGCACCGGATCGACCGAAACGAACACCGGGACGATCTTCCCCGCGAGTGCTGGATCGCTCTTGTCGAGCACCCGCACGGCGGCGCCGATGTTGCGCACGTCAGTGGGGCAGACATCAGGGCAATAGGTATAGCCGAAATACATGATGCGATATTTGCCGGCAAAGGCCTGGTCGGTGACCTGACGCCCATCCTGGTTCGTCAGGGTGAAGGGGCCACCGAGGCGCGCTCCCTCCAGCGGTGGTCGGGGCGGGGCGGAGGGGCCTGAACAGGCTGTCGGGAGCGACACCGCAAGCAGGGCGGCGAGCGCTCGTCCGAGGAGTGGGGCGATCGGTGCGCGGGCTATCTCGTTCATGGCGTGGCCAGCCATGATCTGTTAAAGCCGTGCGCGCAAGTTCGGCTCGGGATTGCATCCGGGATTACAGGGGCCTTTTCATTCGATGATCGCACGTTCTTTGGGCATTGCAGTGGCCGTAGCGCTGCTTGGCACGGCCGTCCCGGTACAGGCGCAGCAGCAATCGGAAGGCTACAAGTTCCTCCAGGCCGTCCGCGAGGCCAAGGGCGACGATGTCACCAAGATGCTCACCGTGCCCGGAACGACGGTGATCAATACCCGCGACTATGCGACCGGCGAGGGTGCGCTACACATTGTCGTGCGGCGGGGTGATTCGACCTATACGCGCTTCCTGCTCGCAAAAGGCGCCGATCCGAATCTGCGCGACGACAAAGGCAACACACCCCTGATGGTTGCCGCGACGAGCGGCGAGATCGAATTGCTGCAACTGCTGATCGCGCAGGGCGGCAACGTGAATCTCGCCAATTCGAGCGGCGAAACACCGCTGATCCGCGCCGTTCAGCGCCGCGACCTGCCCATGGCACGCGCGCTGCTTACCGCGGGGTCGGATCCCGACCAGACCGACGTGATCGCCGGCAAGTCGGCACGCGATTATGCCAATGAGGACAGCAGGGCCACTGCGATGGCCAAGCTGATCGCCGAAGCCCCCAAGAAGGTCCGCCGCGCAGTTTCGGGACCGAAGCTCTAGAGCAGCGCACCCGCGTCGGGATCGATCAGCGCGATCATCCGCCGCCCGGCGCGCCTGGCAAAGGCAAGGGTATTTCGCTTGCGCGTAGCAGCCGACAGCGGATCGGTATGCGCCTCGCGGATGATCGCTGCATCATATCGGTCGGCAACGATGATTCCGGTCCGCGCCGGAAGGAACATGTCGCCATGAAGCGGCGACGCGTCGAATCCCGTTGGGATGGCCCAGTAGAAGCGATCGCAGCAGCCGAGATAATCCGTCCATTTGGTATCACCCAGCAGATCGCCGCGTGCCACCTTGATCTCGACGATGACGATATTGCCGCGCGAATCGAGCGCCATCAGATCAGCCCGCCGGCCACCGTCGAGCGGCACCTCCGACATCGCGATCAGATCGTGGCGGAGCAGCATGCGGGTGGTTCCACGGGCCACGTCGGCTGCGCACAAGGCCGAATCCGGCAAATCGAGGCAAGAATCAGGGAGACGCTGTCGCATCTCCCTGATCTAGAACGTTTCGCGAACAGGTCAAACCCGCGCCGCAAAATCAACGATAGAAGACGTGGTTCCCGATCGCCGCGATCTTGACCATGCGCCAACCCGGCGCGACGCGACGAGCGTGGAAGAACATGGCGTCCGGCGCCGGGCTGTCCCAAGCGTCAGCCATCGCAACACGCGCGATCGCGACAGCGGTGCGATAGGCATGGTTGTTGGCGATCGTCGGAATATGACCGCCGCGCACGAACGAGAATTGGCCGGGCTGGGTTACCACCGAGCAAATCGACTTCGGAAAGCGCCCGGACTTGGTACGATTCAGGATGACGTCAGCGACGGCCAACTGGCCCGACAGCGGCTCACCCTTGGCTTCGAAATAAATCGCACCCGCCATGCAGGTAAGATCCTGGTCACGTGCATCGGTATCCTGCGCGGCAACCGCGTCGGACAGGCTCGCATATTCCGGCTCTGGGGCGGGGGAGGGACTGGTGCCATCGGTCTGGATGGCGGGCTCGTCGGTTTCGACAGGAGCCGGAGTTTCCGCTGGAGCCGGTTCGGTCCGGGGAACCGACAGGTCGAGCGAGAGTTTAATCGACTTATCCAGTTCCATGGCGAAACCTGGAGTGCTGGCGCCGATCAGGCCAGCGATGCCGAGAGTCATCGCCGCTAAGGCTGCGGCGCGGGTAAGAAACGTCATTAAGACTTCGAAATATGCGGTTGGCGTGCAGACCTGATCGCATCAAAGATCGATCAGCTGGACGTCCCCCCGACTGCGTAACCTAGCCGGATCGCACCCGGCACGGCGCAACGCGCGTGACAATCCGGGCGCTTTCTTGACGCGGCGCAACAATGTCAACCAGCGAGGATCGTTTCTGCGGCGAATCGTTCTGCCGACGCGATATCCAGTTCGATCACCCATAGATCGGGATCCCGGACGCGCCTACGCCGCCAATATTCGGTTATCTCGCTTGGATTATCAATAATTTGTGGGCCGGCAACAACCAAGGCGGGCTCACCTTTTCCGCCAATTCCCCGCTCGAAAGCGCGGGGGTTCAGCCCTTTTTCCAAGGTGATGACGAGAATACCACCGGCCTGCGCGTCACCGCGGGCAAGAACGGTGCCGATCCCCCCGGCATCGTTCACCCGCCTGAGCATCGCGCTGACCAACACGCCGCTCGGCAGGCGATCGCTCATGATTCCGTCCGATAACCCGGCAATCCGGCCAGCGGAATCCGGCTTCGCATGAAAGTACCGGTGCCGCGGGCCGCCTCCTCGCCGTCGGAATCGGTCAGCCGGGCCTCGGCAACGAAAACGCGGCGCTGTCCACTCACCCAGCGTCCCTCGGCCACGACCGGGCCCGATTTGAGCGGCTTTGTGAAGATGAGGTTGAACGCCGTCGTCAGCAGGAAGCGATCGGTGACGAGACTGTTGGCCGCATAGAAAGCGGCGTCGTCGAGCATCTTGAAATAGCTCGTGCCATGCGCCGCGCCGCCGGCGTGGAAATAGCGCTCGTCGATCATGAACCGAATCTTCGCGATCCCCGGCGCTGGAATCTCGAGCGTGGATTCGAACAGCCGATTGATTGGGGCGGCCGCATAGAGCGATTCCAGCGCCCGGAAATGCGCTTCCTCGCCCTGGGCCGGACGATCAGGCTGCGTCACGGGCCTCGTCGGCGGTCAGCAGGGCGTAAAGCGCATCCCGCGACCCTGCACCGCGCAGCTTGTCGACAAAAGCGCGGTCGCGCAGCCGCCGCGAAACACGCGCCAGTGCCTTGAGGTGCATCGCTCCGGCATCGACGGGGGAGAGCAGCATGAAGACGATGTCGATCGGCAAATCGTCCACAGCCTGAAAGTCGATCGGCTGCGCCAGCCGCGCAAAGACGCCCACGACGTGCTGGAGCCCGGGAATTCGGGCGTGCGGCGTCGCGACGCCGGCGCCGAAGCCGGTGGAACCGAGCTTCTCGCGCCTGGCAAGGGACTCGGCGACAACGGCCGGGTCGAGCCCATATGCCGCAGCCGCCGAGGTTGCGAGTTGCTGGAACAATGCCTTCTTGTTCCCGGCCACCATGCGTTCGAACACGGTTTCGGGCAGAAGCAGGTCAGTCAAATCGGTCATCGTCTTCCTTGGGAGGCGCCACCCCGGCGCGCGCCCATAGCGCCGATCGGCGCCTCGCGATAGTTCATGGATCAGTGTCAGGCCGCGCGGTGGGGCTCCACCCAGCCGATCGTCCCGTCACCGCGACGATAGACCATATTGTAGGCGCCCGAACCGAG
>Ga0255338_1001762_pt1 | contig 37564 bp, 40 predicted proteins | sample MeOH1_35cm_T4_19_FD_203715 | JGI IMG/M metagenome (GOLD analysis project Ga0255338, IMG submission 203715) | Sandy soil microbial communities from University of British Columbia, Vancouver, Canada - MeOH1_35cm_T4_195 | ecosystem: Engineered > Artificial ecosystem > Sand microcosm > Unclassified ...
GTGTAGATGCCGGCGTCCTCGAAATCCTTCACCGCGCCGGGCAGGTCCGGGATCGCGTTCGTGAACGCCCCCGTCTTCGTCGAGAGGGGCACGCCGCGCACGAACATGTGCCCGTCGTAGTCCTTGAGCGCGATGATGACGGCGTTGAAGCCCCCTTCCTTCATGTCGGCGATGAAGCGGCGGCGGGACTTCGTCGAGCCCGCGGCCCAGCCGGTGAAGTGGACCCCGCGGAAGGTCGCCACCGAGGCGTAGGCCCCGGTCGAGGCGGAGGCTTGCGCGAGGCACGGGGGGGCGGCGAACAGCGCCGCCAGCAGGGGGAGGATCTTCAGCACCGGGAGAACGTACCAAATCCCGCGCCCGACGTCAGGGCGGAGAGGGGCCCGTCCAGCGGTTCGGGATGGCGAACAGGTCGAGCCGAGCCTTCGATGCCGAGCGCCTCCAGCCGACCGGGGCGGGGATGAGGTCCCCGTCCGTGACGTTCTCGAGGACGGCGCGGCGCTCGTCGGCGTCGCGGACGCGGTAGGACGGATCGATGTCGAGGATCTGGCCGCGGCGCCGTTCCGGGGCGACGAGGTGGACGGTCCAGCCGTCCCCCTTGGGCAGGTCCACCTCGTACGCGCCGTACTCGTCGGTCCTCGCGGACCGGGGCTCCTTCTCGTCGAGGAGGAAGGTGACCTCCGCGTCCGGCACGGGGTTGAGGCTCGCCAGGTCGTAGACGGTCCCCGACACGCGCCAGGCGTTCTTCGACAGAGGCTTCGGCCCGGCGGGACGCTCCGGGGACTTGGACGGCGCGTCGGCCGGGGGCGTCGGGGGCTGATAGTCCTCGGGGAAGAGCTGGGAGCGCATCGCGCTCTCCGGCGCGACCGGAGCGCCCGGCGCCGGCGGGGGCTCCGGCTTCGGCTCCGGCTTCGGCGCCGCCTGCATGGCGTAGTGCGACGGATTGCGCATGTCGTCGGCCCACCGGACTATCGCGCCGCCCGCCGCCGAGGCGGCGGCCGTCAGGCGGGCGCCGTGCGTCTTGAACAGCCACCCGCCCGCGCCCAGGAGGAGGACCGCGGCCAGGAGCTGGAAGGGGCGTCGGCGCCTGCGGGCCTTGTCCTCTCGGATCTTGGCGTAGCCGCGCATGATCTCCTGGCGGGTGCGCGAGCGCATGCAGATCTGGCAGCCCGTCGCCTCGGGCGGGAGCGGCGTGTGGCAGCCGGGGCACGGCAAGGTGTCGTTGTCTGGCATGTTATTTTTTCGCGAGCGGGACCAGGACGAGGTCGAGGTCGACGACTCGCGCGCTCTCCTTGTAGCGCAATGGCACCGGCTCGAGGTCGCTCTCGGTCGTCTCCGCCATGACGTCGGCCCGGGCCTGAGCGGAGCGCTCCCGGTACGGAGGGTCCCGGTCCTCGAGCAGGCCTTTGCGGTAGCCCGGGGCCTCGATCATGACGACGACGCCGTCCGAGGCGTTCTTGTAAACGCCGACCTGATAACGGCCGGCGTCGTTCGTCGTGACCTCCCAGCGCGCCTCGCTGCGCGTCTGTTGGAAGCGGACGCGAACCGAGGGGACCGGCCTCCCGGTCTCCAGGTCGTAGACCGTCCCCCGGACATGTAGCTCTCCGGGGCCCAGGCTCAGAGCGGGCTCGGGCGGGGGGGTGAGGTCCGGGAGAGGGGTGGCGACGACGGCCGAGACCCCGGCGGGAGCGGAGTCGGGGGGAGGCGCCTCCGCCGTCGGGGCGAAGGAGACGGACGCCGGGGAGTTCGTTCCGAGGTAGACGAACGAGGAGACGGCGACATGCGCGGGGGCGGCCGCGGCGGGGGGCGGCGGGAAGGTCCTGGGCTTGACCCAGTGGGACGGCTGACGGGTCTTCTCGATCTCGATGCGGAGGTCGCTCCAGGCGACGAGCAGCGGCCCGAACAAGAGGCCCCGCAGGAGCCAGGCCGCCGTCAGCAGGATCCCGGCGGCGACGCCCGCGGCGATGCGTTTCGGGCGCCGCCGCAGGCGCAGCTCCTCTTTTCGCACCAGGGCCCGCCCTTCCTCCATCTCCATGTCGTCGCGGGGGGTGCGGCAATGCGAGCAAATCTCTTGATCGAGCCCCACGGGCATGCCGCACCGGGGGCAGGGAACGTTGGTCATCCCCACCTTTATAACAGGAAGACGGAAGGCCGTCCAGGCTCATTCTTGACTAAAAAGGTCAGGAATGATATACTGAGGCGTGGCCAACCAAGATTTGAAGGAACTCGCGGACCGCGAGTATAAATACGGCTTTAAATCGGACATCGAGGCCGATCAGGTCCCCCGCGGGCTCACCGAAGACACCGTCCGCCTGATCTCCAAGAAGAAGGAGGAGCCCGCCTTCATGCTCGAATGGCGCCTCAAGGCCTTCAAGCACTGGCTGGGCATGACCGAGCCGACGTGGTCGTCGGTCCATTATCCCAAGATCGACTATCAGAACGTCATCTACTACTCGGCCCCCAAGGCCAAGAAGAAGCTCAACTCCCTCGACGAGGTCGACCCCGAGATCCGGGCGACCTTCGACAAGCTCGGCATCCCGCTCGAGGAGCAGAAGATGCTCTCCAACGTGGCCGTCGACGCGGTCTTCGACTCGGTCTCGGTCGCGACGACGTTCCGCAAGACCTTGGCCGAGGCGGGCGTCATCTTCTGCTCGTTCAGCGACGCGGTCAAGGAGCACCCGGAGCTCATCGAGAAGTACCTCGGCTCCGTCGTGCCGTACACGGACAATTTCTTCGCGACGCTCAACTCGGCCGTCTTCTCCGACGGGTCGTTCTGCTACATCCCCAAGGGCGTGAAGTGCCCGATGGAACTCTCGACCTACTTCCGGATCAACGCCAAGGACACCGGCCAGTTCGAGCGCACCTTGATCGTGGCCGACGAGGGCGCCCAGGTCTCCTACCTCGAGGGCTGCACGGCTCCGATGCGCGACGAGAACCAGCTGCACGCGGCCGTCGTCGAGCTCGTGGCGCACGACGACGCGTCGATCAAGTACTCGACCATCCAGAACTGGTACCCCGGCGACAAGAACGGCAAGGGCGGCATCTACAACTTCGTGACCAAGCGCGGGAAATGCGCGGGCAAGCGCTCGAAGATCTCCTGGACCCAGGTGGAGACCGGCTCCGCCATCACCTGGAAGTATCCCTCCTGCATACTGCTCGGAGACGAGTCCGTGGGCGAGTTCTACTCCGTGGCGCTGGCCAACCATTATCAGCAGGCCGACACCGGGACGAAGATGATCCACATCGGCAAGAACACGAAGTCGACCATCATCTCGAAGGGCATCTCGGCCGGCCACGGCCAGAACGCCTACCGCGGCCAGGTGCGCATCGCCAAGTCGGCCCAGGGCGCGCGCAACTACTCCCAGTGCGACAGCCTGCTCTTGGGCGACAAGTGCGGCGCGCACACCTTCCCGTACATCGAGGTCGGCAACACCTCGGCGACCCTCGAGCACGAGGCCTCGACCTCCAAGATCGGCGAGGACCAGCTCTTCTACCTCCGCCAGCGCGGCCTGTCGGCCGAGGACGCGGTCGGGATGATCGTCAACGGCTTCTGCAAGCAGGTCTTCAACGAGCTCCCTCTCGAGTTCGCCGTCGAGGCGCACAAGCTCATGAACATCTCCCTGGAAGGGAGCGTCGGCTAAAGGAACCCCCATGCTGAAAATCACTGATCTCCACGCGAAAGTCGGCGAGAAGGCCATCCTCAAGGGCCTGAGCCTGTCGGTCAAGGCCGGCGAGGTCCACGCGATCATGGGGCCGAACGGCTCCGGCAAGAGCACCTTGTCCTACATCCTCGCCGGGCGCCCCGGCTACACGGTCACCGGCGGCACGGCGGAGTACGAGGGCAAGGACCTCCTGGCCATGGAGCCCGAGATCCGCGCGCGCGAGGGCGTGTTCCTCGCGTTCCAGTATCCCGTCGAGATCCCCGGCGTGTCGAACAAGTACTTCCTCAAGGCCGCCTACAACGCCATGCGCAAGCATCGCGGCGAGCCCGAGATGGACGCCGGGGCCTTCCTCAAGTTCGTCAAGGAGAAGGCCAAGTCGGTCGAGATGGATCCCGCTTTCCTCAACCGCTCCGTCAACGAGGGCTTCTCGGGCGGCGAGAAGAAGCGCAACGAGGTCCTGCAGCTGGCCGTGCTCGAGCCGAAGCTGGCGCTGCTCGACGAGACCGACTCGGGCCTCGACATCGACGCCCTCAAGGTCGTCGCCGCCGGCGTCAACAAGATGCGCGACCCCAAGCGCGCCTTCGTCGTGGTCACGCACTATCAGCGCCTGCTCGACTACATCGTCCCCGACTTCGTCCACGTCCTGTCCGGCGGCCGGATCATCAAGTCCGGCGGCAAGGAGCTCGCCCTCGAGCTCGAGAAGAAGGGCTACGGCTGGATCGAGGAAAAGGTGGCCGCGTGATCGCCGAGGCCCTCGCCGCCCAGAAGGAAGGCTGGCGGTACACCCCCGCCGTCGCCCTGACGGGCCCGGACTTCAAGCCCGCGGGCGTGCCCGAGAGCATCCTCCCGCTCGCCGGCCGCGTGCTGTGCCCCGTCGGGTTCCACCGCGCCGCGCTCGTCAACGGACGCTGGGAGGCCAAGCACGCGGTGCTCAAGCTGCCCGACGGCGTGACGGTCGAGCCGCTGTCGAAGGCTTCCGGGCTGGAGGCGCTCCTGAGCCGGCCGGCCCCGGCCGACATGCCTCTCGCGCAGGCCGCCTCCGCCGCGCGCGACGGCTTCGTCGTCCGCGTCGCGCGGCACGCGCGCGCCGACCGCCCCATCCACCTCGTCCACATCTCGGAAGCGTCGCGGGTCGCGGAATCCTCCCAGGCGCGGGTGGTCGTCGTGCTCGAGCCCGGAGCGACCGCGGAGCTGGTGGAAGAGACCTTGTCGTTCGGCGACGCCCCGTCGTGGAAGAACGTCCGCGCCCAGGTCGTCCTCGGCGAGGGCGCGTTCCTGCGCCACCACCGCATCGTCCGCGAGGGCGCCCAGGGCCGGCTGACGCTCGGCCTCGAGGTCACGCTCGCCTCCCGAGCGCGCTACGAGTCCCACGCGCTGAACTTCGGCGGCCTGTTCGCGCGCGAGGACCTGCGCGTGCGCATCGAGGGGGAGGGCGCGGAGTGCGCCCTCAACGGCCTGGCCCTGCTCGGAGGCTCGGAGTTCGCCGACCACCACTCGGTCGTCGAGCACATCGCGGTCGGCGGGACCACCCGCCAGCTGTACAAGGCCGTCATCGACGACAAGGCCCGCTTCGTCTTCGACGGCCTGATCTCGGTCAAGCCCGGCGCCCAGAAGACCGACGCCCAGGTCTACAACAAGAACCTCCTCCTGTCCGAGGACGCCCGGGTCAACACGAACCCCGAGTTCAAGATCCTCGCGGATGATGTATCCTGCAAGCACGGGGGGGCCGTCGGCCAGATGTCCCTCGAAGCGCTGTTCTACCTCCAGTCGCGGGGCATCGGCGCCGACGAGGCCCGCCGTCTGCTCGTCTACGCGTTCGGCTCGGAGATGGTGGACCGGGTGGCGCTCGAGCCGCTGAAGCTGGCGCTCGCCGACGCGCTGCACGGGCGCATGCCCGAGGAGCACCTTTGATATGGCCGCCTTGAACGCGAAGAAGCTGCGCGAGGACTTCCCGATACTGAAGCGCCTCGTGCGCGGCAAGCCGCTCGCCTACCTCGACAACGCGGCGACCACGCAGAAGCCCCGCCAGGTCATCCAGTACCTGACCGACTTCTACGAGAACCACAACGCCAACGTGCACCGCGGCGTGCACTCGCTCTCGGAAGAATCCACCAACATGGCCGAGGAGGCCCGGACCAAGCTCGCCGCCTTCGTCGGGGCGCCCAAGCCCGAGACCCTGATCTTCACCCGCAACGCGACGGAGTCGCTCAACCTCATCGCCCACGCGTGGGCCCGCAAGTTCCTGAAGGCCGGGGACATCGTGCTCTCCACCGAGATGGAGCACCACTCGAACATCGTGCCCTGGCAGCTGCTCGCCGCCGAGCGCGGGATCAAGCTCGAGTTCGTGCCCGTCGAGCCCGACGGCACGCTCGACCTGGCCAAGGTCAAGGCGGCGCTCGCCCGGGGCCCCAAGCTCTTCACCTTCACCGCGCTCTCCAACGCGATCGGCACCGTCAACCCGGTGCTCGAGCTGATCAAGCTCGGCAAGGCCGCCGGCGCGGTCGTGTCCGTGGACGCCTGCCAGTGGGCGCCGCACAAGACGATGGACCTCAAGGCCTGGGGCGCGGACTTCGTCTCCTTCTCCGCCCACAAGATGCTGGGCCCCACCGGCATCGGCGTCCTCTGGGGCCGCGAGGAGCTGCTCGAGGCGATGGACCCCTTCCTCGGCGGCGGCGACATGATCTCCCGCGTGACGCTCGAGAAGTCCACCTGGAACGCGCTCCCCTACAAGTTCGAGGCGGGCACGCCCAACTACGCCGACCAGGCCGCCTTCGGCCCGGCGCTCGACTACCTGACCGCCGTCGGCCTCGACAACATCTCCGCGCACGAGCACGCGCTCGCCGAGAAGACGCGCGCGATCCTCGAGGCGGAGGGCATGACGGTGCTGGGGCCTTCGGCCCCAGCATTAAGATCCGGCGTGGTCTCCTTCAACGTGCCCGGCCTGCACCCTCACGACGTGGGCACCGCCTTCGACCTGGAGGGCGTGGCCGTCCGGGTCGGCCACCACTGCTGCCAGCCCCTGATGCACAAGCTCCAGTGCGGCGGGACGGCGCGGGCGAGCTTTTATCTCTATAATGACGAGTCGGACGTCGAGGCGTTCGGGCGGGCGCTCAAGCGCACCCTCGAATTCTTCAAGGTCAAGCCGAAAGCGGGGGTGCGGTGATGGAAGGCGACGCGGAGCTGCAGGATCTCTATCGCGAGGTCCTCCTCGATTATTTCCGGTCCAGCACCCGCAAGGGCAAGTGCGACCCGGCGGACCTGCGCGCCCACGGCATCAACCCGGTCTGCGGCGACGAGCTCGAGATCACGGCCGTGCTGAAGGACGGCAAGGTGGAGAAGCTCCGCTACGCCGGCCACGGCTGCGTGATCAGCCAGGCGAGCGCCGCGATGATGGCCGAGGCCCTCGAGGGCGCCGACATCTCCAAGGCGAAGGCCCTGGTGGCGGCGTTCAAGAAGCTGATGCTCGAGAACGGCGACGTGAAGGGACTGCCTCCGGAGCTCGAGCAGCTCGCGAGCCTCGAGGGCGTGCGCAAGTTCCCTCTGCGGGTGAAGTGCGCGACCTTGGGCTGGAACACGGTGATGCAGGGCTTCGAGGTGACCAAGTGACGGCGAAAACCGCGACGGAGTCGCAGACGGCCACCTTCAAGCAGGTCGGCGAGGCGCTCAAGCCCGTCGTCGACCCCGAGATCCACATCAGCATCGTCGACCTCGGCCTCGTCTACGGCGCCGAGTTCGGCGAGTCGCCCAAGGGCCGCTCGGTCAAGGTGCGCATGAGCCTGACCTCGCCCGCCTGCCCGTACGGGCCGATGCTGCTCGCCGCGGCCCACACCGCTTTGACGAAGCTCCCGGGCATCAAGGACGTCGACGTGGACCTGACCTTCGTCCCGGGGTGGGACCCGCGCACGATGGCCACCGAGGACGCGAAGGAGCAGCTGGGGCTTTACTGATATGAGGATCACGAGCTCGATCGAATACGCGACGCGCCTGATGGTGACCTTGGCCGCCGAACACGGCAAGGCCCCGGTCCCGGCCGAGCGCCTGGCCGAGACCGACAACGTCCCCGCCGACTACGTGAGCCAGATCCTGGTCAAGCTGCGCCGGGCGGGGCTGGTGACGAGCCACCGGGGCAGCTCCGGAGGTTATTCATTGTCGCGCGATCCGCGCGACATCACGATCGAGCAGGTGGTCCGCGCCGTGGACGGCGCCGTGTTCGAGGAAGTGTGCGAGCGCTACGACGACGGGGCGAAGGACTGCCGCCATCAGGGGCAGTGCGCGATCTCGCCCGTGTGGACCAGGCTCGGCGAGATCGTGACGCGCTACTTCGAGGGCGTGACCTTGGCCGCGATCCTCGAGCAGAAGGCGGGCTCGTGCGGCGCCTCGCCGGCCTGGCTCGAGAAGCTGGCGCCGGGAAAGCAGTAGGAGGAATCTATGACGATTCAGGAACGCGTCGAGAAGGTGCTGGAGAAGATCCGGCCTTACATCCAGTCCGACGGCGGGGACATCTCCCTGGTCGCGGTCGACGAGGCCTCGGGCATCGTGAAGGTGCGCCTGTCCGGCGCCTGCGGGTCGTGCCCGAGCTCGACCGCCACCCTCAAGGGCGGCGTCGAGCGCATGGTCCGCCAGGAGATCCCCGAGATCAAGGAAGTCGTCGCGGTCTAGGCGTGCCGAAGCGCGTCGAGCTGCACTGCCATTCGATCTTCTCCGACGGGACGTTGACCCCGGCGGAGCTCGTCGCGCGCGCGGTCAAGAACGGCGTCGAGCTCCTCACGCTGACGGACCACGACAGCGTCTCCGGCGGCCCGGAGCTGTTCGCCGCCGCCAAGGCCGAAGGCCTCGCCGTCCGCCTCGGCATCGAGATCAACTGCGCCGGCGAGGGCGCCGCCGACCGGGTCCACATCCTGGGCTACGGCTTCGACCCCCTCTCGCCCGGCTTCGCCGAGCGGCTCGCCGAGTTCCGCGAGCGCAGGACCGTGCGGTCGAAGCGCATCGTCGAGAACCTCCGGGCCCTGGGCATCGCCATCGAGTTCTCCGACGTCCAGTCCGGCGCCCGCGGGACCTTGGGCCGTCCGCACGTCGCCGACGCCCTCCGCCGCCTCGGCGTCGTCAAGAGCCGCAAGGAGGCCTTCGAGCGCTTCCTCATCAAGGGCAAGCCCGGCTACGTCGAGTCGATGGGTCCGAGCCCGGCCGAGGCGATCGCGCTGATCCGCGACGCCGGCGGCGCCGCCTGCCTGGCGCACCCGCAGACCGCGGGCAAGGAGAACGAGCTCGACGAGCTCTTCCGCTCCGGCCTCCAGGGCGTCGAGGTCAATTACTCGGGGCACACGCCGTCGCAGGTGCGGACCTACGGCGACTGGGCCAAGGGCAAAGGTCTTCTGGCGGTCGGCGGCTCGGACTTCCACGGGCCTAACACCGGCCGGGAAGAGAGACTCGGAATCGAGTATGATGACGCCGGCTATGCCGCCGTCATGGAGACGATAGAGAGATGCTAGTCATCGCCCACCGCGGAGCCAGCGGACACGCTCCCGAGAACACGATGGCCGCCTTCCTGCGCGCGATCGTGATGGGCGCGCCGGCCATCGAGCTCGACGTGCACCAGACCCTCGACCACGAGCTCGTCGTGGCCCACGACGACGACCTCAAGCGCTGCGGCCGCGACAAGCGCCGCATCAAGAACCTGCACTGGGACGACATCTCCGGCCTCGACGTCGGCTCCTGGTTCGGCAAGGAGTTCACCGGCGAGCGGCTGCCCCGCCTCGAGGACGTCTACGACATCCTCCCGCCGTCGGTCGAGCTCCACGTGGAGATCAAGCGCGGCTCCTCCGTCTATCCCGGCATCGAGGAGCGCGTGGTGGACCTGATCCACAAGCGCGGCGCCGCGGCGCGCACGGTCGTCTCGAGCTTCGACCACGCCGCGCTGTACTCGGTGCGCTCCCTCGACGAGAAGGTGCGCATCGGCTACCTGCTGGGCCTGACGACTTTGCAGACCGCCTTCCGCGAGATGAAGGACATCGACGCCGAGAGCCTCAACCTCAGCGTGCGCCAGACGCTGGCGCGGACCGTCAAGGCGGCCCACGACCGCGAGCGCAAGATACTCGTCTACACCGTCAACACGCCCGCCGAGCGCGACCGGCTCCTCAAGCTCGGCGTGGACGGCATCTTCTCCAACTACCCGGAGCTCAACCTGTGGCGCTGACCCCCACGGAGACGGAGCTCGAGGACGAGGCCGCGCGGCTCGCGGACAAGGGCCTGTCCGGCCTCGGCTACCGCGACGAGGACCTCGAGCGCGCCGCGTGCCTGACCTGGAAGATCAACCGGCTGAAGAAGGAGAAGAAAGCCGTCATCCCGGCCCACGTCTATCAGCGGCCGGAGATCCTCCTCGGCGTGGCGGACTTCATCGGGGACTCGTACAAGCTGGCCAAGCTCGGCGCCGCCTCCGACGCGAAGACCATCGTCTTCTGCGGCGTGCGCTTCATGGCCGAGACGGCCAAGATCCTGAGCCCGAACAAGGAGGTCCTGCTGCCGGCCCCGGAAGCCGGATGTTCGTTGTCGGAATCCATAACGGCGGCCGACGTCCGGGCGCTCAAGAAAAAGCACCCCGGCGCGCCCGTCTCCGTATACATCAATACCACCGCGGCGGTGAAGGCCGAGTGCGACGTGGTGGTGACCTCCGCGAACGCGCCGAAGATCCTGCGGAAGCTGTTCGAGAAGAGCCCGAAGGTGATCTTCGCTCCCGACGCGATGATGGGCGGCAACCTCGCCAAGGAGCTCGACAAGAAGCTGGGCGTGGAGCTCATCGTTTGGAACGGAACATGTCTTGTCCACGACAACTTCGACGCGGCCTCGGTCGAGTTCTACCGCAAGATGTACCCGGGCGTGAAGATCCTCGCGCACTTCGAGTGCACCCCGGCGCTCACGAGCGTCGTCGACTACATCGGCGGCACCGGCGACATGATGAAGTGGGTGGACGACCACAAGGCGCCCTCCTACATGCTCATCACCGAGTGCGGCCTGGGCGACCTGGCGCGCACGAAGTTCCCGGACAAGGTGTTCGTCCCGATGTGCCGGCTGTGCCCGCACATGAAGGCCGTGACTTTGGAGCGGGTGCTCTCGGCCCTCGAGCGCCCGACGGCGTCCCAGCGCATCGAGGTGCCCGCGGCGGTCGCCGCCCGGGCGCTGCTGCCGATCGAGCGCATGTTCGAGCTGGCCGAAGACAAGGCGGCGGCGTGAGCTCCTGGGTGTCCTGGTCGGCGGAGGCCTTCGCCCGCGCCAAGGCGCAGGGCAAGCCCATCCTCGCCGCCATCGGGCCGCTGCCGCCCGAGCAGCTCGAGGCCGCCGAGGGGGAGATCGCCCGCCGCTTCGTCGCGGTGCTGGCCGACCCCGAGACGCGCCCCGACGCGGCCGCCCGCATCGGCGCCGGCCACGCGGTGGTCCTCGATCCGGACGGCGCGCGGCGCGCGGTCCTGCCCCTTCCCACGCCCGGGCTGGGCGAGGAGCTCGCCCTGCTCGCCCTGGAGGCGGTCACGCCGCTGCGTCCCGACGCGCCGGCCCGTCCCGCCTGGACCGGCGCCGTGCGCGAGACGGAGCTCTCGTCTGCTCCCGACGAGGCGAAGGTCTCCGCCGTGTTCGCCGGGCTGGAGGCCCTCCCGGCCGAGGCCGACCCCGAGCTCGTCGAGGCGCTGCTGCACGCGGCCGGGGAGCGGGGCGACGCCGCGGCCCTCGCCCGGCTGACGAAAGCGCTCGAGGTCCGCTGGGCCGGGTGGGACCCCGTGAGCCGCGCCTTCCTCTCCGGCGCCGGGTCGCCGCTCTCCCTGCACGCCCGCTGGGCGGCCCTGTTCTGGGACGCGCACGCCCTGACGGGCGAGGCCCGCTGGCGCGACGCCGCGGCCGCCGTCAGCGACCATCTTCTCCGCGCGCTGTGGGACTCGGGCTCCGGGGCCTTCCGCCGCGCGGGCAAGCCCGAGCCCGCCGTGTATCCCGCCGACGGCAACGCGCTGGCGGTCTCCGCGCTGCTGCGCGCGCGCGCCTACGGCCATCCCGGCGCCGGCGAGGCCGCGATGAAGGCCCTGAGCTTCCTGCAGACGCGCCTCTACGACCCCGTGCTCGGCCTGCAGCATTCGGCCGGAGGCGACGGGGAGTCCGTGGTCGGCCTCCTCGGCGACGCCGCCGCGACGGCTCTCGCCTTCACCGACGGCTTCCTCGCCACCGGCATGAAGGCGCACCGGGAGTTCGCGGACGCGATGCTGCGCTTCCTCTTCCAGGAGCTCTGGGAGCGGGAGTCGGGCGGCTTCCTCGACCGCGTCTCGCGCGCCGGCGACCCGGCGATCCTGCGCGAGCCGCACGTGGACCCGGCGCTCAACGCCTCCGCGCTCGAGGTCTGCCGCCGCATGCATCATCTCAAGGGGAACCATAACTACCGCCGCTGGCTCGAGTGGGGCCTGAGGGGGGCGTGGAACTCGGCGATGGACGCCTCCCGCCCTCTCGCCCTCGCCGGGCTCGCGCGCGTCGCCGACCTGCACGCCCGCGGCCGCCTGGATTTCGAGCTCGTCGGGCGGCCCGGGGAGCCCAAGGCGGACGCCCTGCTCGCGGCGGTCCACCGCCTCTATCTGCCGCGCAAGGTGATCTCCTTCGTCGATCCCGACGACCAGGACTACATCCTCGCGCACCGCCTCCAGGCCGAATCGTATCCCCGCGTCTTCGGCTGCGGCCCGGACCTGCGCCGCCTGGCGGACGCGGCCGAGCCCGGGGGCGTGGCCGCCGTGGCCGAGGCCGTGAAGGGGGAGGGCCGGTGACCGAGCCGAAGCGCTTCGCCGAGGGCTTCTCGGACGACAAGGACTGGCGCAAGGCGGCCGCCGCCGCCGCGAGGGCGGCGCGCGCGCGCCTGGGCGCCGGGCCCTGCGACCTGGCGCTCGTGTTCGTCTCCGAGGCGTTCGAAGGCTTCGATCCCGCCGAGTTCTCGACCTTGCTCGCCAAGGGCCTGGCCCCCCTGCGCGTGCTCGGCTGCAACGCCAGCGGCGTCATCACCGGCCGCAAGGAGATCGAGCGGACGCCCGGGGTCTCGATCCTGGCCATGCGCCTGCCCGGCGTGCGCGTCCAGCCGTTCGCCTTCTCCCCGGCGGAGCTGGGCCGTCTCGAGGACGGCGCGGCGCTCGTCAAGGAGCTCGACCTCTATCCGAACGAGAGCCCCAAGTTCATGATCCTCGGCGACCCCGCGAGCGCCGATCCCGAGCGCATGGCCGCGCTGTTCAACGAGGCCTATCCCGGCGCGCCGCTCATCGGGGGCATGGCCAGCGGCCTGCTCCTGCACAAGCCGTCCTGGATGCTGCTCGGCTCCGCGGTCCTGACGCAGGGCCTGGGCGGCGTGGCCCTCGTCGGCCCCGTCGAGATCCAGACGGTCGTCGCGCAGGGCTGCCGCCCGATCGGCGATCCGCTGATCGTGACGAAGGCCGAGGGCAACGTCCTGCACGAGCTCGGCGGCCGCAACCCGCTCGAGGTCCTGCGCGAGACGCTCTCGAAGTGCAGCGCCGACGACCAGCGCCTCGCGCGCAGCTCCCTGTTCGCGGGGCTCGTCATGAACGAGGGCCGCTCCGAGTTCCGCCGCGGCGATTTCGTCATCCGCAACCTCCTCGGCTACGACGACAAGTCCGGCTCTCTCGTCCTCGGCGCCAATCTCCGCCGGGGCCAGACTTTGCAGTTCCAGCTGCGCGACGCGCACACCTCCGACCAGGACTTCTCGATGCTCCTGGGCTCCCTGCCGGAGGTCGACGCCGCTCCCCGCGGCGCCCTCCTCTTCTCCTGCTGCGGCCGCGGCAAGGGCCTGTACGGCGAGTCCGACCACGACGCGACCTTGGTGCAGACCCTGCGCGGGCCCGTGCCGATGGCCGGCTTCTTCGCCAACGGCGAGTTCGGCCCCGTCGGCGGCCGCAACTTCGTCCACGGCTACACCTCGAGCCTGGCCCTCATCAAATAGCAGGACTCGCACCGGTGCGAGTCCTGTCCGTCCTCGCGCCATGGCCGTATCATTGCGTTCTGGAAGGAATGGCTCTCAAGGGCGATCTCGCGACGAAGTTCCTCCTGACCATCGGAAGCGTCGTCGCCGTCACGCTCCTCCTGCTGTTCACGATCATCGCCCGGATGTCGGAGCGGGCCGTCGTCGGGCAGGTGGACGAGCAGAGCCGGGCGCTCCTCGAGCAGATGGTGATCACGCGGGCCTGGGTCTCGGACCGGGGCGGCGTCTACGCGAGGAAGGGTCCGGGCGTGAAGGAGAACCCGTACCTGCCCGGGACCACGGTGCGGGACGCCGCGGGCCGGGAGTACGTGTTCCACAACCCGGCCTACGTCACCCGCCTCCTCTCGGAATACGCCGAACGGCAGGACCTCTATCGCCTGCACCTCACGAGCCTGAAGCCGGTCAACCCGGCCAACGCCGCGACGCCGTTCGAGGCGCGGGCGCTCAGGGGGTTCGAGGCCGCGGGCTTCGAGGCGTCCAAGGCGGGGGCCGCCGCCGTCGTCGTCGAGGACGGCAAGCGCTTCTATCAGCGCGTCCGCCCCCTGCAGGTCGAGGCGTCCTGCCTGCGCTGCCACGCGAGCCAGGGATACAAGGTGGGCGAGGTCCGCGGCGGGCTGAGCGTCTCGATCCCGATGGCGTCCGCCGACGCGCACCTCGCGCGGAGCCGGAAGACCCTCGCCCTCGCCGGCTTCGCGATCCTCGGGATCGTCGGCTTCTCCCTCGCCGTCCTTGTGCGCAAGGTGGTCCTGTCCCCCGTGGCTCATCTGCATCAGGTCGCCTCGCGCCTCGTCGCGGGGGACTACTCGGCCCGCGCCTCCCTGGCCACGGGGGACGAGCTCGAGGACCTCGCCCGGGCCTACAACGCCATGACAGGCCACATCATCGGAAGCTACGAATCCATGGTGAAGACCCTGTCGGCGGCGCTGGAGGCGCGGGACCCCTACACCGCCGGCCACGTCGAACGGGTGTCCCGGTACGCGAAGGCCGTCGCCGAGGAGATGGGGGTCGATCCCAAGTCGGTCCACCAGATCGTGATGGGAGCGATCCTCCACGACATCGGCAAGATCGGGGTCGCCGACGCGGTCCTGCGCAAGCCCGGAGCCCTCGACGAAGGCGAGAGGGAGCAGATGCGGCGCCACGCCCAAGGGGGGAAGGACATCCTCGCCTCCGCCTCCGACGCCTCCTCCGAGATGAAGGATTTCATCCTCTATCATCACGAGCAGTTCGACGGGAAAGGCTACCCGTACGGGTTGAAAGGAATGGACATACCCCTCGGCGACCGGATCATCGCGGTCGCCGACGCCTTCGACGCCATGGTCACCGACCGGCCCTACCGCAAAGGCCTGCCCCGGGACACGGCGCTCGAGGAGCTGAGGAAATGCTCCGGCCGGCAGTTCGATCCGAGGGTCGTGGAGGCTTTCCTGGCGGTCCTCGCCCGGGGCCCGGGTCACTAAACCCTGACATCCGCGCAATGGAGCGCGCCGCGCGCAAAGATTAGAATGACCGCGGAGGGAAAATGAGGAACAAGGCGGCTCCCGTCATGCGTCCGCGGCCGGCCCTCCGGCCGTCGCCGCTTCTCCCGGCCATCGAGAAGCTCGGCCTGCACGACCATCTCTGCCTCCTGTTCAGGACCCGGGAGGAGGAGTTCGCCGCCGTCGTCCCGTTCCTGCGCCAGGGCCTCGAGCGAGGGGAGCGCTGCGTCTACATCGTCGACGAGAACACGGCCGACGAGGTCCTGCGGGCGCTGACGGACGACGGGGTGGACGCGGCGGCGGCCGTCGAGTCCGGCGCCTTGGTCGTCATCACCAAGCGCGAGTCGTACCTCAAGAACGGCTATTTCGACCCGGACCTGATGATCCGCTTCCTGGAGGGATCGGCGAGGCAGGCGAAGTCCCTGGGATACTCGGCCTTGAGGGTGACCGGCGAGATGACCTGGGCCCTCGGGGCGGAGCCGGGCGTCGATAAGGTCCTCGAATACGAGGCGAAGCTCAACGACGTCATCCGCCGCGGCGACCTCGAGGTCCTCTGCCAGTACAACCTCGCCCGCTTCGGCCCCGCCGTGATCAAGGAGGTGATCCACACCCATCCGTACGTCATCAGCGGGGGCGTGGTCGCGAAGAACCCCTTCTTCATCCCTCCGGACGAATACCTCCCTCCGGCCCAATCCGCCGTGGAGGTCCAGCGTCTCCTGGAGAACATCGTCGCGTTCCAGAAGTCGCAGGACGACCTGCGCCGGCAGGCCGAGGAGGTCCGCGACCTGTACGACCACGCGCCCTGCGGCTACCACTCCCTCGACGAGGACGGGGTCTTCGTGCGCGTCAACGAGACCGAGCTCCGCTGGCTCGGCTATGCGCGCGAGGAGGTCCTCGGCCGGATGAAGTTCCTGGACCTCCTCACGCCCGCGAGCCGGAGGATCTTCGACGCCAACTTCCCCGCTTACAAGGAGAGAGGGGTGCTCCGGGACCTCCAGTTCGAGCTGGTCCGCAAGGACGGCTCGATCCTGCCGGTCCTGCTGAACGCGACGGCGGTCAGCGACGACTCCGGGCGGTTCGTCATGAGCCGCTCCGTCGTCATCGACATCACCCAGCGCCTCCGCGTCGAGGCGGACCTGCGGCGCAGCGAGGCCTGCCTCAACCGCGCGCAGGCCGTCGCGCACGTCGGCAGCTGGGTCCTGGACGTCCCGGCCAACGAGCTGCTCTGGTCCGACGAGGCCTATCGCATCTTCGAGACCCCCCGGGCGACGCCGTTGACGTACGGGATGTTCCTGGAAAAGATCCATCCCGACGACCGGGAGGCCGTCCAGGCGGCGTGGGCCGGGGCGCTGGCGCGCAAGCCGTACGACATCGAGCACCGCGTGCTGGCCGGCGGGAAGGTGAAGTGGGTCCGGGAGCGGGCGGAGGTCGAATTCGGCCCGGACGGAGGCGCTCTCCGGGGCATCGGGACGGTCCAGGACGTCACCGAGCTCAAGCGGGCCGAGGATGTGATCCGCACGCTGAACGCGGAGCTCGAGGAGCGGGTTCGCGCGAGGACGGCCGAGCTCGAGAAGGCCAACAAGGACCTGGAGGCGTTCTCCTTCTCCGTGTCGCACGACCTGCGCGCGCCGCTGCGCACGATGGACGGCTTCTCCCAGATACTCCTGGAGCAGTACGCCCCGAAGCTGGAGCCGGAGTGCCGGCGCTACCTGGGCCTCGTGCGCAAGGGGACCGTGACGATGGGCCGCCTGATCGACGACCTCCTCTCCTTCGCGCGCCTCGGACGGCAGCCCATGGCGAAGTCCCCGGTCTCGATGGAGAAGGTCGCGCGCGCCGCGATCTCCAGCCTGGAGGACCAGGCGAAGGGCCGCCGGGTCAGCATCCGGATCGGGGCGCTCCCGCCGTGCGAAGGCGACAGCGCCCTCCTTCATCAGGTCTGGGTGAACATCATCGGCAACGCCCTCAAGTTCACGCGCTCACGGTCCGAGGCCCTCATCGAGGTCGGCTCCCGCGAGGAAGCGGGGGAGACGGCGTACTTCGTCAGGGACAACGGCGTGGGTTTCGACATGCGCCACGCCGGCAAGATGTTCGACGTCTTCCAGCGCCTCCACCCCAAGGACGAGTACGAGGGGACGGGCGTGGGGCTGGCGATCGTCGCGCGCATCATCGAGCGCCACGGCGGACGGGTCTGGGCGCGGGGCGAGCCCGGCCGCGGAGCCGAGTTCCTGTTCACGGTGGGGGGCCGCAAGCCGTAATGTTGCAACACATTTACATCTGTTACATGTCGGCGTCATCGACGCCGAGGAGACCACCATGAAGTCAGCCGTCAAGAACGTCCTCAACTCTCTCAAGCGCGCCTCCGCCGCGCAGACGCGCCCCGCCGTGGATTACCCGGCCTCGGGCGAGACGGTCGTTTCCGCCCAGTACACGGTCCGCGTCTCGGCCCCGGAGAACGCGGAGACCGTCGACGTCTCCATCGACCAGGGCCCCTGGCTGTCCTGCCGCAAGGCCGAAGGCTTCTGGTGGTACGACTGGTCGGGCTACGCCGACGGCGCGCACGCGGTCATCGCGCGGACCCCGGGAAAGAACGGCCGGTTCCTGGTGTCGGCCCCGGTCGGCTTCAAGGTCCTGCGCCCGTAAGAGCGATGTTCCGGCTCACGAGTCCGGCGTTCAAGCACGGGGAGACGATCCCGAAGGCTTACACCTGCGAGGGCAAGGACGCCTCGCCGGAGCTGAACTGGTCCGGCGCGCCGCCCGGGACGAAGAGCTTCGCCTTGATCATGGACGACCCGGACGCGCCCGTGGGGCTGTGGGTCCACTGGGTGCTCTACGACATCCCCGCGGACCTGCGCGGGCTGCCGGAGAACCTGCCGAAGACCAAGCGCGCGCCGGGCGGGGCGAAGCACGGGGCGAGCTGGGGCGTCGACAGCTTCAGCCGGACCGGCTACGGCGGTCCTTGCCCGCCGCCCGGCAAGCCCCACCGCTACGTCTTCAAGCTGTTCGCGTTGGACAAGCCGTTGGGCCTCCCTCCGGGCGCGACCGCGTCCGAGGCGGCGAAGGCCATGGAAGGCCACGTCCTGGGGCGCGCCGAGCTGATCGGCCTGTACGAGCGCTTCGGGACGGGCGCGTGAAGCCGCGCAAGCCCGGCCGCGAGGCCGGCGACGCGCACGCCGAGTTCCTCGACGGCCTGCTCGACAGCACGGGCCTCGTCGTCTACCTCAAGGACCTCGAGGGCCGCTACCTCTACGTCAACCGGCGCTACGAGCTCCTCTCCGGGGCGACGCGCGCCGCCATCCTCGGCAAGCGCGACCACGACCTCTTTCCCAAGGAGGTGGCGGACCTCTTCCGGAGCCAGGACGCCCTCGTCGCGTCGCGCCGCGAGGCCCTCGAGTTCGAGGAGACCATCCCCCTGCCGGGCGGGATCCGCTCGTTCATCACGGAGAAGTTCCCGCTGCTCGACAAGAAGGGGAAGGCGTACGCGACGGGCGGCTTCTGCACCGAGATCACCGCGCAGAAGAACCGCGCGGAAGAGACCCTCGCCGAGCAGCGGCGCCGGGCCGACGAGGAGCTGTTCAAGATCCGCAGCCTGGAGTCCCTCGGCTTCCTCGCCGGCGGCGTCGCCCACGACTTCAACAACCTCGTGACCGGGATCATGGGGAACCTGGAGCTGCTGCGCCGCGAGGTCGCGGCCTCAGGCGAGGCGCGCGAGATGCTCGACGACGCGGTCAGGATCTGCGAGAAGGCCGGGGCCCTGGCCCATCAGCTGCGGACCTTCGCCGACGGGGGGGCGCCCGTCCGGCGCGTCTTCGCCCTCGGGCCCCTGCTGCGCGGCGCGCCCCGCCTCGTGCTCCAGGGGTCGAAGGTGCGCGACGAGGTGAGCGTGCCCGGGGGGCTCTGGGCCATCCACGGCGACGAGACCCAGATCTCCCAGGTCCTCGGCAACCTCCTCGTCAACGCGCGCGAGGCGATGACCGCCGGCGGGACCGTCATGATCAGCGCGGAGAACCACGTCCTGGCCGAGCCCGCGGTCGACCTGAAGCCGGGACGCTACGTGCGGATCACGGTCCGAGACGACGGGCCGGGCATCCCGGCGGCGATCCTGACCCGCATCTTCGACCCGTATTTCTCCTCGAAGGAGCGCGGCAGCGGCCTGGGCCTGTCCATCGTCCACTCCGTGGTCCGCCGCCACGGGGGGCACGTCTGGGCGGAGTCCGTGGTCGGCAGGGGCGCGCGCTTCACCATCCTTCTGCCGGCGGCGGATGGGAAGCCGCCGCGGCGCGCCGGGAAGCGCCGGCGGAGGTCCTAGCGGCCGGCCCGGCCGTGGCCGACGATCTCGATGGGCATGGACAGCGACGGGCCCAGGCCGCCTTCCTTCTCGACGTCCGACACGCTGCTCCGGTAGGTCGGGTTCACTTCCTCGCCCTTGACCCACTTCCGGTACAGGTCGGCCACCCAGCCGCGCGTGCGCGCCGGCAGCGGGACGAGGAAGATCGCGCCCTTCTCGACCTCGAGCACCGGCAGGCCTCGCGGCACGCGCAGGTCCACGAAATAGGCGAAGTCCTTGGCGGGCACGCCGACCTGGTCGCCCGAGACCTTGGGCAAGGTCAGGAACACGCCCGTGAGGTCGCGGTAGGTCTTGGTGTACAGCGCCCGGGCGAGCTCGACGTAGGACAGGAAGCCGTTGCGCAGGCTCTTCTCCGCGAGGATGGCGTCGAGGCCCTCCTTCGTGGTGTAGTGGCGGAAGACCACCCCCTCGGAGTCGAAGCGCCTCACCTTGTCCGGCACGCCCTTGGCCGTGATCATGTCCCCGTGCGATTCGTTGTGGCCGGGATTGTGCAGGGTCTCGACGACGGGACCGCGCAGGCGCTCCACCCGCGCGAGGTTCGCCTCGCTGAGGGCGGCGACCGCGGTCAGGTCGGCCTTCGCCTCGCGGCCGGCGGCACCGTCCATGATCACGCTCGCCAGGGCCTGGAGCTTGTCCTCGGGCATGTCCCGGATCTGCTCGGGGGTGAGGTCGCGCAAGGTGGAGTTGACCGCCTCGAGGACGCGCAGCGGCTGGGCCGCGACGGGAGAGGGGGCGGCGGGGACCGGCGCGGCGGGCAGCGCCTGGGCGCGGGCCATCAGGGCCTGGACCTTGCTCGTGTCGAGCATCGACGGCGTGGGCAGGGGGGCGGCGAGCGCGAGCGAGGGCATCGCGGGATAGGTCGCGGCCAGCAGGCTCCCGAGCGCTCCGACCGGCCCCGCGGCGGCGGCCGCCGCCGGGACGCGGACGACCCCCGCCCGCGCGGGCAGGGCGAGCAGCAGGGCCAGGAAGAAGAAAGCCGGACGCCTCATATGACGATTATGGGGCGTCCGGCGCCGGTCCGTCAGGGCCCGAAGGCCCCCGGGGGAGTGGGTCCTTTACTGCTTCTTCATCTCCATCTTGCACTTGGGGCACTTGCCGGGCTTGTCCGAGGTGGCGCAGCCCATCGGGCAGGCGTACGCGGCGCCCTTCGCCGCCTTGTCCTTCTTGGCGAAGTGCTTGGCCGCCTTCTCCTGGAGCTCCTTGACCTTGGCGGCGTCCTTCGTGACGATGGTGACGGTGACGCCGTTGGCGATGTTGGCGACCGAGACCTCGGCGCCGGCCATGTGCGTCGGGCAGTCCATCTCGCACGACTTCGCGGCCGCGCCCTTCTTGTCGTGCCCCTTCTCGCAATGGCCGCAGTCCGCGCCGGCGCGGGCGGCGAGAAGTGCGAGGACGGCGATGAGGCTGAACAGCTTGATCGTTTTCTTCATGAGAGTGTCTCCTGCTCGCGGACGAGCCGATATTAGGATACAAATTCGATTAATGCTTGAATGCGACTGAGGACATGGCCATGATGAAAAAGGCGGCGCTGGCTCTGGGGACCGTCTGCGTCACCGTCGCGGCGCTCGAACTCGCCGCGCGCCTCCTCGCGCCCCCGCGCGGGCCGGTCCTGCTGCGCGAGGGCTACTACGAGAACCCTCTTCCGCTGATCACGGGCCCGATCGGCGACGGCTCGTCCCACACCCCGGACGGGGAGCGCCTGCCGGAGGCGAAGAGCCCGGGGGAGACGAGGATCTTCGTCCTGGGCGAGTCCAGCGTCTGGGGCGCGCCGCTCGACACCTCCGCGGCGATGCCCGCGATGCTCCTCGACCGCCTGCGCGCGCGCTCCCCGGGCCGGAGGATCACCGTGGTGAACATGGGCCGCCCCGGGTCCATCAGCGCGAACGTCTACTACTACCTCCTCTTCATCCGCCGCTACTCGCCGGATTTCGTCGTGTTCTACATGGGCATGAACGACTCCGATTCCCTGGGGGGAGAGCAGTGCCTGCTCGCGACGCACCCCGCGGCGCACGCGACGTGGAGGGCGCTCGTGGAGCGCTCCTGGCTGCTGTGGAACCTGCGGACCTACGGCCCGACGGCGGTCTGGGCGCGCACGCGCCGCTGGACCTACGAGCTGGAGGGGCGCGACTGCGCGGCGCCGCCGTTCCCGCGCTGGACCCGCCTGCTCGTCGAGACCGCCCGGAGGGCGGGCGCCGAGGTCGTGATCGCCACGCCGGTCCAGAACGTCGCCGAGGAGATCGGCCCGCAGGACCAGGACTCGTCGCGCGGCATCCCGGAGCTGTCCGCGATGGACCCGGCCTTCAAGAAGCTGGTCGCCTGTCAGCTCGCCGACGGCTGCGATTTCAGCGCCGCGCTCGAGGCGGCCTTCGTCGCCCGGCACGCCGCCCGCAAGGCGGGGAGGTACGACGACCCGAAGCGCAAGGCGCTCGAGGACCGCGTCCTGGCCGTCCTGGAGCCCGAGCGGCGGGAGCGGGCCATGGCGGGGAGATACGTCTCGTTCTGCGCGCTCGAGGTCGAGGACAAGGCGCGGGCGTGGCGGCGGGCGGCCGAAGGCGCGGGCGCGGAGGTCGTCGACTTCGACCGGATCCTCGCCGGAGCGTCGCCCCGCGGCCTCCTCTCCGAGCGATGGTTCTCCGACTCGCTCCGGCTGCGGCCGGAGGGCTACCTGCTCCTGGCCCGCCTCATCGCGGACCGGATCGTGTCCGTCCGGGACGGCGTTCCCGAGCCGGCCTTGGAGCTCCCGGGGCCGAAGGACGCGGCGCGGTACCTCGAGGCGACGAACGCCTCCGGCGTGCGCAACGTCCTCGAGCAGTTCCACTACGGGCGCTACATGAGCCTGGTGCCGGGGCTGAAGACCGCGACGACGGCGTTCACGCCCGAGCAATGCGCCCGGAAGGGCTTCTGCGACGAGATCGAGTGGGCGCGTCTGGCCCTGGGCTGGATGCGCCGGGAGGTCGGCCTTCCCCACGGGCTTCGGCCTCCGCTGGCCGCCAAGCTCGCGGGGTTCTCCCCGCTGAGGTCGCGGCTCGAAGGCGACAGGCTGGCGCCGTGAGGCGATTCCTCGCCTTCGTCCGGGCGAACAAGATGTGGGTGATCGTCCCGTTCCTGCTCGTCCTCCTCGCGCTGGCCGCGCTGGTCATGATCGCGAGCGTGCCGGTGGTGCCGTTCTCCTACATGGCCTTCTAGGAACGCGCCGGTCAGCGCACGGCGTCGCGGAAGGCGGCGGTGAAGCGCGGAGCGAGGAGCTCCTGCGTGTCGGGGGTGGGCCAGACGACGCGCGACTCGATGTCGGCCTCGAACGAATAGGGCAGGTCCTTCTCGGCGGGCTGGAAGGTCACGCGATAGCCGTGGGCGCCGGTGCGCTCGACGGTCCAGGACGGGCGTCCGCCGGGCAGGTCGAGCTCGCCGCCGAGGCGCTCTCCCAGGGACTTCTCGTCGCCGGGAAGCTTCCACTCGTGCACCATCAGCAGGGCTTCCTCGGAGCGGTCGTCGTCGGTGACGACGGGAGCGCCCTTCGCGGCCGGCCGGGCGTTCAGGACGACGGCGGGCGCGGGATGGGCCAAAGCGGAGAGGTCCGGCGCGGCGGGGGCGGGCAGGCGCGCGCCGCCGAGCTCGATGAGGACGGCGCAGGCGGCGATGGCCGCGTACGGCGCGTACGGCCGCCAGCCGGAGGCGGCCCGACGGGACGGCGCCTGAGCCGGGCGGGCGGCGGGAGAAGGAGCCCGGACGGGCGCGGGCGCGGCGCGGGGCGCGGGCGGCGCCGCGGGAGCCGGCGCCAAAGAGGCCTTCAGCGCCGCCACCTGCTCGCGCAGGCGGGACAGCGCCGCCTCGCGCTCGGCGAGGCGGGTCTTGGCGGCCTGAGCGGCCTCGCGCAGCTCCGCGGCGCGTTCCAGGGATCGTTCGGTGTCTATCATGGCGGCACCAGGATTGTAGCCGCCCGCCGTTAAGGAGTTGTTTCGCCGGGATTCAAATCCGGTTAAGCGGGGAGGAAGACGAGGTTGTCCCAGATCCCGGGCAAGGACCTGAGGAAGTCCGGGAGGTCGGCGGCCGCGAGGGGGGTGGTCGTGCCGTCCTCTTCCAGGCGGTGGGCGGCGTAGCCCAAGTCGAGCAGGGCGCGGCAGGCCGGCAGCGAGAAACGCTCGCCGTTGGCCCCGGGCCAGATCTCCATCGCGATCGCGGGGCGCGACGCTCGCAGGGTCTCGAGGCCGCCGGCGATGAGCCGCTTCTCCCCGCCCTCGACGTCGATCTTGATCACCGTGGGGGGGCGGTGAGCCTTCGCGTATTCATCGAGCGTGACGCAGCGGACCTCGAGGTCCGCGCCGCCCGGGGCGCCGAGGGCGGCGGCCTCGGGCTCGAGCGTGTTGAACGAGTCGCTGATGGGGTTGCGGTGCATCGTGGCCGTGCCGGTCCGGTCCCACAGCGCGGCGTCCACGACGCGGGCCCGGGGGGCGTTGGCCGCCAGCCGGGCGTGGATCTCCGGGAGCGGCTCGAAGGCGTGGACCTCGCCCTCGGGGCCGATGAACTCCCCGGCCAGCATGGTGTAGAAGCCGTAGCTCGCCCCGGCGTCGTAGAAGCGGTCGCCGGCCTTCAGGTTCCGGATGAACCAGCGCGCGAGCTTGTACTCGGGCCCGCCGGGAGCGCCGACGAGGTAGAAGGTCACGAAGTCGGCGTCGTCGGTGTAGGGCACGCGCATCTTCGCGCCCCAGAACAAGGTCAGATCGACCATCCCGGGCCGCAGGCCCGCGCGCGCGGCGGCCCATCTCAGGTAGCGCCCGCCGAACAGGGAGAGCTTGCGCAGCTTGCGCGCGAGCGCGCCCCCCTCGCTGCGCTCGACGAGGCGGCAGCGCGAGGGAATGTCGGCCGCGAGAGAGAGGAAGCGGGCGCGCCGGTCGGCGAGAGGGTCGGGCATCGGCGGGATTTTACTATTAAGGCCCCGCCTCCGCGCGGCGCTTGACATTATTGACTGAACAGTCTATAATCAGCTCATGGCCCGCCCGCGCTCGTTCGACAGCGACGTCGTCCTCGACAAGGCCGTGGAGGCCTTCCGCGAGAAGGGCTTCGACGGGACCTCGGTCGAGGACCTGGAGAAGGCCACCGGCTTGCGCCGCGCCAGCCTGTACGGGGCCTACGGCGACAAGCGCGCCCTCTATCTCGCCGCCCTGCGGCGCTACCAGGGCACGAAGGACATCAGCCTGCTCCAGACCCTGAGCGCCGCGAAGACCGGCCGCGCCGCCATCGAGAAGCTCCTCTCCGTGGTCATCGAGGAGGCCGCGGGCGATCCCTGCGGCTGCCTGCTGGCCAACGCCGCCTCGGAGCGAGCCGCCCACGACGCGCGCGTGGCCCGCTGCGTGGAGGACAACCGCCGCCGCGTCGAGGGCGCTCTGCTGGCGGCCGTCCTGCGCGGCCGCGCCGACGGGAGCGTCAAGGCGCGCGGCGAGGCCCGGGCCTCGGCCCGGTTCCTGTTCGCCGCGACCCTCGGGCTTCGCGCTTTGGGCCGCACGGGCTGCGACCGCTCGGAGCTCCGGGCCGCCGCGGGCGAGGCGTTGAGGACTTTGGACTGACGGATATCTATAAGGAGGCCCCATGGCCGAACTGCAGCTGACGGACGCGACGTTCAAGAAGGAAGTTCTGGAGTCGGGCAAGCCGGTGCTCGTGGACCTGTGGGCGCCGTGGTGCGGCCCGTGCCGCATGCTCGGCCCCGTGGTCGAGGAGCTGGCGGCGGAGTACGCCGGCAAGGCCGTGGTCGGCAAGCTGAACACCGACGAGAACTCGGACACGATGACGGCGTACCGCGTGTCCGCGATCCCGACCTTGCTGTTCTTCAAGGGCGGCAAGCTCGAGGGGCAGATGGTCGGGGTCCAGTCGAAGGCGGCCATCAAGGCCAAGCTCGACGCGCTGATCGCGGCCTAGCGCCAGATCAGCTGGCCGAGCAGGCCGAGCTGGCCCAGCCCGACGACGAAGCACGCGTACCGGAGCAGGCGCTGCTTGCGCCACGCCACGCGCGCGTTCTCCACGATCTGGCCGACCACGTCCTCGTAGTAGGGCGTCGCCGTGATGCCTCCGCCCAGGTACTTGTCCAGGCGGAAGATCAGGTCGCCGTGGCTGTACTTGACCAGGTCGTCGACCGTGATCAGGGAATCCTCCGCGCGCATCCTCTCCCGGTGCGGCTCGAGGAACTTGAGCCACGGGGGAAGGCGCTTGAGCGGGGTGAAGGCGAACACCCCGAGCGGCAAGGCGACGGTCAGCGCCGTGAGCGCGAGGAAGCCGGACGCGCCGACCGGGGTCAGTATCCTGATGAAGGCCAGCTCCGCGGCGGCGAAGGCGGTGAGGCCGGCGATGCGCACGTCCGCCGAGTCCACCTCGTGGCGCATGCTCTCGAGGATCAGCCAGAGGCGCCGCTCGGGCTCGGGGGTCAGGTGGGCGGAGACGCTCATCGCCCCGGATTGTAACGGCAAAACCACGGTTTGTCCATGGCGGGGACTCGCGCCGGCGCGAGTCCGGGGGCTTGCTCCCGGTCAGGGCTCCGTCGGCTATTTTGTGATATCATCCCGCCATGAACTCCCGATCCTTCATCCCCACTCCCGTCAACGAGCCCGTCCTCTCCTACGCGCCCGGTTCCCCGGAGCGCGCCAAGTTCTTCGCCCGCCTCAACGAGATGAAGTCGAAGAAGGTCGACATCCCGATGTACATCGGCGGCGAGGAAGTCCGCACCGGCAAGAAGGTCGAGATCCGCTCTCCGTACGACCACGAGCAGCTGCTCGGCAAGTTCCACATGGGCTCCGCGGCCGACACCAAGAAGGCCATCAACGCCGCCCTCAAGGCCAAGAAAGACTGGGCGCGCATGCCCTTCCAGGACCGCGCCGCCATCTTCCTCAAGGCCGCCGACCTGCTGGCCGGCGACTGGCGCTGGACCCTCAACGCGGCCACCATGCTCTGCCAGTCGAAGAACCTCTACCAGGCCGAGATCGACTCCGCCTGCGAGCTCATCGACTTCCTGCGCTTCAACCCGAAGTTCGCCGAGCAGATCTACGAGAACCAGCCCAACAGCTCGCGCGGCGTCTGGAACCGCGTCGAGTACCGCCCGCTCGAGGGCTTCGTCTGGGCCATCACGCCCTTCAACTTCACCGCGATCGCGGGCAACCTGCCCACGGCCCCGGCCCTGATGGGCAACACCGTGGTCTGGAAGCCGGCCACCTCCACCGTCTACACCGCCCACTTCATCATGAAGCTCCTCATCGAGGCGGGCCTGCCGCCGGGCGTCATCAACCTCGTCACCGGCCCGGCCGGCGAGATCTCCGACACCATCCTCAACCATCCCGACTTCGCGGGCGTGCACTTCACCGGCAGCACGCCGGTCTTCCACTCCATGTGGAAGACGGTCGGGGAGAACATCTCCAAGTACAAGGGCTACCCGCGCCTCGTCGGCGAGACCGGCGGCAAGGACTTCGTGCTCATGCACGAGTCCGCCGATCCCGAGGTGGTGGCCACCGCCCTCGTGCGCGGCGCCTTCGAGTTCCAGGGGCAGAAGTGCTCCGCCGCCTCCCGCGCCTACATCCCGGCCAACCAGTGGCCCAAGGTGCGCAAGGCTCTGAAGGACATGCTGGCCACCGTGGAAGTCGGCTCTCCGGAGGACCCGGGCAACTTCGTCAACGCCATCATCGACAAGCGCGCCTACGAGAGCATCGTGCGCTACATCGACGCGGCCAAGAAGGTCAAGGGCAACAAGATCGTGTTCGGCGGCACGTACGACTCGACCAAGGGGTACTTCATCACCCCGACCGTCATCGAGTCCGCCGACCCCAAGAGCCTGACGATGTGCGAGGAGGTCTTCGGGCCCCTGCTCACCATCCACGTCTATCCGGAGAAGAAGTGGAAGGAGACCTTGGCCCTCGTGGACCAGACCTCGCCTTACGCCCTCACCGGCTCCGTGTTCGCGCGCGACCGGCGCGTGATCCTCGAGGCCGAGCGGGCGCTGGAGCACGCGGCGGGGAACTTCTACATCAACGACAAGCCCACCGGGGCGGTCGTGGGGCAGCAGCCGTTCGGCGGGGCGCGCGCCTCGGGGACGAACGACAAGGCGGGCTCTTACCTTAACCTCATTCGCTGGGTGTCTCCGCGGACCATCAAGGAGACGTTCGAGCCGCCGAAGAGCTACCGGTATCCGTTCCTGGGACGCGACACCGTCTAGGTCGCGGGCCGGGCGAAGCCCCCTTTCCCGCTTCGGCGGGGGAGGGGGCTCTTCTTTTGGGGGTAGGTCGGGGCGGTACTAATCAGATTAGGTAGGGGCGGCACTAATTATATTAGGCCGACAGCTTTTGCGGCCTAACACCTCTGCTCCATGACACCTGCCCTGGCGAAACGCTGATTTTCCAACTACAATCCGGAAGTTATGATTATCACTAGCCAGATTAGGCCGACCAGCATAATCATAAGTTAGGGGCATCAAGCGTAAATGACGAAAAACGATTTGAACGTCATTCTGGACTTCATGTTTCGGGCACCCCTTCAAGGTGACCCGCCGAACGGCGATCGATCCGTGCTTTACCTTTTGCGCCGGGACCTCGTTGATTTGACGACTGTTGAGAGCAGGCATTACCGCCGGAAGATACGGCCTCCAATGGCTAGCGCACTCGCCATCATGTCCGGCGTGGACTTTATTGCCAAACTTGATACTGGCAAGCTCGAAGGGTCGTATCAGGAAGATTTTAAAGGCGTGCTGACAAAATATGGCGAAGTTTCACCTTGGGATGCGGCCGCGCTTTATCAGTTCAGATGCGCGCTGGCACACAACTACGGCTATTTCACTATCAGGCGCAGCCGACATCTTAAAACGAAACCTCGATATTCTTTTGCTTTGGATACACGTAAGAATCCTAAAAAGCTCATTGAGAAGATTGGGCGGAGCTATTATCGAGTCAACTTCTGGCCACTTCGAGCTGCGTTTTTTCAAAGCATAACCGGATTTGAAAAGAAGCTCCGCACCTGGGGCACGTCTGACCACAAAGAAGCTCGAACGAATTTTTGGCGTGTGGCGAAGTACATGGGATTTATGTGCGTGACTGCCGATGCCCCTAACTATTGCCTTCAGCCGACGCGCGCCGGTGAGGAAACTGATGGCGCGCGCGGCTGAGGCTCGGCGTTAGGTGTATTCTTGAGGAGGATTCATGTCAACCGGATTATTAGACGTCGTTGACACTGCGGTGAAAATTGGAATGGGCGCCCTGGTTAGCGGCATCTCCACATATTTTGTCACGCGACTTAATCACTCCAATGAATCTGAGAGACAGTTTCGAGCAAGAACACTTAACATCATCGATACGGCAGCTGGTCATGTCGACAAATTTACGAGCGCGCTTGGAAAATTAATTGCAGCAATCGATGGCGTCCAACGTCAGCGACCGGGGCAGAAGATTCTTGCAGTCAGTTCGCCTGCTGATAAAAATGCCTGGGCATTTATTCGGAAAAGAGATGCCGAGTTTTGCGAAGTTCGGCAACACGGTCAGTTTGCTGTTTCACAAATTCAGCTGATTGGCATCTCAGATGCAGTGGCGATACTTGGAGAACTGAGCGCGCTTGGTAACGAGATTAGAAACGACATAATTTTCAAACATGAACTTCCCGGGGAAGAAGCATTGGAAGCGGCGCGCGATAAAATGAAACACATTAAGACTCGATTTTTCGATGAAGTCCGGAAGCACTATAAACCTTGATTGAAAAGACCCAATTAAACCCATGGGCGCATGCGTATGGGGGCGGTGAACGGTCGGGGACATAGGTAACAAAAGCGTCCGGAGACATGGGTTGCACAGTCCGTCTCTTCAGTCTCGCGAATTCATATAGGTGGTCAAGCACAGGAGCAACGAACGATGGATCCGATCCGAAGCGACGCGACCTTAGAAGGGCTCAAGCTGATCGGGATACTGTTCGTCATCCCCGTGCTTTCCTACGGGGTCGCCGTCACGCTGAGCTCGAATTGGGATGAATCCCTTCGCGCGAGCATAACCTCCAGCATCAAGGATGCGGACCCCGAGAAGGTGAATCAATTGACCGTTTCCAGCTTGTGCGGCGATCCGGAATGGCGGGCGGACAATGGTGAGCCCTGCTTTGCCAACGACGTCGTTCGCGGCGTGCGGGCGGCGAGCGTCCTCTCGATCGCCCTCGCCCTGTTTCTTCTGGGAGGCATCCGCGTCGCCGGCCGCGCCGCCCTCCGCGACCGGGACAGCATCCTGCGGGTCTTCAAGCCCGGCATGCGCATCACGGCCGTCCTCTCCGGCCTCATCGCTCTGATCAACGCCCTGCTGCTCGTCTTATTGCTCTATTTCGGTGAGTCCTATTTCTTCGGGATGGTCCACGTGACCATTCTTCTGGGATTGGCCCTGGGAGGCCTGATCGCGGGGTTCATCGGCGTGAAGGCGGCCCTCTCCTTGACCGATAGGCCCGTGATGTCCGTCTTCGCGAAGAGGCTCGCGCCCGAGGAGGCGCCCGAGCTGTGGCGTCATGTCGATGAGCTCTCGAGACGGACCGGCGCGGAGGCCCCGCAGAACATCATCCTCGGTCTTGAACCGACCTTCTTCGTGACCGAGGGCGACGTGACGTGTCTCGATGGCGCCATGGCCGGCCGCACGCTGTATCTGTCGCTCCCGTTCTGCCGGTACTTCACGAAGGAGGAGTTGTCGGCGGTCGTCGGCCACGAACTGGGACACTTCGTGGGCCGTGACACCGAATACAGCCGTAAATTCTTTCCCATCTATCGCGGGGCCAACGAAGCCTTGATGGGCTGGGGCGCGGCCGGCGGATCCGGGCTCGCGGTCGCCGTCGCGACGATGCCGTCGCAGATCATCATGGGTCACTTTTTGGAGTCCTTTGCCACCGCGGAGGGCGCGATCAGCCGAGACCGGGAGCTCAAAGCGGACGGGATCGGCGCCAGCGTCGCCTCGGCCGAGGCCGTGGCTTCGGCGCTGGTCAAGCTGCATGCCTATTCTCCGGTCTGCGAGGATGTGGCGGGCGACGTGCGGGTGGCGATCCTCGAGAAAAAGCCGGTCGCGGACCCCTGCGCGCTGCTGGCCCGGCGCGTAGCGGAACACGCGGTCCCCGGATCCCTCGAGAATCTGGAGAAGGAGAGGCTTGGTCATCCGACCGATTCGCATCCGCCGCTCAGCGAGCGGATGAGCAGCCTCGGCCTCTCTGTGGAGGCGGTGACGGCGAAGGCGCTGGATGTCTCCCCGGCCCCGTCGGCCCTGTCCCTGATCCCGAACGGCGATGATCTTGAGAAGCGCATGAATGAGACTCGGGATCAGCAGTTGTGGTGGGCGCTCCACGGCGAGGCGCGCTCCCTCGAGGCGTCCTGACTGTTTCCGGGAACAGTCGAGAAGAATATGATCTCATCATGACCCCGGCCATCGAAGCCGAACTGACCTTGCTGAAGACCGAGGACGGCGGCCGCGCCGTCCCGCTGCGCCTCGAGCCCGGCAGCCCCTTCTACATGCCGCACCTCGTGATCGGCGACCCGAAGCGGACGAGCCCGTCCGGGACGCTCCTCGGCGTGGCCTTTCGCCGCGCCCCGCTCAACCTGGCGCCCGGCGACACCGCCACGGTCCGCATGGACCTGATGTATCACCCCGAGGTCGACTACCGGGAATTGACGCCCGGCGCGACGTTCACGGTGCGGGAGGGACCCAAGATCGTGGGCCACGGGAGGGTGCTAAAAAGGGAGGACAGCGGGGCCCTCTAAGCGTCCAAAACGAGGCCCGAAATTGTTAGCCTTCGGGCATGAGAATAGCGCTCGCCCTCGCCGTGCTGTGCCTGCCGCTGTCGTCGTCCGCGTCCTTGCGCCTCCCGGCTTTCAGGGCCCAGGCCGTGAGCTCCTGCCCGCGCGTCGACCCCACGCACGTCGGCAACACGCAGGGCTACGCCGACGGCTTCTCCTCGGGCAAGTGCTACGTCTCCATCGGCTCGATGCTGGTGACCGACCTGATCTACCGCAGCTACGGCTTCTTCAGCAACGGCCTGCTGATGGTGTTCAACTCCTACGGCGACGGCGAGGACAACAACCCCAACCTGACCTCGGCCCGCGAGTTCTACTTCTTCCCGCGCACCGGCGCGTTGTCCCTCGAGATGGACAAGACGGCCGGCACCGTGTCCGTGGTCATGGCCGACGGCGGACGCGTGGTCATCGACCCCGCGACCTCCCAGATCGCGTCGCTCGACCGCGGCTCCGTCCTGGTCGCCCCGCGCATCGACCCCGCCGACCGCGGCGGCGTCGAGATCACGAGCTACAAGGGCCTGATGCTCGACGCGGGCTTCCGCATGGGCGAGTCCCCGGCCGGGCGCCCGAAGGCGGACTCGACCTTCCGCGACGCCTTCGGCCACCTGTGCACGGTCAAGAACACGGAGGTGTTCGCCTACGCCAACGGCGACCACGAGCTCAAGCACACCGACGCCCAGCTCTCCGCGTTCCTGAAGACGCGCTGCCCCAACATCACGCCCGGCTTCTAGCGCGCTTCGGAACTGAGCGACCTTGATCGGATGAGGTCACAATTTGTGACCTCATATGAGGTCGCAAAATGCGACCTCATCGATGCGGTCGCATGTTGCGACCGCATCCCCGCTGAGGCATGCAACTTTTTCGGCCCCTCGATCGTATGATAAGGGTGGAACACATCACGACCGATCTTGAACGGCACATCGTCCAGATCCGCGGCCAGCGGGTCATGCTCGACGAGGACTTGGCCCGAATCTACGGCGTTTCGACGAAACGGCTGAATGAACAGGTCAGGCGGAACCGCCACCGATTTCCGAGCGGATTCCTCGTCGAATTGACCCCGGACGAGGCGTGGACGATGCGGTCACAATCCGTGACCGCATCACGGCGCAATTTTCGGCGTCAACCGCTGGCCTTCACGGAGCATGGCGCCATCATGCTCGCGACGGTGCTCAGCACGCCGGTCGCGATAGAGGCCAGCGTCCGGGTGGTGCAGGCTTTCGTGAAGATGCGCGAGCTGCTCTCGACGCACGCCCAGCTCCAGAAGAAGATGGACGAGCTCGAAAAGCGCGTCGGGACCCACGACGGCCAGCTGCAGGAGCTCTTCGACGCCATCCGCCAGCTGATCACTCCGGCGTCCCGTCCTCGGCGCAAGATCGGTTTTAGACCTTCCTGAGAGGAGGGATTCCGCCGGTGGAATTTTGGGGATAACCCGCTGATGGACCCACCGCCGGAGGGGACCTAGGACCCTGGGAGGGCCCCCGCGCAACGGCTACTCTTCTTATGTGAAGAAGATCGCGGCGCTGATCCTGACGGCGGCCTTGCTCCCGGCCTCGGCCTGGGCGCAGGTCCGCGGCGGCGTCACCGCCCAGTCCGGCCTCGGGACCGTCGCGGCGCCGACCCCCGTCGTCTCCGCGCCCGCGCTCCAGCTCGCGCCCTCGGCGCTTACCGCCGCGTCCCTGTCGCCGGCGCTCGCGGCACCCGCGTCCCTCGCCGCTCCCGCACTGGCCGTCGCCGTCACGCCCGCGGCCGCCGCACCCTCGAAGATCGCGCCCTCGGCTCTCTCCGCGATCACCCCGGCCGCCGCCAAGCCGGAGAAGCCCGGCTCCGAGCAGGCCCGCGCCGCCGGGAACGCCTTGTTCGACGGGACCGTCCTGCCGGCCGCCGCCGCCGGCGACGGGCCGAGCGTGCCCGCCTCCGCGCCCGAGGACCGGCGCTCGAGCGGCCTCAGCCCGCCCACCGACGCCGAGCTCGTCGCCGCTTACCGCCAGGCCGCGCCCAAGTCCGGGGCGGTGGAGACCTTCGGACGCGACTTCGTCGGCATGGCCGCCGGCGCGGTGCAGAAGTACACCTTCATGGGGAATTACTTCCTGGAAGGGTTGAAGTCCCAGCCTCTCGCGATCTACCGCGCCGCCGCGGACTTCATCTCGACCCACGACAAGCGCGAAGACGCGCCGTCCCGCCGGTTCATGCAACTCCTCGGGCGCTGGAACGCCTTCCAGGATCACGCGAAGGAGCCGATGATCGCGATGAGGATCGCGATGATGAAGCGCCTCGGCCAGACCGTGCCCCGCAACCTGCCGCCGAGCCCCATCCCCGGCGGGGAGTACTGGGACATGGCCGCAGGCATGAACGCGCAGGGCTTCATCCACCGCGAGCTCGAGCCGGGCACGCGGTACTCGTTCTTCGACTACTCGCCCTTCGTCGTGTCCTATCTCCAGACCGCCGCCGAGCTGGCGGGCGCGAAGAACGCGGCCGCCGTCGAGGCCGACCTGCTCCAGCTCAAGCGCCCCGCCAAGCCTATCGCGGTCCTGCGCACCAAGAACGCGGTGCACTACGTCCCCGGCTTCGACAAGAAGCTCGAGACGATGACCGACTGGATCGCGCCCGGCGGACAGCTGATCATCCAGAACGACCCGAACCCCGCGCAGCGCTCGATGATCATCGAGAAGCACGGCCCGCTGGCGCGCCGCCTGATCGCCGAGGGCTGGGAGTTCGAGTACGGCTTCTCCGGCAGCCCGGGGGAGTGGGGCGGCTACGCCCTCGACACCATCGTCCTGACCCGGCCCAAGGCCGCCGTGGAGAAGACCGCCGCGGAGGCCGCGCGCCAGTGGTCCTCGTACGAGCGGGCGGTGCAGTACCTCGAGAGGCGCTTCGACCCGTTCGCCGGCCTCTTCCGCTAGGCCGCGGATTTTCATAATTCGTAAATCACCGAACAGGGGTCTTCTGATACGCTCAAGTCATGAGCGACAACACGCCCCGGCCCGTCACGGACTCCAATCCCTCCCTCTGGCTGCCCCTCGTGAGCCTGGCGCTGACGGTCGCCGCCTTCGGGCTGCGCGTCCCGGAGCGGGTCGCCCGGCTCGACATCAGCCGGGCCGCGCGGGTCGCGGTGCTCGAGTTCGACGCCAGCATCCGCTACGAGCCCGTCGTGTTCGCGGGGCCGTCCGGCGATAGGCTCGTCGCCGCGCACCGCGTCCTGGACGAGGTCATGAGCCGTCACCTCGTCGCTCTCAGATAGAGCGGCGGGCGCGAATAGACGGTCATACGATTTTACCTGCCGCTTTGGCAGGTCGCCATAGGATTCCCGCGATCTCACCTCGGCCCGGGGATCGACGACTCGCACCGGTGCGAGTTCCGGCGGGGTTTTGGTAGACTGAGCGCCCTCGCATGGCCACCAGCCTCCTCGCGCTGCTCGACGACATCACCACCGTCCTCGACGACGTCTCCATCCTCGCCAAGGTCGCGGCGAAGAAGACGACGGGCGTGCTGGGCGACGACCTCGCGCTCAACGCGCATCAGGTGGCCGGCGTCCACGCCGACCGCGAGCTGCCCGTGGTGTGGGCCGTGGCCAAGGGCTCGTTCAAGAACAAGGCGGTCCTCGTGCCCTCCGCGCTCGCGATCAGCGCCGTCGCGCCGCGGGCCGTCACGCCGCTGCTGATGGCCGGCGGGCTGTATCTGTGCTACGAGGGCTTCGAGAAGGTGGCGCACAAGTTCCTTCATACGCCCGAGGAGGAGAAGAAGGAGCGCGCCGCCCTGGTGAAAGCCCTGGCCGACCCGAAGGTCGACCTCGTCGCCTTCGAGAAGGACAAGATCGCGGGCGCCATCCGCACCGACTTCATCCTGTCGGGCGAGATCATCGTGATCACCTTGGGCGCCGCCTCGGCCGCGCCGTTCGCCGTGAAGGCGGGCGTTCTGACCGCCGTCGCGGTGCTGATGACCGTGTTCGTCTACGGCTTCGTCGCGGCCATCGTCAAGCTCGACGACGCCGGCCTGCATCTCAGCACGAGGAAGGGCACCGTCGCGCTGGGGCGATTCCTGCTCTCGGCGGCGCCGGTTCTGATGAAGACGCTGTCCGTGGCGGGCACGGCGGCGATGTTCCTGGTCGGCGGCGGGATACTGGCGCACGGGCTTTCCTTCCACGCGCCGCATCCCGTCCTGCAGACGCTGCTCGAAGGGTTCGTCGGCGCGCTGGCCGGGGCGCTGGTCCTGGGCGGCGTGACGCTCAGCGCGTCCGTCGCTCGGCGAGCAGGACGGCGTTAAGCACCGCGCAGGCGGTGGTCACGGGGCCGACGCCGCCGGGCACGGGCGTGACCTTCGCGGCGCGCGAGGCGACGCCCGGCGAGGCGTCTCCCTTGAGTTTGCCGCGCACGACGGTGACGCCCGCGTCGAGCACCACGGCGCCGCGCTTGACCCAGGAGGCCTTGACCAGGCCCGGGACGCCCGCGGCCAGCACGAGGAGGTCGGCCTCGCGGCACAGCGCCGGCAGGCCCTTGGTGCGCGTGTGGGCCAAGGTCACGGTCATGTCGAGCGCGGCGAGCAGGTGCGCGGCGGGGCGGCCCACGGTGGCGGAGCGGCCGATCACCACGGCGCGGCGCCCCGCGAGGGGGACGCCCGCGGCGAGGGCCAGGCGCGCGAGGGCGAGCGCGGTGCAGGGGACGACGAGCGGCGCGGTCTCCTTCCAGGTCTTGGCGAGGAACAAGCGGCCGTAAGCGCCGGGCGTGATGCCCTCGGCGTCCTTGTCGGCGGGGACGGCGTCGGCGGCGTCGGCGGCGGTGAGGCCGCGCGGATAGGGCGTCTCGATCATCAGCGCGTCGGCGGAGGCGTCGCCCGCGAGGTCGGCCAGCAGGCCGATGGTCTTCGTCCGCGAGGCGGGCGAGAGGCGGTGCACGACGGCCTCGACGCCGGCGGCCTCGCAGGCCCGCAGCTTGGCCTTGAGGTAGCTGCCGGCGGCGCCGTCGGCCGAGGCGACGATCGCCAGCCGCGGGGCCCGGCCGCGCTTGCGGGCCACGGCGGCCGCGCGGCGGCGCGCCTCGCCCAGCAGGCGCAGCGAGAGCTTCTTCCCGTCGAGGAGCTTCGCGCTCATCGCTTGGCGAGCCTCCGCTCGAGGCGCGAGATCACGGCGGAGAGCAGCTCCAAGGTCGGCGCGGGCACCTTGCGGCGCTTGGCGGCGAGCAGGAGGGGGCCGAGGATGGCGCCGGCCTCGGTGCGGCGGCCGGCGGAGAGGTCCTGGAGCATCGAGTTGCGCTGGCGCGGGGCGTTGCGGCAGGAGAGCATGAGCTTGCCGGCCATGTCGGGGTAGTCGAGCGCGTGGCCGGAGGCGGCGGCGGCGGACGCGGCCTCCCCGAGCGCGGCGAGAGCGAGCTCGCGCAGCGCGGGGTCGGCCTCGATGCGTCCGCTCTCGACCGCGCAGGCGGCGCCGAGAGGGTTGACCGCGGCGTTGAAGGCGGCCTTGGTCCACAGCATGCCTTCCTCGGAGTCCTTGAGGTGGACGCGGAAGCCGGCGCGCGTCAGCAGGGCCCGGGCGGCCTCGAGGGCCTTCTCGTTGCCGGGGCGGCGGGCGAGGAGGATGTCCTCGCCGCCGTTGAGCTTGAGGGAGCCGGGCTCGGAGCGGTCCGCGGCGAAATAGCAGACGCCGATGACGGTCCGCCGCGGCCCGAAGGCGCGCCGGAACACCTTCTCATGGCCGATGCCGTTTTGAAGGGCGATGACGGGGGTCTCCGGGCCGATCAGGCGGCGCGCGGCGGCGGCGGCCCTGCGGGCGTCCCCTGATTTCACGCAGAAGAAGGCGGCGGAGGCGGGGGCCTCGAGGCCGCGGGCGCCGGCCAGGCCCGAGATCCGCTCGGTGGAGCCGTCCGGGGAGGTCACGGTGAAGCCGGAGCGGGCCAGGCGGCGCTCGGCGGCGGCGTCGCGGCCGAGCAAAGCGACCGGGACGCCCGCCCGGCGCAGGCCGGCGGTCAAGGACAGGCCGATCGCGCCGGGGCCGACCACCAGGACGGGTTCGCTCACGCCCGGATTATGGCAAAAAAAGAATGACCCCCGGCGCCGTTAGGCGCCGGGGGTCTGCTTCGGCGATCGTTGCGGACGCGTTTTTACGCGTTCACCATCTTCGCGCGGGAGACATCGCCCTTCTTGTCGAGGAAGTACAGGAAACCGGCCTGCTTCTTCACGCCGACCTTGGCGACCTTCTCGGTCTTGCCGCCCTTCTTGCCGCCGCGGGCCATCTTGGCGCGGGACACGTCGCCCTGCTTGTCGATGTAGTAAAGGAAACCCTGAACCCGCTCAACGCCGACCTTCTGAACCTTTTCAGCCATTATAGTG
>Ga0255338_1001763_pt1 | contig 37533 bp, 31 predicted proteins | sample MeOH1_35cm_T4_19_FD_203715 | JGI IMG/M metagenome (GOLD analysis project Ga0255338, IMG submission 203715) | Sandy soil microbial communities from University of British Columbia, Vancouver, Canada - MeOH1_35cm_T4_195 | ecosystem: Engineered > Artificial ecosystem > Sand microcosm > Unclassified ...
TCTCCCTTGAGAGCCGTGGTAGACCACCACGTTGATAGGCCGGGTGTGTAAGTGCAGTAATGCATTGAGCTTACCGGTACTAATAGCTCGATTGGCTTGATTGCTCTCATTTATCAATGCCCACCGCTTCCATGAGGAAGCGTGTGGAGTACTGATTAGAAAAACAGCTTTGCTTCATTCGTTCTTGGCCGGACTGGTGGTTTTAGCGGGGGGCCTGTACCCGATCCCATCTCGAACTCGGCCGTAAAACTCCCCAGCGCCGATGGTACTTAGTCTTAAGACTTGGAAGAGTAGGTCGCTGCCAGTCCTGCCAAGAACGAATTTCTCCTCAACACGATGACCGTTTTCGCGAAGCTCGCTTCGCTCCGTCAAAACGGCCGCCAGAAATGGCGGCCGTTTTGTTTTCGGAGCTGCCCTCCGAAAACCGATGGGCCGCCGCGGTGTCGCATCCGCGGCGGCTTTTTTATTGGCTCCATCACTGTTTCGGCCGCGCGCCGCGGCGTCTTGGCCGCTTCCGCGCGCCTGGGCGCGGTGCTAGCGATTGATGGATCCCCTCGCGTCGGGGTTTGAGCGGCGTGCCGCGGAGTGAGAACGTGCTGTTTCCGACCGACCTTGCTTCATTCCTCGAGCTCATCCGCCAGCACGGCGATGTGGCCTACAGCCTGATGTTCGCTTACGCGGCGTCGCACAGCCTGCTGCTCGCATTGTTCGGCGGCTATGCGGCCTATTCCGGCGCGCTCGGCTTCGGCACGCTCGTTGCGGTGTGCTGGCTTGGCAGCTTCGCCGGCGACGTTGTCCGCTTCTGGATTGGCCGGCGTTACGGCAAGCGCTTGCTTGCGTCCTATCCGCGCTTCGAGCGGGCGGCGCAAACCGTATCCCGTCTCGCCGACCGCCATTACGTCTGGATGATCCTCGCGCACCGTTATCCGCACGGCATCCGCGGCGTCGCCGGCTTTGCCTACGGCATGTCGAAGATGCGATGGCTGCCGTTCCTCGCACTCAACTTCATCGCCGCCGGCCTGTGGTCGGGCGCGATCGTGTCGGCGGGTTACGCGTCCGGCCAGGTATCCGAGAAGCTGATGAACGACGCGTCCTCGGGCGTCGGGCTGATCATGCTCGTCGTCTTCCTCGGTCTTTCCTGGATCCTGAGCAAGAAGCTCGAGCGCGTCATCGAACAGCAGCGCTGAACGTATCAGCGATGCGTAAGCAAGAGGCCGATCGCCTCTGACGCACGCCGCAGCTCCGGCAACCAGTCACGTAATTGCTCGACCGAAACGCGCGCTGCCGGTGCACTCACATTGATCGCGGCGCAGGTCGTGCCGGTCTGATCGCGGATCGGCACCGCGATCGAGCGCAGCCCCACTTCGATCTCCTCGTCATTGATCGCAAAGCCGGTCTTGCGCGTGCGCTCGATCTCGCGGCGCATTTCGCCGACGTCGGTGATGGTCTTCGGCGTCAGCCGCGGCAATGGCGTCTTGGCGAAGAACGGCGCCAACTTCTCGTCGGGGAGGCCGGCCATCAGCACCTTGCCCATCGAGGTCGAATGCGCGGGATAGCGCGTGCCGATCGGGATGTAGTCGTGAAGGATGCGCTTGGCCGGCTGGCGCGCGACATAGACGATGTCGAACTCGTCGAGGACCGCGACCGAGCAACTCTCATTGGTGTGACGCGCGACCTCCGCGATGGAGGTTTGCGCCGCCGACCACACCGGCAGCACCGAGAGAAAGCCGAAGCCCAGCTTGAGCACGCGTGGCCGTAGAAAGAATTTTGTGCCGTCCGAACCGAGATAGCCGAGATGCTGCAATGTCAGCAGCAAGCGCCGCGTCGAGCCACGCGTCAGCCCGATGCGCGCCGCGACTTCGGTCAGTGTCATGGCCCCATGCTCGGGATCGAAGCACTCGAGCACCGACAGACCACGGGCGAGCGCGCGGACAAAGTCCGGATCGTCGTCGCCTCCCTCCAAACCGACCCTGCTTGACACCCGCGCCATGGATATTCCAAATTGTCATCTAAATACGGACAAATGTCCATGTAGCGGACAATCGCTCTTGAAGCCGTGTCCGTCAAGAAGAAAAGCAAGGGAGGCTGTGTATGGACGCGCGCGTGCGGGGCGAGATGCTGCGCCCCGAAATAGAGACACGGACACCGGACGAACAGCAGGCGCTCGACCGCGCCGCCTATCGCCGGCAGATCGCGTATCTCTTCGACGCGTCGGCGTTCTATCAGCGCAAGCTGTCGGCGGCGGGCTTCAAGAATGCCGCTGCGGTTGGTGAACTCGACGACATCGCGGCTTTACCCTTCACCGAAAAAGACGAGATCCGCGCCAGCCAGGCGGAGGCGCCGCCGTTCGGCTCTCATCTCGCGGCGCCGCGCGACAAGGTTGCCCGCGTATTCTCGACCAGCGGCACCACCGGCGATCCCGTCTACATCCCGGTCACGCGCGCCGACGTCGCAATGTGGGTCGAGATCTCGTCGCGCTCGTATTTCGCAACCGGCTTTCGGCCAGGCATGACGATCGTCTCCACGTACAATGCCGGTCCGTTCGTCGCCGGCGTCGCGCTCGACACGGTCGCAAGCCTCGGCCTTTGTCATGTGCCGGTCGGCACGGGCAACACGGCGCGGCTTGAGCGCGCGCTCGAGCTTCTGCGTCCGGACGGGCTGCTCTGCACGCCGTCATACGCCGTCTACCTGTCGGAACATCTCGCCGAGCGCGGCATCGCCGCCGATACGCTCGGTCTCAAGCGCATCTCCGTCGCCGGCGAGCCCGGCGGCGGCGACCCGCAGATCCGCGATCGTCTGCAATCCGCCTTCGGTGCGACGGTCTGCGAGGCCATGGGTATCGGCGACGTTTCCATCTCGCTCTGGGGCGAATGCGATGCGCAGCAAGGCATGCACTTCTGCGGCGGCGATTTCGTGCACGTTGAACTGATCGATCCGGAAACCGAGAAACCGCTGCGGCTCGAAGACGGCGCGCATGGCGAACTGGTCTACACCGCGCTTCAGCGCGAGGCCGCGCCGCTCCTGCGCTTCCGCAGCCGCGATCATGTCGTGGTGCATACGAGCCCTTGCTCCTGCGGCCGCAACACCATGCGCGTGCGTTGCATCGGCCGCACCGATGATCTCCTGATCGTGCGTGGCGTGAACGTCTTTCCGACCGCGGTGCGGTCGATCGTCGCTGAATTTGCGCCGCAGGTCAGCGGTGCCATTTCCATCAGACCGCTCAAGCAAGGTGTGCGCCAAGAGCCGCCACTGCCGGTCGTCGTCGAGCTCACCGGTGGCATTTCGCCAAGCGAATCACTGGCGCATGCGATCGAACATGCCATCCGCGCAAAGTTGGTTGTCAGCGCGAAGGTGGAGCTCGTGTCCTACGGCGCGCTGCCACGCAGCGAATACAAAACCAAGCTCGTCGATTTCAGCGCCGCGAAGAGATGACGCGGGGAGGGACGGCACCATGAGCAATATCAAGACCCATATCGCCACGTCCGATGCGGCCAGCATCACCGTACGCGGCCGCGATCTCGTCAACGATCTCATGGGCAAGGTGAGCTTCACCGCGATGCTCTACTTTCTCTTGCGCGGCCGCATGCCGACCGAGAGCCAGATCAAGGTGCTCGACGCCTGCCTCGTCACGTTGATGGAGCACGGCTGGACGCCGACTTCGCTCATCGCGCGGCTGGCGATCGACAGCGTGCCGTCCGAGGCGCAGGTCGGCATCGCGGCCGGTCTGCTCGCCGTCGGCGATGTTTTCGTCGGCACCATGGAAGGCGCGGGCCAAATACTCGCCGCTGGCATCGGCCAGTCCGACACCCAAGCCTATTGCCGCGACGTCGTCGCCCAGCATCGCGCACAGAAGAAGCCGCTGCCCGGCTTCGGCCATCCCTTCCACAAGCCCGACGATCCGCGTCCGCCGCGTCTGTTCGCAATCGCCAAGGAAGCCGGCTGCGAGGGCCACTACATCGCGCTGCTGCAGCAGATCTCCGCCGAACTCGACCGCGCCGCGGGTCGGCACCTCACCATCAACGCCACCGGCGCCATCGCCGCGCTGCTACTCGAGATCGATCTGCCGCCGCAGGTGATGCGCAGCATCGCCGTGGTTTCGCGTTCCGGTGGACTTGCCGGCCATCTCGCCGAGGAGCGCGAGACCCACGCCGCGCGGCGCATCTGGCAGCTCGTCGAAGAGAACATCCCCTACGAGGAACCGAAATCGTAACTGGACTGGGACTGCACAAAACAAAGCGCCGTTGATACGGCCAGGGAGGAAGCAATGGGCTTTTCAATGCGTAAAGTCGCTACCGCGGCAACGATCGGTACGCTGATCGAATGGTATGACTTCTTCGTCTATCTGCCGGCCGCCGCGCTGGTGTTCAACAAGCTGTTTTTCCCGCAGGCAGAGCCGCTCACCGGCACCTTGCTCGCCTTCGGCACCTACGCGACCGGCTTCCTTGCGCGTCCGCTCGGGGCCATCGTCGCCGGCCATTATGGCGACCGCGTCGGTCGCAAGACCTTGCTGATTGCCACGCTCCTGATCATGGGATGCGCCACGTTTCTGATCGGCTTGTTGCCGACCTACGCGACCGCCGGCATCGCCGCGCCCATCTTGTTGCTGGTCCTGCGCCTCATTCAAGGCTTTGCGACGGGCGGCGAGTGGGGCGGCGCGGCCCTGATGGTCGTAGAATCGGCTCCGGCCGAAAAGCGCAACGTTTGGGGCAGCCTCATCACCGTCGGCATCCTGCTTGGGCTTGTGTTGGCATCGGTCGCCTTCACGGTCGTCAACAGCACGGTCGCCGAAGAGGCGTTTCTGAGCTGGGGCTGGCGCGTGCCTTTCCTGCTCAGCGCCGTGCTCGTCGTGGTCGGGCTCTATATCCGGCTGAACGTCGGCGAGTCGCCGGAGTTCGAGAAAGCCGCCAAACGCGGTGAAACGCAGAAGGTGCCGCTGCTCGAGGCGCTCAAGCATCCGAAGAACATCCTGATCATCTTCTTCATCCGCATCGCCGAGAACTTCAGCTTCTACACATTCGCGGCCTTCAGCCTGTCTTATGTATCGACGGTGCTTGGGCTGCCGCGCTCGCTTGCGCTCAACGCGGTGATCGTGGCGGCGCTTGCCGAATGCGTCACGGCGGTGCTGTTCGGCCTGCTCGCCGACAAGATCGGCAGCCGCAAGGTGATGATGTTCGGCCTCGCCTTCCAGATCGTCTTCGCCTTCCCGTTCTTCTGGCTGTTGGAAACGAAGGCACCCGGTCTCGTCATGCTTGCGATCGTGATCGGTTTTGCGTTGGCCAATGGCGCGATCTCATCGGTGCAGCCGGATTATTTTGCGCGCTTCTTCGGCGTGAACATCCGCTACAGCGGCATTTCGATCGGACGCGAGGGCGCCACCATCATCGGCGGTGGGTTGGCGCCGGTCATCGCCACCGCGCTGGTGTCGGCGACCCAGGCTTCTTGGCCGGTGGCTTTGTGCATGATGGGAACCAGCGTGGTCGGACTCGCAGTGGTACTGATGGGCCGCAAGGCTGAAAGCACGGCGCCGGCCGAGCCGCAAACCCCGGCCGTCGCCACGGCGCGACCCTGAAGTCCGTTCGTTCAGCGGCTGGACCGCAAACACCGAAAGCCCGGCGTTATGCACGCCGGGCTTTCTTGTTTGGACTCATCAATGCTTGCGCGCGTTGCGCGCCGACCACAGCGCCCCGATGCGGCGGTGGAAGGCTTTCGGCTTTTCCGCAAACAGGCGGCCGGCGAGGCGAGCCGCGTTCTTGATATGCGCGGCATGGCGCGTCTCGACCACCGGCGCCAGCCGCGAGCGCCATGGCGCCAGCGGCTGATGCGGCGCCGTGAACCGCGTCAGTACCGCGAGGTCCTGGCAGGCGCCGAGCTGATTGCGCAGGCGCTGCGCTTCCTCCGCCCAGACCTTGCCGAGGCGCGGCCACAGGTGCTCGACCAGGTCCATCTGGTGCCGGTGTTCGACCACGCGCCGGCGCAGGTCGTGCAGGTGATCGGCGTCGGCTTCTTCCCAGTTCTCCGGCACGAGCTGGCGCGCGCGCCGGTAGGTGGCCGTCAGGGCGTCGGTGACCGTACCGAAGTCGATGCCTTTCAGCGGCCAGCGCTCCAGCGACAAAGTCGCGAAATCGAGATAACGCGAGATCTTCTCGCGCGCCTCCGCCGTGAAGCTCGTCGCCTCGGCGGCGTCGCGCAGCTCCGTCAGCCGCGCCCGCATCGTCTCTAACGAGGTGGGAGAGATCGCCGGTTCGGCTTTGCGTAAATCCGTCAGTGCGTCGAGCGCGCCTTGTGCGTCGCGGGCGCCGGCCAAGGTCCGCATCAACTCGCGCGCCTCGGCACGCATCTGGTCGGCCGGCTCGCCCAACGCGTGAGCCAACAGCCGCATCAGGGCGCGCCAGCGCTTCAGCGCCTTGCGCACCTCGTGCACCGCCTCGGCCTCGGACAGTTCCGGGTCGGCGATCGCCCGCCGGGCGTCGGCAATGATCGAGCGGGCGGCGCCGGCCAAGCCGTCGCCGAAGCTGCCATTACCGTGGCTGGGCCCCCCGACCATGACGGCTTTTTCCCGTGTTTTCATGACATGTTCGTGAAAATAATGGGCTTTCTGCCCTTCCCATGGGCCCCCCTGGTTGCTACATAGCCCTCACAACGCGCCGGCCATGTCCCGCGTTTGGCATCTTGGCGCGGGGTGGAGCAGCCCGGTAGCTCGTCAGGCTCATAACCTGAAGGTCGTAGGTTCAAATCCTACCCCCGCAACCAATTCCCAAGCTCTGTCTCGATCCGCTGAATTCCAAAATTAGTAAGCCTGAAGCTCCGGTCCTTTGATACCGCGCGGCGGCTTTCCGACGCAAAGGCCCGCCCGACAGGGCAGGGATGTCCGGAGCGTGCGTGTGTTCCGCGCCACAATCTCGCGCACATTCCACCTATCTATCCGGCCGCCAGCACTGATCGCGTGCGTTTACGGCGCTCTCGAGCATCGCCCATGGATGACGCGCGGCCCCAGCCAAGATGCACAAAACGTAGGCGCAGAGATCGATCGACTGCATTGCAGCACGTTCGCCGAAGAGGGGAGACATGCAATGTAATCCCCGCGTCCGATGCTTGTATCTTTTTCAGTCTTCCGGGTTTTTCAGTCGTAAGACATTCGCTCCAACAGCACCCGCTTTGCTTTGCTGCGTCGCGATGGCCCTTTGCGGTGCAGCGACAAATTTACAGTCAAATGGCAGGCCAGGGGGCTTGGTATAATGAATTATGTATGCTGTGCTGTGGTGCGTTTGATCGCCCTGATGCCCGCGAGCCGACATAAGATTGGCCGCGTGGAGGAAACGTAACGAAGGGAGGATTCATGTCAGCCTTAAAGAAGAAACGTGGCCTTGGTGCGGCTTGCTTCGGCGGCCTGCTGGCTCTGACGACAGTACCCGCGCTCGCTTGGGAGCCCTCGCATCCGATCGAGATCATCGTTCCCGCCGGCACGGGCGGTGGTGCCGATCAGATGGCGCGTGCCATGCAAGGCATCATCACCAAGCATGGCTTGTCCAAGCAGTCGGTGGTGGTGATCAACAAGGCCGGCGCGGCCGGCGGCGAAGGCTTCCTCGACGTCAAGAACTCCAAAGGCAACGATCACAAGCTGATCATTACTTTGTCGAACCTGTTCACCACGCCGCTTGGCACGGGCATTCCGTTCAATTGGAAGGACCTTACGCCGGTCGCGATGATGGCGCTCGACGAGTTCGTGCTCTGGGTGAACGCCGACAAGCCGTACAAGAGCGTCAAGGACTATGTCGACGCTATCAAGGCGGGGACGGACAACCAGTTCAAGATGGGCGGCACCGGCTCCAAGCAGGAAGACCAGATCATCACGGTTGCGTTGCAAAAGGCGACCGGCAAGAAGATGACTTACATCCCGTATAAGGGCGGCGGCGAAGTGGCCGTGCAACTCGTCGGCGGCCACGTCGACTCGACGGTCAACAATCCGATCGAAGCCGTAGCGCATTGGCGTGCCGGCAAGCTGCGTCCGCTCTGCGTGTTCGACGGTAAGAAGCTCGATTACCACGAGAAGATCGCTGGCGATCTTGCCTGGGATTCGATCCCGACCTGCAAATCGCAGGGACTCGACGTCGAATACGTGATGCTGCGCGGTTACTTCATGCCGCCGGGCGTCAGCAAGGAAGCGGTCGCTTATTACGTCGACCTGTTCAAGAAGGTGCGTGAGACGCCGGAGTGGAAGAAGCTCATGAATGACGGCGCCTTCAACCAGTCCTTCATGACCGGCGACGAATACACCAAGTGGGTGGCCAACGCCGAGACGTTGCATCAGGGCCTCATGAAAGAGGCGGGCTTCCTCGCCAAGACGAACTAGGCCCGGCGCCACTTAGATTCCGAATGAGGACGTCATGAGTGAAACGACACATGAATCCGGTGGGACGGGTCCGTCCCACCGGTCTGCAGAGGTCGGCGTTGCCTTGGCCATCGCTGCTATTGGTGTGATCGCGGTTGTCGGCAGCATGCGGATAGGTTCCGGCTGGAGCCCTGAGGGTCCGCAGGCTGGCTTCTTTCCCTTCTATATCGGCCTCATCATTATTGTTGCCTGCGCGGTGAATCTGGCCAAGGTTTTTGCCGCTGCCGATGATGGCGCGTTGTTCGCGAACTGGACACAGCTGCGCCAGGTCGCATCGGTAGTTGTGCCGACTGCTGTCTATGTCTTCGCCATTCCTCAGATCGGCATGTATGTGTCATCTGCGCTGCTCATCGCCGTATTCATGCGATGGCTCGGCCACTATCGCTGGAGCGTGGTCGCGGCCGTGTCGGTCGTCGTGCCGATCTTCACCTTCTTCATGTTCGAGATCTGGTTCCTCGTGCCGCTCCCGAAGGGTCCGGTCGAGCGGATGCTCGGCTTCTGAATTCGACTGCGACGTCCCGGTGGGATGTCTGTTCGAACGCGTGGGTCATTAACAGAGGAAAGGCGCCGTCAGAGCGCCAGTGCGGCTCAAGGGAACGATAATGTTTGAAGACATCGGCAATCTGATGCACGGCTTTTCGGTTGTCGTCCAGCCGTACAATCTCGTCCTTATGGTCATCGGCATCGTGCTCGGCGTGCTTGTCGGCGTGCTGCCGGGCTTGGGCGGGGCTAATGGCGTTGCAATCCTGCTGCCGCTGACCTTCTCGATGTCGCCGACCTCGGCGATCATCATGTTATCCTGTATCTACTGGGGCGCGTTGTTCGGCGGCGCCATCACGTCGATCCTGTTCAACATTCCAGGCGAGCCATGGTCGGTGGCCACGACCTTTGACGGCTATCCGATGGCGCAGCAGGGCCGCGCCGGCGAGGCGCTCACCGCCGCCTTCACCTCCTCCTTCGTGGGCGCATTGTTCGCCGTCATCATGATCACGCTGGTCGCGCCGTTGGTCGCGAGTTTCGCCTTGCGCTTCGGGCCGGCTGAAATCTTCTCGGTCTATTTCCTTGCCTTCTGCAGCTTCGTGGGCTTGAGCAAAGAGCCGCCATTCAAGACCATCGCGGCCATGATGCTCGGCTTCGCGCTCGGATCGGTCGGTCTGGACCAGGTGACCGGTCAGTTGCGGCTCACTTTCGGCTTTGAGACGCTGCTTAGCGGCTTCGACTTCCTCATCGCCGTCATCGGCCTGTTCGGCATCGGCGAAATACTGTTGACGATGGAAGAGGGCCTGAGCTTCCGCGGCAAGTCAGCCAAGATCAATCTCAAGATCGTCGTGCAGACCTGGAAGCAACTGCCGAAGTACTGGTTCCTGTCGCTGCGGTCATGCCTCATCGGCTGCTGGATGGGCATCAGCCCGGCCGGTGCGACGCCCGCCTCCTTCATGAGCTACGGCATCGCCAAGCGCATCTCCAAGCGCGGCAAGAACTTCGGCAAAGGCGAGATCGAAGGCGTGATCGCGCCGGAAACCGCCGCGCATGCCGCCGGCACCTCGGCCTTGCTGCCGATGATCTCGCTCGGCGTGCCGGGTTCGCCGACGGCAGCGGTGCTGCTCGGCGGCTTGCTGATCTGGGGCCTGCAGCCCGGGCCGCTGCTGTTCACCGAGCAGAAGGACTTCGTCTGGGGCCTGATCGCCTCGATGTACATGGGCAACATCGTCGGCCTTATCGTCGTGCTCACTTGCGTGCCCGTGTTCGCCGCCATCCTGCGCATCCCGTTCAGCGTGATCGCGCCGGTGATCCTCGTGTTCTGCGCGATCGGCGCCTACACCGTGCACAACAACACGTTCGATGTGGTGATGATGCTGGTGTTTGGCGTCGTCGGCTATTTCATGAAGAAGACGAACTATCCGTTGGCGCCGATGGTGCTGGCCATCGTGCTCGGCGACAAAGCCGAGGAGTCGTTCCGACAGTCGCTGCTCGGCTCGCAGGGCAGTCTCGGCATATTCTGGTCGAACGGCCTGGTCTCCACGATCATGACGCTCGGCCTGATCGCGCTGTTCTGGCCGGCGATCAGCGCAGGCTGGACGCGCGTACGCGGCTCCGCCGGCCTGCGGCCGGCGGAGTAGGCCGCCTGTGGCTGGTTTCGAGGTAGCGGTTGCGCCAGCCGCCCCGCTGGAATAATGTATACCAGATTATGACGAGCCGAGATCGCAACCCCCGCCGCACCAGCGCCCGCGGCCCCGCCCCGGGGCCCGCGCCGCTGGCACTGCAGCCGTTGCTGGCACCGATCGACACCACACCTAGCTTCAAGCACAAGGCCTATACCGCGCTGAAGAACGCCATCGTGGCGATGGATGTCTACCGCAGCCGGGAAGAGATCCGCCTCGACGAGCGCAAGCTGGCGCAGGACTTCGGCATCAGCCGCACGCCGGTGCGCGAGGCCATGGCGCAGCTCGAGAGCGAGGGTTTCGTGCGCTCGGTGCCGCGCCGCGGCATTTACGTGGTGCGCAAGACCAAAACCGAGGTGATCGAGATGATCACCGCCTGGGCCGCGCTCGAAAGCATGGCGGCGCGCCTGATCACGAAGGTCGCCAGCGACGAGGAGATCGCGGGCCTGCGCAAAATGTTTGCCGCCTTCGTCGACGGTAAGTTGCGCGCGCATCTCGACGAATACTCCGATGCCAACATCGAATTCCACCAGACCATCATCCGGCTGAGCAAGAACAGCGTGCTGATCGACCTGGCGGCCGACCTGTTCACACACATGCGCATGATCCGCCGTACGACCATCGGCGAGAAGGATCGCGCAGACCGCTCGATCAAGGATCACATGGCCATCATCCAGGCCTTGGAGGCGCGTGCGACCGATCGCGCGGAAGACCTCGTGCGCGACCATGCGCTTGGCCTCGCCGAGCACGTCGCGAAATATGCGGATTACTTGGACTGACCGTCCAATGAGAATGTGAGGGAGTGCCTAATGGCTCAAGCAGCAGCACAAGCCGCCGACGCGAATGCCGGACAAGAGCGGGAACTGACGGACGGCTTCAATCTCATCATCGATGCGCTCAAGCTCAACGGTCTTAATACGATCTATGGCGTGCCGGGTATCCCCATCACGGATTTCGGGCGTATGGCGCAGGCTGCTGGTATCCGCGTTCTGTCGTTCCGCCACGAGCAGAACGCCGGTTACGCCGCCTCGATTGCCGGCTTCCTGACCAAGAAGCCAGGCGTCTGCCTCACCGTGTCGGCGCCCGGTTTCCTCAATGGCCTGACTGCGCTCGCCCACGCCACCACCAACTGTTTCCCGATGATTCTGATCTCCGGCTCGTCCGAGCGCGAGATCGTCGATCTGCAGCAGGGCGACTACGAGGAAATGGATCAGCTCGCGATCGCCAAGCCGCTGTGCAAGGCGGCCTTCCGTGTGCTGCATGCCCAGGACATCGGCATCGGTCTTGCGCGCGCGATCCGCGCGGCGGTCTCGGGACGTCCGGGCGGCGTCTATCTCGATCTGCCGGCCAAGCTGTTTGGCCAGGTGATGGACGCGGAGGCAGGCAAGAAGTCGCTGGTCAAGGTCATCGATCCGGCGCCGGCGCAAATCCCATCGCCCGAGGCGGTCAAGCGCGCGCTCGACGTGCTTAAAAGCGCCAAGCGTCCGCTGATTATCCTCGGCAAGGGCGCAGCCTATGCGCAGGCCGACGACGCGATCCGGACCCTCGTGGAAAAGAGCGGCATTCCGTTTCTGCCGATGAGCATGGGCAAGGGCCTGCTGCCCGACACGCATCCGCAATGCGCGGGTGCGGCGCGCTCGACAGTGCTGAAGGACTCCGATGTCGTGATGCTGATCGGCGCGCGGCTGAACTGGTTGCTGTCGCACGGCAAGGGCAAAGCTTGGGGCGAGGCGCCGAAGAAGTTCATCCAGATCGACATCGAGCCGAAGGAGATGGACTCGAACGTCGAGATCGTCGCGCCCGTGGTCGGCGACATCGGCTCCTGCGTGACCGCGCTGCTGAATGGCATGGGTGAAAAGTGGCCGGTGGCGCCGGCCGACTGGACTGGCGCCGTCGCCAAGAAGCGCGAGGAGAACGTCGCCAAGATGGCACCGCGGCTGATGAACAACAACGTGCCGATGGACTATCACGGCGCGCTCGGCGTGCTGCGCACCGTCATCAAGGAGCGGCCCGACGCCATCCTGGTCAACGAGGGCGCCAACACGCTCGACCTCGCCCGCGGCATCATCGACATGTACAAGCCGCGCAAGCGCATCGACGTCGGCACCTGGGGCATCATGGGCATCGGCATGGGTTATGCCATTGCCGCCGCCATCGAGACCGGCAAGCCGGTGCTCGCAGTCGAGGGTGATTCGGCCTTCGGCTTCTCCGGCATGGAGATCGAGACGATCTGCCGTTACAAGCTGCCGGTCTGCATCGTCGTCTTCAACAATGACGGCATTTATCGCGGCACCGACGTTAATTCCGCCGGTTCGGATCCCGCGCCGACCGTGTTCGTCAAGGGCGCGCGCTACGACAAGATGATCGAGGCTTTCGGTGGCGTCGGCGTCAATGCGACGTCGCCCGACGAGCTCAAGCGCGCCGTCAACGAAGCGATGGATTCGGGTAAGCCGACCCTTATCAACGCGGTGCTCGATCCTGCCGCCGGCAGCGAAAGCGGCCGCATTGGCAACCTCAATCCGCAAAGCAAACTCAAGAAGAAATAAGCGCCGCTGACGTCCTGCTTCGAGCGGACGAGAGCGGAGATAATGGAGATCAAGATGGCTAAATCGAAGAAGTCAGCGAAGAAGAGCAAGCCGGCCGCCAAGAAGCCGGCACGCAAGGTGGTGAAGCTTGCCGCCAAGAAGCCGGCGGCGAAGAAGGCGAACGGCAGCGGCAAAGCTAACGGTCTGCCCAAGCCGTCGTCGAAACCCTTCGGGCAGGCCGGCAAGGCGCTGGACGGCGTGCGCATCCTCGATTTCACGCATGTGCAGTCGGGCCCGACCTGCACGCAGTTGCTCGCCTGGTTCGGCGCGGACGTGATCAAGGTCGAGCGCCCCGGCGTCGGTGACATCACTCGCGGTCAGCTCGTCGATGTGAAGGGTGCCGACTCGCTCTACTTCACCATGCTCAACCATAACAAGCGTTCGATCACGATCGATTCGAAGCACCCCCAGGGCAAGCGCGTGCTCAACGAACTGATCAAGAAGTGCGACGTGCTGGTCGAGAACTTCGCGCCCGGCGCGCTCGACCGCATGGGGCTGACCTGGGAGCACATCCACAAGCTCAACCCGCGCATGATCGTCGCTTCGGTGAAGGGCTTTGGCCCGGGCCCCTACGAGGACTGCAAGGTCTATGAGAACGTCGCGCAATGCGCCGGCGGTGCGGCCTCGACTACCGGTTTCCGCGAAGGCCCGCCGCTGGTCACCGGCGCGCAGATCGGCGACTCAGGCACCGGCCTGCATCTCGCGCTCGGCATCGTCTCGGCGCTCTATCAGCGCAATCGCACCGGTCGCGGCCAGAAGGTGCTGTGCGCCATGCAGGACGGCGTGCTCAACCTCTGTCGCGTCAAGCTGCGCGATCAGCAGCGCCTCAAGGCCGGTCCGCTCACCGAATACAGCCAATATGGCGAGGGCATTCCGTTCGGCCCCTCGGTGCCGCGCGCGGGCAACGACTCCGGCGGCGGTCAGCCCGGCTGGATCTTGAAGTGCAAGGGCTGGGAGACCGATCCAGACGCCTACATCTACTTCATCACCCAGGCGCCGGTCTGGCAGCAGATCTGCGACCTGATCGGCGAGCCGACCTGGAAGACCGATCCGGAATACGCCACGCCGCGCGCGCGGCTGCCGAAGCTCAAGGCGATTTTCCGCCGCATCGAAGACTGGACCATGACCATGACCAAGTTCGAGGTCATGGAAGCCTGCAATAAGGTCGACATCCCCGTCGGTCCGATCCTGTCGATGAAGGAAATCGCCGAGGAGCAGTCGCTGCGCAAGACCGGCACGGTGGTTGAGGTCGATCACCCGACGCGCGGCAAGTATCTGACCGTCGGCAATCCGATCAAGCTGTCGGACTCGGTCACCGAGGTGAAACGTTCGCCGCTCTTGGGCGAGCACACCGACGAGATCCTCACCAGTGTCCTCGGCTTCAAGGCCAAGGAAGTGGCCGAGATCAAGAACTCCGGCGCGCTCAGCGCTCCGGCCAAGGAAGAGAAGGCGGCTTAGTGCGGACCGCTCGTCCCCGCGAAAGCGGGGACCCAGGAGCAAAAAGCCCTGGATGCCCGCTTTCGCGGGCATGAGCGGATAAGGGAGAACGTCATATGCGTATCGTCGTCCACGGCCAGCAGGCCTTCGGCAAGGCCGTGCTGGAAGCGCTGCTCAAGCGCGGTGACAATGTGATCGCCGTCTATGTCGCGCCGGAGAAGCCTGGCGCCAAGGCCGATCCGCTGAAGGAAGCAGCCCTCGCCGCCAATCTGCCCGTCTATCAGCCGGACAGCTATCGCAAGCCGGAAGTCATCGAGCAGTTCAAATCGCTCAAGCCCGACCTGCAGGTGATGGCCTTCGTCACGCTGTTCGTGCCGGAGGAATTCCTCAACGTGCCGACGCACGGCTCGATCCAGTATCACCCGTCGCTCTTGCCGGCCTATCGCGGCGCGTCCGCGATCAACTGGCCGATCATCAAGGGCGAGAAGGAGACGGGCCTGTCGATCTTCTGGCCGGACAACGGCCTCGATACCGGCGACATCCTCGTTCAGAAAAAGACGCCGATTTCCGATACCGACACACTTGGCACCGTTTATTTCGACCGCCTGTTCCCGATGGGCGTCGATGCCATGCTGGAGTCGGTCGATCTCGTGAAGGCTGGTAAGGCGCCGCGCATCAAGCAGGATGAAACGAAGGCGACCTATGAAGGCAAATGCGGCGCCGGCAACGCCAAGATCGACTGGGGCAAGCCCTGGGAGCAGATCGATCGCCTGATCCGCGGCTGCAACCCGGCACCCGGCGCCTGGACCACGTTGAACGGCGCCACGGTGAAGGTGTTCGATGCCAAGCCGCTTCCCGCGCGCGACCCCAAAGGCATCGGCGGCAAGCTCGGCGAAGTGGTCGCGGTGGAAGCCGCCGGCGTCACCGTCGTCTGCGCCGACGGCCGCTTCAAGATCACCCGCGTGCAGCCCGCCGACGGCAAGAAGATCGACGCCGCCGAATGGGCGAAGGCCGCCAACATCGCCAAAGGCGCCATTCTTTCCTGACCTCTCACTCGCCATGCCCGGCCGCCGGCCGGGCATCCCCGTCTTGGCCGGTTCATCTCGCTTCTTTTAACGGATCATTCCCATGCCCGCCTCGCAGCATCAAAATCCCAAGTCCGATATCGAAATCTCGCAGGCCGCCACCAAGCGGCGCATTCTTGACATCGCCAAGGAAAAGCTCGGCATCGCGGCTGAAAACCTCGACCCCTACGGCCACTACAAGGCCAAGGTGTCGATGGACTACGTCAAGTCGCTCGCCAACAAGCCGAACGGGAAGCTGATCCTGGTGACGGCGATCTCGCCGACGCCGGCGGGCGAGGGCAAGACCACCACCACGGTCGGCTTAACCGATGCTCTCAACTACATCGGCAAGAAAGCGATGCTCTGCCTGCGTGAGCCCTCGCTTGGGCCGTCCTTCGGCGTGAAAGGGGGAGCTGCCGGCGGCGGCTACGCCCAGGTGATTCCGATGGAGGACATCAACCTCCACTTCACCGGTGACTTCCACGCCATCACCTCGGCGCATAACCTTTTGTCGGCGCTGATCGACAACCACATCTACTGGGGCAATGCGCTCGGCATCGATAGCCGCCGCGTCGTTTGGCGCCGCGTCATGGACATGAACGACCGCGCGCTGCGTGAGATTGTCTGCTCGCTCGGCGGCGTCGCCAACGGTTATCCGCGCGAGGCCGGCTTCGACATCACCGTCGCCTCGGAGGTCATGGCGATCTTCTGTCTCGCCCGCGATCTCGAAGATCTGAAAGAGCGTCTCGGCAACATCATCGTCGCCTATACGCGCGAGCGTAAGCCGATCCGCGCTCGCGATCTCAACGCCCACGGTGCCATGGCCGCGCTCTTGAAGGATGCCATCGCGCCCAACTTGGTGCAGACGCTGGAAGGTACGCCCGCCTTCATCCACGGCGGCCCCTTCGCCAACATCGCGCACGGCTGCAACTCGGTGTCGGCAACCGCCACCGCGCTCAAGCTCGCCGACTACGTGGTGACGGAAGCGGGCTTCGGCGCCGACCTCGGTGCCGAGAAGTTCCTCGACATCAAATGCCGCAAGGCCGGCTTGAAGCCTGATTGCGTGGTGATCGTCGCGACCATCCGCGCGCTCAAGATGCACGGCGGCGTCAAGAAAGAGGACCTCAAGAAGGAAGACCTCAAGGCGCTGGAAGCCGGCATGGCCAACCTGCAACGCCATGTCGAGAACGTAAAGAAGTTCGGTCTGCCGGCCGTGGTCTCGATCAACCGCTTTTCGGCCGACACCGACGCCGAGATCGCATTGGTCAAGGATAAGTGTAAGGCGCTCGGCGTCGAGGCGCTGATGGCCGATCACTGGGCCATGGGCGGCGAGGGCGCGGCCGATGTCGCCAAGGCCGTGGTGAAGGTCATCGACTCGGGCAAGGCCAATCTCAAGCTGCTCTATCCCGATGACATGCCGCTGTTCGAGAAGATCCGCACCATCGCCAAGGAGATTTACCGCGCCGATGACGCCACCGCCGACAAATCGGTGAAGGATCAGCTCAAGCAGTGGGAAGAGATGGGCTTCGGCAAACTGCCGGTCTGCATCGCCAAGACGCAGTATTCCTTCTCCACCAACCCGGACGCCAAGGGCGCGCCGACCGGCTTCTCGATCCCGGTGCGCGAGGTGCGGCTCTCGGCCGGCGCCGAGTTCGTCGTGGCGATCTGCGGTGAGATCATGACCATGCCGGGCCTGCCCAAGGTGCCGTCGGCCGATTCAATCGACGTCAAGGACGGCAAGATCGTCGGGTTGTTCTAGTCGCACGCAGCAACTAGTCGCTTAAAAGGCCCGCGAAAGCGGGCCTTTTTCGTTGTTCGGCGGCACAAAGGCGGCGCTGAGAATCGCTAAAATTTTCATTTGTTTGCGCCGTTGCCATAGAGCCGGTCTTCGGAACTTTCGGGTAAGCACGGGGTGTCTCGTTACCGCCAGGAAGGCTTCTCCTGTCATTCTGTTTCATCTCTCATTAACCAGTAGTGCCATGACCAACAGTGCTCCCTATCAAGGCGCCGACACTCTCACCGACGATCGTTCGCTGATCGACGAGCTCATCAACGCGGTTGCCACCGGCAACGCCAAGCACCGGATGCGCGTCCTGCAGCGCATCACCGACCTCTTCGCGGCCGGGTCGCGCAGCTATTCGAACGAGCAAATCGCGCTGTTCGACGATGTGCTACAGCAGCTCGCGGCCGACATCGAGACCAAGGCACGCGCCAAGCTTGCGCACCGCCTGGCGAGCGTCGAGAACGCGCCGCCGAAGATGATCCGCACGTTCGCCTTCGACGACGAGATCGAGGTGGCCGGCCCGGTGCTGGCTCTCTCCGACCAGCTCACCGACGACGATCTGGTCGAGAACGCCGCCACCAAGAGCCAGGAGCATTTGCTCGCTATCGCCCAGCGCCTCAAGCTGAGCGAAGCCGTCACCGACGTGCTGGTCGAGCGCGGCGACCGTCGCGTCGTGCACAAGGTTGTCGGCAACAAGGGCGCCCGTTTCTCGCTCGCCGGTTACGGCAAGCTGACCACGCGCGCCCATACCGATCGCAAGCTGACTTTGGCGCTTGGCAAGCGCAGCGACATCCCGCGTCAGTATTTCCTCAAGCTCCTCGAGGCGGCCTCGTCATCCGTGCGTGCCACCTTGGAGGAAGCTCATCCGGAGATGGCCGTCGACATCCGCGACACCATCGACAATGTCGCTACCACCATGCAACGCGAGGCCCGCGAGGCCTCGCAGGAACACGCCGTCGCCGCGCGCGACGCCAAGCGCCGTTTCCGCGTGCGCACCATCACGGAAGCGAGCGTTCACGCCCCAGCGCACGCGCAGGAATTCGAGAAGACCGTGGTCGCGCTGGCGCGGCTCGGCCGCTTCTCGGTCGACCTTGTCGAGCGTGCCCTGCTCGATCAGGGCCAGGACATGGTATTGCTGCTCGCCAAGGCGGCCGGCTGCACCTGGACGACGGCGCGTGAGCTCCTGTTGATGTACGCGGCCAATCGCAATCTCTCACCCGACGACATCTCGCGCGCCTTTGAGCGCTACAAGAAGCTCAGCCGCGAAACGGCACAGAACATCGTGAATTTCCACGAGCGTTATGTGAAGCCGCGGGTGCAGGCGGAACTGGAAGCCGATACCGCCGGCGTGGAAGCTCCGGCGCAGGTCAGCGCCGAGGAAACGTCTCTGGTGCCGCAAGCCGGCCCGGCCCGCATGGCCGACGCTTCGGCGTAGAGGGATCGCCGTCGAGGTGCTAGAAGCGCGTCCGGTCATCCCACAAGATCGGACGCGCCATGGACCTCAAGCTCATTCCCGCCGGCCGTAATCCGCCCAAAGACGTGCACGCGGTCATCGAGATTCCGCTCGGCGGCGTGCCGGTGAAGTATGAGTTCGACAAGGTGTCGGGCGCGATCTTCGTCGATCGCTTCCTGCACACCGCGATGTTCTACCCTGGCAATTACGGCTTCATCCCGCACACATTGTCGGAAGACGGCGACCCCTGCGACATCATGGTGATCTCGCAGGTGCCCGTGGTGCCCGGCGCCGTCATCCGCTGCCGCCCGGTCGGCGCGCTGCTGATGGAGGATGAGGCCGGCAAGGACGAGAAGATTTTGGCCGTGCCGGTCGACGCGCTGCATCCGTTCTATACCGGCATCGTCAACTACAGCGATTTGCCGACGGTGATGATCGAGCAGATCGCGCACTTCTTCCAGCACTACAAGGATCTGGAGAAGGGCAAGTGGGTGACGATTGTGAAATGGCTCGATGCCCCGGGCGCCGAACGCATCATCGCGGAAGCGATCAATCGTGCCACAGCCAAGCAATCATAGGAGCGCGGCGATGGCCACTTTCGTTCTCGTGCACGGCGCCTGGAGCGGCGGCTGGTGCTATGGCCGCGCGGCCGATTTGCTGCGCGCCCGCGGTCACCGTGTGTTCACACCAACGCTGACCGGGCAGGGTGAGCGTTCGCATCTCCTCACCGGCACGGTCAACCTCTCGACGCACATCAGCGATGTGACTAACGTCTTCCATTACGAGGAACTGCGGGACGTCGTGCTTGCCGGCCATTCCTATGGCGGGATGGTGATCACCGGCGTCGCCGACCGCATCGCGGACAAGATTTCCGCGCTGGTCTATCTCGATGCTTTTCTGCCGGAGGACGGCCAGTCGCTGTTCGACATCAACATTCCGGCCAATACCCAGCGGTTTGTCGCGAGCGCGGGCGATGTCGGCGGCTTGGCGGTACCGTCACCGCCGGCGGCCTTCTTCAACGTCAATGCGAATGACGCCGCGCGCGTCGACCGGCTTGCGACGCCGTTTCCGATGGCGGCGATGGCCGAACGGCTGAAGCTCACCGGCCGGCACAAGAGCATCCGCAAGCATACGTATGTACATGGCACCGTGTTGCCGCGCGAAAGCCCGTTCAAGCCGTTCTATGAGCGTGTGAAGAACGATCCCGCCTGGACCGCGCATGCGCTCGCCTGTGGCCATCACGTGATGCTGGATATGCCGGAGAAGACGGCGGAAATTTTAGAAGCGGCGGGCTGACTTCCGGCGCGTCCGCTAGCGGCTTTTCCGCGCGGTGACCGGCGCCATCTTTTCGAGCCGGTCGAGCTCCGGCGCGATGCGCTTGGCTTCTTCCACCAGCGCCGCCGTGATCGGCGTCATCGGCTCGCGTTTCGGCACGACCAAGCCGATGGTCTGCACGGCCTCGGGCTCCAGGATTGGGATGGCGCGGATGGTGTCGGTGAGGCCGAGTGTCTCGGCGAGCTTCGCCGGCATCACGCTCGCCCAGCGGCCGGTGCGCACATGGGAGAACAGCAGGATCATCGAGTCCGACTCCAAAGTCGGCCGTGAGTCTCCACCCGCACTTTTGAGCAGCCGGTCGATGATGCGGCGGTTCTGCATGTCCGGAGTCAGGAGGCAGAGCGGCACTTGCGCGACTTCCGCCCATGTCACCGTGTCGCGGTTGCCGAGCGGCGCATCGGCCGAGGTCAAGAGCCGGTAGCGTTCGTGATAGAGCGGCACCACGCTGACGCGGCCGAGCGGCTCGTTCTCGATGTAAGTAATGCCGGCGTCGATTTCGAGATTTTCCAGGAGCTCGAGCACCTCGAACGACGTGCGCGAATAGATGGTGAATTGGACGTTGGGGTGCCGCTCGCGATAGGGGGTGGTCAGGGCCGCCACCATGGCGAGCGCGGTGGGGATGGCGGCGATGCGCAAGCGTCCGGTGAGGCCGTGGCGCAGTGCGTTGATCTCCTGACGCATCGCTTGCGTGTCGCCGACGATGCGCCGGGCCCATTCCAGCACACGCTGGCCTTCCGGCGTGAAACCCTGGAAGCGCGAGCCGCGGTTCACCAGCAGCACGCCCATTTGCTCTTCGAGCTGCTTCACCCCCGCCGACAAGGTCGGCTGCGTCACCCCGCACGCCTCCGCCGCGCGGCCGAAGTGCCGCTCGCGGGCCAGCGCCAGGATGAAGTCGAGCTTGTCCAGCACGCCATAACTCTTTCAATTCAGGCGGTTAGCTCATATTAACGGCTTTTGCATTGCGAAAGCAATCCAGTGTGACGGCCTCTCCGTTGATAGTTTTTACCTATGGCCCCATGCGGTTCACGGGATTGTCTGAACTTTAGAACGGCCTCAAATCATTCCCAGGGAGAAGCCGATGAATATGCAAACCCCGCCGCCGCAGGCCGGCGGCCCCCCGACACGCCGTAAGCCGCCGCGCACGCCTAAGGGTCGTCAAATCGACCTGCAGGCGCTCGAGGAGGTGCGCGCGCTGCTCACCGACCGGCCGCGCCGCCGCGACCTGCTGATCGAGCACCTGCATCTCATACAGGACAAGTACGGCCACTTGTCGGCCGCGCATCTCACCGCACTTGCCGCCGAGATGAAGATGGCGCTGACCGAGGTCTACGAGGTCGCGACCTTCTACGCGCATTTCGATGTGGTGAAGGAAGGCGAGACAGCGCCGCCGGCGGTGACGGTGCGCGTCTGCGAATCCTTATCCTGCGCCATGCGCGGCGCGGAGAAGCTGCTGGCCGAACTGCCCGGCAAGCTCGGGCCGAATGTCCGCGTTGTGCGCGCGCCCTGCATGGGCGCCTGCGATCACGCGCCGGCGGTCGCCGTCGGCCATGTGCAGAGTTTCAACGCGACGCCAGATTCGGTTGCCGTCGCTGTGCAGGCGAAGCCCCACGCGCATGCCTGGAAACCCGCCACCGATTTCGCCGCCTATCAGAAAGAGGGCGGCTATTCGCTCTTGAAGGATTGCCTCGGCGCCAAGCGCACGCCGGACGAATTGATCAAGATCGTCAGCGACGCCGGCCTGCGTGGCTTGGGCGGCGCCGGCTTCCCGACGGGACGCAAATGGTCGCTGGTGCGCGCGGAGCCAGCGCCGCGTCTGTTCGCCGTGAACGCCGACGAAGGCGAGCCTGGCACCTTCAAGGATCGCCACTATCTCGAGCGCGACCCGCATCGCTTCCTCGAAGGTGTCTTGATCGCCGCCTGGGTGGTCGAGGCGCACGACACATACGTCTACATTCGCGACGAATATCCTGAGATCCGGCTGATGCTGCTCGAAGAGATCGAGCGCATCGAGAAGGCTGGCCTCTCGCCGCACACCAAGCTGCACATGCGCCGCGGCGCCGGCGCTTACATCTGCGGTGAAGAGTCGGCGATGATCGAATCGATCGAAGGCAAGCGCGGCCTGCCGCGCCACCGCCCGCCTTATGTCGCGCAGGTCGGGTTGTTCGGCCGCCCGACGCTGGAACAGAACGTCGAGACGATGTTCTGGATCCGCGACATCATCGAGAAGGGCCCGGCCTGGTTTGCAGGCCACGGCCGTCACGAGCGCAAGGGTCTGCGCAGCTTCTCGGTGTCGGGCCGCGTGAAGAAGCCGGGCGTGAAGCTCGCGCCCGCCGGCATCACCATGCAGGAGCTGATCGACGAATATTGCGGCGGCATGGAAGATGGCCACACGTTCAAGGCCTATCTGCCCGGCGGCCCCTCCGGCGGCATCCTGCCGGCGTCGATGGCCGATATCCCGCTCGATTTCGGAACGCTCGAAAAATACGGCTGCTTCGTCGGCTCGCACGCGGTTGTGATCCTGTCCGACAAGGACGACATCAAGGCCGCGGCGTTGAACCTGATGAAGTTCTTCGAGGACGAGAGCTGCGGCCAGTGCACGCCGTGCCGCGTCGGCACCGAAAAAGCGGCCGCGCTGATGGCGCAGGGGCCGTGGAATGTCGACTTGCTCAACGAGCTGTCGACCGCCATGCGCGACGCGTCCATCTGTGGCCTCGGCCAGGCAGCGCCCAATCCGCTGTTGTGCGTGCTGAAGTATTTCCCGGATGAACTGACGAAACCGTTGGGACATTGGTAGGCGATCATGAGCGAGTCGAAGCCCAACACGTTCTTCATCGACGATCGCGAGATCGACATCCGCGAAGGCGAGTCGATCTTCCGCGCCGCGCGGCGCCTCGACATCAAGCTGCCGCATCTCTGCTACACGCCGAAGCCCGGCTATCGCGCCGACGGCAACTGCCGCGTCTGCATGGTCGAGATCGAAGGCGAGCGCGTGCTGGCGGCAAGCTGCATCCGCAACCCTTCGCCCGGCATGAAGGTGAAGACGCAGACCGACCGCGCCAAGACCGCGCGCAAGATGGTCGCGGAATTGCTGCTCACCGATCAGCCGGCAAAAGAAGTCGCGCACGATCCGGATAGCGAGTTCTGGAAGGTCGCCGGCCGCCAGGGCCTCACGAAAAGCCGTTTCCCAAAGCGCGAGCCGATCGTCGTGCCGCAGCCTGACCGCAGCCACGTGGCCATGGCGGTCAATCTCGACGCCTGCATCCAATGCAATCTCTGCGTCCGCGCCTGCCGCGAAGTGCAGGTCAACGACGTCATCGGCATGGCCGGCCGCGGCCACACCGAGAAGATCGTGTTCGACTTCGACGACCCGATGGGCGCTTCGACCTGCGTCGCCTGCGGCGAATGCGTGCAGGCCTGTCCGACCGGCGCGCTGATGCCTGCGACCATGGTCGACGAGAAGAATGTCTACAAGGGCAAGCCCGACCGCACGGTCGACTCGGTCTGTCCTTATTGCGGCGTCGGCTGTCAGCTCACCTATCAGATCAAAGACGACAAGATCGTCGCCGTCACCGGCAAGGACGGTCCCGCCAACCAGAACCGGTTGTGCGTGAAGGGCCGCTTCGGCTTCGACTACGTGCACAACAAGCAGCGCCTGTTGAAGCCGATGATCCGCAAGGAAGGCGTGCCGAAGGTCCCGCACGAGTTTATCGACCCGTCGAATCCGTGGACGCATTTCCGCGAAGCCACCTGGGAAGAGGCGCTCGACCGCGCCGCCTCCGGTCTCGTCAAGATCCGCGACCGCGACGGCCCGCAGGCGCTGGCCGGCTTCGGCTCGGCCAAGGGCTCGAACGAAGAGGCTTATTTGTTCCAGAAGCTGGTGCGCACCGGCTTCGGCACCAACAATGTCGACCACTGCACGCGGCTCTGCCATGCCTCCTCGGTGGCGGCGCTTTTGGAAGGCGTCGGCTCGGCCGCGGTGACCGCGACCTTCAACGAGGTCAAGAACTCCGACCTGATCATCGTCATTGGCGCCAACCCGACCGAGAACCATCCGGTTGCGGCCACCTTCTTCAAGCAGGCGGCCAAGCGCGGCGCCAAGCTCGTCATCATGGACCCGCGCGGCACCGCGATGAAGCGGCACGCCTGGAAGATGATGCAGTTCAAGAACGGCACCGACGTGGCGATGCTCAACGCCATGTTGAACGTGATCGTCGAGGAAAAGCTCTACGACCAGCAATATATCCAGACTTACGTCGAAGGCTTCGAGGCCTGGAAAGAGAACATCAAGGACTTCACGCCCGAGGAGATGGCGCCGATCTGCGGCGTCGAGGCCGAAACGCTTCGTGAAGTGGCGCGCGCCTATGCCCGGGCCGAGAGCGCGATCATCTTCTGGGGCATGGGCGTGTCGCAGCACACCCACGGCACCGACAATGCGCGCTGTCTCATTGCGCTGGCATTGATCACCGGCCAGATCGGCCGTCCCGGCACGGGCCTGCATCCGCTGCGCGGTCAGAACAACGTGCAGGGCGCCTCCGACGCCGGTCTTATCCCGATGTTCTTCCCCGACTACAAGTCGGTGGAGAATCCGGAGATCCGCGCGCAATACGAAAAGGCCTGGGGCGTGAAGCTCGATCCCAAGCGCGGCAAGACCGTGGTCGAGATCATGGACGCGGTGCATGCCGACGAGATCAAGGGCATGTATATCGAGGGCGAGAACCCGGCGATGTCCGATCCCGACTTGAACCACGCGCGCGAGGCGCTCGCGCACCTTGAGCATCTGGTGGTGCAGGACCTGTTCCTCACCGAGACCGCCGTCTACGCCGACGTGATCCTTCCGGCGTCGGGCTGGCCGGAGAAGGACGGCACCGTCACCAACACCAACCGTCAGGTGCAGATGGGCCGCGCCGCGATCCCGCTGCCGGGCGACACGCGTCAGGATTTGTGGATAATCACCGAGATCGCCAACCGCATGGGCTGCGGCTGGAACTACAAGCATGTCGGCGAAGTGTTCACCGAGATGGCCTCGATGATGCCGGCGCTGAAGAACATCACCTGGGAGCGCGTCGCACGCGAGGACGCTGTCACTTATCCGGTCGACGGCCCCGACGTGCCCGGCCGTGACGTCGTGTTCGAGGACGGCTTCCCGCGCCCGGGCGGCTTCGCCAAGTTGGTCGCCACCAAGCTGCAGCCGCCGGATGAGGTGCCGGACCATGACTATCCGTTCATCCTGTCGACCGGCCGCCAGCTCGAGCATTGGCACACCGGCTCGATGACGCGCCGCGCGGAGGTGCTCGATGCCTTGGAGCCCTCCGCGATCGCGCAGCTTTCGCGCGGCACGATTGCCAAGCTCGGCATTCAGCCCGGCGACATGGTGCGCGTGACGACGCGGCGCGGCACGGTGACGCTCGCCGCGCGCCAGGACGAAGCCGTGCCGGACGGTGTGGTGTTCATCCCCTTCGCTTACGTCGAAGCGGCGGCGAACCTGCTCACCAACCCGAAGCTCGATCCGTTCGGCAAGATTCCCGAGTTCAAGTTCTGCGCCGCGAAGGTGGAAGCCGTGCCGCGCACGATGGAAGCGGCGGAGTAGGGTGACGCCGTCTCCCGGGTCTCGCTTCGCTCGCCCGGGATGACAAGCAATGGTCACACAGCCGTGCCCCATGAATCGGGATGGCCGGGACAGGCCCGGCCATGATGGTGTGCTCGGGTCCGGCAATTGACGGGGGCGTTTTCTGGCATTCAATTCGTTGGTGCGCCGCGATTCGGCCCAACGGTTAGGACGCCCAATGCCCGCTCACAGCCGCGCCGGTCAGTTGCGCAAGATCGTCACCGATGAGCGGTTTCTCGGCGTCAGCCTGACGACGACGGCGATTTTCGCGCTCGCCGGCAAGACAATGTTTGCCGCGATGGCTAATCCGCTTCTGCTCGCGCTCATTTTCATCTGGCTGTTTGCCGTCGTGCTCGGCTCGGCGCTGGCGGTGGTGCGGCATGCCGATCGCATTGCCGAAATCCTCGGCGAGCCCTATGGCACACTCGTCCTCACGCTGTCGGTCACGACGATCGAGGTGTTGAGCATCTCCGCCGTCATGCTGCACGGGGCGAACAATCCGACGCTCGTGCGCGATACGCTGTTCGCGATCATCATGATCATCCTGGGCGGCATGGTCGGCCTGTCGCTCATCGCCGGCGGTTGGCGCCATCGCGAGCAGCATTACAATCTGCAAGGCGCTAATGCCTATCTGGGCGTGATCATCCCGATGGCGGCGCTGCCGCTGACCTTGCCGAATTTCACCACTACGACGCCCGGCCCGACGCTGTCGGGCCCGCAGGAAATGTTCATCGTGCTGATGTCGGTCGGCCTTTACGCCGCCTTCCTCTCCATCCAGACGGGCCGGCACCGCGGCTATTTTTCATCCGAAGAGGACGCGGAGGCGCACGCGGCCGTGCCGTTGGGCGCCGGACCGCTCGTGTGGCACACGATATTGCTGTTCGCCTATATTCTGCCGGTCGTTTTCCTGGCCGAGCAGCTTGCGCATCCGATCGACTTTCTGATCGAGACGCTGGGCGTGCCGACGGCGCTCGGCGGTGTCGTCATCGCCATGTTGGTCGCAACGCCGGAGGCCATCGGCGCCACGCGCGCGGCCATGGCCAACCGGCTGCAGCGCTCGATCAACATCTCGCTCGGCTCGGTGCTGTCCACCATCGGGCTGACGGTGCCGATCATGCTCGCGGTCAGCTATGTCACCGGTCACGAGGTCCATCTCGGCCTGACGAACGCCAACACGCTTCTGCTGGCGGTCATCCTCACCGTCAGCATCGTGACCTTCGCCAGCGGCCGCACCAACATTCTGCAGGGCGCGGTGCACCTCGTGCTGTTCGCGGCGTTTCTGATGCTGATCTTCCAGGCGTGACGAGGGGGCGACCGCCCGCATTCTCAATGCATCGTCGGCCGCTTGTCGCCGACCACTTTCATGTCGATGCTGCCGATGAACTGATCGCGCAGGGCTTCGGCTTTGCGCAATTCCTCTTCCGTCTGCTCCCAGGTCGTCTTGTTGGAGCCGAGCAGCACCGCGCCGCCGATCATCGCCGCGAGCGCGCCGAAGAAAGCGCTCGGATAAAATGCTATTACCGTCAATAACGTGAGCACGCTCACCGCGGCGCCGGCGGCGATGGCGGTCTTGGCGGCGAGCGAAATCTTGCGGCAGCGCTCGCGGGCCTCGCGCAAGGCCTCGATGCGTTGCTCGAGCAAGGCGATGTCGTCGCGGAGATCGTCGCCGTTCATGGCCGTGCGCGCCGCGCTTGATGGTCCGGATTAGTCGGGCTTCTTGTCTTTGAAGTAAGGCTCGACCACACCGGTGAGCTTGATGGTGAGCGGGTTGCCGTGGCGGTCCTTAGCGTTGCCGGCGGCGACGCGGACCCAGCCTTCGCTCACGCAATACTCTTCCACGTTTGTCTTCTCGACGCCCTTAAAGCGTATGCCAACGTCGCGCGCCAGCACCTCGGCATTGAAATAGGGGCTGCGCGGGTCGGTGGAAAGGCGGTCGGGCGGGGTGTCGGGCGTGTCGGTCATGGGCGGGCTTTTCTCACCCTCAGCGGGCCGATGCAAGATGCCTTTAAACCTTTCTCGACGCGGGTTTTTTCGTGGCCAAGGTCGTTTGCAGCACCTGCCGCACCAGGTCGGTGACGTCGGCCGCGAGCAAGGTGGCGGGCCGCCGCGCCGGCGTCACCAGTGCGACCATGCTGCCGAGCCGCGGTTTCATGATCGGACGCGCCACCACGCCGGCGCCCGACATGCCGGCGCGCACCACGTTGTAGGGAACCACGGCATGGCCGTAGCCCTCTGCCACGAGCTGCATGCTCACCGCGATGGCGTTGATCTCCAGCGCCACCTTCAGCTTCACGCCGCGCCGCGCGGCTTCCGCCTCCACCAGCGAGCGGATCGGATGCGGCGCGCTGGGAAAGATCAGATCGAAGCGCTCGAGATCGCGGAAGGCGACCGGCCGCGCGCGCGTCGACCGCGCCGCCGTCAGCAAGCACAGCGACTCGCTCAGGATCGGCTCGACCGTGACGAGCGGCGACGGCGCCGGATTGTGAATCGCCGCGACATCGATGCGCCCGGCGAGCAGGCGCTCCTGTAGCGTTACGCTCAGCGCTTCCATGATCGAGAGTTCGGCGTGGCGGTAGCGCTCGCGGAACGCGCGCACGAGCGGCATGGTCATCACCTGGCCGATCGACGGCGGTAGACCGACAACCACTTTACCGACGAGATCGGCTTCGCTGCCGGTTACGGCGTGCCGCGCGCCGTCGAGCTGATGCAGGATGCCTCTGGCGTAGGCAAGGAAGCGCGTGCCGTCATCGGTGAGCAGCACGCCGCGACCATTGCGATGAAACAGATGACGGTCGAGCTCGCGTTCGAGCGCGCGCACCTGCCGGCTGATCGCGGGCTGCGTCGTGCCCATCACCGCGGAGGCACGGCTGAAGCTGCCGCTCTCGGCGACATGCACGAAGTATTCGATCTGTCGGAGATTCATGCGATGCGATCTGACGCGATTGGGATATGCCGGATCGGCATATTTGTTAGGTGGCCTTATCTAATTGTAATCGCAAAACCCGCTTCGTAAAGTTTTCAATCAAGCTCTGACGTGCGTGCCGGGCCACGGAACAGAGCCAACAAAAATCGGGGATCGTTCTTATGTCTGGCCAGTTTTGGAAACCGCTTATCGTTGCGCTTGCAACGATAGCGCTCATCGGCACATCGGCGTCATCGGCTTCTTATCCGGAACGTCCGGTGACGATGGTCGTCACTTTTGCCGTCGGCGGCTCGTCCGACATTCTCGCGCGCGCCGTCGCGGCCGCGCTGTCGGAACGGCTCGGCAAGCCTGTCGTCGTCGAAAACCGGCCCGGCGCCGGCGGACACATTGGCGCGGAGATCGTCGCGCGTGCGCCGGCCGACGGCTACACGCTGCTGTTCGGCACCAACGGCACGCTCGGCATCGGGCCAGCGGTGTACAAGAATCTCCGCTACGATCCGCAGAAGGATCTCAAGCCCGTCGGCCTTCTGCACAAGCTGCCGCTGGTGCTGATCGTCAATCCGAAGGTTCCCGCAGCCAATCTGAAAGAGCTCATTGCCTATGCCAAGGCAAAGCCTGGCGAGCTGTCCTTCGCCTCGGCCGGTGTAGGCTCGGTCTCGCATCTGAGCGGCGAACTGCTCAAAGCCGCGGCGAACATCGACATCCTGCACGTGCCGTACAAAGGCGGCGGCGCGGCGACGGCGGACCTTTTGTCCGGCCAGGTCTCGATGATGCTCGAGACCATCCCCAATGCCTTGCCGCTCGTGCACAACAAGCAGATGCGTGCGCTCGGCGTGACCACGCGCGAACGCTCCGCCGCTGCGCCCGACCTGCCGACCTTCGACGAGCAGGGCGTGACCGGCTTCGATGTCAGCGCCTGGACCGGCCTTTATGTGCCGGCTGGCACGCCACCCGACATCGTCGCGCGCCTCAACGCTGAAACGCTGAAGATCGCGCAGTCGCCTACCTACGTCGCGCAGATCCAAAAGATGGGCACGGATGTTGCGACCTCGACGCCCGAGGGGCTCGGCGATTTCATGCGCAAGGACATCGCCAACTGGACCGAGGCGGTCAAACGATCCGGTGTGAAGTTCGAATAAACGCGAACCGTTTTAGCAACTGAAGGGAGTGTTATGTCCTACGAAACCATCACCGTGACGCCGGTCTCGCCGCATATCGGCGCCGAGATCGGCAATATCGACCTGACCAAGCCGCTACCAAACAAGCAGGTGGAAGAGCTGCACCAGGCCTTCACCGAGTTTCAGGTCATCTTCTTTCGCGACCAGAAGATCTCGTTCGACGACCAGATCCGCCTCGCGCGCCACTTCGGTCCGCTCGGCTCGCATGTCGGCAAGTCGACGATCAGCAAGACCACCGACAACCCGCTGGTGCGCAAGTTCCACTACGACGAGACCTCCAAGCAGATCTCGGGCGAGAACTTCCATAGCGACCAGTCCTGCGCCGAGATCCCGCCGCTCGGCAGCATGCTGTACAACCACACGATCCCGCCGCATGGCGGTGGCGATACGATGTTCGCCAGCATGTATGCCGCCTATGACGCGCTGTCGCCGCGCATGAAGACCTATCTCGAAGGTCTGACGGCCACGCACGACGGCACGCGCGTGTTCGGACCCGGCACGCCGGTCTCGGTGCATCCGGTGATCGTCCGCCATCCCGTGAGCAAGAAGAAGGTGATCTTCGTCAACACCGACTTCACCGCGAAGATCAATGAGCTGCCGCGGCTGGAAGGTGAGCGCGTGTTGCAGTTCCTGATCGACCATTGCAACAAGCCGGAGTGGACCTGCCGCTTCCGCTGGACGCCGCATTCGATCGCGTTCTGGGACAACCGCTGCACCCACCACAAGGCGATCTGGGACTACTGGCCGAACGTGCGCTCCGGCTATCGCGTGCAGATCGAGGGCACCGAGCGGCCGGTTGCCGCCTGATCGCTCGTACTGAATGAGAGAGGCCGGTCGTCCTGGGCGGATGGCCGGCCTCTTAAATTTATAGTGCTCTTGATCGCCGCTCAGCGCTTGGGCTCGTTGGTCCCGCGCATATTGGCCCAAGGGTCGACCCGCGTCGGCGTGCCTGCGTTGGTCGTGCGCTTGAGGGCGTCCTTATATTGCTGGTCGAGCTCGGCCTGCTCTCGCTTTTGCTGCATTTCTTCCGGCGTGGGCTGGGCGTTGCCGCCGCCGCGTCGCTGGGCCTGGGCCGGCACGGCCAGCAGCGCCAGCACGAAAAGGCCGATGGTAAGTTTCTTCATAACCGTTCCCCGGAGCGGAGCTGTTTGGCCGGGGAAAATAGCATCCCGCACCGATCCGCTCAATCTGATGAATTTGTTGCACAATCGGCCTTTGGCGCCTACAGGGCTGCGGTATAGGATCGGTTTGGCCCCGATTTCGGGCCGTTTGCGGAGGTTTTCATGTCGCTCGTCCAAGAAACCCGACCGGCCGCCGTCTCTCGCTCGGGTGGGGTGCGCCATGACTGGACACGCGAGGAGGTGCGGGCGCTGTTCGCGCTGCCGTTCACCGAACTCGTCTTCCGCGCCGCGCAGGTCCACCGCCAGCATTTCGACCCGACCGAGGTGCAAATCTCGACGCTGCTGTCGATCAAGACCGGCGGCTGCCCGGAGGATTGCGGCTACTGCTCGCAATCGGCGAAGTTCGACACCGGCGTCAAGGCCGAGAAGCTGATGAGCGTGGAGGCCGTGCTCGCCGAGGCGCGCGCGGCCAAGGCTGGTGGCGCCTCGCGCTTCTGCATGGGCGCGGCCTGGCGCTCGCCCAAAGATCGAGATCTCGAGAAAGTCTGCGCCATGGTCGAGGGCGTCAAAGCGCTCGGCATGGAGACGTGCGTGACGCTGGGTATGTTGGAGGCCGAGCAGGCGCGCCGGCTCAAGGACGCCGGCCTCGACTACTACAACCACAATCTCGATACCTCGCCGGAGTACTACGGTGAGATCATCACCACGCGCACGTATCAAGATCGTCTCGACACGCTGGAGAACGTGCGCGACGCCGGCATCCATGTCTGCTGCGGCGGCATCGTCGGTATGGGAGAGGGCTTGGAAGATCGCGTCGGCATGATCGCGACGCTCGCTAACCTGCCGGTGCATCCGGAAAGCGTGCCGATCAATATGTTGATGCAGGTGGAGGGCACGCCGCTCGCCGGTGCCGCCACGATCGAGCCGCTCGATTTCGTGCGCACGATCGCTGCCGCGCGCATCACCATGCCGGCCTCGATGGTCCGCCTCTCGGCCGGCCGCGAGCACATGAGCGAGGAGACGCAGGCTTTGTGTTTCCTCGCCGGCGCCAACTCGATCTTTTACGGCCCGAAGCTGCTCACCACGCCCAACCCCGGCCGTGACCGCGACATGGCGCTGCTCGACAAGCTCGGCTTGCGGGCGATGGAGTAGGCGGCGCTCAGGCGAAACTGCGCACCAGCGCGAGGCCTGCGAACAGGCCTGCGAGCGACACGATCACAGACACTGCCACATAGAGCGCCGCCAGCCCGATCTCGCCGCGCTCATACAACAGCGCCACGTCGAGGGAGAAGGCCGAGAAGGTCGTGAACCCGCCGAGAATGCCGGTGGTGAGGAACAGGCGCCAATGCTGGGTGGCGTCGCCCTTGAAGGCGAAATAGGCGGCGAGCGCACCCATGATCAGCGAGCCGACCACGTTCACGGTCAGCGTGCCGTAGGGAAAAGCCGTGCCGAACAGCCGCGCGGTGCCGAGATTGACGCCGTGCCGCAAAGCGGCGCCGACGCCGCCGCCGAGGAAAACGATGAGGTAGCCCATGGCTCCTGTCCTTAGAAGTTCCAGGGCAAAGCAAAACCGCCCCTTAGGCGGTTGAGTCCTACCGCTGGCGCGCACGACGCTCTGGCCTTTCCAGGCCGAACCCGTTCGTGCGCAAGGTTTCAAGCGGTAGGAGTCATCAGCCCCTTGCGGGCGGTTATCGGGGGACCCCATCCCCGTCATCTGCAAAATATGGCCCATTCCGGCCGGGCGTCAATCCGCCGCACGGCCTGTGTTTGACATCACCTGCATACCTACTCTACCGAGAGCGAACGTTCATTCTCTTTATTGTCTGAGGCAGCCTTTCGGGGGCGGCATGCGGCGAGCCAACACCCAACTCCAGTCCGACCGACGGAGCGAGATTGTCGCCGCCGCGGCGCGCTGCTTCGCACGCTCCGGTTTCCATCAGACTTCGATGCAGGAGATCTGCGCCGAGGCCGGCATGAGCCCGGGCAATCTCTATCGCTACTTCCCCTCCAAGGAAGCGATTATCTCGGTAATTGCCGAGCGCGACCGCGCCCAGGCGGCCGCGGACTTCGCCGCGGTCGACGATGCGCCCGATTTCTTCGCGGGCTTTGCGGCCCTCGGCCGGCAATATCTCGTTGAACGTAGCGATGAAGACATCGCGCTCTGTCTTGAGATCATGGCCGAGGCGCGCCGGAATCCGGAAGTTCGCCGCATCCATCAGGCCATCCAGTCGGACGTTCACGCCGGCTTAGTCGGAATTCTGCGGCGCGCCGCCGAACGCGGCGAGCTTCGGCGCGATCTTGATTTCGACAAGATCGTGACGGTCTTGCTCGCGTTGGGCGACGGTTTCGAAGCGAGGCGCGCCATCGATCCATCGTTCGATCCGGAATCCGTGATCGAGGTCGTGCTCGATCTTGTCCGCTACACGCTGACCGACTGCAAGCTCGTACGAACGAGCGCCGAGGAGAAGTCCCATGAAGGCTAGCCGCATTACCGCTGTCGGCCTGGTTGCCGGTGCGGCGCTTTGGATCGCGTCCGGCCACCTGATGCCGCACAGCAGCGGCGAGGCCGCGATCCGTCCGGGCGAAGCCAAGACGCAACCTCTGTTCCGTGTCGAAACGGCGTCGGCCAAGGTCATGGCGCACAGCCCGACGCTCACGTTGTCGGGCCGCACGGAAGCAGACCACAAGGTGGCGATCACCGTGCGCACCGGCGGCGTGCTCACCGAACTGCGCGTCAAGCGCGGCCAGCACGTCGAGAAGGACGAGGTGATCGCGGTGCTGTCGGATGAAGCGCGCGAGGCGCAGGTGGCGCAGGCCGAGGCATTGGTCGACCAACGCAAGGCCGAGCTCGACGCCAAGCGTACGTTGATCGCCAGCGGCGCGCTGCCCAAGCTCGATCTCGTCAATCTCGAGTCGCAATACAAGGCGGCGCAGGCCACGCTCGCACTCGCACGTGCGGAGCGCGACCGCGGCCAAGTGCGCGCGCCCTGGGCGGGCGTCATCACCGATGTGCCGGCGGAAGTTGGCGGCGCGGCCTTCTCCATGGCCGGCAAGGAAATTGCGAGCTTGGTCGCGCTCGATCCCATGCTGGCCGTGGTCGAAGCGTCCGAGCGCAAACTCGCCGGCATCAAGGTCGGTGAGCGTGCCGAAGTGCGGCTGATCACCGGTCAGACGGTTCCCGGCCGCGTGCGTTACGTGGCGAAATCGGCGAGTCCGACGACGCGCACCTATCGTGTCGAGGTCGAGATGGCAAATGCGGACGGTCATATTCCGGATGGCATCACCGCCGAAGTCGTGCTGTCGCTGAAGCCGGTGCCGGCGGTGCAGGTGCCGCGCTCGGCCTTGACGATCTCGTCGGCTGGCGACATCGGCGTGCGCATTGTGGGTGAGGGCGACAAGGTCGCTTTCGTGCCGGTACAGGTGGTCGAGGACATGCAGGACACGATGTGGCTCTCCGGCATCGCAGAGGGCGCGCGCGTGATCGTGCGCGGCCAGGATTTCGTGCGCGAGGGCCAGCAGGTCGCCGTGGTCGAGGCACAGACCGAAAGCGCCGCGCGCTAGCAACACACTCCGCTCATTCCCGCACAAGCGGGAATCCAGGCACGCTTGAGAGCTGAACTGCCATGACCCGCTTCATCACATACGCCATTGAGCACGCGCGGCTGACGCTCGCCACGCTCATGTTCCTGCTCGTTGCGGGACTCGTGGCCTATGTCTCGATCCCGAAAGAGGCCGAGCCGGACGTCAAGGTGCCGATCATCTACGTCCAGCTCACCCAGCGCGGCATCAGCCCGGAGGATTCCGAGCGCCTATTGCTGCGGCCGGTCGAGACGCAGTTGAAGTCGGTCGGCAACGTCAAGGAAATGCGTGCCACCGCCTATGAAGGCGGCGGCTATGTGCTGCTCGAGTTCGAGGCTGGCTTCAATTCGGACGCGGCTCTGGCTGACGTGCGCGCCAAGGTCGATCAGGCCAAGCACGATCTGCCGAAGGATGCCGACGAGCCGATCGTGCAGGAGGTCAATCTTTCGCTCTATCCGGTGCTGGTGGTGACGCTCGCGGGCGATGTGCCTGAGCGTACGCTGCTGCACATCGCACGCAACGCCAAGAACGCCATCGAGCAGGCGCCAGGCGTGCTCAAGGCGGAGTTGCGCGGCACGCGCGATGAGGCCGTCGAGATCGTCGCCGAACCGATGCTGATGAAGAGCTACGGCATCTCCCTCGATCAACTCATCGCGGTGACGCAAGCCTCCAACAGCCTGATCGCGGCCGGCGCGCTTGAAGGCGCTAGCGGCCGCTTCGCCGTCAAGGTGCCGGGCCTGATCGAGCGTCCGCAGGACATGCTGAAAATTCCGGTGGCCTCCACGGCCGGCGCGACCGTCACGCTCGGCGACGTTGCCACCGTCAAGCCGACTTTCAAGGATGCGACCTCGGTGACGCGGGTCGACGGCCGTTCGGCCATGACCATCGAAGTGTCGAAGCGTACCGGCGCCAACCTGATCGAGACCGTCGACGGCGTGAAGAAGGTCGTCTCGCGTCTGGAAAAGACGTGGCCCGAGGGCATCAAAGTCGGCTACACGCAGGATAAGTCGAAGCTGATCCGCCAGATGCTGGCCGACCTGCAGAACTCGGTCGCCACAGGCGTGCTCCTGGTCACGGTCATCATCCTATTCGCGCTTGGTTTCCGCGCGTCGCTGTTTATCGGCATCGCGATCCCGGCGTCGTTTCTTGCCGGCGTGCTAGGCCTGCAACTCGCCGGGTTGACCGTGAACATCGTCGTGTTGTTCTCGCTCATTCTCGCCGTCGGCATGCTCGTGGACGACGCCATCATCGTCTCGGAATATGCCGAGCGCCGCATGTCGGAAGGCATGCCGCCGAAAGAAGCGTATCAAGCGGCGGCGACACGCATGGCCGGTCCGGTGATCGCGGCGACGCTGACACGCATTGCGGCCTTCTCGCCGCTGCTGTTCTGGCCCGGGATCGTCGGTCAGTTCATGAAATACATGCCGATCACCTTGATCGCGACGCTATCTGCATCGCTCGCGGTGGCGCTGTTCTTCACGCCGACGCTGGGCGCTCTGCTCGGCAAGGCGGCGCCGGTGCCGCATGACGAGCGTGCCTCCGAACGTGGCCTCTATATGCGCACGGTGAAGCTCGCGCTGCGCCGTCCGGGCGGAACGCTCGGCCTTGCCGTATTTCTGCTGGTCGCGGTGATCACGGCATATGGCAAGTTCGGCCATGGCGTGGAATTCTTCCCGTCGGTCGAGCCCGACTACGGCCAGGTAATCGTTCACGCGCGCGGCAATCTCTCGCTCGACGAGAAGGACGATGCAATCCGCCAGGTCGAGAAGTCCGTGCTGAAGACCGAGGGCCTCAAGACGGTCTACACCCGCGTCGGCGAGCAGCCGCGCGGTTCGAGCGAAATCACCGAGGACACGATCGGCGTTATCCAGTTCGAATTCGCCGACTGGCAGACGCGCCCGCCCGCGCACGTCATCATGGACAAGATCCGCCAGGAGACGGCGCACGTTCCCGGAATTCTGGTCGAGGTGACGGCGCCGCGCGCTGGCCCGCCGACGGGCAAGCCGATCCAGGTGCAGCTTGCGTCCATTGACCCGGACAAGCTGCCCGAGGCGGCGCGGAAAGTGGCCGCCATCCTGTCGCAGATGCCGGCGATCCGCGATCTCGACGACGGTCTGCCGCTGCCGGGCATCGATTGGCGCTTGCAGGTCGACAAGGCCGAAGCCGCCAAATACGGCGCCAACATCAACTCCGTCGGCACGGCCGTGCAACTCGTCACCAACGGCGTCAAGGTGACCGAGTATCGCCCCTCGGATACCGACAAGGCGGTGGATATCATCGTGCGCTTCCCGTCCGACCGCCGCAGCCTCAACCAGATGGATGAGCTGCGCGTGCAGACGAACGCGGGTTATGTGCCGATCGGAAATTTCGTGCAGCGCGTGCCCGCGCAGCGGGTCGGCTATATCAACCGCGTCAACGCCGCGCGCGTGATGACCGTGTCGTCGAACGTCGCCGACGGCGTGCAAAACGCGGTGGTGCAGAAGGAGATCACCGATAAGCTCGCTCAGGCCGGCCTCGGCGACGGCGTCACCTTCAAGCTCAAGGGCGAGGACGAGGAACGCGAGAAGGCCGGTGCCTTCTTAGGGAAGGCCTTCGGCACGGCGATCTTCCTGATCTTCGCGATCCTGTTGGCCCAGTTCAACCGCTTCATCTCGGTGGGCCTGGTGCTCACCGCGGTGGTGCTCTCCACCATCGGCGTGCTGCTCGGCCTCTTGATCATGGGCCAGCCCTTCGGCGTCGTGATGACCGGCATCGGCATCATCGCCAACGCCGGCGTGATCGTGAACAACAACATCGTGCTCATCGACACCTACGACCGTCTGCGGCGAGAAGGGCAGGGCGCTTATGAGGCGATCCTCGAAACCTGCCGCGAGCGCGCGCGGCCGGTGGTGCTCACCGCCGTCACCGCCATCTTGGGCG
>Ga0255338_1001764_pt1 | contig 37503 bp, 33 predicted proteins | sample MeOH1_35cm_T4_19_FD_203715 | JGI IMG/M metagenome (GOLD analysis project Ga0255338, IMG submission 203715) | Sandy soil microbial communities from University of British Columbia, Vancouver, Canada - MeOH1_35cm_T4_195 | ecosystem: Engineered > Artificial ecosystem > Sand microcosm > Unclassified ...
TCACACGTTGAAGCGGAACTCCACCACGTCGCCGTCGGCCATCACGTAGTCCTTGCCCTCGATCCGGGCGCGGCCCGCGGCGCGCACCGCCGCGACCGATCCGGCGGCCACCAGCTCGTCGTACGAGATGACCTCCGCCTTGATGAAGCCCTTCTGGAAGTCGGTGTGGATCACGCCGGCCGCCTGCGGGGCGGTCCAGCCCTGGTGGATGGTCCAGGCGCGAGCCTCCTTCGGCCCGGCGGTCAGGTACGTCTGCAGCCCGAGCGTGTGGAAGCCGACGCGCGCCAGCTGGTCCAGGCCGGACTCGGCCTGCCCGTTCGCCTCGAGCATCTCGCGGGCCTCGTCGGGCGAGAGCTCCACCAGCTCGGCCTCGAACTTCGCGTCGAGGAAGATCGCGTCGGCCGGGGCGACCGCGGCCCGCAGGCCCACCTGCATCGCGGCGTCCGCCAGGCCGGCGTCGTCGGTGTTGAACACGTAGATGAACGGCTTGGTGGTCAGCAGGAAGAACGGCGCGAGCGCCTCGAGGTCCACGCCGGAGCCGTGCAGCGGACGCCCCTCCCCCAGCACCTGCTGCGCGGCCACCGCGGCGGCCAGCTGCGCCGCGTCCGCCTTCCGGGCGCGCACCTCCTTCTCCAGGCGCGGCACCGCCTTCTCCAGGGTCTGCAGGTCCGCGAGCGCCAGCTCGGTGTGGATGGTCTCGATGTCCTCCAGCGGCGCGACCCGACCGGTGACGTGCACCACGTCCGGGTCCGCGAACGCCCTGGTCACCACGCAGATCGCATCCGCCTCGCGGATGTTGGCCAGGAACTTGTTGCCCAGGCCCTCGCCTTCCGAGGCGCCCTTGACGATCCCGGCGATGTCGACGAAGGAGACGGTGGCGGGGACCACCCGCTCGGAGTCGAACAGCCCCGCCAGCACGCCGAGGCGCGGGTCCGGCAGCGGCACGACGCCGACGTTGGGCTCGATGGTGGCGAACGGGTAGTTCGCGGCCAGCACCTGGGCGCGGGTCAGCGCGTTGAACAGGGTGGACTTGCCGACGTTGGGCAGGCCGACGATGCCGATGGTGAGCGCCACGGCCGTCGAGTCTACGGGCGGGCGGCGTCCCCTCCGGCCGCCCGGCCGGACGTCACGTCATCGCCAGCAGGCGCCGCAGCAGGTCCGGCGAGGTGCGCTCCAGCACTCGCCCGCCGAACCAGGCACCGACGGCGAGCACGCCCCCGCCCAGCACCGGGCCGACGACGAGCGCCGCCCACCCGGCGGCCGGATGGCGGCCGAGCACCGCGAACCCGGCGAGCACGATCGTCGGGGACGACAGCGCGAGCACCAGCGTCCACCCGCCCAGCTGCGTCAGCAGCGCCGGCACCGTCGCACCCTGCCGCACGGAGAACGGGCTGTCGCCCGGCTGCCGCACCGGGTAGACCACGAGCGCGGAGGCCACGGACGACACGCCGAGCGCGGCTCCGGCCGCGCCGACGCCGCAACCGATCAGCGCGGGGATCGCGTCCGGCCGCCGCACCGTGAGCGCTCCCGCCACGGACAGCAGCAGGACGACGACCACCGCGAGCGACCCCGCGGCGATCGCGCGGCCCCACCGGTCGGTCGTCCCGCGCAGCGGCGCCGCGACGTGCATCCAGTAGGCCGTGCCGTCGTACGCGACGTCGGCGGAGATCGCCCACCCCATGAGGAAGCCGGACAGCGGCGCGGCGGCCAGCACCATGCGCCCCGACGGGTCGACGAGCGCGAACACCACCGGGACCACAGGCACCAGCAGCACCGCCATCGCGTAGCGCGGGTCGCGGGCCCAGTAGGTCAGGCAGCGCGCCACCACCGCGCCCAGCGGCGTGCCGGGCAGGCGCCCGAACAGTCCGAGCCCGTGCTCGCGCGTCTTCGTCGTCTCCCGCACCGGCTCGACGAGCACCCGGCCGAGCGCGGCGTGCCAGGCCCAGGTCAGGAGGGCCAGCGTCGCGAGCGCGAGCGACAGCCGGCCGCCCGCCTGGGCCCAGCGGCCGGCGGCGACGTCCGGCGCGAACGCCCAGGCAGCACCGAGCGGGGTCCAGCCCAGCACCCGCGCCACCGGGGCGACGTCGGCCTCGCGCAGGTCGTAGCCGGCCGGCACCAGCCGGGAGACCAGCGGCCCGACGAGCGCGATCGGCACCAGCACCAGCGCGACGCCCACTTCGCGCACCCGACGCCTGACCACCACCGGCGCGAGCGCCGTGGTCAGCGCGCGTGACCCCACCACGCAGGTCAGCACCGCGATGACGGCCCCCGCCGCGCCGGCGGCCATCGCGCGCGGCTCGGCCCGCCACAGCACCACCGACCCCAGGCAGGCGAGCGCGGTGAGCACCCCGGGCAGCCCCAGCAGCGCGCCGAGCGTCAGCCCGACGAGCAACCGGCCGCGGGGGACGGGGAACGTCGCGAACCGCGCCGGGTCCAGCGTGGAGTCCAGGCCGAAGGCGACCATCGGCACCACCCACCACGCCAGCGTCAGCGCCGAGCCCGCGATCACCGCGGTCAGCTCGCGCACCTCGAGCTGCTGCGCCCCGACGAACACCATCCCGGACAGCACGGCGACCAGCACCCCGATGCCGTAGGCCGCCGCGAGCACGAACCCGACCAGCACCCACGGGGAGCGCTTGAGCCCGTTGACCGTCAGGCGCAGCTTCAGCCGGACGAGGTGTGCAACCACGCCAGCCCCTCCCCGCCGGTGCGCCCCCCGACGAGCTCGACGAAACGGTCCTCGAGGCTGGCACCGCCGCGGACCTCGTCGAGCGTGCCCGCGGCGAGCACCTGGCCGTGCGCGATGACGGCGACGTGGTCGCACATCCGCTGCACCAGGTCCATGACGTGCGAGGAGACGATCACGGTGCCGCCGCCGGCGACGAAGCCGGACAGGATGTCGCGGATGTTCGCCGCCGAGACGGGGTCGACCGCCTCGAAGGGCTCGTCGAGCACCAGCAGGCGCGGGGCATGGACCAGGGCGCACGCCAGGGCGACCTTCTTGGCCATGCCGGCCGAGTAGTCGACCACGAGCGTGTCGGCGTCGGCGACGAGGTCGACGGCGGCCAGCAGGTCGCGCGCGCGGGAGGTCGCCGTGTCGCGGTCCAGGCCGTGCAGCAGCGCGGCGTAGGTGATCAGCTGCTGGCCCGTCAGCCGGTCGAACAGGCGCACCCCGTCGGGGAGCACCCCGAGCAGCGACTTGCCGCGCACCGGGTCCGCCCACAGGTCGACGTCGCCGACGAGCACTCGGCCGGCGTCGGGGCGCAGCAGGCCGGTGGCCATGAGCAGCGTGGTGGTCTTCCCCGCGCCGTTGGGCCCGACGAGCCCGTAGAACGACCCGGCGGGCACGTCGAGGTCGATGCCCGCGACCGCGACCTTGGCGCCGAACCGCCGCCACAGGCCTCGCAGCGTCAGGGCGGCGGTACCGGGCATCGCCCCAGCATAAGGACGGCGCCGCGCCACCCCCGGCCCGTCCCCCGTCCGGCCCAACGGCCCCGTGGGGCGTGTCGGTGGGCCGTGCGAGGGTGCCGGCATGGATCTCGTGTCGTGGGTGGTCGGGGTGCTCGTCGGGACGGGGCTGGGGGCCGCCCTGACGTGGGCCCGCGCGTCGTCGCGAGCTGCCGAGCGCGTCGGGCGCGCGGAGCTGGCGGCGGCGCGTGCGGGCGAGGCCGCGGCGCGTGAGCAGTCGGTGCGCGCCATGGTGGAACCGATCGCCCAGACGCTGGAGCGGGTGCGGGCCGAGGTCGGCGCGGCCGAGCGGGCGCGCGCGGCGGGGCAGGCCGCGCTCGCCGAGCAGGTGCTCCAGATGCGGTCCGCCTCCGAGGCGCTGCGCACCGAGACGGCGCAGCTGGTCACCGCGTTGCGCGCGCCGCAGGTGCGGGGCCGCTGGGGCGAGACGCAGCTGCGCCGCGTCGTCGAGGCGGCCGGCATGCTGCCGCACGTCGACTTCGTCGAGCAGGAGCAGGCCCGCACCGACGAGGGTCGGCTGCGGCCCGACCTCGTCGTGCGCCTCGCCGGTGGCAAGCAGGTGGTGGTGGACGCCAAGGTGGCGTTCCTCGGCTTCCTCGAGGCGGCGCAGGCGCACGACGAGGACACCCGGGCCGCCCGGCTGGCCGACCACGCGCGCCACGTGCGCCGCCACGTCGACCAGCTGGCCGCGAAGGCCTACTGGGACCAGTTCGCGCCCGCCCCGGAGTTCGTCGTGATGTTCGTGCCCGCGGACGCCTTCTGGCTCGGCGCGCTGGACGCCGACCCCGGGCTGGCGGAGTACGCGTTCGACCGCCACGTGGTGGTCGCCACGCCGTCGACCCTGCTCGCCCTGCTGCGCACGGTCGCGTACGCCTGGAAGCAGGACGCGCTCGCCGCCAACGCGCAGTCGGTGCTGGACCTCGGCAAGGAGCTGCACGGCCGCATCGCGACGATGGGCGGGCACCTCGCGAAGCTCGGGCGGGCGCTCGAGGGCGCCGCGGGCGCCTACAACCTGGCCGTCGGCTCGCTCGAGACGCGCGTGCTGGTCTCGGCGCGGCGGTTCGCGGACCTCGGCGTGGTGGAGGGCGAGCTGGCGACGCCGCCGCCGGTCGACCCGCGGCTGGCGGCGGTCAGCGCGCCGGAGCTGGTCGCGCCCGTCGCGGTCCTGGAAGAGTCCCGGCGGCCCTGAGGTCGGCCCGCAGCTCGCGCGGCAGCGAGAACATCAGCTCCTCGGTCGCGGTGCGCACCTCTTCGACGGTGCCGAACCCGACGTCGGCGAGCCGCTCGAGCACGTCGCGCACCAGGATCTCCGGCACGGAAGCCCCCGACGTGACCCCGACCGTGGTGGCCCCGTCCAGCCAGGCGGGGTCGATCTGCGACGCGGCGTCGATGCGGTGCGCCGCACCCGCCCCGGACTCGCGTGCCACCTCGACCAGCCGCACCGAGTTCGACGAGTTCGACGAGCCGACGACGATGACGACGTCGCACTCGGCCGCGATCTTCTTGACGGCCACCTGGCGGTTCTGGGTCGCGTAGCAGATGTCGTCGCTCGGGGGGTCGGCCAGGTGGGGAAACCGCTCGCGGAGCCGACGGACGGTTTCCATCGTCTCGTCGACCGAGAGCGTGGTCTGGGAGATCCACACCACGCGCTCCGGGTCGCGCACCACCACCGCGTCGACGTCGTCGGGCGAGTTGACCACCTGGATGTGCTCGGGAGCCTCCCCCGCCGTGCCCTCGACCTCCTCGTGCCCGGCGTGGCCGATCAGCAGGATGTCGAAGTCGTCACCGGCGAACCGGACCGCCTCCTTGTGCACCTTGGTCACCAGGGGGCAGGTGGCGTCGATGGTGCGCAGCGACCGGGCCTCGGCGGCCACCCGGACGGCCGGGGACACGCCGTGCGCGGAGAACACGACACGGGCGCCCTCGGGGACGTCGTCGGTGTCGTGGACGAAGACGGCCCCGCGGGCGGCCAGCGTCTCGACGACGTACTTGTTGTGGACGATCTCCTTGCGCACGTACACCGGCGCGCCGTACTGCTCCAGCGCCTTCTCGACGGCGACGACGGCCCGGTCGACGCCGGCGCAGTAACCGCGGGGCGCGGCGAGCAGCACGCGCTTGGCGGGCGTCGGGGTGGTGGTCACCCACCCATCCTAGGTTTCGTCCGCGCGGCACCCCCGGCCGGGCGCCGCGCGGACGACCGGTCAGGCGTGGGGCGTCATGCCGAGCAGGTGCTCCGCCGACTCGTAGAGCACCGAGCGGGCGATCGACACGGCGTCGTCGAACGAGTACTGGCCCCGCTCCACCCGCTCGGCCAGCACGTCGGCGTACAGCCGCCGCACCAGCGTGGCCTTCGCGTACTGCCACTCGACGCAGTACGCGTCGGAGAAGAACCCGCACTGGCTCGTCGTCGGGAGCATGTCGAGGCGCTCGCCCATCGCCTGCTTGATGGAGTCCGGGTAGAAGGCGTGCCACCAGTACCCGGCGAGCGAGAGGTTGGGCACCTCGCGCGCGATCGAGCACAGGCCCTGGTTGACGTGGCGCGTCGCGTTGGTCACCTGGAAGCGCAGGCCGGGGTGGCGCACCATCAGCTCGGCCACCTGGCCGAGCGTCTCCTGGCGCATCCGGGCACCGGTCTCGAACGGCAGCGGCTCGGCCCCGAAGCTGAACTGGATCGCCACGTCCGGCCGGCGGCGCTCCATCTCGGTGAGCACCGCCTCGTGGACGAACGACGCGTAGACGGTGCGCTCGGCCGCTCCGGCGGACGCGCGGCGCGCCAGCGCCGCCTCGAACTGCGCCGCGGTCGGCGTCGTGTAGTCCACGTCGGTCGAGAAGTGGGTCACCATGCCGAGCACGGCTTCGGGGATGGCGTCGACGTAGTGGGCGGCAGCCGCCAGGGCGTCGTCGGCGGAGCGGATCGTGCGCGACACCTCGGGCCGCTTCCCGCCGCCGATCTCCATCGGCAGCCCGGCCTCGGGCATCGACCAGCACCGTTCGAGCTCGTACAGCGGGGTGTCGAACTCGCCCCACTGGACGCGCGTCAGGAAGCCCCACTCCAGGCAGTAGGCCAGGCGCGGGTCGCCCGAGCCGTCCCCGCGCCGGCCCCACTCGGTGTTGGAACGGGCGACGCCGGTGCGGTCGAACGTCGCGAAGGCCCACCCGGGCTCCGCGGACCGTTCACGGATCAGCGCGTCCAGCGTGCGCCAGCTGTCGGCCGTCACCGGCTCGTGCCAGTCGTAGAGGTCGGCGAGGATCGTGCGCACCATCCACGCGTTCGACGTGTTCCGCGCGCGGTGCAGGTAGGGCAGCGCCTGCTCGATGCGGGCGGTCGCCTCGGCCTCGTCGGGCACGCCGGGGAACTGCGTCAGCCGCGCGCCGGCCGGGCACCCGGCGGCGTACAGGTCGGAGACGACCATGTGGTACAGCAGCACGTCGTGCAGCCCGCGCGCGGCGAGCTGGTCGCCGACCAGGTGCGTGTGCACGTCGTACAGCGGGATCTCGTCCAGGGCGGCGACGAGGTCGCCGGTCAGTCGCGTCATCGCGTTCTCATGTCCTCGTTCAGGAGTGGAAGGCCGGGGTGGCCACGGAGTCGAGCAGGCCGGCGGCCACCGCGGCCGTCAGGGACGGGTGGAGCGGCAGCCGCGGGACGAGGGTCGCCTGCAGGGCGTGGTAGATGTCCGGCTTGCCGGACCACACGGCCGCGGCCGGGCGGTTGAGCTCGTCGAGCTCGTGGAACCAGGAGCCGCGCTGGAGGTCCAGGAGGTGCAGGCCCGCGTAGTCCCAGTACCGCGCGTAGAGGTCGGCATAGCGGCGCTCGCCCGTCGCCCGGGCGAGAGCGGCGGCGGCGCCGATCGCCTCCGCGACCACCCAGTGCAGGCGGGAGCGCACCACGGGCGTGCCCGACCAGTCGGTGGTGTAGACGAACCCGTCGGCTCCGTCGACCGCCCAGCCGGACGCGACCGCCTGGTCGAACAGCGCCCGCGACGCCTCGAGCAGCCACGCCGGCGCGCCGTCGCCGAGGGCGGAGCGCAGGTGCAGCAGCAGCCGCGACCACTCGAGCGAGTGCCCGATGGTCGCGCCGTACGGCCGGTACTGGTGGGCCGGGTCCGCCCGGTTGTAGTCCAGGTCGAGCGAGCCGTCGGCGTGGTAGTGCTCGACGATCCGCCAGTCGTTGCCGCGCGCCACCGTGTTGATCAACCAGTCGGCGATCCGCAGCGCGCGCTCCCGCCAGACGGCGTCACCGGTGGCGTCCGCGGCCGCGAGGAAGGCCTCGACCGAGTGCATGTTCGAGTTGGCGCCGCGGTAGGGCTCGTCGGCCGTGAACGCCGCGTCCCACGACTCGCGCATCCGGCCCTCGCGCTCGTCCCAGAAGCGGCGCTCGACCACCTCGATCGCGTCGGCGAGCAGCTCGTCGGCGCCGGGACGCCCCGCCCAGACGGCGCTGGACGCCGCGAGCAGGACGAACGCGTGCACGTACGCCTCCTTGCGGTCGTTCGTCGCTCGCCCCGAGGTGAGGTCCACCTGGCCGAACCAGCCGCCGTGCTCCCGGTCGGCGAACAGGGAGCGCAGCGCCGCCACGCCGTGGTCGGCCAGCCGCCCCCCGGCCGGACGGCCCAGCAGGTGCGCCACCGACTGGACGTGCGTCATGCGGCAGGTGATGAGCAGGTCGACCGTCGGCACGGCGGCGACGCCCCCGTCGTCGTCCAGCAGCCCGAACCCGCCCGCCGGTAGCCATGCCCCCCGTGCGAAGCGGATCAGCCGGTCCGTCTCGGACTCGAGCCAGCGCGCGTGCGGGCCGGCGGCGAACTCACTGGTCATGGATCCTCCTCGATCCGGTCAGGGTGTCGGCGTCTCGCCGGCGGCCCACGCGTCGACGTGCTCGCTCACCAGGTGGAGCATCAGCGTGTGCAGCTCCTGCACGCGGGCCGTCGCGGTGGCCGGTGCGGCGAGCAGCACGTCGGCGTGCTCCGCCGCCGGACCGCCGGACGCGCCGCCGAACAGCACGGTCGTCGCGCCGCGCGCGCGGGCGGCAGCCAGCCCGGCGACGACGTTCGGCGAGCGACCCGAGGTGGTGAACGCGATCACCACGTCGCCCGGCCGGGCGAGCGCCTCGACCTGGCGCGCGAAGGCGTCGTCGAACGAGTAGTCGTTGCCGATGCAGGTCATCACCGTCGGGTCGCACGTCAGCGTGACGGCGGGCAGCGGCCGACGATCCCGCCGGTAGTGACCGATCAGCTCGCCCGTCAGGTGCTGGGCATCGGCGGCGCTCCCGCCGTTGCCGAACGCGTAGACCACGCCGCCGGCCGCGAACGCGCGGCACAGCAGCTCGGCCACCCGCAGCACCGCGGGGAGCCGCTCGGCCATGGCACCGGCCGCCCGTGCGTACTCGGCCAGCTGCTCCCGCGCCCAGGACGGCGCGGACAGCACCTCGTCGGACATCGGGGTCAGAGCTCCGAGGACAGGAAGGTGTCGACGTACTCGCGCACGCCCTCGGCCACCCCGCGGAACGGCTTCGTGTAGCCGGCCGCTCGCAGCTTGGCGCCGTCGGACTGCGTGAAGTACTGGTACCGGTCGCGGATCGACTCCGGCATGTCGACGAAGTCGACCTGCGGCGGCAGGCCGAGGGCCGCGAAGAGCGCGCCGGTCAGCTCCAGCCACGTCGCCGCCTGCGAGGTGCCGCAGTTGAACAGCCCGTTGACCTGCGGGTGGTCGAGGAAGTGCAGCACCACGTCCACCGCGTCGTCCACGTAGACGAAGTCGCGCTTCTGCTCCCCGTCGCCGAAGTCCGGCCGGTGGGACCGGAAGAGCGTGATGCGGCCGGTGTCGCGCACCTGGACGTACGACTTCGACACGAGCGATCGCATGTCGCCCTTGTGCTCCTCGTAGGGGCCGTAGACGTTGAAGAACTTCAGCCCGACGAGCGAGTCCAGGTGACCGTGGCGCAGGGCCCACATGTCCACCATCTGCTTGGAGAAGCCGTACATGTTGAGCGGCCGCAGCGTCGGCGTCACCTCGTCGGCGTCGCTGTAGCCCTGCGAGCCGTCCCCGTAGGTCGCTGCGCTCGACGCGTACACCATCCGCGCGCCGTGCTCGAGCGACCACCGGGCGAGGTCGACCGTGTACTGGTAGTTGTTCGCCAGCAGGTAGTCGGCGTCGCGCTCCGTGGTCGCGCTGCACGCGCCCATGTGGAGCACGGCCCGCACGCCGGCCGCCTCGTCCGAACCGAGGTAGGCCGGGAGCGCGGCCGGCGGGATCATCCGCTCGAACTCGAGCCCCCGCAGGTTCTTCCACTTGTCGCCGGTCCGTAGGGAGTCGACGAGCACCAGGTCGCTCTCGCCGCGCCGGTTGAGGGCGGCGACGAGGTTGCGCCCGATGAACCCCGCGGCGCCCGTCACCACGATCGTGCCGCTCACGCGCCGTCACCCCCGGCGTAGGCGTCGAGCACGCGCTCGATCGTGGAGGTGGTGGAGCGGCCCGCCACGAGGTCCGCGAGCACCACCTGGCCGCCGTTCGCCTCGACCACGTCGCGGCCGCTGACGTAGTGCGCCCAGTCCTTGCCCTTGACCAGGACCTGCGGCAGCACCTCCGCGATCAGGTCGCGGGGCTCGTCGTCGTCGAACACGACGACGTGGTCCACCGAGCGCAGGCCCAGCAGCACCTCGGCGCGGTCCTCCTCGGGGTTGATCGGCCGCTTGGGACCCTTCCCGCGCCGCACGGACGCGTCGGAGTTCAGGCCGACGACGAGCGCGTCGCCCTGCTCCCGCGCGAACGCCAGGTAGCGCACGTGGCCGGGGTGCAGGATGTCGAAGCACCCGTTGGTGAACACCAGCCTCTTGCCCTCCGCGACCATCCGGTCGCGGATCTCGCGCATCTGCGCCGCCGAGATCGGCCGCCTGTCGGCCATCACGCCGTCACCGCCCTTCGTCCCTACGTCCGTCACGTGCCCCACCGATGCCCAGCACCCGCAGCAGCGACGGCAGGTCGCTGTAGTCGGGGACCAACAGCTGGGCCCCGCCGCGGATCAGCCGCCGGCGCTTCGCCGGGTTGAAGCCGAACCGTCGCACCTCGTCGCTGCAGACCCCGACGGCGACGCCGCCGCGGCGGCGCGTCTCCCGCATCTCCACCGGACCGTCGCCGAACGTCAGCAGGTGCGAGCCGTCCAGCCCGTTCTCGCGGAGGATCCGCTCGATCACCATCTTCTTGGCGTCGTGGTCCACCAGGCCGATCGACCCGTAGATCCGGTCGCCGAAGAACTCGGCGAAACCCATCTCCTTCGCCTCCGCGACGACGTCCGCCTCGTCCGTGCCGCTCGCCAGGTGCAGCACCAGCCCGGCGTCGCGCAGCGCCTCCAGCAGGGGCAGCGCATTCTTCAGGTGGAAGTCCTCGCGGGCCAGCTGGCCCGAGCGCACCTTCGCCACCCGCTCGTCGACCCGCTCGAGCAGCAGGCGGTTGTAGATCGCCTTGTACCCGTGCTCGTCGAGCACGTCCTCCTGGGGGACGAAGCCCCACTCGCGGACCAGCGCGACGAGCCCCTGCATCTGGACGAGGGTCTGGATGCCCGTGGTCCGGTCGATCAGGTCGTCCACCTGGCGCCGCACCTCGTCGACCACCGCAGGTCCGGTGCTCCCGTACCGCGGCCCGAGGACGGCGCGGACCATCATCGGCGCCATGACGCCCTCCCACCCCTCGCGGAGCGTGGACAGGGTTCCGTCGTGGTCGAAGATCACGTGGGTGCAGCCGCCGACCGCGAACGGTTCGACGACCTCGAACTCGGTACCGGCGGCGAACGTCGCGCGCGTCGGGTCCTCGGCCAGGCCGGGGGCGTAGACGACGTCGTCGTCCGCGGCGGCGAGCACGGCCGCCGGTGTGACGCGGTCCGTCCCGGTCGCCTTGAGCACGCGGACGGTGACGGAGGCCGCCAGGTTGGCCACGTGCGCGGCCTCGGCGGCGCTGCCGCCTGCCCCCAGCACGGCCGCGATCGCCGCCGTCGCGGCGTCCCCCGCCCCCACCGTGTCGACACGCGACCCCGTGTCGACCGGCAGCACGTGCTCCACGTCGTCCCCGGAGGCGACCACCAGGCCGTTGGCTCCCCGCGTGAGGAACACCGCCGAGCCGGTGGAGCCGGCGATCTGGCGCGCCAGCACCATCGCGGCCTCGTCCGGCACGTCGTCCACGGGCTCGGCGCCGAAGAAGGCCGTCGCCTCGCGGCAGTTGAGCTTGAGCGTCGCGGTCGCGAACGGCGTGCCGAGGTCGCGCGTGTCGACGACCACCACCGTGCCCGGGTGCGCCGCGATCGCCGCGGCGATCCGCTCGATGAGCAGCGGCGAGTAGAGGCCGCACCTGATCTGCTGGTTGACGATCACCGCGTCCGAGGTCCGCACCGCCTCGTCGAACAGGTCCGCCAGCCGCTCGGCCGTCCCGGGCGGCAGCTCCCCGAGGGAACCGAAGTCCATCCGGGACTGCTCGTCGGCGCCGACGTACGGCTTGGCGTAGACCATCGTCTCCCACGGGGCCGGCAGCACCACCATCCCGGAGCGGTCGATGCCGCCGGCGTCCATCTCCTCGAGCATCCGGCGCCCGAACGGGTCCTCGCCGCAGACGCCGATGGCTCGCACCGTCCCGACACCGAGCGTGCGCACTGCCGTCGCGGCGTTGCCGGCGGCGCCGAGGGCGTACCGCTGGCCGGCGACCTCGTGGACCGGCAGGCCGGTCTCGAGCGAGCGCTGGCCCGTGTCCGGACGCAGCGCCCAGTACGCGTCGAGCGAGAAGTCGCCGAACACCGTCACGGTCAGGCTCGGCAGCGTGGCCAGGCGGGCCTCCAGGGCAGCCTTCGTCAGCGCGCTCAACGCGGACACCTTTCCCTCGACCTGCTAGGACAACCTGACGTTCGACGCAACCGTGCCCCCGCGGACGTCACGGGCTTCACGAGGCCTCCGCGTTCCCGTCCACGGTCAAGGCTACCCACGTGACACCCGGATCACCTTGTGCACTGCCATACCTAGTTGCTATACCAGCCTTATGCCGCAGCCGAAGTACGCCGCAATCGTCGAGACCCTCCGGGCCGAGCTGGCGTCCCGCGCGGCCGGCGAGCGGTTCCTCTCGGAGCACCAGGTGGCTCTGCGGTTCGGGGTGTCGCGCCCGACGGCGGCCCGCGCCCTGTCGGAACTGGTGCTCGACGGCCTCGTCGAACGGCGCGTCGGCTCCGGCACCTACGTCCGCGGCCCGGCCGACGCCGGCCCCGCCCGCACCTTCGGCCTGCTGCTGTCCGGCCTGGGCACCACGGAGGTGTGGGACCCGCTGGCCGCCTGGCTGACGCGCGTCTGCTCCAGCCGGGGCATCTCCGTGCGGATGGGCTGGCAGGTGGCCCCGCTCGACGACGCCGTCACCACCGTCGCCCAGGCGAAGGACCTGGTGGCTCAGGGCGTCGACGGGGTCCTGTTCTCCCCGCTCGAGATCGTCCCCGACCGCGAGCGCGAGAACATCGCCATCGCCCGTCTGTTCACCGACGCCGGGATCCCGGTGACCCTGCTGGACCGTGACGTCCTCGACTTCCCGGCCCGCAGCGAGTACGACGTCGTCGGCATCGACAACGTCGGAGCCGCCGCCGAGATCGGCCGGCACGTCGCCGAGACCGGCCGCACCCGCCCCCGCTTCTTCTCCCGGCCGCACTACCCGTCGACCACCGACCTGCGGGTGGCCGGCTGCGCGATCGCGCTCGCGCGTGCCGGCGTGGACGTGCCCCGCGACTGGCACGTCACCGGGGACCCCTCGGACCCGGCGTGCGTCGAGCACCTGCTCGAGCAGCACCGCGCCGACGCGCTGGTCGCCAACAACGACCGCACGGCGGCCCTGCTCATCCAGACGCTCACCCGCATCGGCCGCAAGGTTCCCGACGACGTGGCGGTGCTCGGCTTCGACGACGTCGTCTACTCGACGCTGCTCACCGTCGCCCTGACGACCGTGCGCCAGCCGTTCGACGCGATCGCCCGCACCGCGGTGCGCGTGCTCCTGAACCGCATCGAGGACCGCGACGCCCCGCCGACGACGACCACCCTGCCCGGCACGCTCATCGTGCGGGAGTCCTCCGCCCCGCCGGCCGCGCGCACCTGAGTCCGGGTCGAAGCGCCGGCCCCTCACGGCGCCCCCTCGACGGCCGGCAGCCACGCCCCGGCGCCGCCCGCGACGACGAGCGCGCCGACCAGCGGCGAGTCGGTGCCGTGCACCGTGGCCTCGAGGGGCACGGGCCGCAGCGTGCCGGCGGAGAGCGCCCGCCGCAGCGGTGCCCAGTACGTCTCCCCCGCCTGCGCCACGCCGCCGCCGAGCACGACGACGTCGGGGTCGACGGTCAGCGCGGCGAGCGCCAGGGCCCTCCCGAGCAGGGTGGCCGCGTCGACGAGGATCCGTGCCGCGGCCTCGTCGCCGGCGGCCGCGGCCAGTGCGACCGCCCGCGCGTCGGCCGGCGTGCCGGCCAGCTCGCGGGCCGCCCGCCGGGCGATCGCCGTCCCCGACGCCAGCGCCTCGAGGTGACCGACACCTCCGCAGGAGCACCGCCCCTCGTCGGCCATCACGTAGTGGCCCAGCTCGCCGGCCAGGCCGTGCGCCCCCCGGACCAGCCGGTCGTCCGCGACGACCGCCCCGCCGATCCCGGTGCTGACCGTGACGTACAGGAGGTTGCGTACGGCTCGCCCGGCCGTCGCGCGCGCCGCGTGCTCGGCGATGGCACCGGCCTCCGCGTCGTTGACCACGCGCACGCCGACGCCGAACGCGTCGCGCAGCGTGGGCACCAGCCCGGCGTCGTCCCAGCCCGGGACGTGCAGCGAGTGGACGTGCTCCCCGTCGACGTGACCACCGAAGCTGACGCCGACCGCGTCGACGGGCCGGTCGGCGACGAGCCGGCCTGCCTCCTCGAGCAGGCGGTGGAGCGCGGCGGTCGCGTCGGGCGGCGTCGCAAAACGCACCGCGCGCTCGGGCGCCCGGCCGTCGGACGGCCCGACCGCCACCGCGGTCTTGGTGCCACCGATGTCGATCCCGAGGACGGTGCGCCCGGACATCAGGCGGGTGCGGACGCGATGCGTTCGCGCAGGTGGACCGTCAGCGCGTGGTTGACCACGGTGTGCAGGTCCTCGATCTGCTCCATCACCTGCGTCGGCGCGACGATCGGGCAGTCGGTCCAGGCGAGCATCGCCGCGGCGCTCGGCCGCGCGCTCGTCAGGGCGATCGTCGTCGCGCCCGCGCGCCGCGCGTACTGCATCGCACGCACCACGTTGGGGCTCGAGCCGGACCCGCTGATCCCGACGACGACGTCGCCGGCCCGCAGCGCGCCCTTGAGCTGCTCGACGAAGACGTCGTCGTACCCGATGTCGTTGCCGAGCGCGGTGATGAGCGCGACGTTGTCGGTCACCGCCGTGATCCGCAGCCTGCGGGCGGCCGGCACGTCGGGGCCGACCCCGAGGTCGGCGGCCGTGTTCTTGCCGAGGTCGGTGGCCATGTGGGAGGCCAGCGCGGCGCTGCCGCCGTTCCCCATCACGTGCACCGTGGCACCGCGCCGCCAGGCGTCGAACAGCACGTCGGCCGCCGCGGCCAGCTGTGCCTCGTCGAGCTGGGCGGTGGCCGCCGCCACCTGCGCGAGGTAGGTCGCCAGCGCGTTGCTCATGCCTTCACCGAGCCGGCCATCAGTCCTCCGATGAAGTACCTGCCGAGCAGGATGTAGACGAGGATCGTCGGGAACGAGGCGATGAGCGCGCCGGCCATCGACGCCCCGTAGTTCGCCAGGATCGAGCCCTGGGCCAGGTTGTTCAGCGTGATGGTGACGGGTCCGTTGCTCGCGTTGGTGAAGAACACCGCGAAGAGGAAGTCGTTCCAGATCGAGGTGAACTGCCAGATGAGGACGACGACGAAGCCGGGGACCGAGTTGGGCAGCACCACCGAGCGGTAGGTGCGGAAGAAGCCCGCGCCGTCCACCCGCGCCGCCTCGACCAGCTCCTGGGGGATCGACGCGTAGTAGTTCCGGAAGATCAGCGTCGTGATCGGGATGCCGTAGACCACGTGCAGGAAGATCAGCTGCGGGATGCCCGACGGCAGCACGTCCACGCGCAGCATCAGCTCGACGAGCGGCACCATGACGGCCTGGTACGGCAGGAACATGCCGAAGAGCAGGAACGTGAACACGAGGTTGGAGTACGGGAAGCGCCATTTGGCGAACACGTACCCGTTCATCGAGCCGAGCAGCGCCGACAGGATCGACGCCGGCACCACGAGGGTGAGGGACCGCAGCACGCCGGGCGCCTGCGCCGGCGTCGCGACGTCGCCGCTCCAGGCCTTCTTCCAGTTCTCGGCCACCCACCGGCTCGGCAGGTCCCACGCGTGGGCCGCGGTCGCGTCCCCCTGGCCCTTGAACGACGTGACGATCAGCACGTAGACCGGGATGAGGATGAGCACGCAGGACAACAGGAGCAGGGCGAAGCGCAGGGCGCTCGCGGGTCCGTGGGGGCGCCGGGCGCCGGGCGCGGTGCGCGCGACGAGCCGGTCCTCGATCGCGACGGCCATCAGGAGTCACTCCGCGACATGTGCACCAGGTACGGGATGATGAGGATCGCGACGATCCCCAGCAGGATGGTCCCGACGGTCGCGGCGTTCGCGTAGTCGTAGGACCCCTTGAACAGGAACATGTCGATCGCGGGCACCTTGGTCTGGTAGTTCGCCGCCTTGGAGATCGACATGATCAGGTCGAACGCCTTGAGCGACATGTGGGCGATGACGATCACCGCGGACAGCGCGACGGGCCGCAGCTGCGGGAAGATCACGTGGCGGTACAGCTGCCAGCCGCTGGCGCCGTCCACCCGGCCGGCCTCGCGCAGCTCGTCGGGCACGCCGCGGAACCCGGCGAGGAACATCGCCATGACGTAGCCGGACATCTGCCACACCGCGACCATCGCGATCGCCGAGATGCCCCAGTGGACGTTGTTCCACCAGCTGTTCTGGAGGAACCCGAGCCCCACCATCTGGAACAGCCGGTTGAGGCCCGACGCCTGGGCGTCCTGGTTGGAGTTGAGGAGCCAGCGCCACACGACGCCCGCCGCGATGAACGAGACGGCCATCGGCGCCAGCAGGACCGAGCGGAACACCGCCTGCCCCGGCACCGGCCGGTCGAGGAGCCACGACCACAGGAACCCGAAGGCCATCGTCCCGCCGAGGAACACGACGGTGTAGATCAGCAGGTTCTTCAGCGAGTGCTGGAAGTCGTCGGACGCCAGCAGCGCCCCGTAGTTCTCGAGCCCGACGAAGGTGTGGGGCTTGGCGCCCGCCGCCTGCGCGGCGGTGTGGATGTCGGTCATCGACGTCTGGACGTTCTTGCCGATCATCCAGTACACGAAGATCGCGATGAGGATCACCGAGGGCGACACCATGGCGATGGGTGGCCCGTACTTGGAGAAGAAGCGTCGCACCGCGGGACTACCTTCCGACGCGCTCGGTCCTGCGGGGCAGCACTGCCCCCGCAGGACCGAGCGCACCTGTCTCGGACTATTCGGTCACGCTATGTGCCTGGCGGCGAACCGCTCAGGACATCGCCGCGACCAGCTCGGACTGGAACCCGGCCAGGTCCGAGGCGCCCGTGGTGAACTTCGACACGGCCGACTGGATGGCGTTGAGCTGCGCCGTCGGGGCGGCCGCGCCGTGCATGAGCGACGGGACCACCCGGTCGGAGGCCAGGTCGGCCATCGTCTTCTGCTGGTACTCGGGGAACACCGACGGGTCGGCGTCGGTCCGAGCCGGGATGGAGCCCTTGAACGTGTTGAAGGCCGTCTGGCCCTCGACCGAGCCGACCGTCTCGAGCCAGGCCTTGGCGCCGTCCGGGTGGGGCGCGCCGACGGGCAGCGTGAACGAGTCGGCCAGGAAGTTGAACACGCCCTTGGTGCCGGGGCTCGGCGCGTACACGAGGTGCTCGGGGTCCAGGATGCCCTGGGCGTCGTACACCGCGATGTTCCAGTCGCCCATGATGTAGAAGGCGGCGTTGCCGTCGATGACGAGCTGGGCGACCTCGGAGTCGTCGATGCCGTCACGGTCGGTGTTGGTGTAGCTGATGAGCTTCTGGTACTTCTCCAGCGCCGAGGTGACGTCGGCACCGGCCCAGTCGGTCGACCCGTCCCACAGGCCGACGTAGGCGTCGGGGCCGAGCTCCGCGAGCAGGACGTTCTCGAGCAGGTGCGTCTGGGTCCACGTGGTGCCGACGGCCAGCCCGATCTTGCCGGCGGCCTTGACCGCGTCGAGCGCCGTGATGAAGTCGTCGATCGACTCGTAGTTGACGTCGGCGGGGTCGAGCCCGGCCTCCTTGAGCACCTGCGGGTTAGCCCACAGCATGTTGGAGCGGTGGATGTTCGCCGGCACCGAGTAGATCTTGCCGTCGTTCGTCAGCATCTCCAGGAGGCTGGGCGAGAAGGCGTCCTTGAGGCCCCACTCGTCGTAGAGCGCCGAGATGTCCTCGACCTGCCCCGCGTCGATGTAGTCCTGGAGCTCCTTGCCGGCGTGCGCCTGGAACGTGTCCGGCGGCTGCCCGGTCTGCATGCGGGTCTGCAGCAGGTCCTTCGCCTGGGAGCCCGCGCCACCGGCGACGGCGCCGTTGATGAACTCGACCTCGGGGTGCTGCTGCTTGAACACGTCGACGAGGGCGTTGAGCCCGAGCTGCTCACCACCGGTCGCCCACCAGGTGAAGACCTCGACCTGGGTGGCCGTCCCGCCCGCGTCCTCGGACGCCGGGGGCTCTTCGGCGGTCGTCTCTGCCGCCTCGCTCGTCGTCTCGGCCGGCGGCTCCGTCCCGCCGCCGCTGCTGCACGAGGCGAGCGCGAACGTCGCCGCGCATGCGGCAGCGCCGATGAGCAGGAACTTTCGGTTCATCGTCTGTACCTCCATTGGTAGAACGACCCGATCATCCCGCGCAGGCCGGTCGCCGAGCGACAGTTGCATGAGCAGCTGTATCGACAGGCGATGCCGCACATCCGCCGGTCGCGCGGGCCCGCGCATGGTGGCCCATGCCCTGCTCCGCCCGACCGCAGCGCACGTCGTCCTGCGGGGACGCGTCCACTCTGGCCCTCTCCCGGACTGGCAGGCAACGGCAGTGGACAGCAAAGTTGCCTGACCGCCAGCACCGCGGCGTCGGGGAGCCGGCGCGCCCACCGCGTCGGTGGCGTGCGGCAGGCTTGCCCCATGGAGCACGGACCGGCAGCCGACGCCCACCTCGAGCGAGGCCCGGCGGGCGCAGCGAACGGCGGCCCGGACGCCGCGAGGCCGCCGCTGCCGCTCAAGGCCGCGGACACCACGCCCGAGCGGCCCTGGCCCGTGCGGCACCTGGCCCCGAAGGTCGCGGACTACGTCGGCCGGATGCCCGCGGTCTGGGTCGAGGGACAGGTGCTCAACCTCAAACGCTGGAACACGCTCTACTTCCTCACCCTGCGCGACGTCGAGCTCGACGTGTCGCTGCGCGTCACGCTGCCGGCGCGTGACGTCGCGCCGATCGTGGACCGCCTCGCGGACGGTTCCCGGGTGGTGCTGCACGCCCGGCCCCGGTTCTTCGAGCGCACCGGTGAGCTGACGTTCGCCGGCGACGCCGTGCGCCTCGTCGGGCTGGGGGAGCTGCTGGCCCAGATCGAGCGGCTCAAGGGCGTCCTCGCCGCCGAGGGCCTGTTCGACGAGGACCGCAAGGTCCCGCTGCCCTTCCTGCCCGCGGTGGTGGGTCTCGTGTGCGCCCAGCAGGGCGACGCGGAGCACGACGTGGTGTCGAACGCCCGCGCGCGCTGGCCGGCGGTGCGGTTCGAGATCCGGCGGGTGTCGGTGCAGGGCGCCCGTGCCGTGCGGGAGGTCTCTGCCGCCATCGCCGAGCTCGACCGGGACCCCGCGGTCGAGGTGGTCGTCGTCGCGCGCGGCGGGGGCTCCTTCGAGGACCTGCTGCCGTTCAGCAACGAGGCCCTGGTCCGGGCGGCGGCGGCCTGCCGCACGCCGCTCGTCAGCGCGATCGGCCATCACCTGGACTCCCCGCTGCTGGACCTCGTCGCCGACTGGCGCGCGTCGACGCCCACCGACGCCGCCAAGCGCGTGGTCCCCGACGTCACGGCCGAGCGGGCCGCCCTGACCCAGGCGCGGCACCGGTCGCGGGCCGCGCTGCTGCACCGGCTGGCCCGCGAGCAGTCCGGGCTGGCGGCGCTGGCGTCCCGGCCGGTGCTCGCGCGGCCGGCGACGCTCCTCGAGCCGCACGAGGCGCAGCTGGCCGGGCTGGTGGACCAGGGCCGGCGGGCCGTCACCGGGCGCGTGTCGGCGGCGCAGACCCAGGTGGCCGCCCTGACCGCCCAGGTGCGCGCACTGTCCCCCGGGGCGACGCTGGACCGCGGCTACGCGGTGGTGCAGCGCGCGGACGGGCGGGTGGTCCGTTCGCCCGACGACGTCGCGCCCGACGACGTGGTCGAGGTGCGCGTGGCGCGCGGGCGGTTCGGCGCGACGGTGACCGGGGCGCGCTGAGGGCACGCGCACCGGCGGCGCCCCGGCCACCCGACCGGTGGACACGGGACCTCGGCTGGTGGGTCGTGGCACCTTGGCCTGGTTGACTGGGCCCCGTGGCCTCCCAGCGACGTCCCGCGGACCGGCAGCCGGACGTGACCGCCGACGTCGCGGCCCTCGGCTACGAGGAGGCCCGCGACGAGCTGGTCGCGGTGGTGGCTCGGCTGGAGGCCGGCGTCGGGTCGCTGGAGGAGTCGCTGGCGCTCTGGGAGCGCGGCGAGGCCCTGGCCGCCCGGTGCCAGCAGTGGCTGGACGGCGCCCGGGCGCGGCTCACCGCGGCCCAGCCGGCCGGGGACGGCCCGGACGCGCCCGCACACGAGGGTGCGGTCGACGAGCGACGCGACGACGAGGACGAGCCGTGAACGAGCAACGGGCACTGGTGATCGGCGAGGCGCTCGTGGACGTCGTCGTCCATGCCGACGGCCGCCGCGAGGAGCACCCGGGCGGCAGCCCGGCCAACGTCGCGCTGGGTCTCGGGCGGCTGGGCCGGCCGGTCGACCTGCTGACCTGGCTGGCACACGACGCCTACGGCGGCCGCGTCACGTCGCACCTGACCTCCTCGGGCGTGCGGGTGCTGGCCGGCAACCGCTCCGCCCTGAGCACGCCGGTGGCGCTCGCCCACCTCGACGAGCGCGGTCAGGCCTCCTACGAGTTCGAGCTGACGTGGGACCTGCCCACGCAGTGGGAGGGCGACGACGTCGCGCCGCTGGTGGTGCACACCGGCTCGATCGCCACCACCCTGCGTCCCGGCGGGGTGGCCGTGCTGCGCGAGGTGATGGCGCGGCGACCCGCCTCGACCATCACGTACGACCCCAACGCCCGGCCCGCGATCATGGGCACGCCACGGGCGGCGCGCGCGATCGTCGACGAGTTCGTCCGCGCCGCCGACGTCATCAAGGCGAGCGACAGCGACCTGGTGTGGCTCTACCCGGGGCAGAAGCCCGACGACGTCGCGGCACGGTGGGCGCGCGCCGGTGCGGCCGTCGTCGTCGTCACGCACGGCGAGGACGGGGTGTTCGCCGTCACCGCGTCCGGGCTGCGGTTGCGCATCCCCGCGCCGTCCGTCGACGTGGTGGACACGGTGGGCGCCGGCGACTCGTTCATGTCCGGCCTGATCGACGGCCTGTGGAGCGCGGGACTGCTCGGGGGCACCCGTCGTGCCGCCCTGCGGGCCGTCGACGAGGAGACGCTCGACGCGGTGCTGCGCCGCTGCGCCCGGATCGCCGCGATCACGGTGTCGCGTGCCGGGGCGAACCCGCCGCGGCTCGCCGAGCTCGAGGCCACGGGCGCCTGAGGCGGGTCCCCGCGGCGGCATGACAGCATGCGGGCATGATGCCTGACCGGCCCCGCACCCCCGCCCAGGCCTGGGCCGCGCTCGTCGCCGGCAACGAGCGCTTCGTCACCGGCCGCATGGCCCACCCGTCGCAGGACGCGGCGCACCGCGCGGACCTGCGCCACGACCAGCACCCGTTCGCGGTGGTGTTCGGGTGCTCCGACAGCCGGGTCGCCGCCGAGATCGTGTTCGACGAGGGGCTGGGCGACCTGTTCGTCGTGCGGACCGCCGGCCACGTGCTGGACTCCACCGTGATCGGCTCGATCGAGTACGGCGTCGAGGTGCTCGACTCGCCGCTGGTCGTCGTGCTGGGGCACGACACCTGCGGCGCGGTGGCCGCCGCCGCCCGGACCCTCGCCGAGGGCTCGCCGTCGCCCGGGTTCGTGCGCGCCGTGGTCGACCGGGTGATCCCGAGCATCGTCGGGCTGACGGCCGCCGGGCGCCCGCTGTCGTCGTACTCGGCGGAGGACCTGGGCCACGAGCACGTGCGGGCCACCGCCCGGATGCTGCCCGCCTACTCCGCGCCGCTCGCCCGGCGGATCGAGGAGGGTCGGTGCGCGATCGTCGCGGCGGAGTACACGCTCGCGGACGGCCGGGTCCGGCTGACCGAGGTCCTCGGTGACGTGCGGGAGGATGGGCCCCATGAGCGCTGACGCCACGGGGTTCCGCATCGAGCACGACACGATGGGTGACGTGAGGGTCCCGGCCGGGGCCCTCTACCGGGCGCAGACGCAGCGGGCCGTCGAGAACTTCCCGATCTCCGGCGGCCGCCTGGAGCGGGCGCACATCGAGGCGCTCGCCAGGATCAAGAAGGCGGCGGCGATCGCCAACGCCGAGCTCGGTGTGCTCCCCGCGGACGTCGCGGCCGCGATCGTCGGCGCCGCGGAGGAGGTCGCCGCCGGCGCGCACGACGAGCAGTTCCCGATCGACGTGTACCAGACGGGCTCCGGCACCAGCTCGAACATGAACGCCAACGAGGTGATCGCCACGCTGGCGACCCGCGCGCTGGGCCGCGACGTCCACCCGAACGACCACGTCAACGCGTCGCAGTCCAGCAACGACGTGTTCCCCACCTCGGTGCACGTGGCCGCGACCGCCGGCGTGGTGCGCGACCTGGTCCCCGCGCTGGAGCACCTCGCGGAGGCGCTGGAGGCCAAGGCCCGCGAGTTCGCCACCGTGGTGAAGTCGGGGCGCACCCACCTGATGGACGCGACGCCGGTCACCCTGGGCCAGGAGTTCGGCGGGTATGCGGCGGCCGTGCGGTACGGGGTGGAGCGCCTGCACAGCGCGCTGCCCCGCGTCGGCGAGGTGCCGCTGGGCGGCACGGCGGTCGGCACGGGGATCAACACTCCCCCGGGATTCCCGCAGCGGGTGATCGCGCTGCTGGTCGAGGACACCGGCCTGGCACTGACGGAGGCGCGCGACCACTTCGAGGCACAGGGGGGCCGCGACGGCCTGGTGGAGCTGTCCGGCGCACTGCGCACCATCGCCGTCAGCCTGACCAAGATCTGCAACGACCTGCGCTGGATGGGCTCCGGCCCCAACACCGGGCTCGGGGAGATCGCGATCCCCGACCTGCAGCCGGGCTCGTCGATCATGCCCGGCAAGGTGAACCCGGTGGTCCCGGAGGCGACGCTGATGGTCGCCGCGCGCGTCGTCGGCAACGACGCGACGGTCGCCTGGGCGGGCGCGAGCGGCGCCTTCGAGCTCAACGTGCAGATCCCCGTCATCGCCGCCGCGGTGCTGGAGTCGCTGCGCCTGCTGGCCAACGCCAGCCGGCTGCTCGCCGACAGGACGGTGGCCGGCATCACCGCGAACGTCGAGCACGCGCGCGCGCTCGCCGAGTCCTCGCCGTCCATCGTCACGCCGCTCAACCGCGTGATCGGCTACGAGGCCGCCGCCAAGGTGGCCAAGCACGCCGTCAAGCACGGGCTGACGGTGCGCCAGGCCGTGGTGGACCTCGGGTTCGTCGAGCGCGGTGAGGTGACGGCGGCGCAGCTGGACTCGGCGCTGGACGTGCTGGCGATGACCCGCCCGCCGCAGGCCTGACGCTCAGCCCTCGACCGCGGCCACCGGCTGCCCCGCGGCCACCGGTGGCTCGTCACCGTGGTGCACCAGGCGCGACGGCAGCGCCAGCGTGGCGAGCAGCGCGAACCCGAACACCACCGCCGAGAGCAGCACCGACTGCGACACGGCCACGGCGAAGCCCTGGTGCACCGCCTCGAGGGCGAGCCGCCGCACCTGTTCCGCGGCGTCCGCCGGGATGCCCGGCGGCAGCGGGAACCTGGACGGGTCGTCGGCGCCCGCCCCCGAGAAGTCCGCTGCGGACAGGTGCGAGAAGCCGTCGAGGAAGGGCCGGCGGAACTGTTCGGGCAACCGGGCGCTCGCGGCGGCCGCGGAGTCGGTGATCGTGTGGCTCAACCTGGAGGTGAGCAGGGCCACCATCGCGGCGGAGCCGACCACCGACCCCACCTGCCGGTTGGTGTTGAAGACGCCGGCCCCCGCGCCGGCGGTCCGGTGGTCCAGGGCGGACGCCGCCAGGTTCCCCAGCGGTGAGAACACCGACCCGGTGCCGAGGCCGAACACGGTCATCGGCGCCAGCAGGCGCCACGGCGAGGCATCGGCGTCGATCCACGTGGCCAGCCAGAACACCGCCACGGTGAACATGAGGAACCCGAACGCGGCGATCCACTTCGGCGGCACGCGGTCCGACAGCCGCCCGGCGACGGGCGCCATCACGCCCGAGACCAGCGAGCCGGGCAGGCTGATCAGGGCGGCGCGGATCGGCGACAGCCCGAGGATCGACTGCAGGAAGATCGTCAGCGGGAAGAAGATGCCCACCATCGCGAAGCCGAGCGCCCCGCCGGAGACGTTGGCCAGGAAGAACGTCCGGTTGCGGAACAGCCGCATCGGCAGCAGGGCGTCCTCGCCGCGGCGCAGCTGCAGCCACCCGAACGCGGCGAGCACCACGGCGCCGACGGCGACGACGCCCCACACGGTGACGGGTCCGCGGATGGTGCCCCAGTCGTAGGTGGAGCCCTCCTGGATCCCGAAGACGAGCAGGAACATGCCGACGACGGACAGCACCACGCCCACCATGTCGAACGAGCGCGAGTGCGTCGCCAGCCGCGGCAGCCAGCGCAACGAGAACCAGAGCGCCACCACGCCCACGGGGACGTTGACGTAGAAGATCCACTCCCAGCCGGCGGTCTCCACCAGCAGGCCGCCGAGCAGCGGGCCGGCGATCGTCGCGACGCCGGCGACCGACCCCCACACGCCGAGCGCGGCGCCCCGCGACCGCGGTGGGAACACCCGGGTGATCATCGCCATGGTCTGCGGGGTCATCATCGCGCCGCCGACGCCCTGCACGGCGCGGGCGGCGATCAGCCAGCCGATCGTCGGCGCCAGGCCGCAGGCGACCGAGGCGAGGGTGAAGACGACGAGCCCCGCGACGAACACCGGCTTGGGTCCGAAGCGGTCCCCGAGCCGGCCGGTGACCAGCAGGAGCACCGCGAACGTCAGCAGGTAGGAGCTGTTGACCCAGCCCACCTCGGTGATCCCGGTGCCGAAGGCGGAGACCAGCGTGGGCACCGCGATGTTCACGATGGTCATGTCGATCATGATCATGAAGAAGCCCAGGCACAGGCCGGGCAGGATCGTCCACGGGCTGCGGCCGTGGAGGTCGACGAGCGCGCTCGGCGCGGTGGGGGGCATCGACGGCCTTCCTCACGAGCGGGCTGAGCCAGGCACGAGCCTATGCCTCGATGCCCTCCAGCAGCTCGGTCACCAGCGCCGCGACCGGCGACCGCTCGGAGCGCGTCAGCGTGACGTGGGCGAACAGCGGGTGGCCCTTGAGGGCCTCGATCACCGCGGCGACGCCGTCGTGCCGGCCCACCCGGAGGTTGTCGCGCTGCGCCACGTCGTGCGTCAGCACCACGCGCGACGACTGCCCGATGCGGGACAGCACCGTCAGCAGCACGTTGCGCTCCAGGGACTGGGCCTCGTCGACGATGACGAACGCGTCGTGCAACGAGCGGCCACGGATGTGCGTCAGCGGCAGCACCTCGAGCATGCCGCGGTCGAGGACCTCCTCCACCACCTCGCGGGACACCACCGAGGAGAGCGTGTCGAACACGGCCTCCGCCCAGGGGTTCATCTTCTCGGCCTCGCTGCCGGGCAGGTAGCCCAGCTCCTGGCCGCCCACCGCGTACAGCGGCCGGAACACCATCACCTTGCGGTGCTGCCGGCGCTCGAGCACGGCCTCCAGGCCGGCGCACAACGCCAGGGCGGACTTGCCGGTGCCGGCGCGCCCACCGAGGGAGACGATGCCGATCTCCTCGTCGAGCAGCAGGTCGATCGCGACGCGCTGCTCAGCCGACCGCCCGTGGACTCCGAAGACGTCGAGGTCGCCGCGCACCAGCCGCACCTGCTTGTCGACCGTCACCCGGCCGAGCGCCGAGCCGCGGGCGCTGCGCAGCACCAGCCCGGTGTGGCACGGCAGGTCCCGCGCCGCGTCGCCCGGCCCGAGGCCCACCGTCAGGTCCAGCTCCGCCAGCGGCAGCAGCTCGCCGTCGTAGAGGCGGCCCATCTGCTGCTCCGACACGTCGAGGGAGTCCATGCCGGTCCAGCCGGAGTCGACCGTCTGCTCGTGCCGGTACTCCTCGGCGCGCAGCCCGACGGCCGACGCCTTGACGCGCATCGGCAGGTCCTTCGAGACCACCGTGACGTCACGGCCCTCGGCGGCCAGGTTCGCGGCGACCGCCAGGATGCGGCTGTCGTTGTCGCCGAGGCGGAAGCCGGCCGGCAGCACGGACGGGTCCACGTGGTTGAGCTCCACGCGAAGCGTGCCGCCCTGGTCGTTGACGGGGATCGGCTGGTCCAGGCGCCCGTGCGCCACCCGCAGGTCGTCGAGCGCGCGCAGGGCGGCGCGCGCGAAGTAGCCCAGCTCGGCGTGGTGCCGCTTGGCCTCCAGCTCGGTGATCACCACGACGGGCAGCACCACCTCGTGCTCGGCGAAGCGGGCGATGGCCTTGGGATCGGACAACAGGACCGAGGTGTCGAGCACGTGGGTCCGAGGGCGGTCCGGGACGACGTCGACGGTGTCCTTCACCACGGCAGGCTCCCTTCGGCGCTGCGCGCCGAGTCGGGCACGTCACGCCGACGATGCAGTGCGTCGGCGCTCAGCGGCGGCTGCGGTCGGCCGGCCCGGAGGGGCCGGTCGGCCCTTCCCGTCCGGAGCGGGTGCTCCATGGGCCGGCCTCCCGGGGAGCGGCGGGCGCCACCCCTCTACCGCCGGACGGTAACTCCGCGCCGCCGTCCGCCGGGCCGCGACACGCGCGGCGTCACGCCGTGTTCACGCGGCGCCCGACGAACGCTCGCCGACGTCCCGCGGTGCCGCTCGGGTCCGGCCTCAGCCGTGCGGCGGGGTCCCGACGACCGCCGCCTGCAGCGCGGGCTGCACCACGCCGTCGCGCACCAGCCACTCGTCGTCGGCGCGCAGCGAGCCGACGAACCCCTGCGCACCGCGCAGGTCCTTGACGATGTCCCAGTGCAGCGACGACGTGTTGACGCCGCCGCACTCCGGGTACGCCCGGCCCAGGGCGACGTGCACGGTGCCGAGGATCTTCTCGTCGATCAGCAGGTCGCCCGTCAGCGTGGTCAGCGCGGCGTTGGTGCCGAAACCGAGCTCGCCGACCCGGCGCGCGCCGGGGTCCGCCGCGAGCAGCTCGCGGACGAAGCCGAGGCCCTCGGTCGCGCGCTCCGCCACCACCAGGCCCTCGTCGAACTCCAGCTCCAGGTCCCGCACCAGCACGCCGCCGAAGGACAGGGTGCCGGGGAAGCGGATGCGGCCGGACACGCCGCCCTCGTGGGGGGCCGTGGCGATCTCGCCGTCCGGCCAGTTCGCGTTGCCGGCGAACGGCACCCACGTGCGCCCGGCTACGGGCAGCTCCAGCGCACCCCACTCGTCCTGGATCACCACCGTCCGCGCGGTGTCGAGACGGTCGCACAGCGCCTGCATCCGGCGCGCGGCCGCCGGCCAGTCGGCGTCGAAGGACGCCGCCCACTCGCGCATCACCGCGTCGCCGTCCAGGCCCATCGCGTCCGACCACGCCGACGTCGGAACCCGCACCAGCGCCCAGCGGGTCCCCTGCCAGCGCATGGTCGACACCAGCCCACGGCCCCGGCGCAGCGCCGCGATGCGGGCCGGGTCGGCCTCGACCACGGGCGAGGTCATCGCCCGGAACGACACGTGCACGTCCGACCACTGCATAGCGGCCGCCTCGAGCGGCGGCGCCGCCGCGAGCACGTCCACCGGCGCCCATCGCAGTGCGCCGGCGTCGAATCGCTCGTCGGTCGCGACCACCTGCGGCACCGCGCCGCGCCGCCACGCCTCGTCGACGAAGGCGGCGGCGGCGTCCATGGCGGCGACGTCCGTGAGGAACACCGACACCCGGTCCCCTGAGGACAGTGCGACGCCGTCCGCGACGAGCCGGACGATCGCCTCCCAGTCGACGGTCATGACACGCCTCTTGCCTCGGGGTCGCGGCGGGCCTGGTTCCACGGCGCGAGCGCGTGGTAGAGCCCGACGAACGCGTCGTGGTCGGCCCGCAGCCCCGGTGCCGCCACCGGGTCCGGTTCGACGACGTGGCGGGTGACGCGCCACGCCGTCGCGCCCGCCACGTCGGCGATCGCGCCGACGCCCACGGCGGCGAGGAATGCGTCGCCGTAGGCGGCCCCGGGCGACTGCGCGACCTCCTGTGCCAGGCCCGTGACCGCCGAGACCGTGCCGAGGATGACGTCGTTCTTCGTCGCGCCCCCGATCGCCACCACTCGGTCGACCACCACACCCTCCCGGCCGTAGGTGAGGATCGCCTCGGCGACCGCGTGCCCCGTGCCCTCCAGCACCGCGCGCGCCACGTCGGCCGCCGTGTGCTCGAGCCCCAGGCCCACCACCGCCGCTCGGCAGTGCGGGTCCTGGAACGGCGTGCGCTCGCCCGAGAAGTGCGGCAGCGCAAGCACGCCGCGCGAGCCCGGCGGCGACTGGTGCGCCAGGGCGAGCAGCCGCTGGAACGTCACGGAGTCGTCGGGATCGGTCAGCCCCAGCACGTCGGCCACCCACCGGGTCGCCGTACCGGTGGTCGACGTCCCGGCTGCCAGCACGTACGTGCCCTCGAAGACGAAGGGGGCCGCCCACAGGTGCGGGCTGACGACCGGGGTCGACCCCACGCGGATGAAGTAGCCGCTGGACCCGTACATCGCCATGAGGGAACCGTCGGAGACCACCCCGGCCGCGACGGCCTCGGCGGGGGCGTCGGTGGTGCCGACGACCACCGGCGTCCCCTCGGGCAGCCGCGTCTGCGCCGCAGCCGCGGCGTGGATCCGGCCGGCGACGGCGCTGCTCCATGCCGGCTGCGGCAGCTGCTCCGCGGTGACGAAGTCCTCGCAGCCCCGCACGTCCCAGCGCCGGGCACGCAGGTCGTAGAGCGGGTGGAAGTACCCGGCGGTGGCGTGGTCGATCGTCACCGACCCGGTCAGCCGGGCGACGAGCCAGGACTGGCTCGTCATGAACCACCGCGCGCGCGCCCACACCTCCGGCTCCTCGTCCCGCAGCCAGGCGATCTTCGGGCCTGCGGACTGGCTGGTCAGAGCGTTGCCGCTCCGGCGGAGCACCTCGTCGGCCCCCAACGCCGCCGTCAGGCGCTCCACCTGGCGCGTCGCGCGGGCGTCGATGCCGTAGAGGATCGCCGGGCGCAGGGGCCGCAGCTCCTCGTCCGTCGCGACGACGCACGGGCCGATGGCGCTGACGCCGACCGCCCGGACCTCCGGCCCCCGCGGATGGTCCATCAGCTCGGAGGCGACGGCGGTGACGTCGGCCCACCAGTCGGCCTCGGGATCCTGCTCCACGTGACCCGGCTGCGGGGTGGAGATGCCGTGCCGGCGATGTGCCATCGCCAGCACGGTCCCGTCGGCATCGACGAGGACCCCCTTCGTCTCGAAGGTGCCCACGTCGATACCGACGAACATCAGCGCAGCGTCCTGACGATGTCCATCAGCTCGGCGACGCGCGCGGCGTCGACGTCGTTCGCGAAGACGCCGTCCTTCTTGAACCACGTGCCGACGATCGCGCCGTCCGCGTACTGGAAGCTGTCGGCGACCGTGTCCGGGCGCACGCCCGTGTTGACGAAGACCGGCACGCTCCCGGCGTTCTCCTTGACCACCTTGAGGATCGAGGTGTCGGTGGCGGCGCCCGCGGTGTTCCCGGAGACGCAGAGCCCGTCCGGGACGCCGTTGAAGACGGTGGAGCGCGTCATCTGCGCGAGGTCGCGGTCCGCCAGGTAGGTCGCCCCCTCAGGGACCACGTTGTACAGCAGCCGGACGCCGGAGGCGGAGACGCGCCGGCGGTGCCGCGCGGCGCGGCCGACGTTCGTGTCCCACATGCCGTAGTCGGAGGCGTAGACGCCGGTGAACACCTCCCGGACGAACGACGCGCCGGTGGCCACCGCCAGGTCGACCGACGCGACACCGTCCCACAGGACGTTGACGCCGAAGGGGACGCGCAGCAGGGGCCGCAGCTCACCGATCACACGGGCCATCGCGATCGCCGTGATCGGCTCGGTGGTGGTCAGGTACGGCAGGCTGAACTCGTTGGAGATCATGATCGCGTCGATGCCGCCCTCCTGGAGCGCCGCGATCTCCTGCCGCCCGTGCGCCAGGACCTTGTCCATCCCGCCCTCGGCGTCGTACGCCGGGTCGCCCGGGAGCGCGGGCAGGTGGCACATGCCGACAACGGGTTTGGGTGCGCCGAAGACCTCGGCGAGCCAGCTGGTCATGATGGTCGTGTTCCGTTCCTCGTTCGGTACGTCGGGCTGTGGGTCTAGCGGGGCGCGGACGCGACGGTCGCCCACGCCTCGACGAAGCGCTGGAACGCGGTCGCGCCCGGGTCGGCCAGGCCGATGCTGCGCTCCTGGAGCCAGGAGGCACGGCCCCGGCGGGACTGCAGGTCGGTGGTGTCCCGCACGGCGCGCGCGGCGGCGTCGACCACGGCGCCCGGCGCCGCGGCGGCATCGCGCGACGAGGCGAGGGCGGCGGCCGCGGCCGAGATCCCGTCGAGGATCGTCTTGTCCCCCACCTGCGTCTTGCCGCGCTGGGCGATGCTGTTGGCGGCGGCCGCGACGAAGTCCGCGGCCTCGGCGAGCCCGATCTCCTCCTTGCCCTCCCACGTCCGCGACCCGGACAGCAGGGACCCGGCGACGAGAGCCGCCATGGTGGACGGGTTGGCGTTGGCGAACGCCTTGGCGCACGTGCGCGCGATCTCGGTGGGCGTCGCGCTCTCCGGGAGCTTCTCCAGCTCCGCGATCACCGCGTTCGAGCCGGCGGTGATGGTGATGCCCAGGTCGCCGTCGCCGAGGGCCTGGTCGAGGTCGCGGAGCTCGTCCGCGGACTCGACCAGCAGCGCGAGGCTCCGCCGGATGTGGTCGTTGATCTGCTTGCCGAGCACGGTGGGTCAGCCTTCCTGGAAGAACGGGGACTTGGCCGGGGCGCGCAGCAGCTCCAGCCGCGCGTCGTCGAGCTCGAGCAGCGAGATCGACGCGCCGGCCATCTCCAGGCTGGTCGCGTACTCGCCGACGTACTTCTCGACGATCTCGATGCCCCGCGCCGCCAGCATCTGGTGGACCTTGCGGTAGAGGAGGTACAGCTCCTCGAGGGGGGTGGCGCCGAGGCCGTTGACCAGCACGGCCACGCGCGACCCCGCGCCGAGGCCCAGGTCCTCGACCAGGGCGGTCGTCAGGTGCTCGGCGATCTCGTCGGCCGACTCCAGGGGGCCGCGGCGCGAGCCCGGCTCGCCGTGGATGCCGATGCCGATCTCCATCTCGCCGTCCGGCAGCTCGAAGCTCGGCTTGCCGGTGGTGGGCAGGATCGTCGGCGCCAGGCCGACGCCCATCGTGGCGGTGTGCTCGACGGCGTCCTCGGCGACGGCCGCCACCTGCTCCAGCGAGTCGCCCCGCTCCGCGGCGGCGCCGGCGGCCTTGTAGGCGAAGAAGATGCCCGCGACGCCGCGCCGGTCCCGCTTGCGCTCCTTCGGCTGGCTCGCCACGTCGTCGCGCCCCAGCACGGTCGCCGTCGGGATGCCCTCGAGCTCGGCCAGGTCGCACGCCAGGTCGAAGTTGAATACGTCGCCGCCGTAGTTGCCGTACAGGTAGAGAACGCCGGCTCCGCCGTCCACGGCCTTCGTCGCCTGGAAGATCTGGTCGGAGCTCGGGGACGAGAACACGTTGCCGATCGCGACGCCGGAGCACAGGCCCTTGCCGACGTAGCCCTTGAAGAGCGGCAGGTGGCCTGAGCCGCCCCCGGTGACGATGCCGACCTTGCCCGGGAGCGGGGCGTCGGCACGGACCAGGACCCGCAGGTCATCGCCCGGCGTCTTCACCAAGCCCGGGTGCGCCAGGAGGATGCCCTCGACGAACTCGTCGACGAAGGCCTCGGGGGCGTTGATGATCTTCTTCATGGCGAGGGTTCCGTTCACTCCGTGATGGCGCTGGACACTGGTTGCTGGTCGAGCCGGGCCTGCGAGGCACCACCGGTCCGGCGTCGGAACTTCACCTGGTCGAGGATCATCACCCCGATGAGGATCACGCCCTGGGCGATCGCGTACTGGTACGCGGACAGCCGCAGCGCGGTGAAACCGCTCGACACCACCTGGAGGGTCAGCGTGGCGAGCACCACGCCCAGCACCGTGGCGAAACCGCCGTTGGGGTTGGTGCCGCCCAGCACCACGATGACGATCACCAGGAGCACGTAGCTGGAGCCGTAGTCGGCGCTCGCGGCGGGGTTGCGGCTGAGGAACAGCAGCCCCGCCACCGCGGCCAGCAGGCCGCTGGTGATGTACGTCGACATCAGGGTGGCGCGGCTGTTGATCCCCGAATAGCGGCTGACCACCGGGTTGGCGCCCTGCAGCTGGATCTTGCGCCCGATCGGGGTGCGGTTGACGATCACCGCGAGCACCACCGCCGCGAGCACGAAGATCAACGTCAGCACGGGGATGCCCGCCACGCCGGTGCGACCCATCGACACCAGCGCCGACGGCGCCCCGGAGATGGTGACACCGCCCGTCCACGCCAGCGCCAGCCCGTTGTACAGCTGCATGGTGCCGAGGGTCGCCAGGATCGGCGTGATCCCGACGCCGCTGATCAGCAGCCCGTTCACTGCCCCGAGCCCCGCGCCCACCGCGACCCCCGCGAGCACCATGAGCGGGGTCATCGCCTCCGCGGCCGCGGTGCCCTGGGAGGTCTGGATCGCGGTGTACAGCGAGGAGATGGTGATCGCCGTCGCGTTGGCCATGGCCACCACCGACAGGTCGATCCCGCCGGTGAGCATCGCCAGCATCACCGCGAGCGAGAGCAGCCCGATCTCCGGCGCGGCGATCCCGATGTTCTGGAGGTTCACCGGGTTGAGGAAGATCGAGGGGCGCAGGACCGCGAAGAACGCGAAGGTCACGACGAGCAGCAGCGCCATCCGTCCCACGCCGCGGGCGACGTGGAAGCGGTCCAGCAGGCCCGAGAACGCGGACCCGACCTGCCCGTTGAGCTCGGACAGTGCGCCGCGGGGCTTGGCGTTCACGCCTCGACCTCCTTCTGCACCACGACGGGCCGGCTTCTCGCACGGGTCGACGCGAGCGCCTGGATGCTGACGCCGGCCAGGAGCAGCACGCCCACCGCGGCGCGCTGCCACGTGCTGGGGATCCCGACGAGCACCAGGTTGTTGTTGATCAGCTGGACGAGGACCACGCCGAGCACCGTGCCGGACACGGAACCCCGGCCGCCGAAGATCGAGGCCCCACCGAGCACGACGGCGGCGATGATGTCGAGCTCCGTGCCGACGATGCTCTGGGGGTTGGCGTTCTTCCCGAGGATGACGTAGAGCACGCCGCCGAACGCGGCCAGGGCGCCGACCACCATGTAGAGCCACACCTGGGTCCGCACCACGCGGATGCCGACACGGCGGGCTGCCTCGGTGTCCCCCCCGAGCGCGAAGATGCTCCGGCCGAACACGGTCCAGCGCAGCATCGCGGCGACCAGCACCGCGACCACGGCGACGGGGATCACCAGGAAGTGGAGGTGACCACCGCCCCGCACGTCGATCAGGTGCATCTCCGACACCCGTGTCACCGAGCGCGGGAGGCCGCCGGCGGAGATGTAGAGGGCCCCGATGTACGTGATGAGGACGCCCTTGTAGATGGTCTGGGTGCCCAGCGTGACGATCAGCGTCGGTAGCCGGAACCCGGCGACCACCAGGCCGTTGACCAGGCCGAGGAGCGCCCCGATCACAACCGCGAGGGCGAAGATGCCCCAGGCCGTCGGGTCCATCTCGCGGTCCACGGCCAGCTTGACCGTCGTGTAGGCGGCGAAGATCGCGATCGCCGGGAACGAGACGTCGATCCCGCCGGAGATCAGCACCAGCAGCACCCCGAGCGCGAACACCAGCGGCACCATCGAGCTGCGCACCAGCGCGAAGAACGTGTTCGCGCTGAAGAAGACGGGGTTGGCGACGCCCATCGCCACGGCGACGAGCACGATGACCGCGACCAGCAGGCCTTCGTTGTTCGGCCCGCGCAGGCGCGACAGCCAGGCGCTCATGCCGCCATCCTTCGCTGGATCTCGTCGGCGTCGATCTCGTCGCCCGCCAGCTCCGAGACGATCCGTCCGTCGTGGACGATGAGGATCCGGTGGCAGGTGGTCACGAGCTCCGGGATGTCGTCGGAGATGACGATCACACCGATCCCGGCCGCAGCCTGCTCGCGCAGGATGGCGATGATCTCCTCCTTGGAACCGACGTCGACGCCGACCGTGGGGCCGTTGAGTACGAGGATGGCCGGGCGGCGGTTGAGCCACTTGGCGAGCACCACGCGCTGCGCGTTGCCGCCCGAGAGGCTGCGGACCATGGCCGACACGTTGGGGGCCTGGATCCGCAGCCGGGCGAACAGCTCGGCGATCGACTGGCGGACCCGCCGCCGGTCCAGCAGCCCGGCCCGCGTGCGATAGGAGTCGAGCGACGCGGCGACGATGTTGTCGGCGATCGACACGTTGAGATAGAGGCCCTGGGTCAGCCGGTCCTCGGGCACGTACCCGATGCCCGCCGCGACGGCGTCGCGGATGGAGCGGATGGTCCGCACCTTCCCCTTCACCGCGATGCGGCCGGTGTCGGCGGGCCGGATGCCGAAGATCGCCTCGGCGATCTCCGACCGCCCGGACCCGAGCAGCCCGGTGATGCCGAGGATCTCGCCCGCCCGCAGCTTGAAGTTCACGCCGCTGAAGGCGCCGCTGCGGGACAGGTCCTCCACCTCGAGCAGCACCGGGGCATCCGGGGGGACCTCGCCGACGAGCCGCTCCTCGTGCACGTCACGGCCCGTCATCGCGTGGGCGATGACGCGGCGCGTGTAGCTGGAGGCCTCGCCGGACTCGACGATCTCGCCGTTGCGCAGCACCGTCAGGCGCTGGGAGATCTCGAGCACCTCGTCGAGCTTGTGGCTGACGAACATCACGGCGACGCCGCGACGCTGCAGGCGACGCACGATCACGAAGAGCCGCTCCACCTCGGCGTGGGTCAGCGCGGTGGTCGGCTCGTCCATGACGAGGACCTTCGCGTCGCTGACCAGCGCGCGGCAGATGGCGATCAGCTGGCGGTCGGCCACCGACAGGCTGTCGACGGTGGCGTCCAGGTCGAGCGTCAGGCCCAGCTCGTGCATCACGCGCTCGGCCGCACCCCGGATCCGGCGGCGCGACGACAGGGTCCGCCGCTCGGCGAGCTCGCTGAGCATCGCGATGTTCTCGGCCGCCGTCAGGTTGGGGAACAGCGAGAAGTCCTGGTAGATCACCTGGACGCCGCTGCGGATCGCGTCGTTGGGGGTCAGGTGCGGGTGCACCCGGGACTCGATGACGATCTCACCGGAGTCGGGCTTCTCGACCCCGCTGATGATCTTGATCAGGGTCGACTTGCCGCTCCCGTTCTCGCCGACGAGGCAGTGCACCTCGCCGGGAGCGAGAGTCAGCGACACGTCCCGAAGGGCGTGGACGCCCCCGTAGGTCTTCACGACGTTGCGGACCTCGAGGACCGGAACTTCAGCCGCGGCCATGGAACCTGCGTCCCTCTGTGACGGGTGGACGCCGCCGGGTGGGTCGTCGACGGGCGACCCACCCGGCAGCTCGTCGGACTAGAAGTTGTACTGGTCGACGTTGGTGACGTCCACCGCGACGCCCGCGTTACCGGCGAAGGCGTTGTCCGCCCCGCTCAGCTTGACGAGCGACTCGTACCCCGGGATACCCAGGTCGGTGCCCTCCTCGATGGTCCCGCCGTCGGCGAGGATCTTGGCGATCGCCAGCTGGGCCTTGCCGGCGAGGGCCGGGTCCCAGAAGAAGATCTTGTCGATCGCGCCGCTCTGCAGGTAGCTGCCGGCCACGGACGGGATGCTGGTCCCCATCACGCAGGTGCTGTCGGCCTTGCCGGCCTCCTCGACCGCGCGGGCGATGCCGACGACGTCGGTGCCGGCCGAGCCCTCGAAGCCCTTGATGTCCGGGTACTTCTGGAGGATCTCCTTCGCCTTGTTGTAGGCGGTCTCCTCGTTCTCCTCGGACTCGATCGGGTCCTCGACGCGGGTCATGTTGGGGAAGTCGGCCTTCTGCTTCTCCAGTGCCCCGTTGACCCACTCCATGTGCGAGCCGTTGGTCAGTCGCCCGACGAACTGGACGTACTTGCCCTCGCCGCCGGTGCAGGCACCGAGGTTCTCCATGATCTGGGCGCCGTACGCCGAGTTCTCGAAGCCCTCGATGTCGATGTCGACGTTCTTGATGCCGACGGCCTCGTGGCTGACCACGACGATGCCGGCGTCACGCGCCTGGCCGAGCACGCTCTCCAGGCCGGCGAGGTCGTTCGGCACCACCGAGATCGCGGTGGGCTTCTGGGCGATCAGGTCCTGGATGATCGAGACCTGGCCCTCGTTGGTGGCCTCGGCCGGGCCCTCCTCGCGCGCGTCGAGGCCGGTCTCGGAGGCCCACTCCTTGACGCCGACCTCCATGCGGTCGAACCAGCCGATGCCGGTCGCCTTCACGACGACGACGTAGGCACCCCCGCCGGCCGCAGGAGCCGACGTCTCGGCGGCGGTCTCGCTCGCCGTGTCGGTCGGCTCGGCCGCCGTGGTGCTCGCCGGCGGCGTCTCCGACACGGAAGTGCATGCCGCGAGCGCCATCGCGAGCGCGCTGACGACGATCCCACCAGCGAGCTTCTTGTTCCTCATATGTGTCACTCCCTTGTGATCGAGCACGTTGCGCCCCGCCCCTGCTCCGCTGCAGCGGTTCGGCCCAGAACGTATGCCCGTGCGCACGCTGTGTCAACGAATTCGCGCGCGAATCGCGCAACAATCGAGCTTCGGATGCGCGTTTTCGCGCATGAGGTCGGCTAGACTCTGCGCGACGAAGGAGGACCGACGCGATGTCGCGACAGGCTCAGACCGTCGAGCTGCTGCTCGAGCGGGGGTTCGTCTCGGTGACGGAGCTCGCCAGGCACTTCGGCGTCACCGAGTCCACCATCCGCCGCAACCTGTCCGACCTCGAGTCGCGCGACCTGGTGCAGCGCACGCACGGCGGCGCGTTGCCGGTGCGGCAGACGGACGCCCCCGCCGACCTCAAGCAGTCGCTCCACCGGGCCGAGAAACGGGCGATCGGCCAGGCGATGGCCAACCGGATCCTCGACGGCCAGACCGTGCTGCTGGACAGCGGCACGACGACGCTCGAGGTCGCCCGCCACCTGCACAGCCGCCAGCTGACGGTGGTGACCAACGACCTGCTCATCGGCGTGGCCATCTCGCAGAAGCGGAACGCGCACCTGGTGTTCGTCGGCGGCGAGCTGCTCCCCAACTCCTACAACATGTGGGGCCCCACGTCGGTCCAGCAGCTGCAGAACCTGCGGGTCAACGTCGCCGTGTTCGGGACCGACATGGTCAACGAGGACGGCGTCTACAGCACCTCCAGCTACGAGCTCGAGGTGAAGCGGACCATGCGGTCGATCGCCGCGGAGGCGTTCTTCGTCGCGGACAGCTCCAAGTTCGGGCGCGAGGCGCTGTTCCGGGTGTTCGGCTTCGACGCGTTCACCGCCGGCATCACCGACGA
>Ga0255338_1001765_pt1 | contig 37494 bp, 38 predicted proteins | sample MeOH1_35cm_T4_19_FD_203715 | JGI IMG/M metagenome (GOLD analysis project Ga0255338, IMG submission 203715) | Sandy soil microbial communities from University of British Columbia, Vancouver, Canada - MeOH1_35cm_T4_195 | ecosystem: Engineered > Artificial ecosystem > Sand microcosm > Unclassified ...
CTCGGGCAACCGCGACGAGACCGTGATCGAGCGGCCCAACGACTACATCATCGACCGCGAACGGCCCCGGCAGCACATCTCGTTCGGCTTCGGCATCCACCGCTGCGTGGGCAATCGCCTGGCCGAGCTGCAGCTCACCATCATCTGGGAGGAGATCCTGAAGCGCTTCCCGGAGGTCGTGGTCACCGGCGAGCCGAAGCGGGTCTATTCCAGCTTCGTGAAGGGCTACGAGACCATGCCGGTGATGATTCCGCGGCGGAACTAGCCGCCGAAGGCGCGTCGCCGAAGACCGGGTGCGCGATTGGCCTCCGGCGACGCTGACGTCGGGCGCTAGGCGACCTGACGTGTGCGGCGGGCGCGAAGGGCGGACCCCGCGCCGAAGAACCCGGCGATCATCATCGCCCAGGTGGCCGGCTCCGGCACGCCGGCGACGGCGGGGGTGTTGCTGACCGTGTAGCCGCCCTGCCCGTCGGGCGTGAAGAAGACGTTGCGGCCGTTCAGGTCGAAGGTCCCGGCGGCGGCGAAGTCATAGACCGCGCGGTTGGCGCCGGTGGCGAACGGGCCGTCGGTGAACTCCGTCTCGCCCGGATCGGCCGCGCCGCCGCCGGCGCTGATGCCGGTCAGGACGTTGTGGGTGGCCGGAACGCTGTCGCCGCTGTAGCCGAAGATGATCGTGCCGTTGGCGAACAGCTGGGCCTGGGCGGCGTAACTGCCGCCCGAGCTGTATTCGCCGCCCACCCAGGTGAACACGGCCCGGTCGGCCTGGTCGCTGTTGAGATAGCCCGTGCCCACGATGTCGAACCACTCCGGCGCGATGCGCGCGGCGCCCGACAGGAACGAAGCCACGTCACCGCTGCAGCAGCCCGTGCCGTTGCCGCCGCCCAGGCTGACGAAGCCGTTGGTCGAGATCTGGAAGTCCGTGTAGCTCTGGCCGAACAGGGTGAAGGCGAACGGCAGGGCGCCCGCGGCGACGCTGTCGTCCCCACCGACCAGGGCGGTCCCGTAGTTGGTCTCGAACACCGGCGAGGTCACGGCGCCCGCCGAGCCTGCCATCACCGCGGCGGACGCGAACGCCGCCAGCCCCAAAGCAAGTTTCTTCATAAGCCCCACTCCAAAACGCGGCGCCCGTTTCGGCGCTCGTGTCGAAGGGGTAGGCCAGCGGGCTCGCGCGGCGCCGCCCCCTTTTTGGGGTGTTCATCGGTGGTAAAGGGCGTTCCTTAGACCCGCGTTAGGCAAACGAGCGCGAAAAAGCCCTGTGAGTTGAGAAACTTGGGCGGGGACTGAGTGAGGACCGAGCGTGTTTCCGTGATCCGGCCCGAGCCCACGCCCCTGACCGCCCCGGCCCAGCTGTTGCGGCGCGCCTGGGGTCGCTCGCTCAGCTCGCCTTGCCCCGAGACCCGGCTGGTGGACGAGCTGCTGACGGTCGATGGCGAGGCCGAATTCGCCTTCGGCTCCGCCGCCCTGGTGCCGGAGGAGGCCGTGGCGATCGCCGTGCTGAGCGGGCGCAACGCCGTGGCCCACGCCGACGCCGCCTTCGCAGCGGCCTTCCCCGATCCGGGCGCGATCCCCGACCTGCGCCGCCTGGCCGATCGCGCGCGGCGCAACGGCTCGGCGCTGGGGCTGCTGGAGGCGGCGGACGGGACGCCCCTTCCCGCCTGGATGGCGCGCGGCCCGGCCGCGGCCCGCTGGGTGCGCGCGCCTGAGGCGCTGGCGGCGCTGGCGCGGCCCGACGCCGTGGTGGTGCTGGTGTTCGCGCCGTCCCGGTCCAGCGACCTGGCGGCGCGCGCATCGGCGGCGTTCGGCCTGACGCCCCTGGAGGCGCGGCTGGCCGAGGCCTTCCTGTTCGCGCCCACCCTGGAGATCGCCGCGGGCCAGGCCGGCATCGGACATGCCACGGCGCGGGACGTGCTGGCCCGGGTGATGGCCAAGACCGGGGCCAGCCGTTCGGCCGAGGTGGTGCGCCGGCTGTCCGAGGTGATGAGCGCGGTGCACGACCAGCCCGACGCCAGCCCGGCCCTGCTGAGCGAGGCGTTCGGCCTGACCGCCGCCGAGGCGGGCGTGGCGCTGCAGCTCGCCGCCGGGGCGACCCAGCGGGAAGCCGCCCAGGCGCTGGGGCTGCAGCCCGAGACCGTCCGCACCTACGCCAAGGCGGCGCTGGCCAAGACCGGGGTGGCGCGCGCCAAGGACCTGGCGCGGCTGACGGCGGAAACCCGCGCGCTGTCCGGCCTGGTGGCGGTGGCCGAGCCGGTGTTCACCTCGGGCGCCTCTCCGGCGCGGCTGCGGCTGCTGCCCCGGCCCGAAGGTCGGCGGCTGGCCTTCCTGGACTACGGCCCGGCGGGCGCGCCGCCGGCGATCATCTTCCACGGCTTCGTGGCCGGACGCAGCCTGCCGCCCCGGCTGGCGGCGGCGCTGCAGGCCCATGGCCTGCGCCCGATCGTGCCCCAGCGGCCGGGGTTCGGCCTGACCAGCCCGGCCTCGGGCGCGTACCTGGCCACGGCGGCGGACGACCTGGAGGCGCTGGTCGCGGCCCTGGGCGCCCGCAGCGTCGCGCTGTTCGCCCGCGACGGCGGGACGGCGGCGGCCCTGGCCTTTGCGGCCGCCCATCCGGAGCGGATCTCGCGCGCCGTGCTGCTGAACCCGCGCTCGCCGCACGGTCTGGCGGACGGCCACCGGAGCGGGCCGGTGCGGCGCATGACCCGGCTGATCCTGGCCCAGCCGCACCTGATCGACGGCCTGGGCGAGTTCATCCGCCGGCGCACCCGCAGCGATTTCCTGGAGGCGGCGCTGAACCAGACCCTCGGCGTCATCGCGCCCGACCGCGAGGCGCTGCGCGACCGGGCCGTGCGCGCCCAGCTGATCCGCGACATCCAGGCCCAGTTCGCTCACACCAGCGCCGGCTACGCGGCCGAGCACGCCCTGTACGCCGCCGGCTGGAAGATCCCGGCCGTGGCGGGCGGCGCCTGGACGATCGCCCATACCGGAGCGCTGGGCGAGGAGCCGTCACGCCGGCCGTGGATCGCCCTTCCCGGAGTCAGCTTCCACACCCTGTCGGGCGCCGGGGTGCTGGCCCAGTTCACCCACGCCGAGGCGCTGGCCGGACTGATCGCGGGGCAGGCCTAGGCGACGTTCACGCGCGTGAGGTGCGCGTGTAGCGCATGACCCAGTTGGTCTCCCACGTCTGGCCGGCGTCGGGGGAGAACGCCTGCTCCCACTGGGCGACCCCGTCCGAGATCGAGGTGAAGCGGCCGCGGACCTTGATGGGCCGACCCTCGAACGTGTCGTCCGAAAAGAACTCGCCGACCTTGCCCTGGAAGCGGCCGATGCCGGGGTTCTCCAGGCTGTGGGGGCTGCCGGACGCCAGGTACCAGTCGGCCCAGGTCCCGGTCTTGGCGTCGTAGGCGCGCAGGCCCATGCCGTTGGTGGGACCGGTCTCGCGGACCGCCTTGCTCTCGTTGAGGTTCACCACGCCGCCCAGCAGCGACTGGCACCGCGTGGTCCCCTTGAACTCTTCCCAGTCGGTCGAGCCGGCGAGGCGTTTGCGCAGGCGCCGGTGATGGACGTCCCAGGCGCCCAGGAAGAAGTCGAAGTCGTGGAGACCATCGCCGGCCGGGGACGCGGGCTGGGCCAGGCCGTCGGCGGCGCCCAGCGCCGGGAGGGCGGCCAGCGCGAGCTGCAGGAGTTGGCGGCGGTCCGTCATCACTCACCCCCCGGTCGGGTGAAGTCGCTGATCGAGGAGGATCGGTCTCATGGCTCCGGTTCTGGCGTTCGCTCGGCGCACGGACGAGAGCCAATCGCGCCGAACTTCGGGGCGCCAATTTGGCCGCTTGAGGCCGCCGAAGGCGTCGCGCACAACAGGACGATGAGCGCCGTTCTCGAGCTCGGACTGAAGCTGCCGGACGCGGGCTCGCGCCATGTGCGCCGCGAGCTGCACGAGCAGCTGCGGGCCGCCATCCTCTGCGGGCGGCTGGCGGCGGGCGTGCAGCTTCCGGCCAGCCGGGCGCTGGCCGGGGACCTGGGCCTGTCGCGCAACACAGTGACCGCGGTCTACGACCTGCTGCTGAGCGAAGGGCTGATCGCCTCGCGGCCCGGCGCGGGCACGTTCGTGACCGCGGCTTCGCGGACCACCGGCCCCAGGCGCGAGACGCAAGCCCTCATTCGCTACGACCTGCGGCCGGGCCTGCCGGACAGTTCGAGCTTCCCATTCGACATCTGGGGACGGCTGGCCGGCCGGGCGCTGCGCCGGTTCGCCCGCGCGCCGTCGGGGTATCGCGAGCCGGCGGGGCATCCGGCGCTGCGCGAGGCGATCGCCGGGCACCTGTCCTTCGCCCGCGCGATCGCCTGCGATGCGGAGGACATCGTGGTGACGGTGGGCGCGCAGCAGGGGTTCGACCTGATCGCGCGGACGCTGGGACCGGGCGCGGTCGTGGCGGTGGAGGATCCCGGCTATCCAGCGACGCGGGCAGCCTTCGCGGCGGCGGGCGCGGAGGTGCGCGCCGTCCCCGTGGACGCCGAGGGCCTGGTGGTGGACGCCCTGCCCCCGGACGCGGCGGCGGTGTGCGTGACGCCGTCGCAGCAGTTCCCGCTGGGGGCGCCGATGTCGGAGGCCCGCCGGGCCTCCCTGCTGGCCTTCGCCGCTCGGCACGACGCGGTGATCGTGGAGGACGACTACGGCGGGGAGTTCCGGTTCGGCGGCGCGCCGCAGCCGCCGCTGTTCGCGCTGGCGCCCGACCGGGTGGCCTATGTGGGCACCTTCTCCCAGAGCCTGCTGCCGGCGCTCCGGATCGGCTTCGTGGTCGCGCCGCCGGCCTTGCGGGCCGCGCTGGCGGAGGCGCGTGCCTTGAGCGACTGGCATGGCCCGGCGATCGAGCATGCGACGCTGGCGGCCTTTATCGCCGAGGGGCATCTCGCGCGGCACGTGCGGCGGATGCGGAAGGTCTATGCGGCGCGGCGCGCGGCGATGCTGGAGGCGCTGGGCCGATGCGCGGACCGGCTGGAGGTGGTTCCGGGCGCGGCGGGCCTGCACCTGGCCGTTCGCCTGCGGGACGGAGATGCGGCGGCCGTGGCCAGGCATGCGGCCCGGCTGGGTCTTCAGGTCGAGACCCTGGCCTATTTCGCCGCCGAACGGCCTGCGCCCCAGGGGTTCGCCCTGGGCTACGGCCTGATCGAGGCGGCCCGGATCGACGAGGCGATCCAGCTGCTGCGCGAAGCGACCGGCCAGGCGTGACCCGCCTGCGGCGATCCACCACGCGATCTACCTGACAGCGCAACTATTTGGGATGCCGCCATTTGGCGAGGTGCGCGCATGGTTGCGGCGGACGCTCCTCCCGCCCTACCTGGCTATCGGCGCGAGACTCATCGCGAACGGGACGTCGTCCGCCCGACTGGGACGTCCATGCTGAACATCGCCATCAAGTCCCCCGAGCAGAAGGCCGCCGAGGCCGGCGTCGACGGCTTCCGCCAGGACCGCGGCCCGTTTGTCGTCGCCGCGGAGCGGACGCGGATGGCGATGGTGTTCACCGACGCCGACGCCCCCGGCAATCCCCTGGTCTTCGCCAACGAGGCGTTCCTGACGCTCACCGGCTACAGCCTCGAGGAGGTGCTGGGTCAGGCATTCGGCTTCCTGCTGTCGCGCGGCGACAACCAGACGGCCAACCAGCGGATCGAGGCCGCGTTCGCCGGCGAGAGCGGCGGCCATTTCGAGATGCACGACCGGCGCAAGGACGGCAGCAAGTTCTGGGCGGCAGTGGTCGTATGCCCGGTGGAGGACGCGGCCGGCCACATCGGAACGCATGTGGCCTCGTTCGTGGACCTGACCGACCACAAGCGCGAGGCCGAACACCTGCGGTTCCTCCTGGCGGAGATGGACCTTCGCACGCTGAACACCCTGGCCACCGTGCGCGCCATCGCGGTGCAGACCCTGCGCGGCGTGGCCGGGGAAGCCGTGGTCGAGGCGTTCGAGGGCCGGATCCAGGCGCTCTCCGAGACCCATGGCCTGCTGGGCCGCCATAACTGGGACGCGGTGACCCTCCGCGACGTTCTGGAGCGGGTCCTGGAGCCGTTCGGGCAGGCCGGACGAGTGACGCTGGAGGGCGCCGTCGTTCAGCTGGGCGCGAAGGCCGCGCTGACGCTGGCCATGGTCTTCCACGAACTGGCGAGCAACGCGGCCGCGCATGGCTCGCTGTCGGCGCCGGCCGGCCGGGTGGCCGTCTCCTGGCGGACCGAGATCGCCGACGACGGCGAGCGGATGTTCCTGCGCTGGCAGGAGAGCGGCGGGCCGCCGGCCGTCGCGCCCGAACACCAGGGGTTCGGGCTCCGGCTCATCGAGGGCGGCCTGGCCCGGGACCTGGCCGGCGAGGTGCATGTGGCCTACGACCGCGCCGGCCTTGTCTGCCGGATCGCCATGCCCCTGCCGGCCCGGGTCGGGTGAGCTACTTCGCGCTCGCGACGTAGGCGTCGACGCGGGCTTCCAGGACGTCCAGCGGCAGGGCGCCGGCGGCCAGGACGGCCTCGTGGAAAGCCTTCAGGTCGAACTTCGGCCCCAGCGCTGCCTGGGCCTTCGTGCGCAGTTCCAGGATCCTGAGCTGGCCCACCTTGTAGCTGGTGGCCTGGCCGGGGCTGGTGAAGTAGCGGTCGATCTCGCGGGCGATGTCGAGGTCGGAGCTGAGCGTGTTGGCCTTCATGTAGGCGATGGACTGGTCGCGGCTCCACTTCTTGGCGTGGATGCCGGTGTCCAGCACCAGGCGGGCGGCGCGCCAGATCTCGAGGCTGAGGCGGCCGAAGTCGTCGTAGGGATCCTGGTAGAAGCCGGCTTCCTTGCCCAGCTTCTCGGCGTAGAGGCCCCAGCCCTCGGTGTAGGCGCCGTAGTAGGACAGCCGGCGGAACATCGGCAGGTCGGCCTGTTCCTGGCTGCGCGCGATCTGGAAGTGATGGCCGGGCGCCCCCTCGTGATAGGCGATGGCCGGCAGCTGGACCTTCTGGACCTGGGTCATGTCCGACAGGTTCACGTAGAAGATTCCCGGACGAGAGCCGTCGGGCGTGCCCGGATTGTAGAAGGCGGTGGACGCGGTCTTCTCGCGGAACGGCTCGACGGCGCGCACCTCCAGGGCCTGCTTCGGCAGGGTCGAGAACTGCTTGCCCGCCACGGCCATGTAGTCGGCGATGATCTTCTTGGCGTCGGCCAGGTACTGCTGCTTGCCGGCCTCGGTGTTGGGATAGTGGGTCTTGGGGTCGGTCCGCACGAAGGCGAAGAATTCCTCCAGCGTGCCCTTGAAGCCGACCTTGGCCTTGATGACCTCCATCTCGGCGCGGATGCGGGCGACCTCGCTAAGGCCCGTCTGGTGGATCTGGTCGGGGGTCAGCGTCGTGGTGGTGAAGAAGCCCACCATGTCGCCGTAGAAGGCCTCGCCGTGCGGCAGGGCCCAGACGCCGTTCACGGTCGTGGCCTTCTTCGACATGGCGTCCAGGGCCACGAGATAGCGTTCGTAGCCGCGCTTCCACTCGCCCTTCAGCGCCGCCTCGCCGTCGGCCAGCAGCTTCGCCTTCAAGGCGTCGTCGGCCTTCAGCGCGCCCACCTTCTTCTTGAAGTCGGCCCACAGCGCGTGGTCGGGGCCGGTGTCGAAGGGCGCGCCCTTGATCTGGTTTTTGGCGTCCGGGATCACCCGGCCGAACACGAAGCTGGGCGGCAGGAAGCCCTTGGCCGTGCGCTGGTCGATGTCGTCGGAGACCTCGCCCGCCACCCGCTCGACCGCCTTGAGGCGAGAGACGTAGGCCTCGGCGTCGGCGACGCTGTCCACGCGGTGGGCGTTGACCAGCATCACGGGCAGGCCGTCCAGCGCGCTGCCGTTCGAGGAGACGGCGTAGTTCTGCCAATACCACTTGGCGAACATGCGCTGGGTGGCGACGTTGCGCTCGAAGAGGTCGTAGGAGAGCTGCGAGCTGGGCGAGAGCTTGGCGCGGTCGAACTCGCGCTTCATGCGGGCCAGTTGGGCCTCGGCGACGACCAGCGTCTTCCGCTGGCCGGCCTCGGTGTAGTCGCCGAGCTCGGCGTAGCGGTCCTTCATGCCGAGCTGGGTCAGGGTCTCGGGGCTCAGGCGCGCGGCCTCCAGGAAGGCGGCCTGGAAGAAGGCGGCCAGGCGCGCGTCCTCGGACTGGGCCGGCGCGGCGGCGGGCGCGGCGGCGGTTTGCGCGAAGGCCGGAGCGGTGAGCGTCGCGACGCTCAGGGCCAGGACGGAGCAGACGGTGCGGAACATGTAACCCCCAGGGCGTGTGTGACCGCAGGAGTAGGGCCCGGCCCGCGCCGCCCGAAGTGAATTTTCCTCAATCTCTGGCCGCCTGAGGCCGGCGCTCAGGCGTCGGGGTCGTTGCAGGCCACGATGTCGGCGGGCTTGGGCCGCTGGGTCGGGGCCTCGAAGATGGCGAGGTAGCCCACGCCGCCCGCCATCGGCGCGGACGAAAGCTGCTTGTAGCCCACGGCCTCGAACTCGCATTTCAGCAGGGCGGGCGGCATGCCGTGGCTGGCCGCGGCGCGGTCCAGGTCGATGACGCCCACCCGGCCGCCGGGCTTCAGCGACCCTGCCAGATGCCAGAGCAGGGCGTAGGGGTTCTCGACCTCATGGTACATGTGCACCAGGACGGCGCGGTCGATGGTCTTGGCCGGCAGCTTGGGGTCGTCGGCCGTGCCCACGACGATGCGGACGTTCTTCAGCCCCCGCCGCTCGGCCTCGCGGCGCAGGCCGGAGATGTAGGCCTCGACGATATCCTCGGCATAGACGACGCCGGTCGGCCCGACGGCGGGCGACAGGCGAAGCGTGTGGTAGCCGGAGCCGGCGCCGATGTCGGCCACGTGCATGCCGGGCGCGATCTCCAGCCCGCGGATCAGCTGGCCGGACTCGTCGGCCGCGTCGCGGTCGGGGCCGTTCGACCATTCGGGGGCGACGATGCCGGCGACGGGACGGTCGGGCAGCGGGAAGCCGCCCCCGGCCCGCGCGGCCTGCGGCGCGCCCTGGCTCTCGGTGGTTGGCGAGCACGCGGCCAGCAGGCCGATGGCCAGGAGGACGAGACTGAAACGCATCGGCCTCTTTCCAGCCTGAATCCGCGACGAACGCCAGCCCCTAGCGATTGCAGACGATTGGGGCTGGGCGAAACGGAACGGGAACGTGTTATAGGGCGGCGATGGCCGACGCCGCCGGGTCCCCCGCCGACTTGCTTCCGCCCCGGTTCCGAGATTGGTTCGCCGGGCGCGGCTGGTCGGCGCGCACCCATCAGCTGGAGATGGTGGCCAGGGGGCGCGAGGGCCGCGACGCCCTGCTGATCGCGCCCACCGGCGGCGGCAAGACCCTGGCCGGGTTCCTGCCCACCCTGATCGAGCTCAGCGAACGGCCGCCAGCCAACACGCCCAGAGGTCTCCACACCATCTACATCTCGCCGCTCAAGGCGCTGGCGGTGGACGTTGAGCGGAACCTCAACACCCCGATCCTGGAGATGGGCCTGAACGTGGTGGCCGAGAGTCGCACCGGCGACACCGGGATCGCGCGCCGCCAGCGGCAGCGGGTGAAGCCGCCGGACATCCTGCTCACCACGCCGGAGCAACTGGCGCTGCTGTGCGCGTGGGAGGGAGCCAGGCTCTATTTCGAGGACCTCTCCTGCGTGATCCTGGACGAGATCCACACCCTGCATGCGAGCAAGCGCGGCGACCTGCTGGCGCTCGACCTAGCGCGGCTGCAGACGCTCGCGCCCCGGATGCGGCGGGTCGGGCTGAGCGCGACGGTCGACGACCCGTTGGTGATCAAGAACTGGATGGCGAGCCATCGCAGCGTCGATCTCATCGCCTCCTCTCCCCCGCGAAGCGAGAGGGAGAGGGTAGGAAGAGGGTCGGCGCTGGAGGCGCAGGAACTCGACAGGTCGGCCGAGGGCCCTCGACCCGCCGCCAGCGTCGCCCAGCCGGCCCTCTCCCTACCCTCTCCCTCTCCGGCCGCGCCGGGGGGAGAGGAGGCGCACGGACCCGCTTCGATCGCCCTGGTCCGCGGCCCAGCCGGCGCTGAGCCAGTGGTCGATGTCCTGCTCTCCGAGGGGCGGGTCCCCTGGGCGGGCCACACCGCCCAGCACGCGATGCAGGAGGTCTATGACGTCATCCGGCGCTCGAAGACGGCGCTGGTGTTCGTCAACACCCGCTTCCAGGCGGAGTTCGCGTTCCAGGAGCTGTGGCGGCTGAACGAGGACAGCCTGCCCATCGCGCTGCACCACGGCAGCCTGGCCGCCGAGCAGCGGCGCAAGGTGGAGGCCGCCATGGCGCGCGGCGAACTCAGGGCCGTCGTCTGCACCTCCACGCTCGATCTCGGCATCGACTGGGGCGACGTGGACCTGGTGATCCAGCTCGCCTCGCCGAAGGGCGCGTCGCGGATGGTGCAGCGGATCGGGCGGGCCAACCACCGGCTGGACGAACCATCGCGCGCACTCTTCGTCCCGGCCAACCGGTTCGAGATGCTGGAGTGCCAGGCCGCGCGCGAGGCCATCGCCGAGAACAAGCTGGACGGCGACCCGCCCCGGGTCGGCGCGCTGGACGTGTTGGCGCAGCACGTCATGGGCTGCGCGGTCTCCGAACCCTTCGACATGGTGGAGCTCTACGACGAGGTCCGCTCCGCCGGACCCTACCGCGACCTCACCTGGGAGGACTTCGAGGCGGTGGTCGATTTCGTCTCGACCGGCGGCTACGCGCTCAAGACCTACGACCGCTTCCGACGCATCGTGAAGCTACCCGATGGGCGCTGGAAGGTGCGGGACCTGAACGTGGCGCAAAGGCATCGGCTGAACGTGGGCGCCATCGTCTCGCCGGCCATGCTGGCGGTGCGGATGGCCATGCGCGGCGCCAAGGGCGGCCGCAAGATCGGCGAGGTCGAGGAGGGCATGCTGGAGATGCTGGACCCCGGCGACACCTTCGTCTTCGCGGGGCAGGTTTGGGAACTGGTGGGCGTGACCAACCTGGACGTCCTGGTCCGGCCGGCGAACCACAAGGACCCGAAGATGCCGTCGTGGGGCGGGTCCAAGTTCGCGCTCTCCACCTACCTCGCGAAACGCGTGCGGCAACTGATGTTCGACGAGAGCCATTGGAGCGTGCTGCCCACCGACGTGCGCGAGTGGCTGGGCGCCCAGAAGGACCGGTCGCGGATCGTGGCCGAAGACGAGATGCTGCTGGAGACCTTCCCGCGCGGGAAGCGCAACTTCATGGTGGTCTACCCCTTCGAGGGGCGGCTCGCCCACACCACCCTCGCCATGCTCCTCACGCGACGGCTGGAACGGCTGGGGGTGGGGCCGCTGGGCTTCGTCTGCAACGACTACGCCATGGCGATCTGGGCGCTGAACCCGCTGGACCGGCTGGACTACGACGCCCTGTTCGACCAGGACATGCTGGGCGACGACCTGGAATCCTGGCTGCAGGAGAGCTTCATGATGAAGCGGGCCTTCAAGGGCTGCGCGATCATCGCCGGGCTGATCGAGAAGCGCTTCCCGGGCGAGCAGCAGAAGACGGGGCGCCAGATCACCTTCTCCACCGACCTGATCTACGACGTACTGCGCCGGCACGAGCCGGACCACCTCCTGCTGCGTTGCGCGCGGGCGGATGCGGCGAGCGGCCTCATCGACGTGGCGCGCCTGGGCGACATGCTGTCCCGCATCAAGGGCCGGATTCGGCACGCGCCCTTGGAGCATCTGAGCCCGTTCTCCGTGCCGATCCTGCTGGAGATCGGCAAGGAGCGCTCGCCCGGCCAGGCCGGCGAGATGATCCTGGCCGAGGCCGAGGAAGACCTGATCGCAGAGGCGATGCTGTGAACGACGTGAGTGTACCGTTCGCCTACCGGTTCGCGGCCAGCGACTGCGGCGGCCTGCGCCTCGGCGTGCGCGGGACCGAAGTCGTCATGCGCTGCTCGGGCGCCCTGTGGCTCGCGGGCGAGCGGATGCTGATCGTCGCCGACCTGCACCTGGAGAAGGGGTCGTCCTACGCCGCCCGCGGCCAGATGCTGCCGCCCTACGACACCCGCGAGACCCTGGGGCGGCTGGAGGCCGAGGTGGCGGCGCTGGCCCCCGAGGTCGTGGTGCTGCTGGGCGACACCTTCCACGACCGCAAGAGCGAGGGCCGCCTGGCGGGCGACGACGCGGATCGGCTTCGGGCGCTGGCGGTAGGCCGCACGCTGGTCTGGGTGGTGGGCAACCACGATGCCGACGGGCCCCAGGCCCTGCCGGGCGAGACGGCCGACGAAATCTCCGTGGCGGGCCTGATCCTGCGCCACGAGCCGCAGCCCGGCGCCCAGCCCGGCGAGGTCGCGGGCCACCTGCACCCGGCGGCCAAGGTCCGGGCGCCGCGCGGGACGGTGCGGCGGCGGTGCTTCGTCACCGACGGCGAGCGGGTGATCCTGCCGGCCTTCGGGGCCTACGCGGGCGGGCTGAACGTGCGCGACGCGGCGTTCGCCGGGATGTTCGTCCGGCCGCCGCTGATGGGCGCGCTGGGCGCCGCGCGCGTGCGGGCCGTGGGCTGGCGGCAGCTGGCGGGGGATTGAGGCCGCTACCCCCGCGCCGGCGCGAACTGGTCCACCCAGCGGCGGAACACGCCGGGGTCCGACAGCCCCGCCTGCTGGGCGACGACCTTGCCGCCCACGAAGCAGAATAGCGCCGGGATGCCCTGGACGCCGAAGCGCGCCGCCAGGGCCTGGTTGGCGTCCACGTCGATCTTGATGAACCGCGCCCGCGGCTCCAGCTCGCCCGCCGCCCGCGCGAAGATCGGGGCCACCGCTCGGCACGGCCCACACCAGGCCGCCCAGAAATCCACGATCAGCGGCAGGTCGCTCTTGCCCAGGTGCTTGTCGAAGCGCGCGCCGCTCAGCGCCACCGGCTCGCCCGTGAACAGCGCCTTCTGGCACTTCCCGCATTTCGCGCCATCGCCCAGCCTAGCGGGCGGTATCCGGTTCGTGGCGTCGCAGTGCGGGCACACCACATGCAGGGCCTCGGACATGGGACCTCCTGCCGATCACAACGCCGGCCAGCCCCATTGGGTTTGAATGACGCCGCGTCGTCTGGCTAGGTCTCTCGCAACGACAACGAGGAGACGTCCATGGGCCAGATCGCAGACCGCCCCGACACCGCGCTGGCCGCCCGGCTGGACCCGATCGTCGACGCCGCCCTGGCCGAGGGCCGGATCGCCGGCGCCGTGGTCCTGGTGGGGCGCCGGGGCGAGCGCGCCTATGCCCGCGCCGCCGGCCAGGCCGACATCGAGGCCGGCCGCCCCATGGCGCTCCACGCCATCTTCCGGGCCTCGTCCCTCACCAAGCCCATCGTCACCGCCGCCGTGCTCAGCCTGGTCGAGGACGGCGTGATCGGCCTGGACGACCCCGTCACCCGCTACCTGCCCGACTTCCAGCCCAAGTGGCAGGGTCAGGTTCCGACGATCACGCTCCGCCACCTCCTCACCCACACCGCCGGCCTTTCCTACGGCTTCATGCAGCCGGACGACGGCCCGTACCTCAAGCTTGGCGTCTCCGACGGCATGGACCAGCCGGGCCTCGGTTTCCCGGAGGAGCTGAAGCGGATCACCGAGGCCGGCCTGTTCTTCCCGCCGGGCGCGGCCTGGCTCTACTCCGTGGGCCTCGACGTCCTGGGGGCCGCCGTCCAGGAGGCCACGGGCCGGACCCTGGGAGAGGTGGTCGCCGAGCGGGTCACCCGCAAGCTGGGCCTGGTCGACACCGGCTTCACCGTCTCCGACCGCACGCGCCTCGCCAAGGCCTATTCCGACGGACCGCCGCCCAAGCCCATGGGCGCGACCCACACCGTGCCCTTCGCGGAGCTCTCCGGCATCCGGTTCGCGCCCGACCGCATCTTCGACCCGGGCTCCTTCCCCTCCGGCGGCGCGGGCATGGCCTGCTCGGCGCCGGACTTCCACGCCTTCCTGGAGGCGATGCTGCACGGCGGCGGCGGCGTGGTGAGCGCCGAAACCGCCCGGGACATGATGACCAACCAGACCGGCGCCCACGCCATCGTCACCAGCGGAGCCGGCTGGGGCTTCGGCTTCGGCGGCGCGGTGATGCTGGACCCCGCCGCTTCGGGCTCGCCCCTGCCCGTGGGCGCCTGGATGTGGGGCGGCGTCTATGGCCACAGCTGGTTCGTCGACCCCGCCAGCCAGACCAGCTTCGTCCTGATGACCAACACCTCCACCGAGGGCATGAGCGGGCGGCTGTCGCAGGAGCTGATGGCGGCGGTGGCGGGCGGCTAGCTCGGCGGCGCTGGGGCCGTGCGCAACCCTTGTGATCTCGCGCCAGCCGGTGGAATAGTCCGCCCGCTTTTCGGGGAGGGTTTCATGCTCAGGTTCGCCGCGGTTCTGGCCGCCACCACGCTCACGGCCGGCGCGGCCCAAGCTCAGACGGGGCCCCAGCAGCCCGGGGAGGCCGGCTTCCGCGCGCTCTACAAGGAGCTGGTGGAGACCAACACCACCTTCTCGGCCGGAAGCTGCACTCTCGCCGCCGAGCGGATGGCCGCGCGGCTCAAGGCCGCCGGCTTCCCGGACGGCGACCTCACGGTCTTCACGCCGCCCGACAGGCCCAAGGACGGCGGCCTGGTCGCCGTGCTGCCTGGCAAGGACCCCAAGGCCAAGGCGATCCTGCTCCTGGCGCACATCGACGTGGTCGAGGCCAAGCGCGAGGACTGGACCCGCGATCCCTTCACCCTGGTGGAGGAGAACGGCTACTTCTACGGTCGCGGCGCGTCGGACGACAAAGCCCAGGCGGCGATCTGGACCGACCTGCTGATCCGCTTCAAGCAGGAGGGCTACAAGCCCCGCCGCACGCTCAAGGTGGCGCTCACCTGCGGCGAGGAAGGCGGCGGCCATGTCAATGGCGCCAACTGGCTGGCCCAGAACCGCCGCGAGCTGATCGACGCCGAGTTCGCCCTCAACGAGGGCGCGGGCGGCGGGCTGGACGGTCCCGGCGGCAAGCCGGTGGTCCACAACATCCAGGCCGGCGAGAAGAGCTCGACCAGCTTCCGCCTCGAGGCGACCAACCCTGGCGGCCACTCCTCGCGGCCCGTCCCGGACAACGCCATCTACCATCTGGCCCGGGCCATCGACCGCATCGCCGGCCACGAGTTCCCGGTGCAGATGAACGACACGACCCGGGCCTATTTCTCCAAGATGTCCGGCGTGGTCGGCGGCGAGATGGGCGCGGCGATGACCGCCATCGTCGCCAATCCCGCCGACGCCAAGGCCAACGCCATCCTCAGCCGCGACGCCAACTACAACGCGATCCTGCGCACCACCTGCATCGCCACCCAGGTGTCGGGCGGCCACGCCCAGAACGCCCTGCCCCAGCGGGCCAACGCCACGATCAACTGCCGGATCTTCCCCGGCGAGTCCCCCGCCGCCGTTCGCGACGCCCTGGTCAAGGCGGTGGGCGACGCCAAGGTCGAGGTCTCGCAGGCGCCCAAGGGACGCGGCGACACGCCCGCGCCGCCGCTGACGCCCCGAGTCATGGGCCCCATCGAGAAGGTCTCGGCCCAGATGTGGCCGGGCGTCCCCGTGGTCCCGATCCTCCAAGCCGGGGGCACCGACGCCGGGCCGCTGATCGCCGTTGGCATTCCCACCTATGGCGTGACGGGCATCTTCTATGACCCCGATCTCGGCCGCATCCATGGCCTGAACGAGCGCATCGGGGTGAAGTCCCTGCTGGACGCGCGCGAGTTCAGCTACCGGCTGGTGAAGCTCTACGCCGAGGCCAAGTGAGCGGCGCCGTCCGCCTCTGGATCGCGGCCAGCCACGACGCGGCGCACCGCAACGGCGGTTGGGCTTTCGTGCGCAAGGGGACGGATATCGTGGCCCGCGCCGGCGGCGACCGCCGCACGACCCGGGCGAGGACGATCCTTTCGGGCTTCGTCGCCGCGCTGAAGGACCTGCCCGCCGGCGCGGCGCTGGCCGTCGTGGCCCCCCGTCCCGATGCGCTGACCCTGCACAGCCTGCTGAAGCCGCCGGCAGAACCGCCGGCCGACGACCAGGACCTGCGCACGGTCCTGGCCAAGGCCCTGGACGGCAAGGCCTGGACCCTCGCCGTCGCCGACCCCGAGGCGCCCACCCCGGCCGCCTTCGCCGCGGCCTGGGCCGACACCGCCAGCGAGAAGGCCAAGATGGGCGGCGCCTTCCAGATCGCCATTCCCAAGACCAACCTGACCAAGGTGAACGAGCTTTAGGCCACGCGGCGCGATGCAGCGCGGGGCGAGGTTATGCGTTCCTGATACAGGCGGGCGCCCACCCCTGGCTGAGGGTCCGGGCGCCCCGGTTGGAGGCCGCCATGATCCGCACCCATGAACAGTTCGAAACCGCGCTCGAAGAGGGGATGCGCCTCCTCGACGCCTCGCCGCCGGAAGGCACGCCCGACCACCGGCGCCTTCTGGCCCTGATGCAGGATATCGCCGCCTACCGGCCCGCCATGCAGCCGACGCCCCCGGACAAGGACCCAACCGCCGAGCGTCTCAATGCACGGCTGCGGGCGTTCGAGACTCAGCTGGCCCCCGAGTTCACGCCGCATTGGCATTCCTTGATCGGCGCCGACGTGAGCCCGCACCGCTAGGCGTCCGCCCGCCCCGACGCTCCTTCCCTGTTGACGCAACGGCAATCCAGGCGGAACGCTGGCTGGGGGGCTGAACAGGGAGCAGCCACATGTCCGTCTATCGTGTCACCGAAGTCATCGGCACCAGCCCGAACAGCTGGGAAGACGCGGCCAAGGAAGCGCTCGCCGCGACTGCGGGCAGTCTCCGGGACCTTCGCGTCGCCGAAGTCTCCAAGCTCGACATCACCTTGACCGCCGACGGCAAGATCGAAGCCTTCCGCGCCAAGCTCAGCGTCAGCTTCAAGTACGAGCAGGGCTGACGGCCCGGGCGCGCCGGCGCCTGTCAGACCTAGCCGCGAACCCCCGCGAACGTGTCGTGGATGCCTCGGCCGCCAGGCCAGATGGAGCGTGTGCGCGTGGGCTCGCGGTTCAAGACGAGAGCGCCGCGGCGGCGCCCTACCCGACGTCGCTCATCCAGACGCGGAGCGCGCGCAGGAACGGCAGGGCCTCGCGGAACTCCTTCTGGGTGAAGCCCTCGCGCAGCTTCTCCACCTTGGGCCGGATCGCCGCCATGGAACGGGCATAGGCCTCGCGACCTTCGGCGGTCATGCGCACGCGCTTCTTGCGGCGATCGGCGGCGCAGGGCTCCACCGAGACCAGCTTCGCGCCCTCCAGCCGCTGCAGGGTGTTGGTGATGGCGCCCGGCGTCATCTTCAGCGCGCCCGAGATGGCCGCGGGCGTCAGGTCCTCGCCCCGGCGCGCGATCAGGCTCAGCACCTCGTACTGGGGATAGCTCAACCCCACGGGCAGGCTGCGCGAGATCGCCATGCGCACGCCGTGCTCGATCAGGCTGATCTCGTCGAAGACCTGGACCTCAGGATGTTCCTCGATCACCGCGGCCATACGGCAGCTCCTCCGAACCCATCGGTGGAGGAGCTATATCGTTCAATCTTGAATGTATTATTTCAAGATTGAAGGACTAACTCCACGCGGCCCCGACCGTGTCCTTGAGCCCCTGGCGCGCCAACTCGTCGGCGCGCTCGTTGTGCTCGTGGCCCGCGTGACCCTTCACCCACCGCCACTTCACGTCGTGACGCGCACGCGCTTCGTCAAGGCGCCGCCACAGATCGTCGTTCTTCACCGGCTTGCCGTCGGCGGTCTTCCAGCCCCGGCGCTTCCAGTTGTGGATCCACTCCGAGATGCCCTTCATCACGTACTGGCTGTCGGTGTGCAGCTCGACCTGGCAGGGCTTCTTCAGCGCCTCCAGCGCCGCGATGGCGCCCATCAGCTCCATGCGGTTGTTGGTGGTGGCGAGTTCGCCGCCGCAGAGCTCCTTGGTGGTCGCGCCATGCATCATCACCGCGCCCCAGCCCCCCGGCCCCGGATTCCCCGAGCAGGCGCCGTCCGTGTAGATCACCACGCCCGGCGTCATGCCGAGGGGGCCCCGAACAGCACCAGGTCGGGCGATGATCGGTGCACCGCCAGCTTTCGCTCGTACTCCAGCGGGTCCTTGGGCTTCACCAGCGCTCCGGCCGGCGTCGCGCCCCAGTCGTGCAGCCGGGTCAGGAAGAACCGCATCGCCGCCCCGTGCGCGAGGATCGGCAGGGCCGCCCGCTCGGCGTCGCTCAGCGGCCGCAAGCCCTCGTAGCCGCTGATGAACTGCCGCGCCGAGGTGATGTTGAAACTGCCGTCGGGCTCGAAGCACCAGGCGTTCAGCGCCACCGCCACGTCGTAGGCGAAGGCCTCGGTGCAGGCGAAGTAGAAGTCGATGGCGCCCGAGAACCTGCCGCCCGTGAAGAACACATTGTCCGGGAAGAAGTCGGCGTGGCAGACGCCGCTCGGCAGCCCCGACGGCCACCGCGCGGCCAGCATCGCCAGGTCCGCCTGGATGGTCCGCGACAGGCCCGGCTTCAGCCCTTCGGCCGCCGCCTCCAGCCCGGCGAACATCCCCGCCCAGGCCGGCTGGCCCAGGTCGTTGGCGCGCGACAGGGGGAACCCCTCCCCCGCCCGGTGCAGCCCCGCCAGCCCGGCGCCCGCCTCCCGGCAGTGCGCCGCCGTCGGCCGCCGCACCGACAGCCCGTTCAGGAACCCGGTGATGGCGCAGGGCTTGCCGCGTACGGTCTTGATCAGCCGCCCGGCCCGGTCGGCCATCGGTTCGGACGACGGATAGCCATGCCGCGCGAGCCAGCGCATCAACTCCAGGAAATAGGGCAGGTCGTCGGGGTTCGTCCGGCTCTCGTAGACCGTCAGGATGTAGCGCCCCGCCTCGGTCTCCAGCAGGAAGTTCGAGTTCGAGACGCCCTCGGCGATCCCCTTGAACGCCAGCGGCGCCCCCAGGTCGAAGTCGGCCAGCAGGTCCGCCAGCTCGTCGTCGGTGATGTCCGTATAGACCGCCATGGGCTCCCGATGGGCGACCGGGCGGAGTCGGTCAAGGCGCCAGATCGTGCTAAGAACAGGGACCTCGTGGAGGAACCCCATGATCGAGCTGAAGGTCGAGCGCATCGGAGACCGGGCCGCGGTCGTTCTCACCGAGGAGGTGCTGGCCGCCCTGCACCTCCAGGTCGGCGACACCCTGCAACTGGCCCCCACCGCCGACGGGTCGCTCCAGGCCACCGCCCGCGAAAGCTGGATCGACGACCCCCACGCCCGCGGCCGCGCCTTCCTCCGCCGCTACAACCGGACTTTCGAGCGGTTCGAGGGGTGAGGAGCGACCGATTGCGGCATGCCATCGGCATCTGATCGGTCCGGAGGACCAATCAGCGCGATCAACGCTCGCTCGGGCCGGATCGCCGAGACGATCCACCTGACGCGTGGTACGTTCGCGGCCGGAGCCTGAAATGATTATCCTCAAGATCAAGCAGACCGAGGAAGGCCTCGCCATCGTCCTCAGCCCGGAGGCGCAGGAGCTGCTGGGCGCGGCCGACGGACAGAGCATCGGCTTCCAGGTCGCGGAAGACGGACAGCTCACGATGGGAACGCTCGACATGTCGTTCGAGGCGCGGCGCGCGCGCGGTCGAGCCTTCCTCAAGCGGTACGACAAAACCTTCCAGGCGCTCGCGAAGTAGCGGAATGCCGGTCGAACCCGTCTGGCTGGACAAGGCGCTGATGCTTGCTCTGTACGACGACGACGTCGTCGCATCGGGCGGCGCGGCTGGACTGCGGGACGAAGGCCTGCTCGAACTCGCGGCGACCTACGCTGTCGGCATCGCCTCGAACCACCCCTTCATCGACGGCAACAAGCGCATGGCGTTCATAGCGCTCGGCCAATTTCTGGAAGACAATGGGATTGTCCTCACAGCCAGCGATGACGACGCGACGCAAATCATGCTGTCGGTTGCGACAGGCACGACCGATATCGCGACCCTGAGCGACTGGCTCCGAACCTGCACCCTTCGGATCAACCGCGCGCCCTAAGCCACCGCCCGCGGCAGCTTGAACGTCACCGTCTCGCGCGCCGTGTCGATCTCCTCGACCGTCACCTCGTAGCGCCCGGCCAGCTTGTCGATCACGCCCTGGACCAGCACTTCGGGGGCCGACGCGCCGGCGGTCACGCCGACGATGCCGGCGCCCTCCACCCACGCCAGGTCGAGCGCCGAGGCGTCGTCGATCAGGTAGGCCTGCGCGCCCGAACGCTTCCCCACCTCGGCCAGGCGGACCGAGTTCGAGGAGTTGGCGCTGCCCAGCACCAGCAGCACCTGCGAGCGCGCCGCGATCGCCTTCACCGCCTCCTGGCGGTTGGTGGTGGCGTAGCAGATGTCCTCCTTGTGCGGCGCGGCGATCTCCGGGAACCGGGCCCGGAGCGCCGCCACGATCTCCGCGGTGTCGTCCACCGACAGGGTGGTCTGGGTCACGAACGCCACATTGGCCGGATCGCGCGGCTGGAACGTACGCGCATCCTCCACCGTCTCGATCAGCGCCACCGCACCCTCGGGCAGCTGGCCCATGGTGCCCACCACTTCGGGGTGGCCGGCGTGGCCGATCAGCACGATCTCGCGGCCGGCGTCGAAGTGGCGGCCCGCCTCCACGTGCACTTTCGAGACCAGCGGGCAGGTGGCGTCGAGGTACAGCATCTTCCGCGCCTTGGCGTCGGCCGGCACCGACTTGGGCACCCCGTGGGCGGAGAACACCACCGGTCGGTCCGGCGGGCACTCGTCCAGCTCCTCGACGAACACCGCGCCCAGCGCCTTCAGCCGGTCCACCACGTGGCGGTTGTGGACGATCTCGTGGCGCACATAGACCGGCGCTCCGTACTTCTCGATCGCCCGCTCGACGATCTGGATCGCCCGGTCGACCCCCGCGCAGAAGCCGCGTGGGCTGGCCAGCAGGACGGTGAGGGGCGGACGGTTCGACATGCGCGGGAACCTAGTGCGCCGCCGGGCTCAGTTCCAGCGGCCATCCGGCTACGCCAGCGGCAGCCACAGGCGGAACGTCACGCCGCCGTCCGGCCGGGCGGCGTGGTCAAGGCGCCCGCCGTGCGCCAGGGCGATCTGCCGCGCCAGCGTCAGGCCCACGCCCGACCCGCCCGCCTTGGTGGTGAAGAACGGGACGAACGCGGTCTCCGGATCGCCGTGCGGCAACCCCGGACCGTTGTCCTCGACGATCAGCACCGCCTGGTCCCCTTCCAGGCCGCAGCCCAGGCCGACCGCCGCGCCGGGGCGGCCGCGAACCGCCTCCAGCGCGTTCTTCAACAGGTTGATCAGCGCCTGTTCCAGCAGCTCCGGATCGGCGTGCATGACCAGGCCGCCGGGCTCGACCCGGCTGCGGTAGGCGACGCCCGCCTCGGTCATGAGCGGCGCGAGAAGCCGGTCGAGATCCCGCACCAGGTCGGCCGCCGGGACCTTGGCCTTCTCGGCGCGCGGCAGGTCGGTGAGGCGCCGGTAGCGCTCGACGAAGTTCATCAAACCCCCGCTGCGCCGGGCGATCACCTCGAGGGCCTCCGACACCTGGGCCGGATCGGCGTCGCCCGCGCGCAGCCGGGCCACCAGGCTCTCCGAGATCGAGCACACCGGCGTCAGCGAGTTCATCATCTCGTGGGCCAGCACGCGCACCAGGTCCTGCCAGGCCTTGAGCTCCACCGCATCCAGGTCGCCCGCCAGGTTCTGCAGCGACACCAGCCGGTAGGCGCAGGCGTTGGCGGTGAACAGGGCGACCTGGACCAGCACCGCGCGGCCGTCCTTAAGGCGCAGGATCGCGCGGGCGCCGGGCGCCAGTTCCACGAGGCGCTGGGCCGTTTCAGACGACAGGGCGGGCACGCTGGCGATCGGCCCGGCCTCGGCCCCCAGCCCTTGCCGGGCGGCCCGGTTCGCGTCGACGATCACGCCGGCGCCGTCGATCACCAGCAGGGCGGCGGCCACGTTGTCGGTGAGCGCCTCCAGATGGTCGATGCGGCGCTGCCGTTCGGCTCGGGCGGCGCTCACCCGGGCCAGCGCGGCGTCGATCGCCCGCGTGGCCTGCCGGAAGCCCGGGCGGGGGGCCGGCCGTTCGCGGCCTTCGGCGACCAGGCCATCCACGAACTGCACCAGCAGCCGGTCCGCCGCGCCGACGCTGCGGACCAGGTCGGCCAGGACGATCAGGATCAGGACCGCGAGCACCGCCGCCGTCGCATAGTAGCCCGCGACGATGGCCGCGACCGCGCCGAAGGCGCCGGCGCCGATCAGCGCCGCGCGAACCGCGACCCCCAGGCCAAGCCGCAGGTCTCCCAGGCGCTCGCTATAGCCCATGGCGTTCCATGCGGCGGTAGAGGGCGGGCCGGGTCAGGCCCAGGACCGCCGCGGCTCGGGAGACATTGCCGTCGTGCAGGGCCAGGGCCCGCTCGATCGCCCGGCGCTCCAGGGCGTCGAGGTTGAGCGGCGAACCGGCGCGCCGTTCGGCCGTCAGGGCGGCGGCGGCCCGCATGGCCTGGGCCAGGGCCTCGTTGCGCCACGGCTTGAGGACGAAGTCCACCGCGCCCCGCTTCAGCCCCTCCACCGCGAGGCTGACGCCGCCATAGGTGGTCATCAGCACCACAGAGAGCGCGGGATCGGCGGCGCGCAGGCGGGCCAGGCCCTCGAAGCCCTCGGCCCCGTCCCGCGCGCCCACGGCGAAGTTCATGTCCAGCAGGATAGCGTCGCAAGCCGGAGCCCTGGCTTCCAGGTCCTGCGGCCCGGAGATGGCCTCGACGCTCAGCGCCGGCGCGCTGAGCGCCATGACGGCGGCCTTCAGCACGTCCGGATCGTCGTCGACGACGAGATAGGAGAGGTTGCGCGCCACCCCATCAGCCTATGCCGCGCCGACGCGGCGGGCAAAGGTGAAGCCGTTCAGGGACTTGGGCCCCGTGCGCCCGTCAGGCCGGGCCCCCGGCTGTCCGTTTCCGGACATCTCGGCTGCGCCATCCCGCGGCGCGTGGGCGCTAAGGGTCTGAATTCACGAGATTTCAGCGTTCTCCGAGATCGGCGGATACTGGCTGGGCATGACACAGCTGATGGACACACCGGTCAAACGGCCTCTCTGGCGGGGGCGACGCGCGCTCCTGGCGGCAGGGCTCGCGGTCGGCCTCGTCGCGGTCATGTTTCTGGGCCTGGCCCTCGCCGGCGCGCGTTCCTCCCTGCGTGCGCCGGCGGCAGGCGTGGTGGTGGGCACGGTCCAGCCCGGGGTGTTCCACGACTTCGTCACGCTCAGGGCCAAGGTGGTCCCCCGTGAGGTGGTCTATCTAGGCGCCCTGGAAGGCGGCCAGGTGAGCGAGGTGCTGGCGCAGTCCGGCGACGTGGTCGCGGCCGGCCAGCCGCTCGTGAGGTTCCGCAACACCCAGCTGGAGCTCGAGGTCCTGGACCGCGAGGGCCGCCTGTCGGAATCGATCACCCAGCTTCAGGCCTACGAGAAGCAGCTCGAGGACGCGCGGGCGGCCAACGAGAAGGCGGCGGCCCAGATCGACTATGACGTGGTGCGGCTGGAGCGCGACGCGCAGCGGCTGCAGACCCTGTTGGCCCAGGGCTATATCCCGCGCCAGAAATACGAGGACGTGCGCGACCAGCTCGCGCTGAGCCGCAAGCTGCTGCCGCTGCAGATTTCCACCAACCGCACCCAGGACGCGCTGCGCCGCCAGCAGCTGCCGCAACTGCAGTCCAACCTGGCGAGCCTGCAGGAGAGCCTGGCGGTGGCGCGCGGCAAGCTGGACAGCCTGGTCCTGCGCGCGCCCGTCGCCGGCAAGCTGGCCGACATGCACCTGAACGTGGGCGAGATCCACGACCGCGGCGAGCGGCTGGGCCAGATCGTGGCCGACAACGGCTACAAGATCGAGGCGCGGGTCGACGAGTATTACCTGGACCGCGTCCGCGTCGGCCAGAGCGGCGCTGTGGAGGCCGACGGCCGCGCGTGGGCGCTCAAGGTGACCCGGGTCGATCCGCAGGTGAAGGACGCGACCTTCCTGGTGGAACTGGCCTTCGTTGGCGGGCAGCCGAAGGGCGTCGCGCCAGGCCAGGCTCTGGAGGGCCGCCTGACGCTGGGCGGAGACCGGCCCGCCCTGCTGCTGCCGGCCGGCGCCTTCCTGGAGCGCACCGGCGGCGCCTGGGCGATGGTGGTGAGCGCCGACGGCGGGCACGCTGACCGGCGTCGCATCCGGATCGGTCGGCGCAACGCCGAACAGGTGGAAGTGCTCTCGGGCCTCCGGCCCGGCGAGCGGGTGATCACATCGGACTACACCGGCTTCGAAAAGGTCGAGCGGGTGGTGCTGACGAAATAGGAGGGGCTCGTGCTCAAGCTGACGGATATCTCCAAGGTCTACCGCACCACCGAGGTGGAGACCCTGGCCCTGAACGGAGTCTCGCTGACCATCGAGGCCGGCGAGTTCGTGGCGATCATGGGCCCGTCCGGCTGTGGGAAGTCGACGCTGATGAATGTGGTGGGCCTCTTGGACAGCCCGAGCACCGGCTCCTACGGCTTCTTCGGCGAAGAGGTGGCCCGCCTGCCCGAGACCCGGCTGACGCAACTTCGCCGCGACAACATCGGCTTCGTCTTCCAGAGCTTCAACCTCATCGACGACCTCACCGTGGCCGAGAACGTCGAGGTCGCGCTCCTCTACCGCAGCGTCGCCGGCGCCGAGCGAAAGCGCCGGGTGACGGAGGCCCTGGAGCGCGTGGGCATCGCCCACCGCGCCCGCCACCGTCCCCAGCAGCTCTCCGGCGGCCAGCAGCAGCGTGTGGCCGTCGCCCGCGCCCTGGTCTCGCAGCCCCGGCTGATCCTGGCCGACGAACCCACCGGCAACCTCGACACCGCCAACGGCGACGAGGTGATGCGCCTCCTGACCGAGGCGGCCGCCGCCGGGGTGACGGTGGTGATGGTCACCCACAGCCTGGTCCACGCCGCCGTCGCCCAGCGCACCATCAAGCTGCTCGACGGCCGCGTGGTCTCCGAAACCCTGTTGGCCGCCTGAGCCCCTCAGCCTGAGCCCAGGAGGGCCCGTCATGTTCCGCAACTATCTGGCCGCCGCCCTGCGCAACCTGGCGCGCAACAAGCTCTACGCCGGCGTCACCATCGCGGGCCTCGCCATCGGCTTCGCCGCGGCGATGCTGATCGGCCTCTACGTCCGCGACGAGCTGACGTTCGACCGGTTCCTGCCGGACCATGAGCGGATCTACCTGATGACCAGCACCATCGAGATGCCGGGCTCGAAGCCGATCGAGACCAAGCTCTCGCAGATCCGGCTGGCGGAAAGGCTTCCCCTGGACTTTCCGGAGATCGAACTGGCCGGCCGGCTGACCGGCGCCTACTTCCCGCCGACGGTCCGCCGCGGCGAGACCGTGGCGGCCGAGCAGGGCCTCTACTACGCCGACGAGAACTTCTTCCGCATCCTGCGTTTCCCGGTGCTGGCGGGCGACCTGGAGCACGCCCTCGATGCGCCCGACAGCGTGGTCCTGACGCCGGGTGCGGCGCGCAAGTACTTCGGCCGGGAGACGCCGATCGGCGAGATCCTGCTGATCAACCGCGAACCCTTCCGGGTGACGGCGGTGCTGAAGACCCTCCCGTCCAACACCCACATCACCGCCGAGATCTTCGCTTCGGCCAAGTCGCCGCAGAGCCCGATCTCGCAGTTCGGCCCGATCAACGGGCCGGTGGACACCACGCTCTCCACCTACGTGCGGCTGAAGCCTGGCGCGTCGCCCGCGGCAATGCACGAACGGATGGCCGCCTTCCTCGAGCGCCGCTTCCCGCTCGACGCCCTGAACCGGGCGGCGCGGACCAAGCGTGACACCCACTTCCTGCCGCTGACCCGTATCCATCTGACGCCGACGAACCAGGAGATCTTCAATTCGAAGTCGGCGGTGGATCCCGCGATCCTGGGCGCCATCGCCGCCGTGGGGGCGCTGATCGTGGTGGTGGCCGCCATCAACTTCGTCACCCTGATGACCGCCCGCGCCGCGCGGCGCGCCGTCGAGGTGGGCGTGCGCAAGGCCGCCGGCGCCCGCCGTCGCGACCTGATCGCGCAGTTCATGGGTGAGGCGCTGCTCTATGTGGCGGCCTCGGCGGTGCTGGCGCTCTCGCTGGCCGAGCTGCTGATGCCCGCCGTGAACGCGTTCCTGCAGCGGAAAATGACCTTCGACTACCTGCACGATCCGGTCCTGGGCCTGTCGGTGCTGGCCGGGATGGCGATCGTGGCCCTGTTGGCCGGCGCCTATCCGGCGCTGGTGCTGTCGGGTTTCCGGCCGGCGGCGGTGCTGAAGGGCGGCCCGGTGGCGTCGGTGGGCGGTGGCGGCGTCCGCCAGGCTCTGGTGGTCGCGCAGTTCGCGGTGCTGATCGCCCTCATCCTGGTCGCCATCACGATCGCGCGCCAGACGCTGTTCGCGCTGAACGAGGGCATGCGCCTGGACAAGGACCAGACCTTGTTCGTCTTCTCCCAGCCCTGCTCGGCCACCCTGCGCGACGAGCTCCGCCGGCTGCCGGGCGTGAAGGCCGCGGGCTGTTCCAGCGCCGAGGCGATGAACCTCTCCACCAGCCGCGACGACGCGAGTGTCGAGGGCCGTCGCCTCAACATCTCTCGCGCCCCGATAGACTTCGGCTTCTTCGAGGTGTTCGGGATCAAGCCGGTCGCCGGCCGGCTGTTCGACGAGCTCCGCCCCGCCGACGCGGCCATGGACAACCCCGACAGCTACCAGCCGGTGATCATCAACGAGACCGCCGTGCGGCGGCTGGGCTTCCGCTCGCCGCAGGAGGCGATCGGCAAGACGATCCTGTGGCACGGCTTCTGGGACGAGACCCTGCGGCGCGATGGCCCGGTGAACTGGCCTCAGAAGCCGTCCGAGATCATCGGTGTGGTGCCGGACTTCACCCTGGGCTCGGTTCGCCAGCCCATCGAGCCGTTCCTTTACGGCATCGGTCGCCTGGCTCCGCCCAGCTCGGTGTCGCTCGCCGTGAAGCTGGACGGCGCCCAGGTCCCGGAGACGCTGGCGGCCATGGACCGCATCTGGAAGCGCGTGGGCCAGGGGCGGCCGATGATGCGCTACTTCACTGACATGTTCACCCTGCGCCTCTACACCGACACCCTGATCCAGGGCGCGACGGTGGCCATCGCGAGCGTGATCGCCCTGGTGGTCGCGGCGCTGGGTCTCTTCGCCCTGTCCGCCTTCACCACCGAGCGGCGGACCAAGGAGATCGGGGTGCGCAAGGCCATGGGCGCCAGCTCCGGCGACATCCTGAAGCTGCTGCTCTGGGAGTTCACCAAGCCGGTGCTCTGGGCCAACCTGATCGCCTGGCCGGCGGCGTGGTTCATCCTCAACTGGTGGCTCTCGAGCTTCGCCTACCGCGTCGACATCGCGCCCTGGACCTTCGCCGCGGCCGGCGCCGGCGCGTTGGTGATCGCGCTCGCCACGGTCCTGGTCCACGCGCTGAACGTGGCCAAGTCCAAGCCAGTGGCGGCCCTGCGCTATGAGTGAGGCGCGATGAGGCTGAGGGCCGCGTTGCAGCCATAGTCCTCAGGCTGTACTTAGGCCTGTTCCCGCGACGTCCTCGCGGCCCTTCTTTCCGAGACGCCTTCCATGCGCCGCCAAATGCTCCTCGCCGCCGCCATCCTGGCCGCCATCACCGCGGTTCCGACCGCCTCGTACGCCCAGAGCGGCCGCCGCGATCCCGAGGCCGAGCAGCGCAAGCAGCAGGAAGAGTCCGCCAAGAAGCGCCGGCAGAAGGAGGAGTGGGGCGACAACCAGGCCCCGCTGCAGGCCCTGCGCAACGCCGGCCCCTGCCCGTTCGTGAAGTCGCTGTACGACGCCGCCCGCTACGTCGAGTTCAAGGAGGCCCGCGAGGCCTCGGCCAATGTGGCCTGGTCGGGCGAGATCCAGGGCATCTCCGCCGGCTGCGCCTACAAGGACGACCAGCCCATCGAAGTGCAGATGGAAGTGCTGTTTGAGATGGGCAAGGGACCGCAGGCGACCGGCCGCGAGAAGACCTACCGCTACTGGATCGCCGTCACCGACCGCAACAAGTCGGTGCTCCACAAGGAGACCTTCGAGCTGCCGGTGACCTTCCCGGAGGGCGAGGACCGCGTCTACGTCACCGAAAACATCGGCAATATCACCATCCCGCGCGCCTCGATCGCCACCTCGGGCTCGAACTTCGAGATCCTGATCGGCTTCGAGGTGACGCCGCAGATGGCGGCCTTCAACCGTGAGGGCAAACGCTTCCGCCTCAACGTCGGCCAGGCGAGCAACACGCCGAACCCATGAGCGACCTGAAATCGGCCCTGGGCGAGGCGGTGGAAGCCGCCTTCGCCGCCATTGGCGCGCCTCCTGAACTGGGCCGCGTCACCCCCTCCGACCGGCCCGACCTGGCCGACTTCCAGTCCAACGGCGCGCTCGCCGCCGCCAAGCGCCTGGGCAAGAATCCGCGCGAGATCGCCACCGCCGTCGTCGAGAAGCTGGCGGGCGATCCGCGCCTGGCCTCGGTCGAGATCGCCGGCCCCGGCTTCATCAACCTGAAGCTCGCCGACGCCGCCCTCTCGGACCGCGCCAACGAAATCGCCGCCGACCCGCGCGCCGGCGCCGAGACGGTCGCCCAGCCCCGCAAGATCATCGTCGACTACGGCGGCCCCAACGTCGCCAAGCCCATGCACGTGGGCCACCTGCGCGCCTCGATCATCGGCGAGAGCATCAAGCGCCTCTACCGTTTCCGCGGCGATGAGGTGGTGGGCGACGCCCACTTCGGCGACTGGGGCTACCAGATGGGCCTGCTCATCGGCGCCGTCATGGACGAGAACCCGGCCGTGGCCGCGGTCGTGGAGGCCATCAACGCCGGCGGGGAGGGCGACGTTTCCGTTTTCGAGCAGGTCAGCCTGGCCGACCTCGACCGCCTCTATCCCGAGGCCGCGGCCAAGGGGAAGTCCGACACCGACTACCGCGACCGCGCCCGCAAGATCACCGCGGCGCTGCAGACGAAACAGCCCGGCTACTACGCGCTCTGGCAACGCTTCCGCGATGTCACCCGCGTCGCCCTCGAACGCGACTTCCACGCCCTGGGCGTCGACTTCGACTGGTGGAAGGGCGAGAGCGACGTCGAGCACCTGATCGAGCCCATGGTCGCCGAGCTGGACGCCAAGGGCCTGCTGGTCGACGACCAGGGCGCGCGCATCATCCGCGTCGCCAGGGAAGGCGACAAGCGCGAGCTGCCGCCCCTGCTGGTGGTCTCCTCTGAAGGCTCGGCGATGTACGGCACGACCGACCTCGCCACCATCCTCGACCGCAAGCAGGCCTTCGGGCCCGACCTGATCATCTATTGTGTCGACCAGCGCCAGGCCGATCACTTCGAGATCGTCTTCCGCGCCGCCTACCAGGCCGGCTACGCGACCGAAGGCGGCGTCGAGCACATCGGCTTCGGCACCATGAACGGGACCGACGGCAAGCCTTTCAAGACCCGCGAGGGCGGCGTCCTGAAGCTGAACGACATGATCGAGATGACCCGTGAGAAGGCCCGCGAGCGCCTGCACGAGGCGGGTCTCGGCGAGAACCTGACCCCCGCCGAATTCGAGGACATCGCCGGCAAGGTCGCCGTCGCCGCGCTGAAGTTCGCCGACCTGCAGAACTTCCGCGGCACCTCCTACGTCTTCGACCTCGACCGCTTCACCAGCTTCGAGGGCAAGACCGGCCCCTACCTGCTCTACCAGGCCGTCCGGGTGAAAAGCCTGCTCCGCCGCGCCGCCGACGAAGGCGCGACCCAAGGCCCCGTCACTGTCAGCGAACCCGCCGAGCGCGACCTAGTCCTCACCCTCGACGCCTTCGACGCCGCCCTCACGGAGGCTTACGACAAGAAGGCCCCCAATGCGCTGGCCGAGCACGCCTATCGCCTGAGCCAGGCCTTCTCGAAGTTCTACGCCAACTGCCCGATCATGCAGTCCGAGCCGGCCGTGAAGTCGTCCCGCCTCACCCTCGCCGACACCACCCTGCGCCAGCTCGAACTGGCCCTGGACCTGCTGGGCATCTCCACGCCGGAGCGCATGTAGTCCTTCCCGCCCCTTCGTGGGGAGGGGAAGACCGCCAAGCCGTCCGGGTGGGGAAGCGCTTAGGGGCTGCTGCTGGCGCCGAGCGGCCATCCGTCGATCAAGCCGCCCTCAACCGACCCGATCTCCTCCGGACGGCGGGTAGCTTGGGTCACTCAGCAGGCGGCCACCTGCAACAGCGCCGCGGTGAGTTCGTCCGGCCGGTCGAGCATGATGTCATGGCCGCACGCTATCTCCCGCGTCGACCAGCCCCGCGCCTTGGCGCGCTCGTAGAAGCCGGTGAACGGCGTCCCTTCCCAGTCCGCCGCATAGATGTAGTGGATCGACCTCACGGTGGGGGCGCCGTGGTCCAGGTGCAGCTTCTGCTGGAAACTGGCGAGCGGTTGATCGGTGCACTGCTCGTCGACCCAGGCCCGGTCGGCGGCATTGACGTTGAACACCGCCGCTGGGATCGGCGGCACGCGCCAGCCGTCGCCGAGCGTCGCCGCGGCCTCCAACTGGCCCTGGCGATGTTCCGCCGGCAGGGTGTCGTGCAGCGACTGACCGCTCTCCAGCACGAACGCGTCCAGGTAGACCAGCGCGGCGATCTTCTCGCCCATCCGATCCGCGACGCCGCTGATCACGCAGCCTCCGTAAGAGTGACCCACGAGGACAATATCCGTCAGCGCCTCCCAGCGGATCAGGTTGGCGATATCGTCGATGTGGGTCTGCAGGTCGACGTCCGGAGACAACAGGTGGCTCCGCTCGCACAGGCCGGTCAGGGTCGGCGTGAAGACGGTGTGCCCTTGGGCGGTCAGCGCGCCGCGCACCCGCTTCCAGCACCAACTGCCGTGCCACGCCCCCGTGACCAGTACGAAAGTCGCCATCGGCAGCCCCCCGCTACGCCCGCGCGAACAGGCTAACATGGGTATGCCATTTTCCGCCAAGCTTCTGGGCGCGAGTTGCCCAGGCCCACGCTGGCCGCCGCCCCTAGCGCCCCGCGCTCGCCAGCACCCGTTCCACGCCGGCCACCACCCGGTCGCCGTGGGTCAGGCCCAGCATGGTGGTGTGGCTGGCCGCATCCACATTGTCGATCGAGCCCGCCCGCGAGCCCCGCGCCGGCGCGTGCCGCACCTGGTTCCACCCGGCCATCCGCTCCGACGGGGGCCCGGCGGTGATCACCGCCACCGGCCAGGCCGGGTCCAGCTCACCGGCCGCCGCGGCCTGCTCCGCCGCCGCCCGCCAGCTCAGCACTTCCGCATAGGCCGCCTTGCTCTGCCGGGCCGAGATGAACCCCCGCCGCTTCTCGGCCTTGCCCGCCGGCGGCAGCCCGATCCGGTCGCCCATCAGGTACAGCGGCGCCTTCAGCGGCCCCACGAACGCCCCTACCCGCGCCAGGTCGGTCATCCGGTCGACGAACACCTGGGCGCCCTCCAGCCCGATCATCTCCGGCGTCACCGCGTCCAGCAGCACCAGCCCCGCCACCTTGTCCGGATTGCGCAGGGCGAACTGGCGCATGTAGAGCCCCGCCATCGAGTGGCCCATCAGCACGAACGGCCCGGTCTCGCCCGACGCCGCCACCAGCTTCTCCAGGTCGCCCACGATGGCGTCCCCGTCGCGCGGTCCCGGCCCCACGTCGGAGTATCCCATCCCCGCCCGGTCGTAGGCGCAGGACCGCAGGCCCTTGGCGGTCAGCTTCTGCTGGATCGCCGCGAAGTCCGCCGCCCCGCTGAAGGCGCCGGCCTCCATCCATACCACCGGCCGTCCCGACCGCGGCCCCTCGCAGACCAGCCTGAGCTTGCGGCCGCCTCCGATATCCACCAGCTCACCCCGCGGCTTCGCGCTCCGGCTCGCCACCTCGGCGGCGACGGCGGCGGCGCCCCAGGCGGCGGCCAGGACCAGGACGGCGAGGAGGATCAGGCGCAGCATCCTTCCTCCCTAGATCGCCCGGCGATCCGGCGGAAGCGCGATGGCTATCCCGCCGGCCGCGGCAGGCTGAAGATCTCCCGCGGGACCGGCTTCAGGTCCACGGCCTCCAGCACCCGCTCCACGGGCTTCGCCAGCCCGCCGCCGAAGGTGACGAACCGGAACGGGACCATCACCCCGCCCACCCGGCGATAGTCGCTCACCTCCACGGTGCGCGGCGCCTTGCCGACGGGATCGACGATGCGGCCCAGCAGCCCGGTCTTGCGGTCGAACCACAGCTCGCGCGGCTCGCCGCCGTTGGGGTGCACGCGCACCACCTCGAACGACCGCCCGTCCGCCTGGCGCACGCCCACATAGGCCGCCCGCGCGTCGAACCGGCTGCGGGAGTAGTAGCCATAGCCCGCCACATAGGCCTCGGCCCGCGCCGCGGCCATGTTGGGCTGGGGCTCCGCGGCGGCGGCCTCGTTCGTCGGATGCAGGCTCCAGGCGCCCGCGCCGTTGTAGCCGCGCACCACCCGCCCGGCCGGCGTGCCGATGTCCGTCCGGATTCCGAACCGCAGAGGGTCGGCCCAGCGCTCGTAGCGGAACCCGCCCTCGACGCCGACCTCGTGCAGGCCCGCGACCCGCGCCCAGGCCTTGCCGCCCGTCGCCGCCTTGGCCCGCTCCATCACCCGCACGGCGTCCGGCGCGTACTGCGCCTGCGCCGCGCCCGCCACCGTCAGCGCCGCCAGCGCGGCGGCCACGGCCCATAGAATCGTCCTGATCCGCATCCACATGGCCCTGAACCAACCGGCCAAGGGTGTCCAGAATGCGGCCCTCGTCCCCTCGCCGGAGCCCAAGTCTCAGCCGCCGTCCGCATCCACCACGATGGTCACCGTCTTGCCCCGGGACAACGGCTCCCAACCCGCGGCGATGGCCGAGGTGATCCCCTTCGCCACCAGGTCCGGCGCGATCTGCGAGGCCTTCAGCTGCGGCGCGCCGAACCTCGGCTGCGGGCCGGCCGGAAACTCCAGCACCGCCTCGCGCTGCCCCTCCCGGTGCCGCACCGCGATCGCCTTGCCGCGAAACGCCATCTCGTCGCTGGACCACTGCGGCAGCCGCTGCAGCCGCCACATGTAGGGCTCCCCGCCCACCTCGATCTCGAATTCCGGGATCCGCTTGCTTCGCGCCATGGGGAGCCCCTTACCCCGCCCGGCCCTCGCAGGCCACAAGCGCCCTTGACGCATACCGATATCGGCATATGTTGACGGCATGGCACGAGCATCGACGACCTCGGACGTCTTCAACGCGATCGCCGAGCCCCAGCGCCGGGAGATCCTGGTCCTGCTGCGGGCGGGCGAGCGGCCGGTGACCGAGCTGGCCGACGCGCTGGGGATGACCCAGCCGGGGGCGTCCAAGCACCTGCGCGTGCTGCGCGAGGTCGGGCTGGTGCGCGACCGCAAGGCCGGCAAGCAGCGCCTCTACGGCCTCGAGGCCCGCGGGCTGCGGCCGATCCACGAGTGGACCGGCGGGTTCGAGCGGTTCTGGAACGACAGCTTCGACCGGCTGGACGCCTACGTGCAGGACCTCAAGCAGACGCGACAGGAGGAGTAGCCGATGAGTTCGACAGCCCAGGGCGCGCCGGCGCCATCCGCCACGGCCGACCGCGAGGTCGTGATCTCGCGGGTCATCGACGCCCCGCGCGAGCTGGTGTTCGAGGCGTTCACCGACGTCCGCCACCTGTCGCAATGGTGGGGGCCGGACGGGTTCACCACCACCACGCGGGCGTTCGAGTTCCGCGTCGGCGGGGCCTGGGACTTCGTGATGCGCGGACCGGACGGCACGGACTATCAGGAGTGGATCTTCTGGACCGACATCGCCCCGCCGGAGCGCATCGCCATGCTGCACGGCGAGTCCCGCGACGACCCCAACGCCTTCCAGTCGGTCCTCACCTTCGCCCCCGACGGCGCGGCCACCCGGATCGAGATGCGCACCGTGTTCCCCACCCGCGAGCTGCGCGACGAGGCGGTCGAGAAGTACCACGCGGTCGAGGGCGGCCGGCAGACCCTGGGCAAGCTCGCGGCCTATGTCGCCGGCCTCGTCCGGACGGGAGTTCGGCCCTGATGGCCGGCAAGGTGTTCTTCAGCGTGTCGATGTCGCTGGACGGCTTCATCGCGCCTCAGTCCCTGGGCGAGTTGATGGGACAGCAGTGGATGGAACTGCAGCAGTGGGTGTTCCCCACGCGGTTCTTCCGGGAAAACCTGAAGCTGGGCGAGGGTGGCGAGGAAGGTCGCGACAACGACATCCTGCGCCAGACCTTCGAGCGCACCGGCGCCAGCGTCATGGGCAAGCGCATGTTCGACGCGGGCGAGCGGATGTGGCCGGAGGAGGCGCCGTTCCACACGCCGGTCTTCGTCGTGACGCACGAGAAACGGGCCCCCTGGGCGCGGCCGGGCGGGACCACCTTCCACTTCGTCAACGACGGCATCCAGTCCGCCCTCGACCAGGCCCGCGAGGCCGCCGGCGACCGCGACGTCCGCATCGCGGGCGGCGGCGAGACCATCCTGGCGCACCTCAACGCCGGCCTGGTCGACGAGTTCTCGGTTGCGCTCTCCCCCGTGCTGTTCGGCGCCGGCGTGCGCCTGTTCGAGGGCGTGGACGCCGCCCGCGTGGCCCTGGAGCCGATCCGCGCGGAGTCGACGCCGCGGGTGACCCACCTCACCTACGCCGTCCGGCGGCGGTAGCGGTCGGTCCGCCCCGCCCCGGCCCGGATCCGCTCACCCGCCCGGCAATCGCAGGCACCCGGCCGGCGGCCGCCAGCCCGGCGTGTCCTCCCGCTCCACCTGCCCGGTCTCCGGGTTGGGGGTCCAGGCCACCACCTTCTTCTTCCCCGTCTCGGGGTCCACCTCCACTTCGAAGTGCCGGAACAGCGTCTTCACCGTCTCCGGCCCCTTCTGCGGCTCCGACATCTTCGGGCGGAACACCCGCGGCGCCAGCACGCCTACATGCCAGCGCCGGTGGGTCAGCTGCACGTTCAACAGATAGGCCGTCTCCGGCGTCGCCGCGTCCGCCTTCTCCCCGCCGTCGTCCGCCAGCACCTCGGCCCGGATCCGCATCCCTAGCTCCACCGTCTTCTCGAACCCCGGGATCCGGCGGCGCCATTTGAAGATCGTCGACAGGCTGGGCATGGTCGGGTCGCGCCCGATCCGCGTCAGGCTCTCCCCCTCGCACAGCCGCTCGAAGATCTCGTCGGCGACCTCCTCCGAGAAGGTGAACGCCGGCCCCCGTGTCCCCGCCGGCCGCCCGCCGGCCCGCCGCGCCGCCAGCAGGGCCTCCTTGAAGTCCGGCTTCTCCCGCGCCCACTTCGCCACCGCCTCGTTCGACGGCATGCCCCGGCCCCGGGTGATGTGGTGCAGCAGCTCGCCCCGCGCCAACCGCTTGCACAGCCGCACCGCCAGCTCCGGCGAATACCGCACATGCTTTCGGTGCTTCACGCCCTTGCGACTGCCCCGCCCACGCGCCGGCGCCACCGCAGGATCCAGATCCTCAGCCATCGCAAATCTCTCGTGATGTGTGGAATTGCGCGCGAGCCGCGCTGAAGGCGCAGCGATCAACGCTGACTGAATCCTCTCAGATTTCCAGGGGATTGTCAAGAACAAATAGCGAACATAGTCTCCTCTCCCAGGCGCGCAGCGCCGTGGGAGAGGCCGGGTGAGGGCGGCGCCGAAGCCGATCCGACCGCTCCGGTTGGACCAAGGCCCAACCGACAAAACACCGAGCGCCCGCCACTCCACCACCCCCGGGTCCAACCCCGGCGCGCCCCGAACCGCCGAGCCGCCCCCACCCAACCTCCCCCACGACGCTGCCGCGTCTGGGAGAGGAGCAGGCAAAGACAGTGGACCACGCGTCCGCAAGGACACACCCCACCCTGAAGGCCACGGTCAGCCCCTGCCGGGATGGTTGGAGCTTGGTGGAGCCTGCCCTCGGGCCGAGCGCAGCTCGGACCCGGGGGATCGGCCTCCGGCCGACCGCCCCAGCGGCGGCGCTATTCCACCCCCGCTGGGGGTGGCGAGCGAAGCGAGGGGGGCCGATGCGCGCCAGCGCATCGGACGCGCCGTCCTTGAGGAAGCGGAATAGGCTGGCACGCTGCGGCGCGGCCACAGAGAAGACGGCGCGCCGTTGACGCCATCCCTGAACGCGACCTAGCTCGCCAGACTGGGCATTCACGACCGGGGACGAGTTAGGCGGCCATGGAAGAAAAGGCAGGATCGAAGAGATCGGTTCGGAAACGCGCGAACGAGATCAAGCCGTTCCGCTGCAAGAACCTCGTCGCGGTGCTTGAAAACCCCAGTGACCTCAAAAACCTCGGGACCGTGATCCGCAACGTCAACGCGTTGGGTGTCGAGAAGATCTATGTCGTCGACCCTCGCCGTTCATTGCCCGATGACTGGCAGGACCTGCGCACCAACAAGCCTGTTTCGGACACATCCGTCTCGGCGGTGAAGTGGACCTTCGTGAAGCGGTTCGACAGCACGGACGACTGCTTTGACTACCTGGAAGAGAACCGGTTCAAGTCGATCGTCACGTCGCCGCACGTCAAGGGCAAGACCAGCATCTTCCTGCACGAAGGCGACTATACCGTGCACACCAAGCTCGCGGTCTGGTTCGGCAGCGAGGCGGCGGGCATCAGTGATCGTGCCGTCGAAAGGGCGGAGATGTGCGTCAGCGTTCCGATGTTCGGCATGGTCGAAAGTCTGAACCTCGGAACGAGCTCCGGGATCGTCCTCTACGAAGTCGCGAAGCAGCGGCGCGAGTATCAGAGCAAGTACAGATGGCGTGACCAGCGCGGCGCGCGCGAAACGCCGCTGGCGACAACGCTCACGCCCAAAGAAACCTGAGCGGTCATCCCCACCGGGGACACACCCGCCCTTAAGTCCACGGATGATGCGAGCCTTGGGGTCAGTCGATGTCAAGGACGCGGGCTCCGCCCGCGCCGCGCCGCGGCGGCCCTCAAGGGCCGTCCTTGAGATCGACTGACCCCAAGGCAAACTGGCCGCCATGGATTTAAGGCTCGGCCTGGCCGCTTCGGTCCTGAGACGTCGATGCATCCACCTCCTCTCCCCCCGACCCCGGCCTTGAGCCGGGGGAAGAGAGGGGAGAGGGTAGGGAGAGGGGCGACGCAGGACGCGCCGCCTGCCCGGCGGTCCAGCCATGACCCACCCTCCGCCCATGGCGCCGTTCAAAACGCTCAAGGACAAGACGGCCAACGGCGAGCAACCCTCCGTGGGTCCCGGCTGAACCCGGAGCGGCGGCAGTGAGGCCTGCGCCGCCCCTCTCCCTACCCTCTCCCCTCTCGCTTCGCGGGGGGCGAGGACGTGAACGCCCGCCTGCGGCTCCTTTTCCGGCGCCTCGCGCCTCATGCCCACCCCCCACCCAATCCCTCATTGACTCCCAGCCCCCCCTCAGACACCTAGGACCCAACTCTCGCGGGAGAGGCCGGGTCATCGCATCCGGCGCCGAAGGCGCAACCGCCCCGGAAACGCTCAGGCAAAAGGACCGCGACGGGCTGATGAACGCTGG